>Ga0006562J51391_1013559_pt1 | contig 9910 bp, 5 predicted proteins | sample Ararhi6_input_d2_FD_51391 | JGI IMG/M metagenome (IMG submission 51391) | reverse complement strand
GCTGGATTCAAATAATTCTTTTGGAATCTTGCCCGATGGTTTAAACCAACCAATTGCATCAACTCAGCCAAAGTGTAGTCTTCTAGCTTCATTGCTGAAATTAAACGCTGAACTTGATCGCTCACTTGTACGTAAGCTTGAGCGGTAACATGACCGCTATCTTGAGCGGTATCAGTTGAACTAAGAATTGCATCTAAAATCATCTGCAAAATAAATTCTATAAAAGGTGCTGAATCTGTTCGATCCGTACTTGCTTGTAATGCTTCATAATAGGCTTTTTGATTTTGATAGATCAAACTCTCAACAGGAATATTAGCAAAGATTGGATTCCATCTGCTTAATATTAAAGTTTGCCATAGCCTTCCCATGCGCCCATTGCCATCCGCAAATGGATGAATGAATTCAAACTCATAGTGAAATACTGAACTTTGGATAAGAGGATGCACTTCGCTATCATTTAACCAATCAAGTAAGTCAACCATCAGTCGATTAATTTGATTTGCAGGCGGAGCCATATGCACCACTCGATCACCTGACATTACACCGACACCACCATGACGATACTGACCAACTTCATCAATCAAGCCTGTCATTAAAATTTGATGAGCTTGTAGTAAGTCCGACTCTTGACTTGGTTGCCACTGCTGAAAGGCTTCATAGGCTTTAATCGCATTACGCACTTCCTGAACTTCTTTTGGAGGTGCAATTACGGTCTTACCATTTAGAATCGCCGTGATCTGTTTCGTACTTAAAGTGTTCCCTTCAATTGCAAGTGAACCTTGAATAGTACGTATACGATTGGCTTTTCGCAGTTTTAATCTATCCTGAATTTCCTCTAAAACAGTCAAACGCCCTATATTTTCACTGATCTGAGCAATCAGGTAAATGATTTTAGATGTGATGGTATAAGGCGGTTGGTATTTCATTTTTGGCTAACTCCACTAAATTGTGCATTAGAATAAGATGCACTACTTTCCCCCCAAGAAATCAACCGCCCCTCAAACTCTGGCACTAAAAACTCAATAAATTGATTTAAATCATGCTTGTATATCTTAGTGCTTTCAGGCTGTTGGGTATATTTTTTATAGCGTTCTTGCCATTTACCCGAACTATCTCTCTCATTCAATAAGTTAGGTTTTTCAGTTACTTTCAAAGTAAGCATAAAATGCTTTATGTAAGCTGGATGATGTTCCATCAAGTTATGAGCCACACTAATCATATCGTTAATATTATTACCTACAGCATAGCCAAATTTTGCACTTAAAATTGAGTTAACCACTGTTTTATAGGGCGCATGTAAAAGATATTTAGGAGTACTAATTCCCATTAGCTCAAGCTCTTTACGAATAGAAAACCACTCATAGTTGAATTGATTGTCGGTAAGGTAATGAGTTTTTATCCATAGTTTAGTAAACTCGACCAATAATTCAGATTTAGTTTTTGATGGAACTTTTGTATCAAGATCAACCCGTTCTAGTGATTCGATATATTTCTGAACTTTTAGTTTATCTTTTTGATTCTTACTCTCTTGTAAATAACTATGTCGTAAGCCTAATTTTTGCTTTAGCTTTTGATATTCAGCTTCATAATCAAAAAAGTATATTTGCTTTGTAGCTTCGTTCTGGACTAAGTTTTGGAATTCGACGAACTCAGTATTCCACTGATTAATGATTTGATTATTCTTTATTTCAGGCTTTAAATAATGACACTCTAAAGTAAAAACTTTTGTTTTAATTGATTGAGCGACTGTAGAATCATTCACTACAAAGGCATTTGCATTATTGTTGTAGTAAATATCTTGCATTGACTGCTTCTTCGCTTTTTCTGTTGGTTCAAAATGATTAAAAATCCACAGTAAGCAAGCATTGTTATCTTGATAAAAAATCTTACGATCAATAATCACATTCAAAAAAGTTGTAGAAAGTTGTCCTTCAAAAACAACTAATTGCTTTTTATATAATGAAGATACATCTGGTCTACGCCATTGCTTTAGGTCAATGCTTTTACGAACTTGTTCAATATGAATATCACTAAAAGATTCATCCACTTGCAGACTCTTATATATATTCTCTTTTAGCAATTTATGTTGTTGGGTTTCTTTCGCAATCTGATAATTTAAAGCAGTTTTTTCTTGCTCCGATAGCTGTTTAATATGCTTTACAGGACACTTGAAGTTTGGGTTATTTTCCAACTCAGGAATATGTCTGAAAAAGAATGTTGCCGAAGTGTTGATCTGCATGTGATCTGTACGTCTAGCGAGGGTTACAGGTGATTGACACCAAGCACATGTAAAATGAGGCTTGGTTTTATTCCTTTTATATTGCTCTCTTATTTTACTACGCCATTGTGTAAGTTCCATTTCAGATTGTTGAAAGAATACATCAACATCAATCCAAATATTTTGATCGGTATCAATGATATGAATTAACTTCATGTACTCTCCCAACTATTACTTAAATTAGCTTAACAAGCTCTCAATCAGATCGAAGCGCTTATCTTTAATCATAATAAATTTACATTGTCCTTCTGATAAATTAGCCCATAGCTCCCCAATTTGGCGATCATCCTTAGCAGCTTCCCACTTATCAGCCCCTTTATATTCAACCACTAAAATTTTTCCATTAGGTAGTTTACATATAAAATCTGGATAGAAGCGACCATTTCCCTTTTGCAAGTAAAAAGAACAGCCTTCTTTACGAACTAAGTTTCTCACCCAAAACTCAATATTTCCTTTAACTGCTTGCTGATCCAACCAACATGCACAAGCAAACTCTTCACCACTATCAAAAGCCCCAATACGGCCATAGTAATGTTTGTTAAATGCATAATATCCGTATTCACCATTATCATCGCGAGAAGGTGCATAAACATTTGGATGGAAATTAAACTGATATTCTTGTTCGTTTGAGACTGTTATTTGATGAAGCTCATCATTGCCAAATAAGAAATTTTGGTAAGCATCATTAACAGCTTCCTTTCGTAAAATATTAATTCTTTTTTCAATCAACTGACGAATTATATATTTCTGAGTATTTGTTCGAGCCAAATCAAAATCATCTTTACTTAACAAATCATTTAGCCACGCAAGAACAAAATTTCGTTTAGCCTCATGAGTTAACGATTCTTCTAAGATATTCTTACAGAACCAAGTTGCTAATTTGACTTCATCCCAATTTTCAGGTTTATACACCAAACCTAAATCTCTCTGAAGTTTTGGAAGAAAAGTAACTTTTACCTTACCTTTAGTCTCATCAATATCTAAAGTTCCAAAATCATTTGAAGCATAAGCTGAATTTAAAATTGAAATATCATCATGCAAAACTTTTGCATCTACTGTTGTTAAATTCCAAGGATATTCAAGAACTTCTGGATCATCAAATAATTGAAGCTCGCCCTGAACCGATAATGCTAATAGTGGGACTTTAAACTCTTTACCCAATTCCGCAGGTGTCTGAAAATATTCGATAGATTGACGGCTAACCTCGGCCCCTTTCTCAATCTGCTGCACTGACTCTAGTTGTGAAACAGTTTTCGTTAGTTCCACAGTCTCTTCTTTAGTCAACGGGGTAATAATCGTCAATTCATTGGTTTTATTATTCCATTCTACTTTCTTTTTTACCGTAGGTGTAACAGACTTTAAATCTGGCTTTTCAGGTAACGGAATTGTTATTGGTTTCACAATAATTTTAGAATTTCCAAAGTCCAAACGAGCTTGCTCACCCGTACCTGCTTTAACAAATTCAGCCGCTTCTTTAGTATCAAAACCAGCCCCTTCAACTAGGCTATCTCTCAAAGTTTCAGCTGTATCAGAAAAACTTTTTGATACAACATAAGCATAAGATTGATTTAACTGTTCACTCTGTCTATGTGATGCATTTGGCTGTCTAAGAATACGCCCTAATAATTGCTCAACTGCTGTACTTGATTGCACAGAAGCCATACTCACTAAAATATAAGCAAATGGGCAATCCCAACCCTCAGCTAAAGCTTTTTGAGTAATTACATACTTAATTTTACAAGCCTTATCTAAAATTCCTTTAGGATATTTTGCTGTAATTTCTTCAAGTTCTTTCTCATCTCCTGTGGCAAGAGCGATTTGCTCTCTTGGAATATTCTGATTATTTTCTAGTTCATTAAGTACAGCATAAATATCCAATGTTTCACGAACTTTACTTTTTGCTTCGGCTTGAATAAGTACTATCGGTCTCAGATATTCAAAACCTTGTCTCTGTTCTTCTAACGCTATATGTTCTAAAGACTCTCTTTTATGAATCGCATATGCTAAGCATTGTTGCCAATTTGATTCTGTTTCTAAAACAATCGGCAATTTAATCATTTGTTCTGCTTTTAATTCAGCAGCAGAGACGCTATGTAAAACATTGGTTGGAGTTCTCACTGTATCTGGTGTTGCTGTAAGCTCCATAATACCACTTGGCTTAAAACGAGCTAACATATCAAAAGCAAGTTCAGTACGACTATTATGTGCTTCATCTACAATAATAAAGGGCCGATGTAATCTAAGAACGTTAGCTAAAGAATTTGGAACTATTAGATCACTCCCTTCACCCTCTGTTAACAACTCTGACTTTTGTTCTGCTGTTAGATGCTCAAAATGATGCATTAGCGCACCATTGTTCTGGTAAACCTTTCTACTTTCTTCTTCTTCTACTTGAAAGGCTTGGCGTGTAGCAACAATAACAACTGTTGAAGTTAAAAGCGTTGAACGAGTAATGCTTTTTGCCTCTTCAATATCCATAACTGTAACTTCACCTACTTCACGTAAAGCTGCTGAATATGGATGTTGTTTATTTTTTAAAGCAGTAATAGTTTGTTCACGTATCGTCTTGCTTGGCACCAACCATAAAACGACACTTTGAGAAACTCTTAAAAAATGCTTATTAACTAATGTGACACTTTTGCTTGCCAACCATGTCTTCCCTCCACCTGTAGGTACACGTAAGCAAAAATACGGCATATCTAAGGCAAAACCATTCAAAGCATTATAAGTTTGCCCTTTTCCCCATAATCTTTCAGTAGTTGCATAAAATGCGGTCGAAGCATTCTCAAATTCATGACATGCTTGAAAATATGTTTGTACACTCTCTAATACTTGATCTTGATATTCTTTAGCAATATACGCAGTCATGGATTAAACCTCTAAAGCATAAGGTGTTTGTTTAAATACAATATTTTTGCGTTTAGCTTTAATACCTAAACGATTGGCAGCTGCATAAATCACTTTAGCCCCATCAAATTTTGGAAGAACATCAAATACCTGCTTAGTAAGGATATTTCCACCTTCATCTGTAATATCTTTTAAAATTCCATTATAAAGTAGATAAATGGCACGACCTTCAAATACCCCTAGTAAAGGAGAATCAGCTTTTCCCGTATAACCAGTTCCTGTTTCAGAAAACCATACAAATTCAGCTAATTGAGAGAACGAGACATCGGCACGTATATGGCCACTTGCATCAAACAAAGGTTCTTGTGAAAGCTTAAAAAATTGGAAATTACCATCAATACCCTCTGTATGGTTTACTATGGTTGTTTCGCCAATAACTTCCAAATAATTTTCATTCATCTCTACTTTGATTGAACTGTAATTTTCTTTATTTAATTCTTTAATGCTCTCAACATTCTCTAAAATTTCATTTGCTTTCAATAATGACTTAAAATTTAACATCTGAGAAAACAGAATATCTTTCGATTTACCTTTGTACTGGTAACCATTGATCACCTTCTTAATCCTAGCCATAGTCACAGATTTAGCAATCTGCTCATCCATTTCAATTAAAATAAATTTGCGATTACCTTGATCTTTTTTATTCAAGTTGAGTACAGCATGAGCTGTTGTACCTGATCCTGCGAAGCTATCTAAAACGATATCTTCCTTACCTAAAACTCTTTCTAAAAGATATTCAATTATGCTAGTAGGTTTAACCGTATCAAATCCGTGCTCTAATCCCAATATATTGTTTAGAACTTTTTTTCCACTTTCAGCTGTTCCACTATTTGAAGTTCCTACGAAGCAGTAAAAAGGCTTAAATTCTTCAGCTTCTTCATGTTCGTAATACTTCAACATAGGCTCACCAGGCTGAAATGTTATACGATTCCTGTTATACAATTCACTCACTGTATCAAAACCTGCTTGCCATCGTTTTGTGGGAGGCGGGGTATATCCAGCTAAAGAAAACTGCATCGTTTCACGCTTATTTTCCCCCCGATTGGATTTCAAAATTGTTTGTAATCGATAATTTCCATCTATATCAGTATGCGGATAGCTACGAGCTACTCCTGAATTTATTAAATTAAATTTAGGTTTATTCTTTTTACGGTAAGCTACAATTTATTCGGCATCATTTTGAGGCTTTAATTTTGCTTCGCCAGTATTGGAAGGTTTTGCTCTACTTTTCCACACAAAATTTGCTATTTGATTATTTTTACCAAATATCTCATCCATCATTAAAATTAAGTGACCTAATTCATCATCACCAATCGAGATAAAAATAATCCCATCATCAGACAATAATTTTCTTAATAATAATAGTCGAGGGTACATCATACATAACCAGCGATCATGTCTATCTAATGTTTCACCCTCTTTACCTACTGCCTCACCTAACCATTTACGAATTTCTGGACTATTTACATTATCATTATATGCCCATTTTTCATTACCAGTATTGTATGGAGGATCGATATAAATACACTTTACCTTTCCAGCATAACGTGGAAGTAGTGCCTTTAACGCATGGAGATTGTCACCTTGCACCAACAGATTACCACTCTGTTCATCCCCACATGAAAGTTCGACTACAGGTTCCAATAATCGATAAGGAACTTCTTTATGATGCTTTTCAACAGCTTCTTTTCCTATCCAATTTAACGTAGGCATTACATAATCCCAAAATTACAAATTCAGCAATTGGCATAGCTTACCATTTACAACCAACTGGACCCTAAACTTTTAATCCATAGCAATTAAGAGTACGACAACTTCTGACACACTATTCAATATAGTGTTTTAGTTTCATTGAATTACATTATCTGTATTATGGCTCTGCATATGAATCGATACCTGAGATAAACCAGCCCGTTCAAAGCGATATCTCATATATCTGGAAATATCATCTTCGTGTGAGGAAATGATTAACTGTCTATCTTTTAACTCACAACGTAATAAGTCAGTTAAAGATGCAATATTGATTTCATCTAAGGATTGCACAGGATCATCAATTAAAACTAAAGAGTTCTCGGAATAAACTCTATTTAATGATAAGAAAAAAGCTAGACTCAATGCAGCCAATTGACCAGAACTCATTGCTAGTGTCGCATCATGGTCAGAACTTTCCGCAGTACAGAAGCGAATCTGCTGCCCTTCTGCATAGTCTATGAACAGTCCTAGACCACGTTGATAATTTTGTATTAAGCGTCCACTATAGATATGAAATATTAATTCAATATTAGCGATAATTCTTGAAGAGTAATCACGTTCAGTTTCAGTTAGTATTTTTTTCAATCTAATTATTTTAGCTTTTGCATTTAAGTTTGCATTATATAAATCACTCTTTTCCTTTAACATTTTTTTCGTATTTTGAAGCTCAACATCCTTAAATTCCTTAAATTTTTTATTTACATAGTTTTTCTTATGATTTAAATCATCTTCTAGTAAATCATAAAAATCTTTATTCTTCTGAAAAGTTACACTAATAGCCTCTTCCCATCCTACAGGTAGAACATCACCTTCTATTTTTTTTAAACCTCTTATATTAGAAATAATTTTATCTTTCCTAATTTTCAATTCAATATCATCATTTGTATATTCAGAAGAATAACTTATAGCCATTTTCTCAAGACGAGCACTCAAACTATTCAAGGTTTCAAAAAAGTTTTGGTTTATATTTAATTGGGAGAATAAATCAACATTAAAATCTTTTAATAAAACATCTTTTTCTTTTATATATAATTCTTTAATCAAAGTTAGTTCAGAAAAAATCATCAGATAAATCTTACTTAGATCTTCTGTTGAACTTCCAATTTCATTTACATACACATCTGAAATCAACCTTATATTTTCAATAAGTTTTTCTACACTTTTCCAATCCACTCCACATAGAGCACATATAGTACTATCTTCACCAAAACTTTGTTTATGTTTTTCAAATAAATCCTCTCGCATTTTATTGAGTTCTAACAACTTCACCTTTCTTTCTGAAAGTAATACTAATTTTTTATCTTTTTCAATAATAGTTTCTTTAAGTTTATCAGAAAGATTCACTCCTAAAGAACTTAACTTTGCAATTTCCTCTTGAGAAATAGTATTCAAATCTCTATCCAATATTAATAGAATTTGTTCAATATCTAAGAGTTTTTTATTCATCAACTGGAGAGTATCAAACTTACTTATATATTTCCCTATAGATACAAGTAACAACAATAAACTATCATTATCGACAATAAACTTTTCAATAGCTGAATTTTCATTTCTTGTGCGGATGTCTTCTTTTCTTTTACAACACTCTATTAATAAATCAATTTCTTTTATAAATTTATTATAGTTTGCATCAGCCTCTTGTAAAAAAATTTCTTCATCATCCCATTTAGGAGATGTTCTTTGTGTGGAGATTTTTTTATATATAACATCATATTCACTTTCGGAAATATTTTTTCCCAAGATATTTTCTAACTTAGCACCTATCTCATCAATTTCTACCTTTTGTAATTTTTCCTGTTTTGTCAGTCTAATTTCAATTTTATTACAAATATCAATACGCTTCTTTATTTCAGTTGTTTTTATTAGTTCTTCTAGAGCTTTCTTACGATCAGTTATTTTTTTGGAAAAAATAAATTGACTTTGACCTTGGTGTAAATAATTTAACATTGGATAGTTAGAGCAAAAACTTTCACCAAAAAATTGTTCAAAAAAATTATTTTCCAACTTATTATCATTGGGTTCAGAGTTAAAATCATCCAATTTATATAAACTAAAAACATCAAAATTATTAGCTTTATTATTAACTTCAACTCTTAAATCATTAACAAATCCCATTCTAACAAAAAAAAGTTTTTCATCATCAAGATCATTCATCAACTCTACTTTAATTTTTAAATCAACCTCACCATTTTTTTTATTCCAATATAAATTATCTTTAAACTTCCTTTTTGTCTCAACCATCACAAGCCTATAAAGATCAGATATTCTTGATATTTTCCCCGTAAATAGCAATTCAATAGCATCAAAGGTAGATGTTTTTCCATACCCATTTGGACCTTCTAAAGTAATCAATGAAGACTTTTTGAAATCAAATTCTATATTTGTAAATGCTTTAAATGCTTGAATCTGAAGCTTTGATATTTTCCAATTCTTCATTTAATAACTCCGCTATAACCTCATCAATATTATCTGCTTCAAATTTTCCAATAAAATCATAGGTTTTGACTAAATTTTCAACATTTACTTTTTCACTTACACTATCAAACAAATTTTGAAATGATTTACTAAATTTCGGAATTTCTAAGAATGGAAATTTAATAAACACTCTTGTAACTAAGCTATGAAATGAAGGCTTTAGAGGGTCTTTTTTGTACTCATCAAACTCATCCATTTTCTTAATTTGACTTTTAAAATCCCCATAATTCTTTCCAAGAAGTAATTTTTCTTCAGCATCTGAATAATAGAAAAAATATTTTTTAAAATAATACGGATTTTCCTCTATTTCTAAAATCTGTTCTTCAATTCCATTAAAATCATTCAAAAAATCAACTTTATAAATAAGAATTAAATCACAATTTTTTTTAAAAGCAGGATGTTTTTGCAATGTTTCAGGAAGAGATTCATTAATGAGATCATGAATACTTTCAACAGATAATAATTGATCTAAGACATGTACAATCAAGTACCTTTGAG
>Ga0006562J51391_1031760_pt1 | contig 9920 bp, 13 predicted proteins | sample Ararhi6_input_d2_FD_51391 | JGI IMG/M metagenome (IMG submission 51391) | reverse complement strand
CAGGGATGTTCTGACCATGCGCCATCTCGTTTCCATGTTGCTGCAGAACGAAGCCGGCGCCCTCGCACGCGTCGCCGGTCTCTTCGCGTCGCGTGGGTACAACATCGAATCGCTCACCGTGGGCGCCACGCAGGACGCCGACGCGTCGCGCCTGACGCTCGTCGTGTACGGCGACGACGGCGTCATCGAGCAGATCGTGAAGCAGTCCGCGAAGCTCGTCGACGTGATCGAAATCGCCGAGCTCACGCGTCGCGAGCACGTCGAACGCGAGCTGCTCGTGGCGCGCGTGGATGCCGAAGACGACACGATCGACGCGCTGGTGGCGCGCTTCGGTGCGCGCCTGCTTCAGCGGCATGGATCGCAGTCGGTGCTGGAGTACACCGGTCGCGCCGAGGACATCGACACCTTCCTCGACGCGCTTCGACGCGCGGGCGAAATCGTCGACCATGCACGCAGCGGCATCGCGGCGATCGAGCGGCCGCTGGCGATTGCGTGAGGCGAAGAAGAAGCGCCCTCCGCCGACTTACCAGACCCGGAACACCTGCCCCGTCTGGCGCCCTTCGACGGACTTCGACATCGCCATGGCGGCGCGGCCGGCCGGAACGGGCTCGAAGCCGCGGAAGAACGGACCGTAGCTCTCCATCGACTCCGTCAGCACGGTCGGGCTCACCGCGTTGATGCGAATGCCGCGCGGAAGCTCGATCGCGGCGGCGCGAACGAACGCCTCGATCGCGCCGTTGACCATGCTCGCGCAGGTGCCCGCCACGATGGGCTGGTCGCTGAGGACGCCGCTGATGAGGGTGAACGAGCCACCGTCGCGGACATGCGCCGTGCCGGCCTGGACGAGACGCACCTGTCCGAGGAGCTTGTCCTGCAGGCCCTCGATGTATTTCGCTTCGGTGAAGTCGGCGAGCGGCAGGAACGGCACGCTGCCAGCCGCGCAGACGACGGCGTCCACCTCTCCGGCCTGGCGGTACATCGCGGTGACGCTGGCCGCGTCGCGGATGTCGGCGTGGATGTCGCCGCTGGAACGTCCCACGCGGACGATCTCGTGACGTCCACCCAGTTCGGCCGTCACTGCCTGGCCCAGCGTGCCGCTGGCGCCGATAACGAGGATTTTCATGGCTGTCGCTCTTTCGGAATCCGGCTCGCACGATAGCGCGAGCGGTGCGCGCGGTCTCGCCAGCGCGCCGCGGCTTGCACCCTGGCTTTACGGGCCTTAGCCGGAGGATTCACCTCGGGGTGCCTACGTTGGGGACCTTCCCCGACCGTGGAGTGGACACCCATGCCCTACACACCGACCAATCCCCAGCCCCCGTTCGTCGAGCCGGGCAAGAACCGCCCCGAGGACGAGATCCGCCAGCCGGGGAGCTATCGCCCCGAGCGCGACGCGGACCCGGAGCCTCCGCAGAACGACGACCCGATCGAGCCGCTGGAGCCCTGACCCGGCCGCTTGTTGGAACGGACCTGGCCGCGACGGGTTTTCGCGGGGCGCGGCGGATCATTGGGTCAAGAGCCTTGAGATCCTGTAGCGCCTCGCGAAGAGCTGTCGCGGCCAGGTCCGCTCCCATAGGGCCAAAAAAAACCCCGCAGGAGCGGGGTTTTTCTTTTAGTGCTTGAGCGTCTTGCGCATGCGTTCGAGTGCCTGGAGCTGGGCGAGGGCTTCGGCCAGCTTGGCCTGCGCCTCCGCGACGTCCAGTTGCTCGCCGCGATTCGCCAGGGCGGCCTCGGCTTCTTCCTTCGCCTTCAGGGCGGCGGCCTCGTCGAGATCGGCGGCGCGCGCTGCCGTGTCGGCGAGGATCGTCACGACCTGCGGCTGCACCTCGAGGATGCCGCCGGAGACGTAGAACTGCTGGCGTTCGCCGTTGGTGGCGACCACGTCCACGTGACCCGGCTTGAGGCGGGTGATCAGCGGAGCGTGACGCGGCGCGATGCCCAGCTCGCCAAGCTCACCGGTGGCGACCACGAGCGTGGCTTCGCCGGAGAAGATCTCGGCTTCGGCGCTGACGATGTCGACGCGGATGGTATGGGTCATGGGCTGGTCTTCCGTTGGTCGGGGGATGGGAGAAGAAGGCGCTTACGCGGCCTTCTTCGCACCCATCTCCTCGCCCTTCTTGATGGCTTCGTCGATGCCGCCGACCATGTAGAAGGCCTGCTCCGGCAGGTAGTCCACGTCGCCGTCCACGATCATCTTGAAACCGCGGATGGTTTCCTTCAGCGGGACGTACTTGCCCGGCGAACCCGTGAACACTTCGGCCACGTGGAACGGCTGCGAGAAGAAGCGCTCGATCTTGCGCGCGCGCGAAACGGCTTCCTTGTCTTCCTGCGACAGCTCGTCCATGCCCAGGATCGCGATGATGTCCTTGAGCTCCTTGTAGCGCTGCAGCGTGACCTGCACGCGGCGCGCGGTGTCGTAGTGCTCCTGGCCGATCACGCCCGGGTCGAGCTGACGGCTGGTGGAATCCAGCGGATCCACGGCCGGGTAGATGCCGAGCGACGCGATGTTACGGCTCAGCGTGACGGTCGCATCGAGATGCGCGAAGGTCGTCGCCGGCGACGGGTCGGTCAGATCGTCCGCAGGAACGTAGACGGCCTGGATCGACGTGATCGAACCGGTCTTCGTCGACGTGATGCGCTCCTGCAGCACGCCCATTTCCTCGGCGAGCGTCGGCTGGTAACCCACGGCCGACGGCATGCGGCCGAGCAGCGCGGACACTTCCGTACCGGCCAGCGTGTAGCGGTAGATGTTGTCGACGAACAGCAGGACGTCCTTACCCTTGCCCGACTCGTCCTTCTCGTCGCGGAAGTACTCGGCCATCGTCAGGCCGGTCAGCGCCACGCGCAGACGGTTGCCCGGCGGCTCGTTCATCTGGCCGTAGACCATCGCGACCTTGTCGAGAACGTTGGAGTCCTTCATCTCGTGGTAGAAGTCGTTGCCCTCGCGGGTACGCTCGCCCACGCCGGCGAACACGGACAGACCCGAGTGCGCCTTCGCGATGTTGTTGATGAGCTCCATCATGTTGACGGTCTTGCCCACGCCGGCGCCGCCGAACAGGCCGACCTTGCCGCCCTTGGCGAACGGGCACATCAGGTCGATGACCTTGATGCCGGTTTCCAGCAGCTCGCTCGCGGCGGCCTGGTCGTCGTACGACGGGGCTTCGCGGTGGATGACCCACTTTTCCTGCTCGCCGATCGGACCGGCTTCGTCGATCGGGTTGCCGAGCACGTCCATGATGCGGCCGAGCGTGGCCTTGCCGACCGGCACGGCGATGCCTTCGCCGGTGTTGCGGGCGATCAGGTTGCGGCGCAGGCCGTCGGTGGAACCGAGCGCGATGGTGCGCACGACGCCGTCGCCGAGCTGCTGCTGCACTTCGAGGGTGATCTCGGTGCCGTCGACCTTCAGTGCGTCGTAGACCTGCGGTACCTGGTCGCGCGGGAATTCGACGTCGACGACCGCGCCGATGATCTGAACAACTTTACCCTGGCTCATGGATGTGCTCCGGATGAATCTTCTTTAGGTTTTCTGTAGCGGCGCCGCTCTCGCGTCGCCTTCGCTTGTTCGATTAGACCGCCGCGGCGCCGCCGACGATCTCCGAGATTTCCTGCGTGATCGCCGCCTGGCGCGCCTTGTTGTAGACCAGCGTCAGTTCGCCGATCACCTTCGTGGCGTTGTCCGACGCGGCCTTCATGGCGACCATGCGCGCGGCGTGTTCGCTGGCGAGGTTCTCGAGCGCGGCCTGGTACACCACCGATTCGATGTAACGCGTCATCAGGTGCTCGAGCACCGTGCGCGCATCGGGTTCGTAGATGTAGTCCCAGTCGTGCGTCTGTTCGACCTTGACGCCTTCCGACTCCGCGCCGCCCGCGTTCTCGAGCTCGTTGGCGACCAGCGACAGCGGCAGCAGCGCTTCGATGCGCGGCTTCTGCACGATGGTGTTCACGAAGTCGTTGTAGACCAGGAAGACGCGGTCGAGCTTGTTGTCGGTGTACGCGTCGAGCACGACCTTGATGACGCCGATGAGGTCTTCGACCTTCGGCTTCTCACCCAGGTGCGTCGCCGTGCCGATCAGGTTCACGCCCTTGATGCGGCGGAAGAACTGCACGGCCTTCTGGCCCACGGCCACGACGTCGATCTGCGCGCCCTTGCCCTGCCATTCGCGGATCGAGGTCAGCGTGCGGCGGAACAGGTTCGAGTTCAGGCCGCCCGCGAGGCCGCGGTCGGTCGACACGACGATGAAGCCGACGCGCGCCACGTTCTCGCGCTCGGTGAGGAACGGATGGGTGAAGTCCGTGCTGGCCTGCGCGACGTGCGCTATGACCTTGCGCATCAGGCGCGCGTAGGGACGCGAGGCCTTCATCAGGTCCTGTGCCTTGCGGATCTTCGACGCAGAGACCATTTCGAGCGCGCGCGTCACCTTGCGCATGTTCTGCGTGCTCTTGATCTTGGTTTTGATTTCGCGGCCGCTTGCCATGGCTTACTCGTCTGTAAAGGGTGACGCAGCGGGGCGGACGAGCCGCCCCGCGTGGGTGTCGCTTACCAGCTACCGGTCTTCTTGAACTCGTCGGCGGCGGCCTTGAAGGTCGCCTCGATGTCCTTGTCCCAGTCGCCGGTCTGGTCGATCTTCGTCATCAGGTCGCCGTGGTTCTGGCGCATGAAGGCGTGCAGGCCCTTCTCGAACGGCAGCACCTTGTTGACCGGCAGGTCGTCGAGGTAGCCCTTCTCGGCCGCGTAGACCGACACGCCGAGCTCGGCGATCGACAGCGGCGAGTACTGCGGCTGCTTCATCAGTTCCGTGACGCGCTGACCGCGGTCGAGCTGCGCGCGCGTGGCGGCGTCGAGGTCCGAGGCGAACTGCGCGAACGCGGCGAGCTCACGGTACTGCGCGAGCGCGAGCTTCACGCCGCCGGAGAGCTTCTTGATGATCTTGGTCTGGGCGGCACCACCGACGCGCGACACCGAGATACCGGCGTTGACGGGCGGACGGATACCGGCGTTGAACAGATCGGTCTCGAGGAAGATCTGGCCGTCGGTGATCGAGATCACGTTGGTCGGAACGAACGCCGAGACGTCGCCCGCCTGCGTCTCGATGATCGGCAACGCGGTGAGCGAGCCGGTCTTGCCCTTCACCTCGCCGTTGGTCATCTTCTCGACGTACTCGGCGCTGACGCGCGAGGCGCGCTCGAGCAGGCGCGAGTGCAGGTAGAAGACGTCGCCGGGGTACGCCTCGCGGCCCGGGGGACGCTTCAGCAGCAGCGAGATCTGGCGGTAGGCGACGGCCTGCTTGGAGAGGTCGTCGTACACGATCAGGGCGTCTTCGCCGCGGTCGCGGAAGTACTCGCCCATCGCGCAGCCGGAATACGGCGCGACGTACTGCAGGGCGGCGGCTTCGGACGCGGAAGCGACGACGACGATCGTGTTGGCGAGCGCGCCGTTCTCTTCCAGCTTGCGCACGACGTTCGCGATCGAGCTGCGCTTCTGGCCGATGGCGACGTAGATGCACTTAATGCCGGAATCTTTCTGGTTGATGATCGCGTCGATCGCGACGGCGGTCTTGCCCGTCTGGCGGTCGCCGATGATCAGCTCGCGCTGGCCGCGGCCGATCGGGATCATCGAGTCGATGGACTTATAGCCCGTCTGCATCGGCTGGTCGACCGACTGGCGCCAGATCACGCCCGGCGCGACCTTCTCGACCGGGCTGGTGCCCACGGCGTCGATCGGGCCCTTGCCGTCGATCGGGTTGCCCAGCGCGTCGACGACGCGGCCGAGCAGGCCCGGGCCGACCGGCACTTCGAGGATGCGGCCGGTGGTCTTGGCGGCATCGCCTTCGCGCAGGTGCTGGTACTCACCGAGCACCACGGCGCCGACCGAGTCGCGCTCGAGGTTCAGCGCGAGGGCGTAGGTGTCGTTCGGCAGTTCGATCATTTCGCCCTGCATCACGTCGGCCAGGCCGTGGATGCGCACGATGCCGTCGGACACGCTGATGATCGTGCCTTCGTTGCGTGCCTCGGCGCCGAGCTTGAACTGCTCGATGCGGGTCTTGATCAGCTCGCTGATCTCGGACGGATTCAGAGTGGTGCTGGACATGGTCGGTTCCTTGGGTTGCGCCGCTCTCACGGCACCCGGTGGTATGAGAAGCTCGTAATCAGTGCGTCAGCGCGCTGGCCAGCCGTTGCAGGCGGCCGCGCGCCGAACCGTCGATCACCTGCTCGCCCGTGTCGATGACGACACCGCCGAGCAACGCCGGATCGACGTGCGTATCCAGTTCGATCTCGCGCTTGAAGCGACGCTTCAGCGACGCGCGCAGCAGTTCCGCCTGCGCCGTGTCGAGATCCAGTGCGCTCGTGACCTTGACCTTCAGGGTCGACTCGGACTCCAGCTTGTACTGGTCGTAGAGCGCGGCGATTTCGGGCAACAGGTGCATGCGGCCGTTTTCCGCCAGCTCCTCGAGGAAGCGTGCGAACGGCGCATCGGCAGCCATGCCCTGCGGGAGGTGGATGGCGACGAGCTGCGTCGGCAGCACGCGCGGATCGTTGCCGAGGCCGGCGACCCGGGGGTCGACCGCGACCGCGGCGGAGAAATTCAGCGCCGCCGACCAGTCGGCGAGCGCACCGGACGCGTGTGCCACCTCGAAGGCGGCACGCGCGTACGGACGGGCGAGGGTGAGCGCCTGGGCCATGATCAGATCTCGGCAGCGAGCTGGTCGAGAAGCGCCTTGTGGGCCGCCGGATCGATTTCGCGCTGGACGATCTTCTCGGCACCCTTCACGGCGAGCGCACCGACCTGCTCACGGAGCTGTTCGCGCGCACGCTGGGCCATCGAGGCGATCTCGTCCTGGGCCGAAGCCTTCAGGCGGTTGATCTCGTCGATCGCTTCGGCGCGGGCCTTCTCGATGATCTGATTGGCCTGCGCCTGGGCGCGATCGATGATCTCGGTCGACTGCTGGCGGGCCTGCTTGATCTCGATGGCGACCTTGGCGTCGGCATCCTTGAGTTCGGCGCGCGCGCGCTCGGCGGCGGCCAGACCCTCGGCCACCTTTTTCTGGCGCTCTTCGATGGCACCGTTGAGCTGGGGCCAGATGAACTTGGTGGTGAACCAGACCAGGATCGCAAAAGAGATCATCTGGCCCAGGAAGGTCATGTTGATTTCCATGATCTCTCCGAAAGACTCCGAACGCTTGGGTACTGACGATCGCCGTGACCGGTGCGGTCACGGCGACAAGACGAACGGCTGCTTAGCCGCCGACGGCGGCGCGCACGACACCGACCAGCGGGTTCGAGAACGCGAACAGCAGGGCGACGGCGAGACCGATGATGAACGCCGCGTCGATCAGGCCGGCGAGCAGGAACATGCGGCCCTGGAGCAGCGGGACCAGTTCCGGCTGGCGAGCGGCCGACTCGAGGAACTTCGAGCCCATGACGGCGATACCGAGACAGGCGCCGAGCGCGCCGAGACCGATGATCACGCCGATGGCGATGGCGGTCATGCCCTGGACGTGGGCGAGAAGCGAGGCGAGTTCCATGGTGTTCTCCTGGGATAAACGAATAGCGAAAGGATGGAAACGAAAAGGGTGGAGCTGAAAGGTTTAGCGTCGCGGTGAGTTAGTGATGTTCCCGCGCCGTGGCGATGTAGACGATCGTCAGCATCATGAAGATGAACGCCTGGAGGGCGATGATCAGGATGTGGAAGATCGCCCACGCCGTGTTGAACACGACGCCAGGCACGAAGCTGATCCAGCTCACCATCAGACCGGCAATCAGCATGAACACCAGTTCGCCGCCGTACATGTTGCCGAAGAGTCGCATCGCCAGCGACACGGGCTTCGACAGGGTTTCGACGACGTTGAGAAGGAAGTTCGGGATCACCAGGATGAGCTTGGCGATCGGGTTGGACGCGTGGAACGGCGCGGTGAGGAGCTCCTTGCCGAAGCCGAAACCGCCCTTCGCCTTGATGCCGTGGCCGATGACGATGAACAGCACGGCGACCGAGAGGCCCACGGTGGTGTTGATGTCGGCGGTGGGAACCATGCGGAAGTAGGTGTGGTGGGCGACTTCGTCACCCGCGAACACGTGCACGAGCCAGCCGGCGAGATCGACCGGCAGGAGGTCCATCGCGTTCATGAGGAACACCCACATGAAGATCGACAGCGCCAGCGGCGTGACCGTGCGACGGTCGCCGTGGAAGGTGTCCTTCACCTGCGTGTCGACGAACTCGATCGCGAGTTCGACGAGGGCCTGGCCCTTCGACGGCACGCCGGACGTCGCCTTGCGCGCGTAGAGCCAGAACCACAGGCAGAACGCCGCGCCGAGGACGAACGAGATGATGATCGAGTCCGCACGGAGGTTCCAGAACCAGAAATGATCGGCGCTGAAATTCACCGTCATGTGGTTCAGGTGGTGCTGGATGTATTCGGTCAGACCGCCCTGCGGTTCGCTCGCCATGCTCAACCCTTGAATCTGAATGCAAATACGTTGACCGCGTAGCCGGCCACCAGTCCCGCCAGAGCGGGCAAGGGTGGCAGCTTCCACTGAACCAGAATGAGCGCCAGTCCACCGATGAGGACGATCCAGCGAAGGATCATGCCCACCAGGAACCTCGTGAACGTCGCCCCCGCCCCGCCCAGCGCGCTGAACGCTCGCGCGGCAAGCAGCGCGGTAGCGATGGCGACGATCAGGGCACCCCCGAAGGCGGCCAGCGCGGCTGGTCGACCCTGCAGGGAAAAAGCGAGTCCCGCTACGACGGCCACCACCAGCTGCGCGATGACGATGCGCAAGGCGAGGTGACGACCGGCGGCAAGACTGTTAAGCAACGCGAGGCTCCCGTGGTTTCGCTCGAAGGCGGCACCTGCTGGTTCAACGGGCCACGGTTTAATCTGGAAAAGTATACCAGCCGCGTAAACGGCGGGACAAGCTACGAAAGCCCATAACCACCCGCCGGCGCGACCTTGTGTCGCGTCGTTCGCGAGGGGACGCGGTCGGTCAGGCCCTGGCGGGCGGACCGACCAGTGCGCCGAGCGACGTCGCCGTCGACACGGCCACGTCGAGGATGTCGCCGGCGACCGACGCGTTGCGCTGGACGCCTTCCCGCTGCAGCTCGCCGCCGCGGGCCAGCACGGCGCGCAGCGCCTCCGCGTCCGGGGCCACCATCGCATCGGCGATCAGGCCCGTCGCGGCGCGCGCGTGGCCCTCCATCGCCTGGAGCTGGAGGTCGGCGACGCGTTCCATGCCGCGCCAGGCGAGCGCCTGCGCAGCCGCGGCCTGTTCGACGAAGCGTGCAAAATCGGGGTAACCGTTTACATGGGACATCGGGACGACCGTCGGGGAACGGGGAGGTGCCGGAGTGTAGACCCGTCTGCGGCGACGCAGCAACCGCGAAACCTTGCGACCGACCCGGCTTCGGTGGGAGCGCGCTTGCGCGCGAACGGGCGCTTGCCGCGAGCACCCATTCGCGCGCGAGCGCGCTCCCACCAAGGGCCTGCGCCGGGCTCAGGGAGCGTATTCGGCGCCCGAGGTGCAGGTCTCGTGGACCACCACCTTGGCCAGGCCGGGCACGTCCGGACTCAGCTTGTCGAAGATCCAGCGGGCGAGGTTCTCGCTCGTGGGGTTCTCGAGGCCCTCGATGTCGTTGAGGTAGTGATGGTCGAGCCGGTCGTAGAGCGGCTGGAACCGCGCCTTGAGGTCGCCGAAATCCATGACCCAGCCGAGGACGGGATCGGTCGGCCCCTCGACGTGCAGCTCGACCCGGAACGAATGTCCGTGCAGTCGCGAGCATTTGTGCCCTTCCGGCACGTTCGGCAGGCGGTGGGCCGCCTCGATGTTGAAGGTCTTGAAGATGCGCATGGGGAGGCGGATTCGCGGGGATCGCCCATTGTAACGGACGCGGTCAAGCGTTTCCGGCGAAAGTGGTATTCACGACGCGGTTC
>Ga0006562J51391_1039805_pt1 | contig 9925 bp, 9 predicted proteins | sample Ararhi6_input_d2_FD_51391 | JGI IMG/M metagenome (IMG submission 51391) | reverse complement strand
CCGCAGCCGCTTCCCGGGCCGCGGGCGCCGCTTCGGCAGCTTCAGGCATCGGCCACCAGACCTTCACGCCCATCTCGTCGAGCATTGCGCGCTGGCGGGCGTCGAGCTTCAGTGTCTGTACCGCGTTCATCGCAAGGCTCCCCAGGCAGAGCCTGATTCGTTCAATCGCAGGCTCATGACGACCGCGTCCTCGCGCTTGCCCTCATGCGCCGGGTAGTAGCCCTTGCGCACGCCCACGCTGCGGAAACCCTGGCGCATGTAGATGTCGAGCGCGCGCCGGTTGCTCTGGCGCACCTCGAGCCAGAGCCACTGCGCCCCCTGCGCGCGCGACCAGCCGGTCAGCGCCTCAAGCATCAGCGGCGCCCAGCCCTGGCGCTGGAAGGCCGGCGCCACGGTGATGTTGAGCAGGTGCACTTCGTCCACGCCCTTCATGGCGACGAAGTAGCCGATCAGCGTCTCGCCGAGGCTGGTGAGCGGCGTGCCCAGGTCGGGCCGCGAAACCGGGGCCAGCAGGCATTGGCAGTGGTAGCCGACCGCCATCGAATCGATGAAGTTGGCCCGCGTCCACGGATGGCTGTAGGCCGTCTGCTCGACCGCGCAGACGGCATCGAGCCGCTCGACGGTGAGCGGCTCGAGGCGGGCTTCGACGGGCTGGAGGACGGCGCTCATTCAATGACCTTCGTGCTTCGCACTGCGGCGCGAGCTTGCTTGGGGCGGCCCGGCGCGGCGCTCATGACTGGTTGGCAACAGGTGGACCCGCCAGCGCGGCCGCCTTGATGGCAGCGCGCTCATCGGTGGTTTGCGCCACTTTATCGCGAACATAGAGCGGCCAGGCATGTGCCGCATCCACCGTGCGCCCCGCGGCCAGCAGCGTGGGCGCCAGACGGAGCATCGCAGTGGCCGTCGGCAGCACCTCGTGGCGCGCCGCGGCCGGAGCCAGGCGCGGGCCGTAGGCGGCAAAGGCGTTGCCGGCAAGGGACCAGCCGGCGGGCACTTCGAGCGCCTCGGGGGCGAGCAGCAGCGGCTCGCTGTCCGCGCCGCCCAGCGCCCCGCCGCCATCGAAGTCGTAGCGCGCGGCATAGAGCTGGTCCATGCGCGCGTCGAGCACCGCCACCACCTGGCGTGCGCCGAAGGCATGGCGCGCCTCCTCGGCCACGGCCAGCAGCGTGTCGACCGGCAGCAGCGGCACGCCGGCGCCGAAGGCCAGGCCCTGCGCCACCGAGCAGGCGGTGCGCAGGCCCGTGAAGGAGCCCGGCCCGCGGCCGAAGGCGATGGCGTCGAGTGCGGCCAGTTCGAGCCCGGCCTCGGCCAGCAGTTGCAGGATGAACGGGATCAGCGTGCTCGACGCCTGCGCGCCGCCGGCCCCGCTGTGCGTGAACAGGCGCTCGCCGTGGCGCACCGCCACCGACAGGTGCTCGGTGCTGGTGTCGAAAGCCAGAAGCCTAGGCATCGCGGCACCCCGTGGCGGTGGCCGGCATGGCGGGCCGCGCAGCCGCGCGCCCGCCGGCCGATGTTTTCTGCACGCCGAACAGGATGCCGGCCGTCACCAGCAGCAGGCCGGCGATCAGGTTCCAGTACAGCGGCTCGTCGAGCCAGATCACCGCGCCGAAGGCCGAAAGGCCGGGCACCAGGGCCGTGATCATGGTGCTGCGCACCGGCCCGAAGTACTGGATCATCTTCGTGAAGGTGATGCCCGAGACGACGACCGAGCCGACGCCCTGGAACAGCATCTGGAACGCCACCTCGCCCCAGGGCGCGGTGCCGATGCGGCTCACGACCGCGCCGCCCGCCACCAGCAGGCCATAGACCGGAACATAGGCCAGCAGCGCGAACACGGTGATGGCGATGGTCGCGCGCACGGCGTCCAGCCCGTGGCGGCGCGCCACCACGCTGTAGCAGGCCCAGCAGAAGGCCGCGGCCATGAAGAGCAGGTCGCCCTTCCAGACCTCGCCGCCCTCGAAGGCATGCAGCAGGCTGCGCCCGCCGACGACCAGGTCGCCGGCCACGATCAGCGCGAGGCCGAAGGCGCGGCCCGGCGTGATGCGGTCGCGCAGCACCAGCGCGGCCAGCAGCGTGGTCCACAGCGGCAGGCTGCCGGGCATCAGCACCGAGGCATGGCCCGCGGGCGCGAAGAAGAAGCCGCTGTAGGCCAGGAGGGCATAGGCCACGCCGCCGAAGATGCCGGCCCCGGCCGTGAGGCGCAGCGACAGCGGCGACAGCCCGAACAGCGACGACGCGCTGCCGTCCTTTTGCCGCTGGCCCTTCATGACCATCCAGGCGCCCCAGGGCACCAGCACCAGGCTCGCGCCGCAGATGCGCGCCAGCGCCAGATCGAGCGGGGTGAGCGAGCGTGCGGCCGAGGCCCGCGCGATCACGATGAAGGCGGTCCAGACCAGCACGGTGACCACGGCCGCGCCGATGCCGATCGTGCGGGGCGAGAAACGGGGCAGGGCGGGCATCCCCCGATTATCCAGGGCAGGCCGCGGCCGCGCCGGCCAGGGGCGAATGGATCGAATCGGCGGCGGACCGGCGCGCTCAGCCGCCGTCGCTGCGCAGGATGGCGAGGCCGGCCTTGCGCAGCGGTGCCAGCGCGGCGGCGGGCGCTTCCGGCGACACCAGCAGGCTGGTGGCGGCCGACACGGGGTGGATGACCCAGGCCGAGGCCGCGCCGATCTTTTCCGACGAGGCCAGCACCACCGTCTCGGCCGCGGCCGCCATGAGTGCGCGCTTGATCGCGGCCTCCTCGACGTCGCCGGTGGTCAGGCCCGCCTCGGCATGTACCCCCGTCACGCCCAGGAAGCAGGTGTCGGCGTGGACGCGCGAGATGGCGTCCATGGCCGCGGCGCCCACCGCCACCATCGAATGCCTGAACAGGCGCCCGCCGATCAGCACCACCTCGATGCCGGCATGGCCCGCCAGCTCGACCGCCACCGACGGACTGTGCGTGACCACGGTGGCGCGCAGGCTGGCCGGCAGGTGCCGCGCCATCTGCACGGCCGTGGTGCCGCCGTCGATCAAGACCACCTGCCCCGGCCGCACCAGCCGTGCCGCAGCGCGGCCGATCGCCACCTTCTCCGCAGTTGCGAGCTGCAGCCGGCCCGCGAAATCGGCTTCGGCCCTGGCGACCGGCAGCGCGCCGCCGTGCACGCGCTGCAACAGCCCCTCGGCGGCCAGCTCGCGCAGGTCGCGGCGGATCGTGTCTTCCGACAACGCCAGCTCCTCGCTGAGCGACTTGGCCACGACGTTGCCGTCGCGCTGCAGGACCGAGAGGATGTGTTGCTTGCGCTGGCGGGTGAGCATCGGGCGATGGTAGCGGGCAGGACCGTGGATTGCACGACTTTTCTTGTTTCTGCACGAATTTGCGCATAAGCTGCACCCCCATGACGACCCTCCACGACCGCGTCCGGGTGCACGAAGTCACCCTGCTTTCCGACAACTGGTACACGCTCAAGACCACCGCCTTCGACTGGCGGCGCAACGACGGCCAGTGGCAGCGCATGCACCGCGAGACCTACGACCGCGGCAACGGCGCCACGCTGCTGCCCTGCAACCTGGCGCAACGCACGGTGCTGCTGACGCGGCAGTTCCGCTACCCGGCCTTCGTCAACGGCCACGGCGACCTGCTGATCGAGGCGGCCGCCGGCCTGCTCGACAACGCGGCACCCGAGGAACGCGTCCGTGCCGAGGTGGAAGAAGAACTGGGCTATCGGTTAGGCGCGGTGCAGAAGGTCTTCGAAGCCTTCATGAGCCCGGGTTCGGTGACCGAGAAGCTGCACTTCTTCATCGCCGAGTACGAGCCGTCGATGCGCATCGGCGACGGCGGCGGCCTGGCCGAGGAGGGCGAGGACATCGAGGTGCTCGAGCTCGGCATCGACGAGGCGCTGGCCATGGTGGCCGACGGGCGCATTGCCGACGCCAAGACCGTGATGCTGCTGTATCACGCGCAACTGCATGTTTTTCCGCCGAGATAATCGGCACGATGCGTCTTCTTCGTCTCTCCTTCTTCCTGCGCACCGCCTGCGCGCTTTCCTTCGCCGCCCTGTCCATTCCGGGCGCCCTTGCACAGCAGGTCTTTCCAGGCGAAGTGGAGGCCGCCCTCGCGCGCGCCAAGGTGCCGCGTGATTCGGTGACGATGCTGGTGGCCGATGCCGACGGCCTGCGCCCGCCGCGCCTGGCCTGGCGCACACAGGTGCCGGTGAACCCGGCGTCGATCATGAAGCTGGTCACCACCTACGCCGCGCTCGACCTGCTCGGGCCGGCCTACAGCTGGAGCACGCCGGTCTATGCCGACGGCACCGTGAGCAACGGCGTGCTCAACGGCAACCTCTACATCAAGGGCCAGGGCGATCCCAAGCTGGTGCTGGAGCGCGCCTGGCTGCTGCTGCGGCGCGTGCAGGGCCTGGGCATCACCACCGTGAGCGGGGACATCGTGCTGGACCGCAGCGCCTTCGACAACACGATCGAGAACGACCCGGCCGCCTTCGACGGCGAGCCGCTGCGGCCCTACAACGCCTCGCCCGAGGCGCTGCTGGTCAACTTCAAGTCGGTCAACATGGTCTTCACGCCCGAGCGCGGCGGCCAGCAGGCGCGCGTGAGCTACGAGCCGCCGCTCGCCAGCGTGTCGATGCAGCCCACGGTGGCGCTCGCGCCCGGCGAATGCGGTGACTGGCGCGCGGCCATCAAGCCCGACTTCAGCGACCCGAACCGCATCCGCTTCCTGGGCGCCCTGCCGGCCTCCTGCGGCGAGAAGAGCTGGGCCGTGGCCTATGCCGATCCGCGCACCTACGGCCTGCGCGCCATCGGCGGCATGTGGGCCGAGATGGGCGGCCGAGTCGGCGGCCAGATGCGCGACGGCCGGGTGCCGGCCGGGCTCAGGCCGGTGTTCGAGTTCGGCTCGCCGCCGCTTTCGGAGGTGGTGCGCGACATCAACAAGTACAGCAACAACGTGATGGCGCAGCAGCTGTTCCTCACGCTCGGGCTCACGCAGAAGAACCGCGGCAGCTTCGAGGCCTCGCGCAGCGCGCTGGGCCAGTGGTGGCGCGAGCGCATCGGCACCGGCGAGGCGCCGCCGGTGTTCGACAACGGCTCGGGCCTGTCGCGCGACGAGCGCATCAGCGCCGCGGCGCTCGGCCGCATGCTGCAGGTGGCCTGGCGCTCGCCGCTGATGCCGGAGCTGGTGTCCTCGCTGCCCGCCATGGGGGTGGACGGCACGCTCAGGAAGCGCACGCTGCGCTCGGGCGGCGCGGCCCACCTGAAGACCGGCTCGCTGCGCGATGCGGCCGGCGTGGCCGGCTATGTGCACGGCGCGAGCGGCCGCCGCTACGTGCTGGTGGCGATTGCCAACGGCGAGAACGCCGGGGCTGCGCGCGCCGCGTTCGACGCGCTGGTCGACTGGGCGTCGCAGGACAACTGAGGGCCTTCGGCCGCTTGGCAGCGGCCGTGTACTGAAAACTTCTCTAGGTAGACGCGCCGCTTGCGCGCGGCCGTGGCGCTGCACAGAATCGGACGCCCGTTCGATTCGACAACATCCAGGAGCAACGCCTTGAAAAAGCCGCAACGACAACTCCCCACTCCGCTGCACAAGGTTGCGGCTCTGGCCGGCGCCACGCTGCTGCTGGCGGCCTGCGGCGGTGGTGGAGGGGGTGGCGGCATCGGCATCGGCTTTCCACCGCCAACCGGCGACACCGGCCGCGGCTCGGTCGTCACGGACCCGCCCGAGCAGACCGCCAAGCTCTCGGCCGACCAGCTTCGCACCAACCTCCAGGCGACCGACCAAGGCAAGGCCCTGCTGCAGGTGGCGGGCACGCCACGGTGCGGGGTCGAGGTGCGCTACCTCGAATACCGCACCATCGGCGGCAAGAACGAAGCGACCAACGCGACCGCGGCGATCATGCTGCCCTCCGGCGCCGACGTGGCCTGCAACGGGCCGCGCCCGGTGGTGCTCTATGCGCACGGCACCACGGCCGCGCGCAACTACAACCTCGCCAAATGGACCGACTCCACCCAGCCGGCCGCCGGCGAGGGGCTGACGATCGCCGCCATGTTCGCGGCGCAGGGCTACATCGTGGTGGCGCCCAACTACGCGGGCTACGACAAGTCGACGCTGGCCTACCACCCGTACCTCAACGGCGACCAGCAGGGCAAGGACATGGTGGACGCGCTCACCGCGGCGCGCAAGACTTTCACGGGCATCGACGCCACCGACGCGGGCTCGCTGCTGATCACCGGCTATTCGCAGGGCGGCTACGTGGCGCTGGCGGCACACCGCGAGATGCAGGCCACGGGCCGGGCGGTGACGGCGTCGGCGCCGCTCTCGGCGCCTTCGGCCATCGGGCTGCTGGCGGACTACACCTTCATGGGCTGGCCGGCGCTCGGCAGCACGCTGTTCGTGCCGCTGCTCTCGGCCAGCTGGCAGCAGCAGTTCGGCGATGTCTACGGCAGCACCAGCGACATCTACGAAGCGCAGTACGCCACCGGCATCGACACCCTGCTGCCGAGCCTCACGCCCATCACCACGCTGTATGCCAACGGCAAGCTGCCGCAGCTCGCGCTCTTTCCCGCGGGTGCGACGCCGGGCCCGGTGAGCCCGGAGCTGTCGATCTTCTACGGCGCCAACAACCTCATCCGCCAGAGCTACCTCACGCAGGCGGCCGGCGACATCCAGGCGAACCCCTGCCCCGGCAATGCGCTGCCCGCCACGGCGGCCTCGCTGAGCACCACCTCGCCGCTCGATTGCAGGCCGGCCGTGGGCTTTCGCAAGGCGGCGCGCGCCAACGACCTGCGCACCTGGCTGCCGACGCGGCCGGTGCTCATGTGCGGCGGCGCCAACGATCCGACCGTGAACTTCCTGAGCACCCGCGCCACCGCCGGCTACTTCCGCGCCCGCGGCATGCCTGCCGCCGCGCTGACGGTGGTCGACCTGGAGGATTCCGGCACCACCGACTCGTACTCCGCCGCGCGCGCCGGCTTCGCGCAGGCCAAGAGCACCCTCGCGCAGAACACCCCGGGCAGCGACGCCGACAAGCGGCAGGCCGTCACCCTGGCCTACCACGGCAGCCTGGTGCCGCCGTTCTGCCTGGCTTCGGCGCGCGGCTTCTTCCAGGGCGTACTGGCCGCCGGTGGCTAGCAGCGAAGACCGGGGGTCAGCCCATGGACGCGCGATGCAGGCGGTCGCGCACGCCTTCCCATTCGGGCGTGTCGGGCGGGGTCTCGACCCAGATCAGCTTGACACCCTCGGCATCGAACTCGCGCAGCACCGCGAACAGCTGGTGCGCGCTGGCCGCCGCGTCGTCCGGCATGCGCCGCTGCAGCACGCGCTGGGAGTGGCTGCGCACCTCGGCGCGCGTCCACACGGCGATGTGCGCCGCGCCCGGGCCGAGCACGTCGAGGCCGGCCTGGATGGCCTTGGCGTCCATCAGCCGCAGCTTGGCGTTCGGCGCATAGTGCGCCTCGAGCGTGCCGGAGGCGCGCGGATCGGGCGTCTCGAGCACCTCGCGGTTGCTCAGGCGCTCGCCCGCGGCGGCCTCGATCTGCGCGCGCGTGATCAGGCCCGGGCGCAGCAGCACGGGCGCGCCGCGGCTGCAGTCGACGATGGTCGACTCGATGCCGACCTCGCAAGCGCCGCCGTCGATCACCGTCAGCGCATCGCCGAACTCGTCATGCACGTGCTGCGCGGTGGTGGGGCTCACGCGGCCGAAGCGGTTGGCGCTCGGGCCCGCGAGGCCCGGCACGCCCTGCTCGGCGCAGGCCTCGAGCAGGGCCTGCGCGACCGGATGCGAGGGGCAGCGCAGGCCGATGGTGTCCTGCCCGCCGGCGGCCGCGGCCGCCACGCCGGGCTGGCGCGTGACGATCAGCGTCAGCGGGCCGGGCCAGAAGGCCTGCACCAGCTTCTGGGCGAAGGGCGGCAGCGGCTGCGCAAAGCGCGACAGCGCCTCGGTGCCCTTGATGCCGGCCGCCACGTGGACGATCAGCGGATGGTCGGCCGGCCGCCCCTTGGCCTTGAAGATGCCGGCCACCGCCATGTCGCTGGTGGCATCGGCGCCCAGGCCGTAGACGGTTTCGGTCGGGAAAGCGACCAGCCCGCCCGCGCGCAGCACACGCACGGCCTCGGCAATGGCTTGCGGAGATTGGCCGTCGAGGATCATGCGAAGTCGGCCGCCGACAGCGCCGGCAGGCCGAGCACGGTGGCGGCCTGGGAGGCCGCGGCGCGCACGTTTTCGAGCGTGGCGCCGGTGAGCGTCAGGTGGCCCATCTTGCGGCCGCGGCGCGGCTCGATCTTGCCGTAGAGGTGCAGGTGCACGCCGGGCAGCGCGAGCACGTCGCTCCAGCGCGGCGCCACCGGCTTGTCGCCGCCCGCGGTGAACCACAGGTCGCCCAGCAGGTTCAGCATGATCGCCGGGCTGTGCTGGCGCGGCGCGGCCAGCGGCAGGCCCGCGAGGGTGCGCACCTGCAGCTCGAACTGCGATACGTCGCAGGCTTCCATGGTGTAGTGGCCGCTGTTGTGCGGCCGGGGCGCCATTTCGTTCACCACCAGCGAGCCGTCGGCCAGCGCGAAGAACTCCACGCACAGCACGCCCACGTAGTCCAACCCGGTCGCAATGCTCCTGGCCGAGTTGATGGCCGCCTGGGCCACGGTCTTGGGCATGTTCTGCGCATGCACCTCGGTCACGGCCAGGATGCCGTCCCGATGCAGGTTGCGCTGGGGCGGAAAGTGCACCAGCTGCCCGTCGCGGCCGCGCGCGACGATCACCGAGCATTCGAATTCGAGCGGCAGCAGCTTTTCGAGCACGCAGGGCACGCAGCCCGCGGCCTGCCAGGCGTCGACCAGTTCGGCGCGCGTGGACACGCGCTGCTGGCCCTTGCCGTCGTAGCCCAGGCGCGCGGTCTTGAGGATGCCCGGCAGCAGCGCATCTTCCACCGCGGCGAGCTGGGCCGCGGTCTCGATGACCGCATAGGGTGCGCAGGCCACGCCGCAGCGCGTGAAATGGGCCTTTTCGGCGATGCGGTCCTGCGCGATGGCGATGGCGCCCGCGTCGGGGGCCACGGGCCGGGCCACCGACAGCTTCTCCAGCGAGGGCGCCGGCACGTTCTCGAACTCGGTGGTGACCGCATCGGCCAGGCCCGCGAGCCGCGCGAGGCCGTCGACGTCGGCGTAGTCGGTGTGGATGTGGTGGTGGCTCACGCGGCCGGCGGGGCTGTCGGCGTCAGGGTCGAGCACGGCCGTGAAATAGCCCATGCGCTGGGCGGCGTGGGCGAACATGCGGCCCAGCTGGCCGCCGCCGAGCACGCCGAGCGTGGCGCCCGGAAGAATGGGAAGGCCGTTGCCGTTGTGGTTCACAGCGCACCCCCGCCCTGGGGCGAGAACGGCGACACGGCGGCGGCATCCGCGGCCGCCGGCGGCGGCAGCGCCATGGCCTCGGCCGCGGCGGTCTGCGCGGCGCGGAAGGCATCGAGCCGCGCCCGCAGCGCCGGGTCGTTCACCGCCAGCATGGCCACCGCGAACAGCGCCGCATTGGCCGCCCCGGCGTTGCCGATGGCAAAGGTGGCCACCGGCACGCCCTTGGGCATCTGCACGATGCTGTAGAGCGAGTCGACGCCCTGCAGGTGGCGGCTGGCCACCGGCACGCCGAGCACCGGCACCGTGGTCTTGGCGGCCAGCATGCCCGGCAGGTGGGCGGCGCCGCCCGCACCCGCGATGATCGCGGCCAGCCCGCGCCCGGCGGCGCTTTCGGCATAGGCGAAGAGCGCATCGGGCATCCGGTGGGCCGAGACCACCTTCGCTTCGTGCTGGATCCCGAATTGCTGGAGAATCTCGACCGCGTTGCGCATCGTCTCCCAATCGGAGTTCGAGCCCATCACTACACCGACCTGAATGGTTTCGTTCATGGTTCCAATTTTACGTTTCACCCCCAGTTGTTCCCGATGA
>Ga0006562J51391_1049069_pt1 | contig 9946 bp, 6 predicted proteins | sample Ararhi6_input_d2_FD_51391 | JGI IMG/M metagenome (IMG submission 51391) | reverse complement strand
GGTAGGAGTTGTAGAACATCGCCATCTCCTCCATCGGGTCGAAGAAGCGACGCGTGTACAGCAGCACCGCGAGCAGCACGCCGATCGCCAGCTGCCCGTCGGCGACCCGGAAGCCGCCGACCAGCAGAACGACACCGACCGTCACGTTGCCGATCATCACGAGGCCCGGGTCGAAGATCCCGAACAGCTGGATGACGCGGGCGTTCACATCCCGGTACTCCTCGACCAGGCCGCCGAAGTCCTTCTCGTTGCGCTTCTCCTTGCGGAACGCCTTGACCGCGCGGATGCCGGTCATGGTCTCCACGAAGTGCACGATCAGCTTCGCCGACGCGACCCGCGAGATGCGGAACAGCACCTGCGAGCGCTTCTGGAACCACCGCGTCAGCAGGTACAGCGGCACGAGCGACACCAGCAGCACGACACCGCTGATCCAGTCGATCGAGAACAGCGCGATCGCGATGAACAGCATGTACAGGAAGCCCTGGACCAACTGGTTGATGCCCGAGTCGAGCAGCTCCCGGATGGAGTCCAGGTCGCTCGTCTGGCGCGAGATGATCCGGCCGGACGTGTACGACTCGTGGAACTCGAGCGACAGCTTCTGCGTGTGCAGGAACACCCGCTTGCGCAGGTCGAGCAGGATGGCCTGGCTGATCCGCGCGCTCAGCACCGTGTACCAGGCGATGAGCACCGCGCCGATCACACCGGTGATCAGGTAGGCGAGACCGGCGGCCGCCAGCGGGAACCAGTCCTGCTTCAGCAGGGCCGGCAGGCCGTTGTCGATGCCGAACGCGATGATCGCGGGGCCCGCCACCTGGGCGGCCGTGCTCACGACGACCACGACGGCCGTCAGCGCCAGCCGCATCCGCAGCGGGTGCAGCAGCGAACCCAGCAGGTGCAGCGAACGGCGCCGCACCTGCCGGCTCTCCTCCTTGCTGAGGTCGTTGCGCTCTTCGCCTTCGACGCCCAGGACGGTCGTGGTGCTCACAGGTTCACCTCCTCGAGGATCTCTTCGTTCTGTTCGTCCTCCAGGCTGGAGATGACGAAGCGGTAGTGCTCGCTGCTGGCGAGCAGGTCGTGGTGGGTGCCCACCGCGGTGACGCGGCCGTCCTCCAGCAGGGCCACCCGGTCGGCGAGCATCACGGTGGACGGGCGGTGCGCGACGATCAGGGCCGTGGTCGAGGCGAGCACTCGACGCAGCGCGGCCTCGACGAGCGCCTCGGTGTCGACGTCGAGCGCCGACAGCGGGTCGTCGAGCACCAGGATGCTGGGGTTCGCGGCGACCGCGCGCGCGAGCGCGAGCCGCTGTCGCTGACCGCCGGACAGGCTGAGCCCCTCCTCGCCGACCTTCGTCTCGACGCCCTCGGGGAGGTCGTAGACGAAGCCCGCCTGCGCCACCTCGAGAGCCTCGGTGAGCACGCGCTCGGCCTCCGCCGAGGCGGGGTCGAGGTCGTCGCGGCCGAGCAGGACGTTGTCGCGCACGGACGCTGAGAACAGGGTCGCATCCTCGAACGCCATGGCGATCGCCTTGCGCAGGTCGTAGCGGGTGAGGTCGCGCACATCCACGCCGTCAACCTTCACCGCGCCGCCCGTCACGTCGTACAGACGTGTCGTCAGGGCGGTCAGGGTCGACTTGCCGGAGCCGGTCAGGCCGACCAGGGCCATCGTCTCCCCCGGGCGGACCGTCAGGCGGATGCCGTCGAGCAGGTCCGGGAAGCGCTCCGGCGAGTCCTGGTACCGGAAGTGCACGTCGTCGAAGACGAGCTCTCCCCGCGGCTCGGCGATGCGCTTGGGCTGGGCGGGGTCGGTGATCGTGTTGACCTCGTCCATCACCTCGAAGTAGCGGTCCGCCGCCGTGCGGGTGTCGAAGGTCATCGACAGCAGGAAGCCGATCGACTCCACGGGGAACCGCAGGACGGTCGCCGTGGCGAAGAACGCGACGAGCTCGCCGACCGACAGCTGGCCCTGCGCCGACAGCCAGACGCCGACGACGAGGCAGATGCCGAACGCGACGTCCGGGACCAGCAGCAGCCAGAGCCAGATGCCGGCGATGGCCTTCGCCTTCTCGATCTCGGTGCCGCGCAGCTCCTCCGCGCGCGACTCGAAGGTCTTCAGCGCGTGCTTTCCGCGCCCGAACGCCTTCAGCACACGGATGCCGTGCACCGACTCCTCGACCGCCGTCGCCAGGTCGCCCGCCTGGTCCTGGCTGCGCCGCGCGATGACCGAGTACTTGTTCTCGAACACGAACCCGTAGATCCACAGCGGGATAGAGCACACCAGGAAGATGAGCCCCAGGATCCAGTTCCACCCGATCAGGATCGCGAACCCGACCACGATCGTGACGACATTGACTACCAGCAGCACGATGCCGAACGACAGCCACCGACGGATCATGCTGAGGTCGCTGACCGCACGCGACAGCAGCTGACCGCTCGGCCAGCGGTCGTGGAACGCGACCGGGAGATCCTGCAGCTGCGCGTACAGCGCGTTGCGCATCTTCGCCTCGACGTGAGTTCCAGGAGTCAGCACGAACCAGCGCCGCAGCGAGATGAACACCGCTTCGGCAGCGCCCAGCCCGACCACGAGGAGCGCGGCGGGCCACACGGCCGACGGGTCACCCGTCGACAGCGGGCCGTCGACCAGCCAGCGGAGCACCTGCGGGATGCTCAGCGCGACGAGGCTGGCCAGCAGCGCGGCCACCATGCCCAGGATGATGCGGGGCGCGGCGGACTTGGCGAACGGGAGGATGCGCAGCAGGATGCGCGCGGTGCTCTTCCGCTTCGCGGTGGTCTTCGGAGTCTGAGTGTTCGGAGTCTGGGCGACAGACATGGATGATCCGTTTTCTGTGAGTGTCCGACGTCATGGAGCCGGCGGCGAGCACGCGGAGGAGTCGCCGAAGACACGCCGACGATGGCGAGTCTTGTGGTGGGGATGCGAGGAGCGTCCGCGGACGCTCCCGGTGTCGTGCGCGGCGGCGCGCGGCGAGGGGCGGGGAGCTACCGCCCGGACGGTCGGGCGTCGGCCGCGAGGGCGGCGACGAACCCGGGCACGGTGGTCTTTCGTGCGGTCTCGATCGTCGTCATGGCGTCCTCCCAGCCTCGATGTACACGTCCGTTTTGCCGCGACAAGGCAGCCCTACAGCATATTGCCAGGTTCTCGACGAACGCAAGAGTTTTTCTCACATCCCAGTGGCGGGTTGGCCTGTCGGAGGCGCCGGGTACGGTGGCCGCATGCGCAGAGGGGCCGTTTTCGTGCTGTGCCTGGTGCAGTTCGTCGACGTCCTCGGCGTGACCAGTGCGACCACGGCGATTCCTGCGATCCTGAGCGGTCTGGGCGCGCCGGAATCCGCGGCCGGACCCCTGGCGACGGTCTACGCCATGTTCTTCGGCGGCCTCCTCATCCTGGGCGCGCGGCTGGGCGATCGTTTCGGACATCGACGCATTCTGCTCGTGGGCATCGGCATGTTCGGCGTTGTCTCCGTGTTGGGCGGTGCAGCTGCGGTCTGGCATCAGGGAGCCCTGGCCGTCGTCCTCGTCGCCCGGGCGCTGCAGGGTGCCGCCGCCGCGTTGTCCGTCCCTTCGGCGCTGCGGCTGCTGCTCTCGGCGACGCCAGAGACGCCGCGGCGCAGGGGCGCCCTCGCGGCGTGGAGCGCCACAGGAGCGGCGGCGGGCGCATCCGGCTTCCTGGTCGGCGGCCTGCTGGTGCAAGCGTTCGGGTGGCCGGCCGTCTTCTGGGTCAACCTTCCGCTCGCCTGCGCGCTGACGATCGGCAGCCTCGCCACGGTGACGGGTGCGCGGGAGCGCACCGAGGAGGAGCCGGTCGATGCCCTGGGCGCCGCCCTGCTCATCCTCACGGTCATGGCCGTCATCGCCGGCGCGGCCTGGATCGAGCAACCCGCGACCCGGATGATCGGCGTCGCGACGGTCGGCGCCGGCGTCGTCCTCGCCGTCCTCCTCGGCATCCGGCTGCGCACCGCCCGCGCACCCCTCATCCCCGCAGCCGCCTTCCGATCGCGTCCGCTGCGCCACGGAACCCTGCTGTCGTTCGTCAACACCGCGACCACCAGCTCGACGGCCGTACTAGCCACCTTGTTCTTACAGGAACGGCTCGGAATCGACCCGATCGCCGCCGGGCTGACACTGATGGCGCTGAGTGTCGCCGTCATCCTCACATCGACGAGCACGCGCTCGTTGCTGAAACGGCTGAGTGCTTACGCCGTATGCGGGATGGGCATCGCGGCGATCGCCCTCGGCTGCCTGCTGATGGCGCTGACCGTCGGCACGTGGTGGGGCGTCTTCCTCGGCGTGGCGCTGGCAGGCGCAGGGCTGGGCCTGTCGTCGGTCGCCGCGACGACGATCGGCACCACGGTGCCCGACGATCTCGCCGGCAGCGCAAGCGGCATCCTCAACACCGGAGCCCAGCTCGGAACCGCACTCGGCACCTCCGCGCTGGTGCTCGTGGCCTCGGTTGCGGGGGTCGGTGCGGGATGGGCGGCCGCGGCCCTCCTCGCTGCGGCGACCGCGGCGTGGTGCGCCCTGCCGGCTCCACTCGGAGCGCGCCGGGAGTCGCTGGAGGGAGTCAGCGGATCCGGATCGACAGGCAGGTGACGCATCCCTCGAGCTTCTCGAACTCGGAGATGTCGACCTGGATGACGGTGTAGCCGAGGTCCTCGACGAGCGCCACCGACTGCGGGGCGGACGACGACATCAGCACGGTGTCGTCCGAGAGCACGACGACCGCGGTGCCGTGGGCCTCCGGCACCGGGAGGAAACGCTCGAAGACGCGCGGTTCGTCCACGATCGGCTCGTAGCCGATGACCGTGCCGTCGGGCAGGGCGGTCACGGCCGTCTTCAGGTGCAGCGCCTTGGTGATCGGGACGGCGACGACGGTGTATCCGAGAGGCGCCACGAGAGCGCGCAGCTGACGGATGCCCTCGGCGTTGGTCCGCCCTCCGCGGCCGACGTAGACCGTCGAGCCGACCTTGAGGACGTCGCCGCCGTCGAGCGTCCCCGGCGCCTCGATGCGCTCGAGGTGCATCCCCTGCGCACGGAGCGCGGCCTCGGTGCCGACGACCTCCGCGCGGCGCGACTCGGCGCCGGGCAGCGTGATCACGGCGGTGTCGCCGAAGACGACGGCGGTGTCCTCCACGAAGACCGAGTCGGCCAGGGTGTCAGCACTCGTGACCTCGACGGTCTGCCACCCGGCCTCGGAGAGAGCTGCGACGTACGCGTCCCACTGCGCGTCCGCGCGCTCCGCATCCACCGGCTCACGGTCGATGTGGGTCACCAGACCCTCGGCCAGGTTGCCGGCGGGGATGCGGACCAGCGCGACCTTGCGGTCCGTCTCGAACCGGCTGCGGGTGCCCTCGACGACGCGGAACAGCCAGCGGCCGAACGTCGGGGTGAGCGCGGTGATGGCGACGGCGTAGAGCAGGTTGATCCCCAGCAGGGTGCCGAGCACGGCGGCGATCAGGTCGCCGCTGAACGGCGAGCCGCCCGAGGTCGCGGTCAGGATGGTGCCGACCGCGGGGGCCAGCACAGCGGCCAGCACACCCGCGATCAGCGCCGTCCACCACCGGTCGAACGCGCCGACGAAGCCGGCGACCCAGAGCAGGACGAAGGCGATGACGCTGGTCAGCGAGAAGTAGTTGCTGACGGCGACGATCAACGCCCCCGACGGGGTCGACGACCCGGCGAGGCTCCCCACGTAGAACGCGGCGATCATCGCCGCGTGAACGACGAGGACCACCACGAGGGCAGCGACAAGGGATGCGATGAGCCGGCGGCCCCAGGAAGACGTCATGGGTTCCAACCTAGCGGAGCGCTGCTATGCGTTCGCTGGCTCCCGGAGGCGGTCGAGCGCGAGCTCCTCCGCGGCCTGCAGCGTGGTGACACCGCGCTGGTCGGCGGCCCGGAAGATCTCCGCTACCGTATCGCCGATCCGCTCGACCCGCTCCTGCGTGGCCTCGGCGGTCACGCCGGTCTCGCCGGCCATCGACAGGAAGATCACCCCGCCCGCGTTGACGACGAAGTCCGGCGCCCAGAGGATGCCGCGTGCGGCCAGACGCTCCGCTCCGGAGCGGTGCGCGAGCTGGTTGTTCGCGGGGCCGACGACCGCGGCGACCCGGAGCTCGTCGATCACCCGGTCGGTCAGCACTCCGCCGACACCGGCGGGGACGAAGACATCGCCCTCGACGCGGTGGGCGTCATCCGGCTCCACCCAGGTGGCGCCGAGCGCATCGGCGAGGGCGCGCTTCGCGGGGTTCACGTCCGTGACGGTCAGCACGGCGCCCTCGCTGGCGAGGCGCATCGCGATGAGCGATCCCACGTGGCCGAGGCCGAGCACGATCACGTGGCGGCCGCTGACATCCCGGCTGCCGAACGCCCGCTCCATGGTGGCCTGCAGACCGGCGTACACACCGGCGGCGGTCGCGTCGCTGGGCTCGCCGACGCCGCCCTCCGACGGCGGGAGGCCGCAGACGTGGGCGGTGCGCGTGGCGACGACGGACATGTCCTCGGCGCTCGTTCCGACATCCTCTGCGGTCATGTAGCTGCCGCCGAGCGTCTCGACGGCGTCGCCGAGGTCGAGCATGACCTCGTAGCGCTCGGTCGGTGTGAGCACCGTGCCGCGCGGCAGGTAGACGACGGCCTTGCCGCCGCCGCGGTGAAGACCGGCCGCCGCGTTCTTGAGGGTCATCCCCTCGGCCAGCCGCAGCGAGTCGGCGACCGCCTCCTGCCAGGAGTCGTACGTCCAGACCCGGCATCCGCCGAGGGCCGGCCCGAGGACGGTGGAGTGGACCGCGATGCTGATGGTGAGGCCGCTCCGCCTCCCCCTCACCACGTGCAGTGTTTCGTGCGGCAGGTCTGCGGGCAGGACGGACATCGGTGTCTCCTCGTGGGATCGCGGTGAAAATGTGTGACGGTCTTGTGGACCGCCGTCCATTCTCCCGCGACCGGGCCCCGGAGGCAACGTCGCCGCGCGTTCTCCTAGTGGAAGAAGTGCCGCTCGCCGGTGAAGTACATGGTGACTCCTGCTGCCTTCGCCGCCGCGATCACATCCTCGTCGCGGATGCTGCCGCCCGGCTGCACGATCGCACGGACGCCCGCGTCGATGAGGATCTGCGGGCCGTCGGCGAACGGGAAGAACGCGTCCGATGCGGCCACGGATCCGGCCGCCCGCTCCCCCGCACGGCTGACCGCCAGGGTGCACGAGTCGACGCGGTTGACCTGACCCATCCCGACCCCGACGGATGCGCCGTCGTGGGCAAGCAGGATGGCGTTCGACTTCACCGCGCGGCACGCCTTCCAGGCGAACTCGAGATCCTCACGGGTCGCCGCGTCGGCCTCCTCGCCGGCGACCAGGGTCCATCCGTCGGAAGAGAACTCATCGAAGCGGTCGGAGTCCTGCACGAGCACGCCACCCGAGATCTGGCGGAACTCGGTCAGCGCGCGGGCGTACCCCTCGGGCAGCTGCAGGATGCGGAGGTTCTTCTTCGTCTGCAGGAGTTCCAGCGCCTCCGGCTCGTAGTCCGGGGCGATCAGCACCTCGGTGAAGATGCCCTTCACCGTCTCCGCCATGGCGAGGGTGACCGTGCGGTTGGCCGCGATCACCCCGCCGTACGCCGACACCGGGTCGCACTCGTGCGCCTTGCGGTGCGCCTCGGCGATGTCGTCCGCGACGGCGATTCCGCAGGGGTTCGCGTGCTTGATGATGGCGACGGCCGGCTCGTGGAAGTCGTAGGCGCTGCGCAGGGCGGCATCCGCATCCACGTAGTTGTTGTACGACATCTCCTTGCCGCCGAGCTGGGTCGCCTGGGCGATGCCGGTGCCCTTCGGGTCGGCGTAGAGGGCGGCCGCCTGGCGCGAGTTCTCGCCGTAGCGGAGGGTCTGCTTGAGCTCGGCCCGCGCCTCCCAGCGCTCGGGGAAGTCGTCGGTCGACGGCGCCTGTCCCGCGAACCAGGCGGCGACGGCGCCGTCGTAGGCGGCCGTGTGCGCGAACGCCTTCGATGCGAGCTCCCGGCGCTGGTCGAAGGTCGTGCCACCGGCGGCGACGGCCTCCACGATGCCGTCGTAGTCGGAGGGCGACACCACGATCGCCACGTTCGCGTGGTTCTTCGCGGCGGCGCGCACCATGGCCGGGCCGCCGATGTCGATCTGCTCGACGACGTCGTTGCCGACCGCGCCGGAAGCCACCGTCTCGACGAACGGGTAGAGGTTGACGACGACGAGCTCGAACGGCTCGATGCCCAGATCCTTGAGCTGCTCCTCGTGCGACGCCAGCCGGAGGTCGGCGAGGAGTCCCGAGTGGATAGCAGGGTGCAGCGTCTTCACACGCCCGTCGAGCGACTCCGGGAACCCGGTGACGCTGGCGACATCGGTCACTGCGTGACCGGCGTCGCGGATCGTCTGCGCCGTCGAGCCGGTCGAGACGATCTCCACATCGGCCGCGGCGAGCGCGGACGCGAGGTCGAGCAGTCCGGTCTTGTCGCTGACCGAGATCAGGGCGCGGCGGATCGGGACGAGATCCCGCTCGCGGTACAGGCTGGCGTCGTGACGGGGTCCGCTCATGCTCGGGCAAGCTCCTCGAGGTCGATGTGTCCGTTGGCGATGTCGAGCACGGCGTCGATGAGCAGCCGTCGCTCCACAGGTTTGATGCGCTCGTGGAGGGCGGCCTCGGTGTCGCCCGGCTCCACCTCCACGCGCTCCTGGCTGATGATGGGGCCGGCATCCACACCGTTGTCGACGACGATCAGGCTCGCCCCGGTCTGCGTCACGCCGGCGGCGAGAGCGTCGCGGACCGCATGCGCGCCGGGGAACTCGGGCAGGTACGCGGGGTGCGTGTTGATGAGCCGCGGCGACAACGCCTCGACCACCCGCGGCGGCACCAGGCGCATGAAGCCGGACAGGATGGTCAGGTCGGGCTCCCACTGCCGGATCTGCTCGAGCAGGGCGTCGCCCCACTCCTCCCGGCTCGGATACGACGTGAAGGGCACCGTGAAGGTCGGGATGCCGAAGCGCTCCGCGTGCTCGAAGCCGTCCGCATCGCGGTCGGCGCCGACGGCGACGACGCGGGCGGGGAACTCGGCGTCCTCCGAAGCCTCCAGCAGGGCACGCAGGTTGGAGCCGCCACCGGAGATCAGCACCACGATCGAGAGCACGCCACCAGCCTAGCGGCGTGAGACGACCGGCTCCGTCACCGGCGGCCGCGGCCGGCTGCGGCCAGCCCGATCGCCGCGGCGACGGCGACCTCCGCGGCAGCCAGCGCGCCCACCATCCACGGATTCGGTCCGACGTCGTGCAGGCGCCCCGGGCCGAGGGCGCCGGACGACCACCACGCGAGGAGCCCCAGCTCGATCCCGGCGATCGCACCGATCCCGAGCGCGGTCAGCAGCAGTGCCTGCAGGCCGTCGAGCCCGCGAACCGCCGTCCGCGAGCGGACGAGGACACCGGAGACGAAGCCCGCGAGGATCGGGACGACGACGCCGACCAGCCCGAAGCTCCAGCCGCCGGCCGGGATGATGCCGAAGAGCGGCAACCCCGGCAACGGCCCCAGCGCGGTACTGATCGGGCTCACCGACGACCCCGTGCCGAGGGCGAAGCCGGGTCCCACCAGCCAGGACGCCATCCACACCACCACGTTCGGGATGACGGCGAGCTGCCCGATGGTCAGGGCCGCTCCCCCGGCGACACCGGTCTGCAGCTGCTCGTAGAGACTGATGATCGTCCCGTAATTGCCGAAGATCAGCAGCGCGACCACCAGAGCGGCTACGCCGATCACGATGGCGGTCGCGGCCGTCCCGGCACGCAATGCGGCGCCCGCGCCGGTGCGCAGGGCGCCGGGGATCGGCACGGTCGCGGTCCGAAGAACGGAGAGGACGGCCGGCGCGGCTGCCCTCCCCGACGAGGAGCCGCCGATGTCGCCGTCGAGCGCGCCCGTCGCATCCCGATCC
>Ga0006562J51391_1046880_pt1 | contig 9990 bp, 9 predicted proteins | sample Ararhi6_input_d2_FD_51391 | JGI IMG/M metagenome (IMG submission 51391) | reverse complement strand
CACCGAGCTGCTCGTGCAGACGTGCCACAAGCGCGGCGCCTTCGCGATCGGCGGCATGAGCGCGTTCATCCCGAACCGGCGCGACCCCGAGGTCACCCGCCAGGCGTTCGAGAAGGTCGCGGCGGACAAGAAGCGCGAGGCCGGCGACGGCTTCGACGGCACGTGGGTGGCCCACCCCGACCTCATCCCGGTCGCGCAGGCCGAGTTCGATGCGGTGCTCGGCGACCGGCCGAACCAGGTCGACCGGCAGCGCCCGGAGGTGTCGGTGCGCCCCGAGCAGCTGCTGGACTGCCACATCGGCCTGCCCATCACGGCCGCGGGCGTGCACGGCAACGTCTCCGTCGCGATCCGCTACATCGAGGCGTGGCTGCGCGGCCTCGGTGCGGTGGCGATCGACAACCTCATGGAGGATGCCGCGACCGCCGAGATCAGCCGCTCCCAGGTGTGGCAGTGGATCCATCAGGACCGCGAGATCGAGGACGGCACCCCGATCACGCGCGGCTACATCGAGGGCCTCATCACGCAGGTGCTCGGCGAGGTGGAGCGACGCGACGGTGACCGCTTCGACGACGCCGCGGAGGTGTTCCGCGATGTCGCGCTGGGTGCGGAGTTCCCGACGTTCCTGACCCTGGGGGCATACAGCCGGTTCCTCGTCGAGAACGACTAGTCCCGGAGTACGAGGAGGGGGCGGGTGCCGGACGGCATCCGCCCCCTTCCGTGCGTATGCTGCTCGCGCTCACGTCGTGAGCGGATGTCGATTCCGTCCGGTGCCGTTCGACGCCTTCACGTAACGTCACCCATAACGGAAGGAACAACGATGCGTTTTCTCATGCTGGTGCTCGCCGACCCCACTCTCACCGACGCCGACGAGGCTCCGGTCACGATCGAGCAGTGGGTCGAGGAGTCCTACGGGGCCGGCCGCGCGACGGAGGGCGATCGTCTGCGCCCCGGCGGCGAGGCCAAGACCATCCGTCGCCGCAAGGGCGAGGTCATCGTCAGCGACGGCCCGTTCGCCGAGGCCTACGAGCTGATCGGCGGCTTCGACGTGCTCGAGTGCGAGACGATCGAAGAAGCCGTCGAGCTGGCGTCGCGGCATCCGATGGCCAGCGGCGGCGTCATCCAGCTGCACCCGGCCTGGCCCCTCGATCTGTGAGGCAACCGGATCTCTGAGCGTCAATCGATTTCGGCGATCGCCCGGGCGAGTTCCGCACGCGACCCGATCCCGAGCTTCGTGTAGACCTTGCGCAGGTGGTACTCCACCGTCTTCGGGCTGAGGAACAGGGCGGCGGCCGCTTCCCGGGTCGTCCGCCCCTCGGCGAGGAGGACGCTGACCTGCAGCTCCTGGGGAGTGAGGCTCGCCGTGGCGCTCGCGGCTCCGGCGTGCACGTGCTCACCGGTGGCCGCGAGCTCCGCGACGGCCTGCGCGCGCCACACCTCGGCGCCGAGATCGGCGAACACCTCGAGGGCGGCCCGCAGCTCCCGGCGCGCGTCGACCCGCCGGGCCATCCGCCGCAGCCGCTCACCGAACGCGAGGTGGGTGCGTGCGTCCTCGAATCGGTCGAGCGTGCGCGCATGCGACACGAGAGCCCGTTCGAAGAGCCGCACGCACTCCTCGCCATCGGCCACGAGCGCCTGCGCCCGGTCGGCGCGAGCCAGCGCCCAGGGCTGACCCTTCTGCGCGGCGCGCCGCGCGAACGCCTCCGCCTCCGCGCGGGCCTCCCCCGGCCTGCCCAGGCGCAGCAGGGCATCGACGAGCTCGGGGGCCGGCGCGAGGTCGGGGTCGTCGAGCCCGCGTTCGGCGAGCGTCTCGGCGAGCGCGGCGAACTGCGTGACCGCCGCCTCGGCCCGCCCCAGGGACAGCTCGAGGTCACCGAGCGCGAAGGCGATCCAGACCTGGCCCATCCGGATGCCGCGGGCCCGGCAGAGATCGTCCGCGCGCGCCGCATGGGCGCGGCAGGCGTCCGCCTTACCGCTGCGCGATTCCAGCCACGCGAGGCCGGCAAGTGACATCGCGAGCTCGGTGTCCTGCCCCGTCTCGACCGCGAGCCGGATCGCCTCCGCGTAGTTCGCCTCCGCGCGGGACCACGCGGCCGTGGTCGCCTGGTCGCGCGCGACGTGGAAGAGCACGGCCGGCAGCGCGCCGACTCCCGCCGCGCCGGGCACCTGGTCGACGAGCGTCCGGAGGCGGGCACCGGCGGTGGCGTCGCGCAGGAACAGCGGAGCCAGCAGCAGCAAGGACAGCCGCCGCGGATCGTCCCGCAGCCGCGAGCCCGATTCGAGGAGAGGCACCGCCGCACGGATGTCGTCCACGCCACCGTGACCGGCGAGGATCCGCGCGATGCCGGTCGCCATGAGACCGAGCGCCCGCGCCCGCGGGTCGGCGACGTGCGGCAGGAGCGCCTCGAGACGGCCCGCGAGTTCGGACGCCGTCCGGGCGTCGCCGAGGTAGTACGTCGCGTGGACGGCGTCGGCGAGGAAGACCGCCTGCTCGGCCGCTTCGGCGGGACGACCGGCAGCGGTGAGGAGGATGCCGAGCGCGTCGCGCACCGTGCCCGTGCGGGCGGCTACCGAGGCCCGCAGCTCGAGGTCGCGCAGGTCCGGGGACCCGCCCGGCGCCCGCATGTCCAGCAGGGTCAGCGCGCGATCCCCCTCACCGGCCCTCCAGGCGGCATCGGCGGCGCGCAGCAGCCGCTCCGCACGCACCCCCACGTCCGGCGTGAGCCGCGCCGACCGTTCGAACGCGCTCGCGGCCACGGCGAACGCCGCCCGGGAGACCGCGTGCTCGCCCGCCTCGGCGAGCAGATCGGCGACCGCGGCGTCCGGCTCCCAGACAGCCTCGGACAGGTGCCAGGCGCGGCGGTCGACGTCGCCGCGCGGCAGCGCGTCCGCCGCCGCGCGATGCGCGCGCCGGCGATCGTCCACCGGGGCCCCCGAGTAGACGGCAGCGCGCAGCAGCGGATGGCGGAACGCGACGCGACCCGCCGCCACGGCGATGAGGCCGGCGTCCTCTGCCGCTCCGAGCCGGCCGGCATCCACGTTCAGCATCCCGCAGGCGTCGGTGACGTGCCGCAGATCGGGACCGCACACGGCCGCGACGAGCAGGGCCGCGCGGGCCTCGTCGTCCAGGCGTGCGAGGCGACGCGCGAACGCGCCGGTGACGGCCCGGGACACCCGCACCGGCAGCCCGGTCTCCATGCTCTCCACGACCTCGCGATCCGCCGCACCCAGCTCGAGCAGCGCGAGGGGGTTTCCGGCCGTCGCGCGGTGCAGGACCTCGACATGCTCTTCCGGCACCGGATGCGGGTGCGCCCCGGCCACGAGGGCACGGGCGGCGTCGAGATCGATCCCTCCAGCCGCAGCGCGGGAAGACCGGCGGCCACCTGGTCGCCCTCCGGGATCCGCACCCCGCAGAGCACCACGATCGGCTCTGCGGCGAGGCGGCGGGCGGCGAAGACGAGCGCATCCACCGAGGGCGTGTCGACGAGCTGCAGATCGTCGACGACCACGGCGAGCGGGCCGTCCTCGGCATACCGGCACAGTACGCTCAGCACGGCGGCGCCGATCGTGAACCGGTCGCGCGAGCTCGGCGCGGCGTCACCGAGCGGCAGTCCCAGGGCCGCGGCGAGCGCGTCGGCCTGCACCGGCGGGATGCCCTCCCGTGCAGCGAGCGCGGGCCGCAGGAGCTGGAGCAGTGCCCCGAACGGCAGCTCATGCTCGGACTCGAGCCCCGTCGCCCGCAGCACGCGCATGTCGCCCAACCCGGCAACAGCGGCCTCGAGCAGCGCCGTCTTCCCGGCACCGGCCTCGCCCGTGACGGCGAGCACCCCGCTCGTCCCGAGGCGAGCGGCGGCCACCAGGCGGTCGATCGCCTGCTGCTCGGCCTGCCGACCCACCAGCATGACCAGAGTCTAGGACCGGCCGCTCATGAGCTTCGTCTTCCGCGCGGTCGACGAAGTCGGGGCGACGCTCAATGCCGCGCTCGTCGTCATGGGCGACAAACTCGGCTACTACCGGGATCTCGCGGCCCACGGTCCCTCGACCCCGGGCGAGCTCGCCGAGCGCACGGGCACCGCCGAGCCGTACGCGCGGGAGTGGCTGAACGCGCAGGCCGCGGGCGGCTACGTCACCTACGACCCGGCCGTGCGACGCTACGAGCTCCCGCCCGAGCACGCACTCGCCATGACCGATCCGGACAGCCTGGCATTCCTGCCCGGCTGCTTCCAGATCGCGCTGGGGACCGTGCACGACACGCAGCACATCGTCGATGCCGCCCGCAGCGGAGCCGGCTACGGCTGGCACCAGCACGACACCGACGTGCACGTGGGCTGCGAGCGCTTCTTCCGGCCGAGCTACCACGCGAACCTCGTCGGCTCGTGGCTGCCTGCACTGGACGGCGTGACGGAGAAGCTCGAAGCCGGGGCGACAGTGGCCGATGTCGGCTGCGGGCACGGCGCGTCCACGATCCTCATGGCCCAGGCCTTCCCGAAGTCCACTTTCGTCGGCTCGGATTACCATGCCGCATCCATCGAGACCGCTCGGGAGCGGGCGGCGGAGGCCGGCGTCGAGGATCGCGTCCGGTTCGAGGTGGCATCCGCGCAGGAGTTCCCCGGCACAGGCTACGACCTCATCACGATGTTCGACTGCCTGCACGACATGGGCGACCCGGTCGGCGCGGCGGCGCACGTCCGCGAGGCGATCGCACCGGACGGCACCTGGATGGTCGTCGAGCCGTTGGCCGGCGACCGTGTCGAGGACAACCTCAACCCCGTCGGGCGGGCGTACTACGGCTTCTCCACGCTGCTGTGCACCCCCTCGTCGCTGTCGCAGGATGTCGGGCTCGCGCTCGGCACCCAGGCCGGTCCCGCCAGGATCCGCGACGTCACCGCCGCGGGCGGATTCACCCGGTTCCGGAGCGTCGCCGAGACGCCGTTCAACCGCGTCCTCGAGGTGCGCCCCTGACGGCGGTAGGTCGGGGAGCACACGGCGTCACGCCGACGACCTGAAGTCCGCGCGCCTCCCGGGCTACGCTCTTCCTGTGACCGAACGCGCTCCTGTCTCCCGCAAACTCTCCGCCATCGCCGAGTCCGCCACCCTCAAAGTGGACGCCAAGGCCAAGGCACTCCAGGCGGCGGGCCGCCCCGTGATCTCCTACGCGGCCGGAGAGCCGGACTTCGCGACACCCTCGTTCATCGTGGACGCGGCCGCCGAGGCCCTGCACGACCCCGCGAACTACCGCTACACGCCGGCGGCCGGACTCCCCGTGCTGCGCGAGGCGATCGCCGCGAAGACGCTGCACGACTCGGGCCTGGACGTCTCGCCCGCGCAGGTCGTCGTCACGAACGGCGGCAAGCAGGCCGTCTACCAGGCGTTCCAGGCAGTCGTGAACCCCGGCGACGAGGTGCTGCTGCCCGCCCCGTACTGGACGACCTACCCCGAGGCGATCGCGCTGGCCGACGGCATCCCCGTCGAGGTGTTCGCCGGGGCCGACCAGGAGTACAAGGTCACCGTCGCGCAGCTGGAGGCCGCGCGCACCGACAAGACGACGGTGCTCGTCTTCGTCTCCCCGTCCAACCCGACCGGCGCCGTCTACACGCCCGAGGAGACCCGCGCGATCGGCGAGTGGGCGCTGGAGCACGGCATCTGGGTCATCACCGACGAGATCTACCAGAACCTCGTCTACGAAGGCGTCCGCGCCGTCTCGATCGTCGAAGCCGTGCCGGAACTCGCCGGGCAGACGATCCTCGTCAACGGCGTGGCGAAGACGTACGCCATGACCGGCTGGCGGGTGGGCTGGATGGTCGGACCCGCCGACGCCATCAAGCTGGCCGCGAACCTGCAGTCGCACCTCAGCTCGAACGTCAACAACATCGCCCAGCGCGCGGCGCTGGCCGCGCTGACCGGCCCGCAGACGGAAGCGGAGCAGATGCGCCAGGCCTTCGACCGCCGCCGGACGCTCATCGTCGGCGAACTGTCGAAGATCCCCGGTGTCACGGTTCCGAATCCGCTCGGGGCGTTCTACGTATACCCCGACGTCACGGGCCTCCTCGGCCGTGAGTGGGCGGGTGTCACTCCCACGACCTCGCTGGAACTCGCCGACCTCATCCTCGAGAAGGCCGAGGTCGCCGTGGTCCCCGGAGAGGCCTTCGGCCCGTCCGGTTACCTGCGGCTGTCCTACGCGCTCGGAGACGACCAGATCCTCGAGGGCGTGCAGCGCCTGCAGGCCCTCTTCGCCTGACCCGGCGAACGCGGGCTAGAGTTCGACGCCGACGAGGACGGGTTCGGGCTGCAGGAGCAGACCGAACTCGGACTGCACCCGGCCCTGGATGAACCGGGCGAGCTCGGCGAGCTCCTCCGCAGTCGCATTCCCCCGGTTCGTCACCGCGAGCGCGTGCTTGCTCGACAGGGCCGCGCGGGAGCGGGGCAGCTTGAAGCCCTTCCGCAGCCCGGAGTGCTCGATGAGCCACGCGGCGCTCACCTTGACGTCGGGCTCGGACGAGACGATCGGCGCGACCACGCCGTCGAAGCGGTCGAGCGGGATCACCACGACGGGGTCGAGCTCGGGCGCCAGCGGCCAGCGCGGGCACTCCGCCGGAAGCGTCCGGGCGAACGCCGCGGAGACGATCGCGTTCTGGAAGAACGACCCCGCGCTCCACGTGTCGGCGTCGGCGTCGTCGAGCACCATGCCCTTCCGGGCGCGCGTGGCGAGCACGGTCTCGCGGATCCACTCCAGCGTCACCGCCTGATCGGCCTCCAGCCCCAGTGCGGCCCGCAGCTGCGGCCCGGTGACGACCCGTTCGCCATGGCCGCGGATCGGCAGGTCCAGGGTGATGGAGAGGACCACGGCAGGCCGCAGCGGCACCGAGCCGTAGTGGTGCTTCAGCACGGACGTGCGGAATCCGAGCGCCAGGTCGGCCGCGGGCACGGTCGAGACGTCGCCGGTGGCCTCGTCGAGCAGTTCCACCTCGGTCAGCGTCTGCACGAGCTCCTGCCCATACGCGCCGATGTTCTGCACGGGGGCGGCTCCCGCGGTGCCCGGGATGCCGGACATCGCGGCGATCCCGCCGAGCCCCTCCGCAACGGTGTAGGCGACGAGGGCATCCCAGTCGTGACCGGCCTGCACGCGCACCCGCGCGTAGCCGTCGCGGGGGTCGGGGAGCCGCTCGATGCCGTGGGTGCGGACGAGGACGACGGTCCCGTCGAACGGCTCGTCCCCGACGAGGAGGTTGGATCCTCCGCCGACGACGAGCCACGGCTCGTGCGCCGACCAGAGTCCGCGCATGATGTCGACGAGCTCCTCCGCGGTCGTGGCCTCGACCATGCGGGCCGGAGTGCCGCCGGCGCGCAGCGTCGTCAGCTCGGCCAGGGGGCGGGGTGCGATCTCAGGCATGCGGGTCATCCGTCGACGCGGACGCGTACCTGGGCCTTGCCCAGGACGGTCGTGTCCGCGTGGGTGACGGTGAGATCGATGCGCGCCGCGTCGGCGTCCACGGCGCCGACCTTGGCGACGACGGAGACGTCGGCCCCGTCCTCGGCGTGGACGACGACAAGGCGCGTGAACCGGACGCCGTACTCCAGGATGCGGCCGGTGTCACCGAGCCACGGCACGAGCGTCTCCACGGCGAGGCCCATCGTCAGCATCCCGTGCGCGAGGACGCCGGGCAGGCCCACCCGCGTCGCGACGTCGTCGCGGAAGTGGATGGGGTTGAAATCCCCCGAGGCGCCCGCGTAGCGCACGAGCGACTGGCGGGTCAGGTGCACAGTCCGCTCGGCGACGACGGCGCCGACCTCCAGGCCGGTCATTCCTCGCCCCCGATCAGCAGGACGGAGGTCGCCGTCACGACATGGCCGCCGTCGGCATCCGTGACCTCGGCTTCGCTCGTCACCATGGCGCCCTTCCCGAACGGCCGGACGCCGGTGACCTGCAGGCGCCCGGTGAGCTCGTCGCCGGCGACGATGGGACGCGTGTAGCGGAAGCGCTGCTCGGCGTGGACGGTGCGCTCGAGCACGATGCCCGATTCGGGCTCCGCGAGCAGTTGCTGCAGCGTCAGGTCCTGGATCACCATGGCGAAGGTCGGCGGAGCGACGACGTCGGCATAGCCGAGCGCCTGCGCGGCCGCGGGGTCGGTGTGCTGGGGGTCGGTCGCGAAGACGGCGCGGGCGAACTCGCGCACCTTCTCCCGGCCGACGAGGTACGGGTCGGTCGGCGGGAACACACGACCGACCAGCTCAGGGTTCACGGACACCCTCCGATCCTACCGAGCGGGGATGCCGGCGGCCGGGCGCGCGGTCAGGCGCGGCGCGCGCGCACCGCCCGCACGGCCATCTGGGCGGCGATGAACGTCATGAAGGCGGCGAACAGGATGGTGGCAGTGAACGGGTCGATGTTCGTCGCTATCCACGCGCCGAGCGCCGTCGTCGTGCACGCGGCCGCGCCGATGATGGCCGCGGCGACGAGGTCGACGTTGGCGCGGCGGATGTTGCCGACGGTCCCGGACAGCGCGGTGGGGATCATCATGAGCAGCGAGGTGCCCTTGGCGACGAGGTCGCTCGTCCCGAACAGCAGCATGAGCGCCGGCACGACGATGACACCTCCCCCGACGCCGAGCAGCCCCGCCATGACGCCGGTGAAGAGACCCAGGACGACCAGGCCCGCCCCCGTGAACCACGTCAGCGGCAGCTCGGCATCCCGCGACGGCACCTGGACGAACAGCATGACGATGACGATGACCAGGAAGGCGACGAAACCCCATCTCAGCGCGTTCTGCGCGATCCGCGGCAGCAGCCAGGTGCCGATCTGCGCACCCACCACGGCGCCGGCGGCGAGGATGAGCGCGGGGAGCCAGGCGACCGAGCCGTGCACGGCGTAGGAGATGACACCCACGGTCGCCGTCGGGACGATGGCCGCAAGCGAGGTCCCCGCGGCGCGACGCTGATCGAAGCCGAGCAGGAGGACGAGGAGCGGGACGATGACCGTGCCGCCGCCGACGCCGAAGAGCCCGGACAGCAGTCCGGCCGTCAGACCGATCCCGACGCACGCGAGGGAGAAGCGGGGTGGGCGCCCCGCGGCGGGCTTCATCATCGGTGCGGCTGCGCTCTCATGTCACACACGACGATATCGGACGGCGCGGACCGGAGCGTCCCGCCGCGCTCGACCGCTACCGGGTCAGGCGAGCTCCCAGGTGCCGGCGTACACGCGCCGATGCTCGGTCTCCGGCGCGGCGGCGCGCCCGGGGCACGTGACGGCGACGTGGAACGCCGCAGACGGCTGCTCGCCGAGGCAGCGGATCTCCCACGCCACGCGCTCGCGCACGCGTTCGGTGAGGGCTTCGTGGTTGTCGTGATCCGGGCAGCGATACACGGCCGGAACGAGCGTCAGCTGACTCATCGGACTCCCCTGGTCCTGTGGTGACGGAACCCCCCGGCCCCGTCGACGGAACCCCAGATCCCGTCATCCCTACAAGTACCACTTCCAGGCCACCGAGGGCAACTCCGGATGCGGCTTCAGTCGTTGCCCTTCCCGTTGCCGTTGCCGTTGCCGTTGCCGTCTTTGCCGTCGTTGCCGCTGTTCCCGTTCCCGCTGTTGCCCTTGCCGCTGTCGTCGGTGGTGTCGCCGTCGTCGGTCGCCGGATCGTCCGACGTGCTCCCGGTGCCGGCATCCTCGGTCGCAGGAGGGGCGGGCGTCGCGTTCTCGGCGAGGACACCCTCCAGGTCTGCACGGACGAGGTCGATCGACCGCTGCACGAGCGCCGCCCGGTCGGCGGTGATGTCGTCGGCGGCCAGCGCAGCGTCAAGACGCTGCTGCAGCGCGTCGAGCTCGGCGACCGCGGCCGCGGGGTCGCCCGCTGCCGCATGCTGCGCGATGGTGACGACGGTCTCCTGCATGTCGCGGGCGGCCGTTGCGGCGAGGCCGGGGGCCGGGCCCGCGCAGGCCGACAGGAGCAGGGCGACGGTCAGGACGGCGGCGGAGGCCGCAGCGCGAAGTGCGGAAGT
>Ga0006562J51391_1017106_pt1 | contig 9990 bp, 7 predicted proteins | sample Ararhi6_input_d2_FD_51391 | JGI IMG/M metagenome (IMG submission 51391) | reverse complement strand
GCCGCGGTGGCTTCGTTCGGACGACGGCGACGGATCGCTTCGTAGACCGCGCGATGATGCGGTAGCGAATACCGGAAGTTCTTCGCCGTGCGCGCCGACATGACGAAGAAGGTACCCAGTGCCGTTTCGATCACGCCGAACAGCGAACTGAGCAGCTCGTTGTTCGTCGCCGTCAGCACCGCTTCGTGGAAACGCAGATCGGCCTCCGCCCAGTCGTCGAGCGTCTGCGCCTCCTCCATCGCCTCGAGAGCCTCGCCGATGGCGGCCAGCTGCGCCGGGTCCCTGCGCCGCGCGGCGGCGGCCACCGCGGCGGGCTCGATGATGGCCCGCATCTCGACGAGCTTGTCGACGAAGTCCTCGGTCGGCATCGCCGCGCAACGCCAGGCGAGGACGTTGGCATCGAGGTGATTCCAGAAGCGCGCATCGCGCACGCGCATGCCGGTCTTCTGGCGCGTTTCGATGAGCCCCTTCGCCGCCAGTACCTTCAGCGCCTCGCGCAGCACGGTGCGGCTGACGGCCAGCTGCTCCGCCAGACGCGCTTCGCCGGGCAATGGATCGCCGGGACGCAGGACGCCGCCGACGATCAGCCCGCCGAGCTCTTCGATGACCTGGACGTGCAGGTTCCTTGGGCTTGCCGCCTTCGGGGGCATGAGGCTCTCCGTTCCCGTGTCGTGTGCATCCTAGCGCAGGCCGACCCGGGCCGATGACGCGGCGCAGCTTGTCATTTGTCTTACAAATATGTTCAGGTCGCGGGGATCACACCGACTGGAGTGGAACCGCGATGAAGAAAGCTACGATCCTGGCCGCCGCGATCGCGCTGGCGTGCAGCGGCGCCGCCGCGGCCGGCGACGCATCGAAGGCCTCGTTCGGCAAGACGCCCGACGGCAAGGACGTCACGCTCGTGACGCTGACGAACGGCAAGGGCATGACGGTGAAGGTGCTTTCCCTCGGCGCCGCGCTCTACGCCGTGGAGGTGCCGGACCGCCACGGCAAGCCCGGCGACATCGTGCTCGGGTATCCCGACCTCAAGGGCACGTTCGCCAAGCCGCAGTACTTCGGCGACACCGTCGGCCGTTACGCGAACCGCATCGCCAAGGGCCGCTTCACGCTCGACGGCAAGACGTATTCGGTGCCGGTGAACGACGGACCGAACTCGCTGCACGGCGGCAAGGTCGGCTTCGACAAGGTCGTGTGGACCGTCGACAAGGTCGAATCCGGCGCGAAGCCGAGCGTCACCCTCAGCTACGTGAGCCCGGACGGCGACCAGGGTTACCCCGGCAAGGTCACCACGCACGCCACGTATTCGATCGGCGAAGGCAACGAACTGACGATCGAGTACACCGCGACCACGGACGCGCCGACGATCGTCAACATCACGAACCACGCGTACTGGAACCTCGCCGGCGAGGGAACCGGCAGCGTGATGGACCAGCAGCTCATGATCGCCGGCGATGCCTACCTGCCGACCGACGCGACCGCGATTCCCACGGGCGAAGTCCGCTCCGTGGCGGGCACCGATTTCGACTTCCGCAAGGCGAAGCCGATCGGCCGCGACGTGCGCGACGCGAAGGAACAGCAGATCGTCTTCGGCCGTGGTTACGACCACAACTGGGTGATCTCCCGGAAGGAGGCGGCACAGCCGCGCGAGGTGGCTCGCGTCACCGACCCGAAGAGCGGCCGCGTGCTGTCGCTGTGGTCGGCGCAGCCGGGCCTGCAGTTCTACTCGGGCAACTTCCTCGACGGCACCACCTCGGGCAAGTCCGGCGGCATCTATCGCCAGGGCGACGCGTTCGCACTCGAACCGCAGCTGTTCCCCGATACGCCGAACCAGCCGGACTTCGGCTCGGCACGCCTCGACCCGGGCAAGACCTATCGCAACACGATGACCTACAAGTTCACGGTGGATAAGGCCAGCGCGCACTAAGGATCGAACGGGGTTCCACCCCGCAGTCACACCTCGTGATGCAACGCTTCCGCCGGTTTGCGCCGGCGGAAGCGCGGCGCGAGTTCCACCATGTACATCGCGGCGAGCACCAGCGCGCCACCGCCGAGCATGCGGCCGGTGAGCGCGTCCACGCCCAGCAGCACAGCGAAGCCCGCGGCGAACACCGGCTCGGTGGTCATGACGATCGCCGCGCGTGTCGCCGGCATGTGCGCCTGCGCCCAGGTCTGCACCAGCATGGCCACCGCGCCCGCGACCAGCGCCATGTAGAGGACGGCCACCCAGGCCTTCGCGTCCGGCGGCAGCGCCGGGCCGCCATGCGGCAGCGTGATCGCAAAACAGACCGCGGCGATGCCGACCATCTGGATCGCGGACATCCCGAACGCATCCCCGGGCTTCGACCAGTGACCGAGGCCGACGATGTGCAACGCGTAGAGCGCGGCGGACGCCAGCGTCAGCAGCACGCCGCCATCGACCTCGAAGCCGTTGAGCGCGAGGACGCCGAGGCCGACCGTCGCCAGCAGCACGGCGAGCCAGGTCGTCCACGGCATGCGCTGGCGGAAAAGCAGCAACGACAGGATGGGCGTGATCACGACATACATGCCGGTGACGAAGCCGCTGACACTCGGCGACGTCCGCGCCAGGCCCTCGGTCTGCAGCCACTGCGCGACGCCGTAGAGCACGCCGAGCGCCAGGCCGCGCGCGAGCTGGACGCGGCCGAGGCGCAGCAGCGGCACCGCGAAGCACAGCAGCATCACCACGGCGGCGATGACGAAGCGCACCGCCAGGAAATCCGCCACGGACATGCGTCCGACGACGTCCTTGATGAGCACGAACGTGGAGCCCCAGATGGCCGTCACGGCGAGCAGGCCCAGGGTGGCGACGCCGCTCCCGCGCGACGCCTCGCTCACCGGCGCTTCCGCAGCAGCTGCGCGGGCACCTTCAGCACGAAATGCGCCCAGATGCCGAGCCACACCACCGCGCGAACGAAGGCGTTGCGCGCCGCCGGATCGTGCCGGCGGAACCACAGGTACATGCTGCGATGCTTGTGCCGGCTGACGAACACCGGACGATGCCGGCTGGAACCGCCCTTGCCGTGGAGCACGCGAACGTCGCCGGCGAGGATCACCTTGTAGCCGGCATCGCGCGCGCGGCGGCAGAGGTCCATGTCCTCGCAGTGCAGGAAGAACGATTCGTCGAAGCCGTGCAGGCGATCGAACGCGGGCCGCGGCATCAGCATGATGGCGCCGGACACGATCTCGACCTCTTCCGCGCCATCGGGGATCGGACCGCGGATGTCGATGCCGCCGTCGCCCTTACCGCCGAACTTGGTCGAGAGCGAACGGCGCAGCAGCGGGTCGCGCCGGCGCGACGCCGGATCGGGGTGTCCGTGGCTGTCGCACACGACCGCGCCGACGATACCCGTGTGGATGTCCATGTGCGAGGCCATGCGACGGATCGTGTCGCGCTCGATCAGGCAATCCGGATTGAGCACGAGCAGCCGCGCACCGCGCGCCTGCGCGGCGCCGCGATTCACCGCGGGACCGAAACCGAGATTCGCCCGGTTGTAGATCACGCGCACGCGGTCGTCGTCGGCGTAGGCCCGGTCGAGCGATTCCGGGATGCCGTCGGTCGACCCGTTGTCGACGACGAGCAGCTCCACCGGCACATCGCTGGCGAGCGCGTGTTCCACGCACTCCCGCGTCAGCGCCCCGCTGTCGGCGAGGACGATGACGATGCTCGTGAGGGGGACGGCGTTCATCGGCGTGGCGCGATCAGCCCACCCAGACGCGGGCGTTCCGGAACATGCGCATCCACGGCGAATCCTCGCCCCACTGCTCCGGGTGCCAGCTCAGCTGCGCGCTGCGGAACACGCGTTCCGGGTGCGGCATCATGATCGTGACACGACCGTCGGCCGCCGTGAACGCCGCCAGGCCGCCCGGCGAACCGTTCGGGTTAAGCGGGTAGCTTTCGGTCGGCTTGCCGCGGTTGTCGACGAAACGTGCCGCCGCGTGGCTCTTCGACGGACTGCACACGTTCGGGAAATGCACCCGGCCCTCGCCGTGCGCGACGGCGACCGGAATGCGCGAACCCGCCATGCCGCGGAAGAACACGCTGCCCGAATCGAGGATCTCGAGCGTGGCGACGCGCGCTTCGTACTGCTCGGACTGGTTGCGCAGGAACTGCGGCCAGTGCTTCGCGTCGGGGATGATGTCCTTGAGGCCCGACATCATCTGGCAGCCGTTGCACACGCCGAGCGCGAACTTGCTGCCGTCCTCGAAGAAGCGCGCGAACTGCTCGCGCAGCGCGTCGTTGTAGAGGATCGACGTGGCCCAGCCGCGGCCGGCACCGAGCACGTCGCCGTACGAGAACCCGCCACAAGCCGCGAGGCCGATGAAGTCCTTCAGGTGGTGTCGGCCCGTGGCGAGGTCGGTCATGTGGATGTCGACCGCGTCGAAGCCGGCGCGCGAGAACGCGGCGGCCATTTCCACCTGACCGTTGACGCCCTGCTCGCGCAGGATCGCCACGCGCGGACGCTTGCCGCTCGCGATGAACGGCGCGGCGATGTCGTCGGCGGGATCGAACGTGAGCTTCGGGGTGATCCCCGGATCGGCGTCGTCGAGGCGCCACTCGTTTTCCTGGTCGGCGCTCAGCGGGTTGTCGCGCAGGCGCTGCATCGCGTAGCTCGTTTCGTTCCACGCGCGGAAGAGTTCGGTCCAGTTCCACTTGAACGCGGTTTCGCCGTTCAGATGGAGCTTGATGCCGAGCTTCTCCTTCGGACGACCGACGTGATGCGTCATGCCGGCGAGGTTGTGCTTCACCAGCAGCGCTTCGAACGCTTCGCGATTCGCCGAGGCGACCTGCACGACGGCGCCGAGTTCTTCGTTGAACAGGGCGCGCAGCGTCGCGTCCGCCCAGCCGTCCAGGCGCAGTTCGAGGCCGCAGTGGCCCGCGAACGCCATCTCCAGGAGCGTAACGATGACACCGCCATCCGAGCGGTCGTGATAGGCGAGGAGCAGGCCCGACGCGTTCGCTTCCTGGATGAGCTCGAACATCGCGCGCAGGCGCTTGGCGTCGTCGAGGTCCGGCGGCACGCCGCCGCCGCGGTTGAAGACCTGCGTGAGCGCGGAGCCGCCGAGGCGGTCGCGGCCCGCGCCGAGGTCGATCAGCCACAGATCGGTGTCGCCGCGGTCGGTCTTCAGCTGCGGCGTGAGCGTGCGGCGCACATCGTCGACGCGCGCGAATCCGGTGATGACGAGCGACACCGGCGACACGGTCTTCTGCGCCTTGCCGTTCTCGTCGGTCCACACGGTCTGCATGGACAGGGAGTCCTTGCCGACGGGAATCGCGATGTCGAGCGACGGGCACAACTCGAGGCCGACGGCCTTAACGGCGTCGAAGAGCGCGGCGTCCTCGCCCGGATGGTTCACGGCGGCCATCCAGTTCGCCGACAGGCGCACTTCGTCGAGCTTGATCGACGCGGCCGCGAGGTTGGTGATCGCCTCGCCCACCGCCATGCGCGCGGCGTCGGCGCTGGACAGCAGCGCCACGGGCGCACGCTCGGCCATCGCCATCGCTTCGCCGGTGTAGCCCTCGAAGTCGGTCATCGTCACCGCGACGTCCGCGACGGGCACCTGCCACGGGCCGACCATCGGGTCGCGCGCGTTGAGGCCGCCGACCGTGCGGTCGCCGATGGTGATGAGGAAGTTCTTGCTGCCGACCGCGGGCAGGCGAAGCACGCGCATCAGCGCCTCGTCCATGCCGATGCCGGTGAGGTCGGCGACCAGGTCGACGCGCGGCTTCACGCGCTTCGCATCGCGATGCATGCGCGGCGGCTTGCCGAACAGGACATCCATGCGCAGGTCGATCACGGTGATGTCGCGACGGGTGTCGCGGACGATCAGGCGGGCCTCTTCCGTGGCGTCGCCGACGACGGCGAACGGACAACGCTCGCGGGCGCAGAACGATTCGAAGAGTTCGATGTCTTCCGGACCGATCGCGAGGACGTAGCGCTCCTGCGACTCGTTGCTCCACACCTGCATCGGCGAGAGCGTCGGGTCGTCGCAGGGCAGCTTCGAGAGATCGATGACGCCGCCGACGCCCGCGTCGTTGAGGATTTCGGGAATCGCGTTGGACACGCCACCCGCACCCACGTCGTGGATGCTGACGATCGGGTTGTGGTCGCCGCGCGCCCAGCACGCGTCGATCACCTGCTGGCAACGGCGTTCCATTTCCGCGTTGTCGCGCTGCACCGAGGCGAAGTCGAGTTCCGCGCTGGAGGTGCCGGACGCCACCGACGAGGCGGCACCGCCGCCGAGGCCGATGAGCATGGCCGGGCCGCCGAGCACGATGACCTTGTCGCCGGGACGGACCTTGCGCTTCTGCACGTGGTCGGGGCGGATCGCGGCGAGGCCGCCGGCGATCATGATCGGCTTGTCGTAGCCGCGGCGGACGCCCTTGTCGCCGGTCTCCTGCTCGAACGTGCGGAAGTAGCCGCCCAGCGCGGGCCGGCCGAATTCGTTGTTGAACGCGGCGGCGCCGAGCGGGCCGTCGCGCATGATCTCGAACGCCGACGCCATGCGCGGCGGCAGCGGGCGATCCTTTTCCCACGGACGCGGCAGGCCGGGGATGCGCAGGTGCGAGACGGAGAAGCCGGTCAGGCCGGCCTTCGGCTTGCCGCCGCGGCCCGTCGCACCCTCGTCGCGGATCTCGCCGCCGGCACCGGTGGCGGCGCCCGGCCACGGCGCGATGGCCGTCGGATGGTTGTGCGTCTCGACCTTGATCGCGTACGGCGCGGCCTCGGCGACGGTGCGGAACACGCCGTCTTCCGGGCTCACGAACAGGCGCTTGCCGTCGTAGCCTTCGATCACCGCGGCGTTGTCGTGATACGCGGAGAGCGTATGCGCCGGCGACTTCTGGTGGGTGTTCTTGATCATGCCGAACAGCGAGGCGTCCTGCGTCGCGCCATCGAGCGTCCACGTGGCGTTGAACACCTTGTGCCGGCAGTGCTCGGAGTTCGCCTGCGCGAACATCATCAGTTCGGCGTCGGTGGGCGCGCGGCCCATCTCCGCGTAGCGATCGGCGAGGTAGTCGATCTCGTCGTCCGCGAGCGCCAGCCCGAGTTCGGCGTTCGCGGCGGACAGCGCCGCGCGCGGATCGGTGCCGAGTTCGACGCGGCCCAGCGGACCGGGTTCGCCGGCGAGGAACAGACCGGCCGCCTCGTCGAGCGAGGCGAGCGGCGACTGCACCATCGGGTCGCAGAAGGCGCCCATCACCGCGGCATACGACGGATCGTTCGCGTCCGGCATGCCGGTGACGCGCCACGCCGTGCCGCGCTCCACGCGGCGGACGTCGAAGCCCGCGCCGTGGAGGATGTCGGTGGCCTTGCTCGACCACGGCGAGATCGTGCCGAGGCGCGGGACGACCCAGAAGGTCGCGTCTTCCGGCGCGGCGCCCTTCGCTTCGAGCACGGCGAGCAGACGCGCGCGAGCGTCGCCTTCCGGCTGCGCGTCGGCGTCGACGAAGTAAGTGAACCAGGCGGCCTGCACCCGCGTCCCGTGATGCAGGGCATCCAGGTGGGCGTTAAGTCGTTCGAGGCGGAAAGGCGAGAGGGCGCTCTGCCCGTCGAGTGCGATCATGCGGGGGGAAAAGGCGCTAAGGGAAAACGCCTATTCTACATGATGTTGCGCGGCAGCATCGGGCAGGCTGGCCGAAGGCCGGCGGCCCGTAGGAGCGCGCCCTGCGCGCGACAGCTCTTCGCGAAGGGCAACGGGCCCTGTGGCTCACCGCCTCGAAAGATGTCGCGGCCAGGGCCGCTCCCACAGCGCGCTCCTACCTTTGGCGGTCAGCCGCCGCGCTTGACCGTGCCGGCCGGGGCGTTCAGGGCCTGCAGGAGCTGGGCCGGGGTGACGTAGCCGCCGACCACGTCGCCGTTCTCGGTCACGATGGTCGGGGTGCCGTTCACGCCCAGGCGCTCGCCGAGCTCGAACTCGTCCTTGACCGGGTTGGCGCAGGTGGCGGCCTTCGGGGTCGCGCCCTTCATGGCCTCGTTGAACGCGTTCTTGCGGTCGGCGCTGCACCAGACCGAAACGGCCTTGGTGTAGGAGGGGGTGTCGTTGCCGGCCGTGGTCTTCAGGCCTTCGCGCGGCCAGAACACGTATTCGACGGCGATGCCCTGCTTGTTGAATTCGTCGATGTGGGCGTGCAGCTGGCGACAGAACCCGCAGTCGACATCGGTGAACACGGTGACCGTGTGCTTGGGGTTCGCCGGGGCGTACACGAGGCGCTGCGACGCCGGGACCTTGGCGAGCTCGGCCTTGCGCGTGGTCGCCCAGCTCGCGGCGCTGAGGTCGGTGCGGTTCTTCAGGTCGATGAGGTTGCCGTTGAGCATGTAGCGCCCGTCGGCGCTCACGTAGACCATGCGGCCGGACGCCACCACCTGGTAGAAACCGGGCATCGGCGCGGGGGCGATGCTGTCCACCTTGATACCGGGCCCGAGCGCTTCGACCGCGTCACGCACGGCCTTGTCGTCGTCGGCCGCGCAAGCCGTCATGGCGAAGGCGCCGGCCATGAGCGCGGGCAGGATTTTCTTGAACATCATCGGTACGACTCCATCGAACACCGGGGGAACACGGGACTGCCTTGGATCGCGGGCGGCCCGTTCGGTTCCCCGATTGTGGCACAGCGCGGCATCCGCCTACCCGCGAGGGTGGTGCTGGGCGTGGAGGCGCTTCAGCCCCTCTTTGGCCACCAGCGTGTAGATCTGCGTCGTGCTCAGCGCGCTGTGGCCGAGCAGCATCTGCAGGGCGCGCAGGTCGGCGCCGTGGTTGAGCAGGTGGGTGGCGAAGGAATGTCGCAGCACGTGCGGACTGACGCGCTTGGCCGGAATGCCCACCTGCGCCGCGTAGCGCTTCACCAGCGTCCAGAACATCTGCCGCGTCATCGCGTCGCCGCGTCGGGAGAGGAACAGCGCGACCGGTTGCCCATGGCCCTGCGCCAGCCCGGGGCGGGCGTCGCGCAGATAGGCCTCGACGTGCGCCAGCGCCTCCTCACCGACGGGCACCAGGCGATCCTTGCCGCCCTTGCCCGTCACGCGCAGGACGCCCTGGCGCGTGTTCAGGCCGGCCAGCGGCAGATCGACCAGTTCCGAAACCCGTAGCCCCGACGAGTACATCAATTCGAGCATCGCGCGATCGCGCAGGCCGAGCGGCGTGGAAATGTCCGGCGCGACGATCAGCGCCTCGATCTCGCGCTCCGCGAGCGCCTTCGGCAGCCCGCGCGGCATCCGTGGGCGCTGCATCAACAGCGTCGGGTCCTCACGATGCCCCTCGTCGCGCGCGAGTTGCGCATAGAACCGCCGGAACGCCGACTGCCGCCGCGCCATGCTGCGCACCGACACGGGCTGGCTGCCGTGGTAGGCGGAAAGGTCGTCGCGACCCGCCGTCGCCAGCGTGCGCTGGCGCGTTTCCAGCCAGCGCGAGAGCTGCTGCAGGTCGCGCCGGTAGGCCTCCAGCGTGCGATCGGCCAGGCCGTCCTCGGCCCAGACGCGCTCGATGAAGCGCTCGATCAGGCGTGCGTCGGACGATGCGGTTGCGGAGTTCGGTTCTTCGGTGGACATCGGCCCGATGGTAGCGCGCCGGCCATCCGGAACGCAGTCGGTCCGACGCGCACTACAGGCGTTCGACGCTCGACTTGTAGCCGAGCACCACGTAGGCGAGCTGGGCTTCGATCGCGTCCTTCAACTGCGCCTTCTCCGCGTCGGCGAGCTTTTTCCGGCGCGCACCGAGCGCGATCTGCTGCATCGTTTCCACCAGTTCGTCCGACAGGCGCTGGAACGCGGTGATCGACTGCGGCAACCCAACCACTGCCTTGTACTCGACCATGCCGGGAAGCTTCCCGAACACCTTGTCCGCGTCGTCGCGCATGGCCTGGAACTCCGCGGGGCCCACCGTCCCGTCGCTGCCGGCGTCGCGGAGGTGCTGGTCGAGCGTTCCGTTCGAGGAATGCAGGGTGAGGCTCATCGGAGGTTCCTTGTTCGCGCTGGGGCT
>Ga0006562J51391_1103710_pt1 | contig 10000 bp, 8 predicted proteins | sample Ararhi6_input_d2_FD_51391 | JGI IMG/M metagenome (IMG submission 51391) | reverse complement strand
GAGTTCACCATGCGATCAACCGACGCTTTCGCGGGTGCTGGCGCGGCCCTCGAGGCCGAACGGCCTGCCGGCCTGAGCCGCCGCCAGCTGCTGCGCGCCGGCGTATGGGCCGCACCCGCGCTGGTGCTGGCCACGGCCGCGCCGGCGGCGGCCGCGTCGGCACCCACCAAGGTCCCTGCTCGCATGTACACCTTCAGCCAGAACGGCATCAGCGAGGTATGGGACGGGAAGGCGAACGTCGTGACGGCGTTCTTCGGCGCGGTCAACTTCCAGCCCGGCGGCCCTGCGACGGTCACTGGGGCGACGCTGACGCTGACGCTGGACAAGAAGGGCCTCGAGGAGACGAAGCCGATCGTCGTCTCCGGCGCCGGATGGGTTGCGGCGACGGCAGCTGCGCACGGCAATTCGATGGTGTACACGTTCGTGTGGGCCGGCGCGACATCGGCCTACACCGACTCCCCCACGCTGCAGTACAAGCTCATCGCCGACGGCAAGACGCGATCGGACAAGGCCAAGCCGAAGACGGCATCCGGCACCCTCACCGGCGCTCAGATCCAGACCGCCACCAACCAGGTCACCTGGACCTGATCACCGGGCTGTCGACCCGCGACGATGCTCGAGCGCGGCATCCGAATCGCTCCGCACCAATGTCGGAACCCCTCACCACAATGGGGGTATGACAACCTCGACGCCGGCCTCCGGGAGCGATGCCTACCTGGCATCCCTCGCCGAGATCGTCGCTGACGTCGAGGCCACCGAGCGTCACGTGAACGCTGCGCAGGTCGCGCAACTTCGGGTGCTGGCACGCGCGGGTCAGCTCGCCGAGACGCAAGCGGTCGGGGCTGCGGCCCGGGTCCGAGCGCACGACATGGCGTTGCGGTCGATCGCCGCGGAAGTCGGTGGAGTGCTGCGCGCGACCGACCGGACCGTGCAACGCCGGATCGATGAGGCGCGCACGATCGTGGAGGACTATCCCGCGGCACTGAGTGCGTGGGAGGCCGGACGCATCGCCCGAGGCCACGTCCTGGTGATCGTCGAGACGGGCGCCGTCGTTCCCCCCGACCTGCGTGGCGAGTTCGAAGCCGCCGCGATCGCACGCTGCGAGCGGGATACACCGAACCGTGTCCGCGCCGAACTGGAGATCCTCGCGCAGCGCATCCACCCCCGCTCGCTGACCGAACGGCACGTCGAGGCTGCGGCGACCCGCTGCGTCCGCCTGGTGCCCGGCCGTGACGGGATGTCCGATCTCATCGCGACCCTGCCCACCGTCATCGCCGCGGGCATTCACGACCGCCTTACCCAGCAAGCCCGCGCCGTCATAGACAGCCGCGACACCATCGCGGATGCCGGGAGGGCCGCCCCCGGAGCCGGATTCGGTATCGGGAGCGACGCGGTCGGCGAGGCCTTGGGCGGCGGCGAGGTCGACACGGGCGGTGAGCCCACGGCCGCCGAGCTCGCTGCGACGGATCACCGCAGCACCGACCAGGTGCGTGCCGACATCTTCGCCGACCTGCTCCTCGCCGGAACCCCCGCGATCGATCCGACCGGCACCGGTGACGGGGCGGGTCCACTCGGCGCCATCCGCGGTCATGTCCAGGTCGTGGTGTCGGCGACAACCCTCTGCGGCGCCGACGACGGCCCCGCAGATCTGATCGGCTCCGCCCCCGTCGACGCTGCCACCGCCCGCGAACTCGCCGGCGGCGCACACATCTGGGAGCGACTACTCACTCACCCCCTCACCGGCACGGTCCTCGCCGTCGACAGCTACCGGGTCCCCCTCGCGATGCGCCGATATCTGCAAGCCCGCGACCAGCACTGCCGGTTCCCGGGATGCCGGGTCCCCGCGATCCGCTGCGAGATCGACCACACACTCGACCATGCCCTCGGCGGCCCGACCCACCACTGCAACCTCGGGCACCTCTGCCAACGCCACCATTCGATGAAGCAGTTCACCGCCTGGCGAGTCCGACAACTCCCGGGTGGAGTCCTCGAGTGGACCTCACCCACCGGCAGAACCTACCGCGAAGACGCTCCCATCCCAGCCGTCGCGTTCGTTGCTGCCGTGCCATACGCCGACGACCCGGCCCCGTTCTGAGCTCGCTCGGCGCTCGGCCCTAGGTCGAGGTCGAGGTGGAGGTCCAGACCGAGGCTCACAGCACGTGCGCCGACAGACAGCCCTAGGCGAGTCGCGCCACGCCCACGTCGGCCAGCTCGCCGAGGAACGGAGGCAAGGTCGGCATGACATCGTCCGCGGATACCCCGGCGACCTCGGCGACGGCATCCGCGAGCGCGTCCACCGCGATCGGTCCTCGCTCGTAGAGCTCGCGCCAGATGATCGTGCCGGACGGGTCGAGCGCGCGCGCCAGGCCGTCACCACCCGGTGGGAGCAGCACCACCCGGTCGCCGCTGTCGACCCACGGCACGGCCGACTCGATGCGCCAGCGCGGCAGCCGGTGCTCGATGAGACCCGCCTCCACGAGCTGGGCGAGCGCCGCGCCGACGAGGACCGCCGCGTCCCGCGCGCTGCCCGGCGTCCCGTACGCATCGACGGCCGCCGCGACGAGCTGGTCGACGCTCGCCCCGCTCGCTGCGCGCCACAGCGCCGGCGCGACACCGGCGAGCACCCGCACCGTCCCGGCACCCTCCGCGTCGACCTGCAGGATGGCGATGCGGTCAGGATCGACGAGCGCCACCGCATCCTCGGTCGGCGTGCGGAAGTATCCCGGCACATCCGGGGCGAGGGACGGCGCATCCTCGTCCGGCGGCACCGCGCCCAGTGACGCTGTCCCAGCCGGCGCGCCAACATGCGTGCCAACCAGCGCGCCCGCGGGCATCCCAGCGGGCGTCCCAGCGAGCGCGCCAGCGGGCACACCAGCGAGCGCGCCGGCGGGCACACCGGCAGGCGCCACGGCGGGCCCGCGGGCGAGCGCCGGCAGCACATCGACGAGCGACGACGCCTCCCGGTAGATCACCCGCTGGACGCCGCCGACCCGCGCGAGATGCCCGGCCAGCAGCTGCAACGGCGTCTCCAGCGACGGCAGGTAGCTCGTCTGCTCCACGAGGTCCGCGAGCGCATCGCCCAGGTCGACCTCCTCGATCACCGGCTCCTCCGGCGCATCGGACCGCCGGTCGAGCAGCACCACCGCCGCCAGCTGCAGCGGAGCATCGGGCAGGGCCCGCATCCCGGCATCCGTCGGCGTGCGCTGATGCTTCGGCGCCGCCGGATCGTCGATGACCGACAGCGGCTTGCGGTACGGCCAGACGCGCCCCGCGAGATCGATCGCGACCGTCTCGTCGGACACGTACCCGAATGCGCGCCCCAGAGTCATTGCCGCCGTCGTCTTGCCCCGCCCCGACGGGCCGACGAGCGCGACGACGCGCCCGTCGTCGAGGGCGAGGCCGGCGGCATGCAGCATCCACACCTCACCGCGGCGCGCATCGATGGCCGCGAGCGTCACCCGCTGCGACAGATCCGCGAGCATCGCGGCGTCGTCGACACCGAGCAGCGGCGTCACCACGGCATCCACCCGGCCCATGTCGTCAGCAACGGCATCCCGCCAAGCCGCCGTAACCAGGTTGCGCTGCGCCGCCGTCAGCGCGCCGCCGTCGACCTGCACGATCGCGCCGATCGCGGCGATGCGCAGGGTCCAGGGCACACGCGATAGTGTACGTGCGGACTAGGGGACACCATGGAACTGCAGGACTACCTGCGCATTCTGCGCGCGCACTGGCTGGCGATCGTGCTGCTGACGGTCCTCGGCGGCAGCGTCGCGTTCGGGTGGAGCGCCCTGCAGCCGCGCGTGTACACGGCGTCGGCGAGCGGCTACGTCGCCGCCGCGAACACCGGCAGCGACACCGGCTCCAGCCTCGTCGGCGACCAGCTCGCCCGCGGCAAGGTGACCTCCTACGTCGACATCGGCGGCTGGCGCGCGGTCGCCGAGTACGCGATCTCCGACCTCGGCCTCGCCGAGTCGCCCGAGCAGCTCGTCACGCGCGTCGACGTGTCCAGCCCGCTCGACACCGTCATCATCCACGTCAGCGCGTCGGCCGGCTCCCCCGAGGAAGCACGCGACCTCGCCGAAGCGTGGATCCGCGGCATGGTCGAGCAGATCGACGAGATCGAAGGCGACGGCACGGCAGGCTCCGCCGCCGTGACGCTCATCCCCGGCGACTCCGCGCGCCTCCCGACGAGCCCGTCGCTGCCCAACACCCGCCTCAACGTCGCGCTCGGCGCGCTCATCGGGCTCGCGCTCGGCATCGGCTACGCCGTCATCCGGCACGTCCTCGACCGTCGGGTGCGCAACCCGCGCGACATCGAGCGCGAGACCGGCGTCTCGGTGGTCGGCACGCTGCCGCTGGAGAAGGACCTCACGCAGGACCGCCGCATCCTCATCTTCGACGGCCCGACCGACAACCAGAACTCGACCGCGATGACCGAGGCGATGCGCGAACTGCGCACGAACCTCCAGTTCATGGATGTCGACAATCCGCCGCGCGTCATCGTCGTCTCCAGCCCCCTGCCGGGCGACGGCAAGTCGACCACCGCCGCGAACCTCGCGATCAGCCTCGCCGCCGCAGGCCAGAAGGTGGTGCTGGTGGATGCCGACCTGCGGCGCCCCGTCCTGTCCACCCTGTTCGCGCTGCCGGACGGCGCGGGGCTCACCGACGTGCTCGCGGGCCGCGCGGAGTACGCCGATGTCGTGCACACCGGCGACGTCAGCGGCAACCTGACGCTGCTCATGGCGGGGCGCATCCCGCCGAACCCCAGCGAGGTGCTCGGCTCGCAGCGCATGCGCGACCTGCTCGCCGTGCTGCGCGAGGACGCGACCGTGATCGTGGATTCTCCCCCGACGATCCCCGTGACGGATGCCGCCGTGCTGTCCACGGCCGCCGACGGCGTCCTGCTGGTGGTCTCGGCCGGCCGCACAACCTACGAGATGATGCATAAGGCGCTCGAGAACGTGGCGAAGGCCAACGGCCGCGTGCTGGGCGTCGTGCTCAACAAGGTGCCCAAGCGCGGGTCGGCCGCGGCCTACTACGGCTACCAGTACCACGGCTCCTACACGTCGCAGGTCGAGACGCTCACCCGCAAGGAACGACGCAAGGCAACGGCCGCGGCGACGCCCGCACCCTGACCCCGGGCCGGTCTCCCAGGTGTGCCGACCCTAGAGTGGTCGGGTGAGCGATCCCGTCCTGCCGAAGCCTCTGCGCGTCGCCGGCATCGTCTTCGGGTGGCTGCTCGGGGCGCTGCTCGTCGCCGCGATCGGCGCCACGGCATGGGTCGGCGTCCGCGGGCTGGAGGCGTACGGACACCTGCGGGATGCCGAGGCCACGGCCCGCGAGACCGTGACCAAGATCAGCGACCCCGCCCAGGCGTCGGGCCTCATCGACCGCCTCGCCGCCGACACCTCCGCCGCCCGCGCGCTCACCTCCGACCCGGTCTGGGCCGTCGCGGAGCGCATGCCCTGGATCGGCCCGCAGCTGCACGCCGTGTCGACGGTCGCGGCGGCCGCCGACAACGTCGCCGGCTCCGCGCTGAAGCCGCTCGCCGGCGTCGCGGCGAGCTTCTCCATCGATTCGTTCCGGCCCACGGGCGGGAAGATCGACACCGCGATGTTCGCGGAGATCGCCGAGCCCGCGCGCCTCGGCGCGGACGGGGTGGCCGCCGCCTCGGCATCCGTCTCGGCCCTCGATGGCGACCTCCTGCTGGGGCCCGTGCGGGAGGCCGTCTCCGACGTCGCCGACATGCTCGAAACGAGCGCGAAGGCGACCGACGCCCTGGCTCGCGCGAGCGCCCTGCTTCCCTCGATGCTCGGCGCCGACGGGGCCCGCGACTACCTCGTCGTCTTCCAGAACAACGCGGAGTGGCGATCGCTCGGCGGCATCGTCGGCGCGATGGCCGTCATCCACACCGACGCCGGCACCATGTCGATGACGGCGCAGGGGTCCTCGAGCGACTTCCGGAAGTACGACGAGCCGGTCGTGACCCTCGACCCCGAGATCACGCGGATCTTCGAGAAGCGTCCCGCGCAGTGGATCCAGAACGTCACCCAGGTGCCCGACTTCTCCATCACGGGGGAACTGGCCCGGGAGATGTGGAAGCGCGAGACCGGCGTCGAGGTCGACGGCGTGCTCGCGCTCGACCCCGTCGCGCTGTCATACCTCCTGAAGGCGACGGGCCCCGTCACGCTGCCGACCGGTGACCTGCTGACCTCCGACAACGCGGTGCAGCTCCTGCTGAACGACGTCTACGAGCGCTACGAGAAGCCGGCCGACCAGGATGCGTTCTTCGCCGCCGCCGCCGCCGCCGTGTTCGACACCCTCGCGACGGGGTCGGCGAACCCGACCGCGCTCGTCACGGCGCTCGGCCGCGCCGGCGATGAACGTCGCCTGCTGATGTGGAGCGCGACGCCGGAGGACCAGGCGGTCATCGCGGAGACCACCCTCGCCGGCGGCCTGCCGGTCACCGACCACGAGACGGCCCGGTTCGGCGTGTTCCTGAACGACGGCACCGGCTCGAAGATGGACTACTACGTCACGGCCGACACGACCGTCGGTTGGGACGCCTGCACGGTCGACGCCCGCGATCGCACCGCCGACCCCGTGACGCTGACGCTCACGCTGACGAACACGGCCCCGGCGGATGCCGCCACGTCGCTGCCGGAGTACATCACGGGCGGCGGCTCCTTCGGCGTGCCCGCAGGCGTCGCGCGCACGGTCGCGTACCTCTACCTGCCCGAGGGGTACACGCTCATCCAGGCGTCGCGCACCGATGCGGGCGGCTTCGGCGGCGGCTTCCACCGCGGCCTGCAGGTGCTCACCTTCAGCACCGACCTGGAGCCCGGCGCATCGGCGACCGCCACCATCACGGTGCAGCCGCCTGAACCGGGGGCCGCGACGGTGACGGCGGACGTCACGCCCACTGTCGATGCCGACGTCCCCACGCGAATTGGCGCTGAGTGCGCGGCCGCGTACGATACACCGTAACCTCCCCCCGGAAAGTGACTCCCCCATGCGCCGACTGACTCGTTTCGCCCTCGCGGCGGCGGTGGTCGTGGGCTCTGCCCTCGCGCTGCCCCAAGCTGCGGTCGCCGCGGGCGTCATCTACCCGCCGTCGGACGCGTGCTCGGTGAGCCCGAGCGCCGCCGGCGCGAACGAGACCCTCGACTTCTCCTGCGGCGGCGCGACCTTCGGCGCGAACGAGACCGTCACGATCACCGTGACAGGGGAGAACGGCGCCGGGGCGAGCTTCGCATTCGTCAAGTTCGCGGTCTCCACCGGCAGCACGGTGCGCACCTCCACCGCCACCGGTGCGCTCGCGCCCGTGTCGATCACGCTGCCGAGCAACGCGAGCGGCGTCTACAACATCGAGGCCATCTCCGCGACATCGGCCGGCGGGGTCGCCAGTGCGACCGTCGCGGCGGACGGCCAGCTGCCCGTGACGGGCGGAGACAGCACTCAGCTGCTGGGCCTCTGGATCGGCGGCGGGGCGCTCGTCGTCGCCGGCGCCGCGATCGCGATCGCCACCGCGGTGCGGCGCTCGCGTCGACGCGATTCCTGACCGGTCGTCGCCCGCACCGATTGTTCCCGCGACCGGGTCGGAAGTTTACGTAAGCGTAACCCAGGGGATTTGCGGATCCGGGGGCATTCCTGAATACTTGCCGGGACGAACCTATTCCTTGGCTGACCGCTCCACAATGCATTGATGGTCAGGGACTCCCCCCTCCCCGAACTGAAAGCAGGATGCTCATGAAGCTCCGTCTCCCCCAGGCCGTCGCCGCCGTCGCACTCGCGGCCGGCCTCGTGTTCGCCCCCGTGGCCGCCAACGCGTACACGCCGACTCCCGTCGGCGGCGGCAGCATCACGATCACCCCCGGCGCCCCCGTCACCCTCACGTTCACGGGCTTCGCGCCGAACGAACCGGTGAACTTCTTCCTCACCGGCGAGAACGCCTCCGGTGCGACCCTCGCTGCGGCGAAGTTCGTGCTCCAGACCAACGTCCCGATCGGCTCGAAGACCGCGAGCGCCGCCGGCTCCGTCTCGCCGACCATCACGCTCCCGAGCAACGCGACCGGCACCTACACGCTCACCGCGACCGGCGCGACCTCCGCCGCGTCCACCACGGCCACGATCACCGTCGCGGCCGCGTCGGGTGGCTCGACGCTTCCCAACACGGGTGGCGACAGCGGCCAGCTCCTCGGCCTGTGGATCGGTGGCGGCGCCCTGCTGCTCGCCGGTGGCGGCATCGCCGTCGCGACCACGGTCCGTCGTCAGCGCGGCCAGGCCACGGCCTGATCTACGTACGCGAAACGCCCCCGAGCTTCGGCTCGGGGGCGTTTCTGTTTGTGATCGGCTATGCGACGGCGCTGGCCGCCACCGGCTCCGCCACCACGAGGATCGGCAGGTGGTCGCTCTGCCCCTGCGGCAGGGTGCGCACCGTCTCGATGTCGAACGACACCGACGTGGCGAAGTCGTAGTGCCCGCGGAAGAACTTGTACCGCGTGTATGTGCGCACATCGCTGAGCGTGAGCTCGTAGCCCTGCGCGCGCACCTTCTGCCCGAGGTTCTCCTTGAACACGGGGTAGTTGTAGTCGCCGACCATGAGGATCGGCAGATCGTCGCCCAGGGTCGACAGCTCCGCGAGCGCCGCGCCGATCTGGTGGCGCCGCAGCGAGTTCAGTGCCGTGAGGGGCGCCGCGTGGAAGGACGCCACGATGAGCTCGCGGTTGTGGTCGATGTCGTGCAGGCGCACGCCCAGCATCCGCTCTTCCGCGGGCTTCAGCACGCGGTCGTGCAGCGACTTCTTCAGCGACATCGACCTCGCCTCGATGAGCCGGAACGTGTTCTCGCGGTAGTAGACCGCGAGGCCCAGCCGGTTGCGGGATGTCGCGTCGGCCAGCCGCAGCCCGCCGATCTCGTCGGGGATGTCGCTGGTGTCGGCCTCCTGGAGGCAGACGACATCCGGGTGGTGCTGCCCGATCAGGCCGGCGAGCTCGCCCGCGGCGCGGTGCTTGCGGAGGTTGTACGAGATGACCTTCATGACCCTCCCACCCTATGCGCACGCCCTATGGACGGGCTTCACGCGTGCCGTCAGTCGTCGTCGTCGGTGTCGTCGTTGCCGTCGCCGAGCACGCGGCGGGCGCGCGTCTGCTCGGCACGCAGGGCGAGCAGGTCGTCCGCGGGGTAGCCGACCTCGGTGAGGCTGAGGCCGCGGGCGGCGAGCACCTTGAACTCGCTCGTGCGCACGCCGTCGTCGCGGAGCGACGCGACATCCTCCACGTCCAGGCGCCCCTCCCCGACCGCGACGCACGCGCCCACGAGCGCCCGCACCATGCTGTGGCAGAACGCGTCGGCCTTGACGTTGGCGATGAGGATGCCGGCGGCGTCGCGGTGCCAGTCGAACTCGAGCAGCGTGCGGATCGTCGTCGCGCCCTCGCGCGGCTTGCAGTAGGCCGCGAAGTCGTGGAGCCCGATGAGGGAGCGGGCCGCGGCATCCATCGCCTGCTCGTCGAGGTGCGCGCGGACGGTCGTGGTGCGATGCCGTTCCATGGGGTCGTAGCCGGTGCGGCGGTCGGCGATGCGGTACGCGTAGCGCCGCCACACGGCGCTGAAGCGGGCGTCGAAGCCCTCGGGCGCGAGGGACGTGCGGCGCACCGTCACGTCGGGATACTGGCCCAGCACGCCCACGATCCGCGGGGCGAGGGCGTCGACCGGGTCGGTCGCGTCGTGCCGCGGGCGCCGCTGCAGGAGCCGCCCCTGCTGCGCCTCGTCGAGGTCGACGTGCGCGACCTGGCCGCTCGCGTGCACGCCGGCGTCGGTGCGGCCCGCGACGACGAGGCGAGGGCTGCCGCCGAGGATGCGGCCGAGCGCGCCCTCGATCGTGCCCTGCACGGTGCGGAGCCCGGGCTGGTGCGCCCACCCGCGGAAATGCGTCCCGTCGTAGGCGATGTCGAGGCGGATTCGCACACACCCAGCCTACGGCGGGCGCGGGTTGGGCCCC
>Ga0006562J51391_1045466_pt1 | contig 10000 bp, 9 predicted proteins | sample Ararhi6_input_d2_FD_51391 | JGI IMG/M metagenome (IMG submission 51391) | reverse complement strand
TTGCGCAAACGTTTTCGTTGGTTAACATCGATGCCCCGGCCACAGACCGGCGCACCGCTCAACCACCTCAGGAGACATCACCCATGAAGTTCACCCGCCGCACGCTGCAAAGCGCAGCCGCCCTGGCGCTGCTGGGCGCTTTCGCCGCCTCGCCCGCCCTGGCCCAGGACAAGCCCAAGGTCGCGCTGGTCATGAAGTCGCTGGCCAACGAATTCTTCCGCACCATGGAAGACGGCGCCAAGGCGCACCAGAAGGCGCATGCCTCGGAGTACACCCTGGTGGCCAACGGCATCAAGGACGAGACCGACACGGCCGCCCAGATCAAGATGGTCGAGCAGATGATGGCGCAGAAGATTAATGCGCTGGTCATCGCGCCGGCCGATTCGAAGGCACTGGTGCCGGTGGTCAAGGCGGCCATCGACAAGGGCATTCTCGTGGTCAACATCGACAACCAGTTCGACGCCGCCGCGCTGAAGGAAAAGGGCATCCAGGTGCCCTTCGTCGGCCCCGACAACCGCGCCGGCGCCAAGCTGGTGGGCGACGAGCTCGCCAAGAGCCTGAAGGCCGGCGACAAGGTCGGCATCATCGAAGGCGTGTCGACCACCTTCAATGCGCAGCAGCGCACCCTCGGCTACCAGGACGCCATGAAGGCCGCCGGCGCCACGGTGGTGGGCGTGCAGTCGGGCCAGTGGGAAATCGACAAGGGCAACACGGTGGCCGCCGGCATGATGCGCGAGCACCCCGACCTGAAGGCGCTGCTCGCGGGCAACGACAGCATGGCGCTGGGCGCCGTGGCGGCCGTCAAGGCCGCGGGCAAGACCGGCAAGGTGCTGGTGGTGGGCTACGACAACATCGGCGCCATCAAGCCGATGCTGAAGGACGGCCGCGTGCTTGCCACCGCTGACCAGTTCGCGGCCAAGCAGGCGGTGTTCGGCATCGAGACCGCGCTCAAGGCGCTGGCCGAGAAGAAGCCGCAGTCGAGCATGCCGGCCGAAGTGAAGACCGACGTGGTGCTGGTCACCAAGACTTCCGCAAAGTAAGAAAAAAAAGGGCCGAAGTTGAACGCACCTGCCGCCGCCATGAATGCCGGCCTTGCCGTCCCCGTGCTCTCGCTGAGCGCGCTCGGCAAGGACTATGCGGCGCCGGTGCTCGACGACGTCTCGCTGGTGCTGAATGCCGGCGAGGTGCTCGCGCTCACGGGCGAGAACGGCGCGGGCAAGAGCACGCTGTCGAAGATCGTCTGCGGTCTGGTGCAGCCCACGCGCGGGCAGATGCTGCTGGGCGGCGCCGCGTTCCAGCCTGCTTTCCGCCGCGACGCCGAGCGGCTGGGCGTGCGCATGGTCATGCAGGAACTGGGGCTGGTCACCACGCTGTCGGTGGCCGAGAACCTGCTGCTCGACCGGCTGCCCAACCAGACCGGCTGGATCCGCCGCGGCAAGCTGCACGATCTGGCCGCGCGCCAGCTCGCGAAGATCGGCATGGAGCACATCGACCCGGCCACGCCGGTGGCGCGGCTGGGCATCGGCCAGCAGCAGATGGTGGAGATTGCGCGCAACCTGCAGGACGACACGCGCGTGCTGGTGCTCGACGAGCCCACCGCCATGCTCACGCCGCGCGAGACCTCGCACCTGTTCGAGCAGATCGAGCTGCTGAAGGCGCGCGGCGTGGCCATCATTTATGTGTCGCACCGGCTCGAGGAGCTGCAGCGCATTGCCGACCGCGTGGCGGTGCTGCGCGACGGCCGGCTGGTGGACGTGCGCGCCATGGCCGGCGTGCGCGAAGCCGAGCTGGTGCAGCGCATGGTGGGCCGCGCGGTGCACGAGCATGAAGGCCGCGACCGCCGCATCGCCGGGCCGGTGCTGCTGAGCGCGCGCGGCATCGGCCGGGCCGAGGCCGTGAAGGACGTCGACATCGACCTGCACGCGGGCGAAGTCATGGGCCTGGCGGGCCTGGTCGGCTCCGGCCGGACCGAACTCGTGCGCCTGCTGTTCGGCGCCGACCGCGCCGACCGCGGCGAAATTCTTCTCTACGACGGCATTGCCGCCACGCAGCCGGTGCTGCGCGTGCGCAAGGGCTGGCGCTCGCCGATGCAGGCCATCCGCGCCGGCATCGGCCTGGTGACCGAAGACCGCAAGTCGCAGGGGCTGCTGCTCACGCAATCGATCCGCGTCAATGCCACGCTGAGCGACCTGGGCGCCATCTCGCACGCCGGCTGGCTGCAGCGCGCCAAGGAGCGCGGCATTGCGAGGCGCCTGGTGGAGCTGCTGCGCATCCGCTCGCGCAGCATCGAGCAGCCCGTGGCCACGCTGAGTGGCGGCAACCAGCAGAAGGTGGTGTTCGCGCGCTGGCTGCACCGCGAATGCAAGGTGCTGCTGCTCGACGAGCCCACGCGTGGCGTGGACGTGGGCGCGCGCGCCGACCTGTACGCCGAGCTCGACCGCATGACCGACGCCGGCAAGGCGCTCCTGATGGTGTCGAGCGACCTGCGCGAACTCATGGCCATGTGCGACCGCATCGGCGTGATGAGCGCCGGCCGGCTGGTCGCGGTGTTCGAGCGCGGCCAGTGGAGCGAGCAATCGCTGCTGGCCGCCGCCTTCAGCGATGCGGCAGGCCGCGCCGCCAGCGCGGCAACCCCCACGGCGGGCTCCGCCATTTCCGATCCGAATCCGGGCCAACCGGCCACCGCCGACACACCATGACCGCAGCCGCCGCCACCTCCGCCCCGCCCTCCGCCCTGAAGGGCCAGCTGGGCACCTACGTGGGCCTGACCGTCGTGCTCGTGGGCATGGTCGCGCTCTTCGGCACGCTGAGCGAATATTTCCTCACGCGTGAAACCTTCATCTCCATTGCCAACGAGATTCCCGCGCTCGCGGTGATGGCCGTGGGCATGACCTTCGTGCTGATCATCGCGGGCATCGACCTGTCGGTGGGCTCGGTGCTTGCGCTGAGCGCGGCGGTCACGGCCGCCGCCATCCTCCAGTGGAAGCTCTCGGTGCCGATGGCCGCCGCGCTGGGCCTGGCCACCGGCCTGGTGTGCGGCAGCGTGACGGGCGCGGTGTCGGTCGCATGGCGGCTGCCGAGCTTCATCGTCTCGCTGGGCATGCTGGAGGCGGTGCGCGGCGGCGCCTACCTGGTGACCGATTCGCGCACGCAGTACGTGGGCGACGCGATCTCGGGCCTGGCCGCGCCGTGGATCGGCGGCATTTCCGCGGCCTTCGTGCTCGCGGTGGTGCTGGTGGCCGCCGGCCAGCTGGTGCTCACGCGCACGGTGTTCGGCCGGCACGTGGTGGGCATCGGCACCAACGAAGAAGCGATGCGGCTCGCGGGCATCGATCCGCGCCCGATCCGCATCATCGTGTTTGCCGCCACCGGCCTGCTGGCGGGCCTGGCGGGCCTGATGCAGTCGGCGCGGCTCGAAGCGGCCGACCCCAATGCCGGCGTCGGCATCGAGCTGCAGGTGATTGCGGCCGTGGTGATCGGCGGCACCAGCCTCATGGGCGGGCGCGGCTCGGTGGTCAACACTTTCTTCGGCGTGCTGATCATCGCGGTGCTCGAGGCCGGGCTTGCGCAGGTGGGCGCCAGCGAGCCGAGCAAACGCATCATCACCGGCGCGGTCATCGTGGTTGCGGTGATCATCGACACCTTGCGCCAGCGCCGGGCCGATCGCCGCCTGGCCTGACGCCGCATAAAAAGGGGGAAGCAACCATGGCCACCATCAAGGACGTCGCGCTGCGCGCGGGCGTTTCGGTCACCACCGTCTCGCACGTGGTCAACGACACGCGTCATGTGAGCGCCAAGGGCCGCGAGCGCGTGGAAGAGGCCATCCGCGAGCTGGGCTACGTGCCCAACGCGATGGCGCGCAGCCTCAAGAGCAACACCACCTCGACGCTCGGCATGCTGATTCCGAACAGCTCGAACCCCTACTTTGCCGAGATCGTGCGCATCGTCGAGGACCGCTGCTTCGGCGCCGGCTACACGCTGGTGCTGTGCAACACGGACGACGAGCCGCGCCGCCAGAGCGTCTACCTGCAGGTGCTGGCCGAGCGCCGCATCGACGGGCTGATCGTGGTGTCGACCGGCGCCGGCGACGACGATTCGCTCGTCACGCAGCTGCACGGCCTGCGCATTCCCACGGTGCTGGTCGACCGCGAGATTGCCGACCCGGCCTGCGACCTGGTCGAAACCGCCCACATGCAGGGCGGGCTGCTCGCGGTGCGGCACCTGCTGTCGCTCGGCCACAAGCGCATTGCCTGCATCGGCGGGCCGGTAGGCGTGATGCCGAGCGAGCAGCGCATCGAGGGCTGGCGCATGGCGCTTGCCGAGGCCGGCACCGCGCCGAATGCCGACGCCCTGCTGTGGCGCGGCGGCTTCACGAGCCAGGGCGGCTACGAGGCAATGCACGCGATCCTGCGCACCGAAGAGGCGCCCTCGGCCGTCTTCGTCTGCAACGACCTGATGGCCATCGGCGCCCTGCGCGCCGCGCATGAAAGCGGCGTGCGCGTGCCCGACGAGCTCTCGATCGTGGGCTTCGACGACATCGAACTCTCGGCCTACACCAGCCCGCCGCTCACCACCGTGGCGCAGCCCAAGGAGCGCATCGGCGCGCTCGCGGTCGACATGCTGCTGGAGCGCGTGGGCGGCAAGCGGCGCGATGCGCGCAAGGTGGTGCTGCAGCCCGAGCTGCGCGTGCGCGCCTCGACCGCGCGGCACGCGAGCTTCCGCGAGGCCGCCGCGCCGTCTTCCTCTTCCACGCCAAGCCGAAAGTCCCGCACCCCGTGAGTTCGACGCCTTCTTTCTTCTCTTCTTCCAGCGCCGCCCCGCCGCCGCGCATCGTGGTGCTCGGCAGCCTGAACATGGACATCGTGCTGCGCGTGCCGCATGCGCCGGCCGCGGGCGAAACCCTGCTGGGCCATTCGATCGCCCACATTCCGGGCGGCAAGGGCGCCAACCAGGCCGTGAGCTGCGCGCGCGAAGGCGGCCGCGTCGGCATGATCGGCTGCGTCGGCAACGACGCGCACGGCCAGGCGCTGCGCGATGCGCTCGGGCGCGACGGCATCGACACCACCGCGCTGCGCACCAGCCCGAGCGAGCCCACGGGCACCGCGCTGATCCTGGTGGAAGACGGCGGCCAGAACCGCATCGTGATGATTCCCGGCGCCAACGCGCAGGCCGAGATCGACGCGCCGGCGCTGCGCCAGCAGCTGCAGGGCGCGGCCTTCCTGGTGACGCAGTTCGAGATACCGCTGGACCAGGTCGCGCGCGCCATTTCGGTGGCGCACGAGGCCGGCTGCAAGGTGCTGCTCAACCCGTCGCCGGTGCAGCCGATCGCCGAGCCGCTGTGGCCGCGCATCGACACGCTGGTCGTCAACGAGATCGAGGCCCAGGCGCTGTGCGGCCAGGCCGCCGACAGCCCGCAGGAAGCCGCGCTGGCCGGCCAGGCCCTGCGCGCCAAGGGCATTGCGCGCGTGGTCGTCACGCTCGGCGCGCGCGGCGCCGTGGCCATCGATGCCGATGGCGCGCGCCACCATCCCGCGCCCCAGGTCCAGGCGGTCGACACCACGGCCGCAGGCGACACCTTCCTGGGCGCGCTGGCCGTGGCGCTGGGCGAGGGCCAGTCCTTCGACGAAGCCGTGCGCCTGGGCATTCGCGCCGCCGCGCTGTGCATCCAGCAGCCCGGCGCCCAGCCTTCCATTCCGCAGCGCGATGCCGTGCTGCAAAGCCCCCTGCCACCCGACTGGATCGCACTGTGAAACGTACCGCCCTGCTGCATGCCGAACTCTCGCAAGTGATTGCCGCGCTGGGCCATGGCGACATGCTGGTCATCGGCGATGCGGGCCTGCCGATCCCGGACGGCCCCCGGCGCATCGACCTGGCGCTCACGCCGGGGATTCCGCGGGTCGCGGACGTGCTCAAGGTCGTGCTTTCGGAGATGCAGGTGGAGCGCGCGCTGATCGCGCGCGAAGCCATCGGGCAGCTGCCGGTGGGACAGCTGCCGGCATGGTGCGAAGGCCAGCTGGCCGCCCTGCCGGAGACGGTGTCGCACGAGGAACTCAAGCGCCTGAGCGCGCGCGCCAAGGCGGTGATCCGCACGGGCGAATGCACGCCCTACGCCAACATCGTCCTGTACGCCGGCGTGACCTTCTAGATAGAGCCTGCTATTCGAAGCGGTAGTTCGCGCCCACCGCCTGCCCCACCTTGAGCATGTGCTCCACGCCCTGCAGCACGATGCAGTTCATGCCGAAGGTGATGCGCCCGTCGACGCGCGGATCGGCGCGGTAGGTGCGCAGCATGTCGCCGACCTCGGGGCTGCTCGTGGCGGTGGCCGGGTCGATGTCCGGGATCGGGCAGCGGGTGCAGGGCTTGACGGGCTTGAGCTCGGCCTCGCCTTCGCCGGTGGCGACGTGCAACGCGTCGACCCGGTCCTCGTCGTGCGACTCGATGCCGGCCAGCACGATGTTCGGCCGGAAGCGCTCGATGCCGACCGCATCGTGGCCCGCGGCGGCCAGCCGCTCGTTGAGTTCGGCCAGCGAGCCCTCGCTGGCCACCAGCAGCGCAAAGCCGTCGGCGAACTGGTTCGTCGCCTCGACGCCATCGGTCCACTGCAGGCTCGACAGGCGCTTGTGCTCGGGGTCGAAGCGCACCAGCCGCAACGCCTGCGGCTTGCCCGGCTCGGAGAGAAAGTCGCTGAACCACTGGGCCGCGATGTCGCCCATGTCGTAGGCGGCGACCTCGTCCTTCCAGACGCGCACGCGCACCGGCTTCTCGACCCGGTCGAAGGCCAGGTGCAGGGCCAGCATGCCCGGCGCGCGCAGCACCACTTCCATGTGCTTCATCTGCGGGCGGATCAGCGCCATGCGCGGCAATTGCCGCTGGGTCACGAACTCGCCCTGCGCGTCAACCACCATCCAGGCGCGGTCGAATTCCAGGCCGGTCTCGGTCAGCAGCGCCTCGGGAAGCTCGACCCCCGCGCACGATTTGACGGGGTAGACGAACAGGCGCGCAATGGTGGCTTCAATGTCGAAGGCGGGCTGTGGCACGTGGGGTTCCTTGGATTCCTTGGAATTGGGCAGCGATTGTCCCGCATCGGCCACTGGGGGCGCAGCCCGGGAACGGGCTTGTTCTTACAATGGCCGGATGGCCCTCCCTCCTGAAGTTTGCATTCGCGGCGCCGGCATCGTGGGCCGCACGCTGGCCCTGCTGCTCGCACGCGAGCGAGTGCGCGTCGCGCTGGTGGTTCCGCCCGCCGCGGCCGGCAAGCAGGACATCCGGGCCTATGCGCTCAACACCGCCTCCCGCACCCTGCTCGAATCGCTGCGCGCCTGGCCCGACGCGGCGCATGCCACGCCGGTGCGCGAGATGCTCGTGCACGGCGACGAAGGCGGGCGCGTGCAGTTCAGCGCCGTGCGGCAGAAGGTCGATGCGCTGGCCTGGATCGTCGACGTGCCGGCGCTCGAGCAGCAGCTGGCCGATGCGGTGCGCTTCCAGCCCCAGGTCGAAGTCGTTTCCGAGCCGGTGTCCGCGCCGCTCACCGTGGTGTGCGAAGGCAAGGCCAGCGCCACGCGCGAGGCCCTCGGCGTGAGCTACGCGGTCACGCGCTATCCGCAGCATGCGATTGCGGCGCGGCTCGAAGCCGCGCAGCCGCACGACGGCGTGGCGCGCCAGTGGTTCAACGACACCGGCGAGGTGCTGGCGCTGCTGCCGATGGGCGGCGTGCAGGGCCGTTCGCTGGCGCTGGTGTGGTCGGTCGACCAGCTTCGCGCGCCCGCGCTGCTGGCGCAAGGCGACGAGGAATTCAACGCCGCGGTGAGCGAAGCCAGCCATGGCGCGCTCGGACCGCTTCGGCTCACGAGCGAACGTGCCGCCTGGCCGCTCGCGCGCGCCATCGCCGACCGCTGGACCGGCACCCTGCCGCAGGCGAAGGGTGCGGCCGCGCAGTCGTGGGCACTGGCCGGCGACGCGGCCCACACGGTGCATCCGCTCGCGGGCCAGGGCCTCAACCTCGGTCTGGCCGATGCGGCCATGCTGGCCGACGTGATCCGGCAGCGCGAGTACTGGCGCAGCGTGGGCGACCCGCGCCTGCTGCGCCGCTACGAGCGCGCGCGCCGCGCCGACGTGCTGCAGATGAGCCTGGCCACCGACGGCCTGCAGCAGCTGTTCTCGCACAGCGTGGGCCCCCTGCCCGCGCTGCGCAACTGGGGCATGCGCGGCTTCGACCGCACGCGCCTCCTCAAGCACTGGATCGCCAACCAGGCGATGGGCTTGAAGGCATGAATCCATCGACCGGACTTCCCATGAAACTCGCACGCAACCTTCTTCTCGCCGCCTGCACGCTGGCTGCGGCCGCCACGGCCCTGGCCGGTGAGGCCGAGATCCGCAAGAACCTTCCGGCGCGCATTCCGCAGTTCCCGGCCATCGACGAAGTCACCAAGTCGCCGCTGCCGGGCCTCTACGAAGTGCGCGTGAACGGCTTCCAGATCTACTACACCGACGAGCAGGGCAACTACCTGCTGCAGGGCAACCTGATCGACGTGAATGCGCGCAAGAACCTGACAGAGGAGCGCATCGAGAAGCTCAGCCAGGTCTCGTTCGACAAGCTGCCCATGAAAGACGCCATCAAGATCGTGCGCGGCAGCGGCAAGCGCAAGCTGGCGGTGTTCGAAGACCCGAACTGCGGCTACTGCAAGCGCTTCGAGAAAGACATGAAGACGGTCGACAACGTCACCGTCTACCTGTTCCTCTACCCGGTGCTCGGTCCCGATTCGGCCGTCAAGTCGCGCGACATCTGGTGCAGCAAGGACAAGGGCAAGGCCTGGGGCGACTGGATGGAAACCAGCGTCAAGCCCGCCACCGCGGCAACCAGCTGCGACGTCACGGCCCTGCAGCGCAACGTGGAATTCGGGCGCAAGTACAACATCACCGGCACGCCCACGCTGATCTTCAGCGACGGCACCCGCACGCCGGGCGCCATTCCCGCGGACCAGGTCGAGAAGCAACTCGCCGCCTCCATCAACTGATGGCCGCGCCGACCGTTTCCCGGCGCGCGCGAGCGGCTGCGCCGGCCGCCGCGGTGCACTACCGCATCGAGTGCGCCGACCTGCATGCGCACCTCTTCGCCGTCACCCTGACCATCGAGGCCCCCGCCGCGCAGCAGCGCGTGGCGCTGCCGGTGTGGATTCCGGGCAGCTACCTGGTGCGCGAGTTCGCCAAGAACCTGCAGGGCCTGCGCGCCACGCAGGGACGCCGCAAGCCCGCGCTGACGCAGCTCGACAAGTGCAGCTGGCAGGTCGACTGCGTGCCGGGCCAGCCGCTGGTGCTGCACTACCAGGTCTGCGCCTACGACAACTCGGTGCGCACCGCCTGGCTCGACGCCGGCCGCGGCTTCTTCAACGGCACCAGCCTGTGCCTGCGGGTCGAGGGCCAGACCGATGCGCCGCATGCGCTGGACATCAGCGCGCCCGCCCTGCCGCCCGGCGACGATGCGCGCTGGTCGTGCGCCACCGCGCTCGTGCCCGAGAAGATCGACAAGCTCGGCTTCGGCCGCTACCTGGCCGCTGGCTACGACGAGCTGGCCGACAGCCCGGTCGAGATGGGCCCCTTCTGGAGCGCCGAGTTCGAGGCCTGCGGCGTGCCGCACCGCTTCGTCATCGCAGGTGCCGCTGCCTCGTTCGACGGCGAGCGCCTGATCGCCGACACGCAGGCCATCTGCGAAGCCGAGATCCGCTTCTGGCATGGCGACAAGGCCGGCAAGCGAGGCGGCCCCAAGCTGCCGATCGACCGCTACGTGTTCATGCTCAACGCGGTGGACGACGGCTACGGCGGCCTGGAGCACCGGCACTCCACCGCGCTGATCTGCAACCGGCGCGACCTGCCCCAGCGCGGCGCGAAGAAGCAGCCCGAGGGCTACACCACGCTGATGGGCCTCATCAGCCACGAGTACTTCCACACCTGGAACGTCAAGCGCATGCGCCCGGCCGAGTTCGCGCACTACGACTACAGCCGC
>Ga0006562J51391_1007892_pt1 | contig 10004 bp, 7 predicted proteins | sample Ararhi6_input_d2_FD_51391 | JGI IMG/M metagenome (IMG submission 51391) | reverse complement strand
CCCAAAATAAAAATTAAAACTAAAACTAATTTAATCTATAAATAATAAAAAATAGTACTCCCAATATCACTGCTGAAATCAATATACTATACATTGACGATTGCAGTTGTACTGTACCATTTATTTTATCTTCTCTTTTTTGTCTTACTAAATTGGCAGTCATAAACGGTATAATTAATGCAATAGAGAGATATAAATAATATCTTGTATAATCAGGATACAATTCTGATGTAACTAATAGTAACAAACCCCAAAAAAAGATGATAATACTCGCTGGTGTAATTATTTTTTTCATTGTTTATTTTAGTTTAAAAAAGCAGTTCAATTATTGAACTGCTTTTTAGTTTATAAATTATAACTGATATGTTGTGGTTCTAAAACTACTAGAAGCACTTGTCATTGTATAAATTGTATTAATAAAAGAAATTGTGAAATTTTCCTTTTTAATGTACATACCTGCAGGAGTAAAGAACTCTGCGTCAAGGTCTTTTAAGAATGCTGGTGCAGGTATAATTGCTGAACCATTATCCCATGAATCATGATTTAATACTAATGTTTTAGCTGTATTATTTGGAGTTGTCGTAAAGTTATGATAAACAGATGGTCTTCCTCCATTAAAACGATATTCAATGTAATTTCCAAAAGCAGAATTAAAATAAATCTGAATTCTGGCTATAGATTGATTTGCCGGTAATGCAGCATTTGCTTTTAAAATTAATGATCTGAAGTAATTAGAAGTTGTTGGTGCTGAATATAAATTAGCCGCTATATAAGATATAACAAATTGAGGCTGACCGTCAATACCTTTTTTGTAATCATCAGTTATTACCGGCGGTACAGTTGTATACTTAATAGTTGCTTTTACACCTCCTGTTCCTGTTGACACAAAAGTATCATCAGTACTGTTATAGCTAAAATTAGTTAATTTTTGTCCTTTAACTTCAACCGGCGGTTCAACAACTGCTCCTGCTGGAGTAAAGGCAAAAGACATATTAATCAAATCATTACTGCCAGGTACTAAAGATGCTGCTACTCCAAAACGAGCATCTGGATTATAATCTAAATCATAATTTTGCACTGCCGCTCCATCGTTAATTTCTAACAATCTGAATAATGGACTTGTAATTTCTCCTGTTATTGCTTCTATTACAGGGGTATTATCATGCAGATCATCCCAGTCTTTTGCTGTAGCTTTTTTAAATCTCAGCTCCTGAAAACTTCTATTGGTTCTAAAAATGATTTCTCCATTTTCTTGTCCATAGTAGAAAAACTGAAAATCTCCAAGATGTCCTTTTCCAACAAGTGCCGGAGTTGGATAATTATCTGATTCTGATAAAAGATGTATTCTGTTAGCAGTTGTAAAAACTAAACTCACAGCACTTCCTAATTGAATATCATACTGACTTCTGTGAATATCTGTATCATCATCAAAATCTGATGCCATATCAACTTTTCCGTCTGGCAAAAATTTAAATAAATGCGTCCATGCTCCTAATTGAGTGCTGTCTGTATAATAAACAGCTTTCCAACCGTCTGCAGAAGAAAGTAACAAATCGTTTAGTTCTTTTTTTCTTGCATTTAATCTTTCAATTGGACTTTCGTCAAATTTTGGATCAGCTTCTGTACTTGTACATGCTCCCATAATAACAGCCACAAGACCAACTAAGAGGAACTTATATATATGTTTTATTTTCATAATATTGATTTTATAATTAGATTATTACAAGTCTTAATTGTTGATAACTGTGGTTGTATTTTTTTGCGCTTCGTCTCTTAAAGCGTAAAAATCCATTCCGAAATTATCTTTATAATACTGAACTACAATTGCTTCTTTCTTTTTAAGGTTTGCTTTTGCTGTTGCATCTGTAACACTTGCCAAAATTGCATCGTATTCTGCTTTTGAACTTGTTAAGATTATTGAAGCTGTTTCAGCAAAATCTTCGTAAATATTCAATCTCGCATAATTAGTTATAAAACCTAAAGCTCTTGAAGCAGCATCTGTATAAATGTACCAGCTTGATGTATATCCTGCTGGTGTTAATTTTGCCCATGCCTGCTCATCAAAAGGTTTTGTCTGGTTTAAGATGTGTACATACTCATGCTGAATTGTATGGATAAATCTAGTTACATCTGCTCTGCTTTTTCTATTTAAATAATCTAATTCAAAAAGCGTAACTCTCTGTCCTCCTTCTGCAATACCTAATGTAACTGTACCAGATGTATTTAAGTTAGTTCCTCCTACTAATACAAATTCTCTAGGTGAAATTTTCTTAACGAAATCTGCTCCTCCAATAGTCGAATAACTATCAATCCAGATTGCTTTTACAACTTCCATTGCTGGTTTTACTCTGTCTACTGTAGGAGGAAACAAAAAGCGATTGTTATCTACTAAGTTTTGGTTCCATTCATAATACACTTTTATGTTATATGGATTTAAAAAACTTGTTTCAATCCAGGTATCCAGTTCTGTTTTATTACGAACTGTATAATCTAACTGAGTTTCTTTTGGCTGATCTTCCTGAGCACAAGCAGCAAACAACATTGATACTGAAATCATTGCAACTGCTCTATATTTTTGTAATATTTTCATAATCATTAATGTTAAATTTTTATCTAGGATTTTTTTCGATTCCGTTATCAGATGCTCTTTGAGGTATTTGCAACGCTCTTCGTTTGTCATCTTTAACTAAAACATTAGTCCTAACTGCTTTTCCATTTTCTTTAGTAATATGTTCTACTACAAGGTTAAAACGTTTAATATCAAACCATCTTAAACCTTCCTGAATATACTCTCTTCTTCTTGCTTCTGCAATTGCTTTGATGTATGATGCCTGCAAAGGACTTAAAGTATAGAATGGTGTGTACTCGTCTGCAATAACTGGATACATAGCCGCAATGTTTGCTTCTGTAATTTTATCAGTTGCCGCATTATATCCTTGTGTTCTAAGACTGAAAAGATATTCTAATCCTGCATTAGCTTCTGCAAACTGATTTTTCATTACATAAGCTTCAATTCTGTTTAAGAAAAACTCATCATTACTTAAAAGAACTACTCCTGTGTAAGCTTCTCCAATACCAGCTGTTACGTTAGTATATTTAAAGTATTCATAAAACTTAGGGATAAGTACATTGTTTTCATAAAATGATGATGTATAAATTAACCATGGTTTTCCCCAAATGTTAGTATCTGATCCTAAGATTTCATCCGATCTGTTATCAGAAAGGTAAAACCTATTTGTGAATCCTCTTCTTGCAGTTGAGTTTGGATAAGCTACCAATAAGTTTGTAGGCTGTTCTGCTTTTGAATATTCTAGTGGTTTTTGAGCAGAAGCTGCTGCATTAAAAGCTACATAATCTCTAAGAGTTGTTGGTTTAGAACCTAACCCTTTAGAATATTCAAGTACTTTATCCCAATCTCCTTTTATTAAATAAAAACGACATGCAAATGCTTTTGCTGCATCAATATTAAAGTGATATTTAGGCTCTTTGTAATTGTTTGTTATGTATTTCATTCCTTCGATAATATCCTGCTCGATTAAATCAAATACTTCTTTTACAGAGTTACGTTTGTATTGAGCCAATAATGCACCTTCTGGTTTTGTTACATACGGAACACCTAAATCTGTTGCTGCACTTGAAGGATTGTATCTTTGTGACCAGTACGAAACCAGCATAAAATGGTTGTAAGCTCTTGCAATTAAAGCTTCTCCTTTTTGCGGGTTTAAACTTTCCGGGCTTCCAAGTTCATCAATTGCAACTAATGCCTGGTTTGAAGCCGCAATTGCCTCATAACATGCATTCCAAAAGTCAGCTTCTGTATCTGGTCCTAATTGAGTCTGCATTTCCCAGTTAAAACTTTGTCTGTTATCAACATCAGATGATGTCATCTCACTGTCAAATACGTTATCAGACATTGTTTCTCCAATTACTGCATAGCTTTTGCTTGGATATGCTGTAACTAATAATTCAGATATTTTTTCTGGTGTATCAATCTGTGTTCTATTATCTGGAATTTCAGAAAGAAATTCATCACAGCTGCTAAGACTTATCACCAATAATAATGAAAGTGTTATTTTTATATTTTTCATATTAATTATAATTAGAATGAAACATTTAAAGTAAATGTGTACTGAGAAGTGATTGGGAAAGCAACACCTCCTGTATTACGAAACTCAGGATCCTGACCGTGTAATCTTTTATCTGAATAAATTAACCATGGGTTAACTGCTGAACCTTTTAATGTAAAAGTACTTAAGCCTAGTTTTTTCTTGTAATCTTTTGGGAATTCCCAGCTTAAAGTAACATTTTTCAATCTCACGAAATCACCATCAGCAATTCTTACATCAGAGAAGTTATAAGTATTGTATGCAATTTCAAGATCTCTTTCTCCGTAATTTCTGTTTAATAATCTATCAGCAATAACAGGAACGTTTGTAACATTTTCATCACCAGGGTTTATCCAACGATTAGCGTATTCTTTTGTAAATACTGTTAAATCAGTGTATTTGTTACTGTAAACAGGGTTTAAACGAACTTTATTTCCTCCAGAACCTACAACAAACACATATAATGACCAGTTTTTATAAGTAAATGTATTTGCTAAACCAATTGATTTATTCGGCTCAATAGAACCTTCATATTTCAAGTATTTTGTAACATCTTTGGTATCTTGAAAATCAGCACCTGTAATATTATTTTCTGCTCCTTCTTGTAAGTTAAATGTTGGTAATCCCTGATTGTTTAATCCTGTAAATTGATAAGAATAAATAGAATTTCTAGGGTGTCCTACAGTATTACCTCCATTAGAATCAACTAAATCAAAAGCAGATGGTCTGTTTGCTAATTTTGTAATTTCCTGATTAAATACTGAGAAATTTAAAGTTGTCGACCACTTAAAGTTATCTGTTACAATATTTTGAGTAGTTAATCCAAGCTCAATACCTTTAGTTTCCATATCGGCATTATTTCCTTGTTTAATAGACTCTCCGCCTACACCAGAAGTGATTACATAATCAATCAAATCAAAAGCTTTACGTCTGTAAACATCAGCCGCAAGAGATACTCTGTTATTAAACATTCCTAAATCTACACCAATGTTAGTTTCATATTGTTTTTCCCATGTCAAATCCTTGTTTTGAAGATCTTCAATTCTAATAGCATTTTCTCTATCAGAAAGATTAAAACGGTCTGTTATAAAACTTTTATAAATTGCTAAAGAGTTTGTTGCAGGACCAGCTGTTGCAGTAAGTCCATAAGAAGCTCTTAATGCTAATGTATTGATAGTTTCATTGTTTTTCATGAAGCTCTCTTCAGCAACATTCCATTTTCCACTTACAGTATAAGTTGGAAGCCATCTTGATGATCCTGTATCTCCTTGTCTGTTTGATCCATCATAACGACCTGTTAAAGATGCTGTATAACGACGATCGTATGTATATCCAACTTTACCAAAGAAACCAACTGTTCTTTCTCTTTCTTCTCCAAAATCATAATATGAGTCTCCTCCGTTTACGATTTTTTCGATAATTCTTGGATCAATAAATGGAGTTAAACCTTTATTGTACTGAATTCCAACTGCCGTAAAATTGTCATTGTTTCTGTCTACAGATCTAAGTTCTGTACCGAAGAAACCTTCAACTTCGTGTTTGTCTTTAAATATATTTCTATAAGTAACACTATTTCTAATGTTGTAAGATGTCATATCATTTGTGAATTTTCTTAAAAATCCACCACTTGGCAGTACAGATACTCTTGGTGCTGTTAAATCATTTGGATTTTGATATAAAAACACGTTATCTTTTTGAATCTGAGAATTTACATTATTACCAACTCCAGCGTTATAAGCTCCAACAACATTTGAACCTTCATAAATTCTGTGTTCTCTTGAAGTATTTGCATAACGAGCAGAACCAGTTAAATTATAAGTCAAGTTTTTATTTATTTTATAATCTAAATCTACCTGAAAACGAATATCATTTACTTTAATATCTAAAGTATTATTTGCTAACTCATTAACAATGTTCATTGGAGCCCAGTTGTTTTGGTAGTATTCTAAGTTTCCTTTGTCATCATAAGGTCTTAAAGTTCTGCTTGTACTTAACACATAGTTAAATGGGTTAATATCAAAATCTCTTGTTGTTTTACCAAATACAACATCCTGCTTGCTTTCGTAAGCTCCAGGAGCCTGCTGGTTACGAATAGATCCTAAAGTAGATAAAGTAATATTTAACTTGTCATTGATGAAAAATGTACCTTTAAGGTTAGATGACAATTGTTTTACGTTATCAGCAATAGTCCATCCCGGATCTGTATAGTATCCAAGAGAAGCATAAAAAGTATTGTTTTTTCCTCCTCCAGAAAAGCTTAATGAATGGTTTTGAGTAATAGAAGGTCTAAATAAAACACTAAACCAGTCTGTATTTACTAATTCATATTTTTTCAAGAATTCATTGATATAAGGCTGATCATTTTTAACTCCATACTGACCGTTTGAAGTATTATAATTATTGATTTCTCTAGCCAAAATATTATAAACACCACCAAATCTTCCTGTATATGAAGAACTTAAATCAAGATATCCTTTTTGTCTCATTTCCTGAAAAACACTCATAGATTCCTGAGAGTTTAAGATATCGTATTGTGAATAACTAGGTACAGTTCTAACTGTATTTTCTACAGAATAGCTCACTTTTAATGGTGAATCTCTTCGTCCTTGTTTTGTAGTAACAACCACAACTCCGTTTAATGATCTTGAACCATAAATTGACGTAGCCGATGCATCTTTAAGGACTTCAATACTTTGAATATCATTAGAATTTAAACCTGCAACAGAAGAACTTAATAATGTTGCAGAGTTTCCTGAAGCTAAATCTGCAAATGTAACATTGATAATATCTTCCTGAACAACACCATCAATAACCCATAATGGTTTTGTATCCCCAAAAATTGAAGAAGATCCACGAACGGTAATTTTAGGAGCCGTACCAAAAGTTCCTGTAACATTTTGTACTGTAACACCTGCCGCTTTTCCTTCAATCATTCGGCTTACGTCAACTACACCTTCAACTTTTAACTCTGAACCAGAGATTTTACTGATTGCTCCTGTAAATGTTCTTTTAGATGTTTTCTCATATCCTGTTGTAACTACAACCTCTTTTAAGTTTTGACCTGCTTCTGTAAGAACAACTGTTGGTGTAACATTAGTAATTCCAATTTCTTTCGTTTCCATACCTACGTAAGAAATTACAAGTTTATCTGCATTTGCAGGCATTTCGATAGAGAAATTTCCATCAAAGTCTGTTAGAACAGCAACTTTTGTTCCTTTTGCCATTACTGTTGCTCCCGGAAGCGGGCTTCCTGTTTGATCTGTTACTTTACCTTTGATAATTGGTCCGGCGGTTAGTACTTCAAAAAGTGAATCATGGTTATCTGCACTTGCAAATGGATCTGCAGCGGTTTTTTGCAGAATAATTTGATTGCTCACTTCTGAAAAAGTAATATTAAATGGCACCAAAATTCGGCTTAGTATGCTAGAAAGCGTTTCCTGATTCGCTTCTATACTAACTTTTCGGCTTAACTGAGGGAGCCTCGAATTGTACGAAAATTTTACATGAGCCGATTTTTCAATTTTAGATAAAGCATTATCAAGAGTCAAATTTTCAACTATAATGGTAACTTTTGTATCTAATTTTTTTTGCCCATTTACATTATTTGCCACGGCAAAGCTCGAAAACACAAGTGCCAAGACAAACTGAAATAGTGTTATTTTCATGATTCTATGGAGTAATCGTTGTTTAACAACTGGTTTTTTCATAATTTTGATTTGTTTTGATTAATACTAATTTGAGTGTATTTTTAAGAAACGATGAATTACTTTTTACAGAAAGCAATTCAATTTTATAAGTGTCGATAATGTTACAGCATTTCGGCACTTTTTTTTGCAGTACATTTTTTACATAGGCAATAATTTATTTCTGGTTGAGTAAAGTTTTTGGTTAATATTTTTTGATAAAAAGCATAGAAATTAGCTGCGTTTATTTTCAAAAAAATAGGATTACACTTCAAAAAAGGAGTTATTAAAAAATAGTTATTCTATGTAATTACAGTTACATAAAATTAATTACAGCCTTCTGAAGTTATGATAATCTGATTTCCATTCATTTCAAAACTGGTATTATTGCCTATGCTTTTACAGACAATTTTTAATTTCTCTGTTAAAGGCTGATCACTCAGTGATGTGGTTAAATGGCATTCTTTTAATTTATTTTCGGGATAATCTATATCTACAAGATAGGCCTGCTCTATAGTTTCAAAAATTTGCGATACCGGAATATCATTAAATTCAAAGCTTAATTGTTCAATATTTCCAACGTTTTGAACCAATACAGGATCTTGAGTGATATTTGTAATTTTATTAAATTTCATATCGTTCCGCAGAAATCTAAGAGCCTGATTTGGAAGAAGTACGATTTCTTCTTCGTCTGATTTAGAAATTAATTCGTTAGATTTTACCTTAACTTTACCGGTACGTACTAAAATTTCTACATCTGGCTGATCAGAATAAGCTTTAACTCTAAAGCTGGTTCCAACTACTTTTGTAACAATCTCGTTCGCATAAACGAAAAAAGGCTTTTTAGGATTTTTACTAATTTCAAAGAAACCTTCGCCGGATAAATACACCTTTCTTTCGTTCCCGGTAAAGATTTTAGGGTAACTCAATTTACTATTGGGCTGCAGTAAAACAGAACTGCCGTCTGATAGTGTAATAATTTGTGGTTTATTAGAATTGTTGGTTTGTTCTACTAATCCCTCACTGTTTTCATCAATAAGTTCTTTGTAGGTTACAATTTTGTTTTCAGTTTTAAAATGATTGTTATAAAACCAGGCTGACATTAAACCAATAACTAATGTTGCAGCTATTCCGGTAAGAAATCTTTTTCTGAAAAAATTTAACTTTAAAGTTTTAACGTTTTTTTGATTTTCTTTTTCACGAATTTTGAGCCAGGTATCTTGTAACGCTCTGTGAATATCAGATTTAGTTAATTCGTTCTCTGGAATCTTCATTGCGAGAAGCATTAATCTTGCATCTTCAACTAATTTCGCACGCTGACGACTTTCTAAAGTCCATTCTTCCCATCCGTTTTCATCAACTCTTGACAAAACCCACTGTTGGAATGATTCATCTGATAAGAAATCTTCTATTTCGGTATATTTATTACGTTTTTGCATCTAAAAATAAGGTTACAAAAACATAGAGGACAGTTTCTTTATTATATACTCACCAAATTATGATTTTTTTTAAACTTTTTTAACTTTTTTTAAAGAGAGCTTGAAAACAATAGAGTAATTAAGGCAAAACTACCCTTCCATTCTTTACGAAGAGTAAGTAAACCACGGTGAAGTAAATTACTGGCTGATTGATAATTAACATCCAGCATCTCGGCTATCTGCTCAACCGAAAGTGCCTGATGATAACGAAGATATAGAGCTTCTTTTTGTCTTGCCGGTAATTCGTTTAACAATTTATTTAGATAAGAAACTTTTTCTTTTGTTGCATAATCATCATCCAAAAGATCATTTTCTACAGAAAATTCCAAAAGAAAAGCAATATCGTCTGTGCTTGCGGTTTTTCTAAAAATATGATCACGTTCAAATAATCGTGCAATTCTTTTTCGAACGCTCGATAATAAATAGGCTTTTACTACTACACTGCTCTGTAAAGAACTGCGATATACCCAAATATCAGTAAAAACATCCTGAACACAATCCTGTACTTTTTCAGCATAAGGCGAAAGTGAATTCCCGTAACTGACCAGATCACCATAATAACGCTCAAATAATAGTGAGAATGATTTCTCATCTCCTAATATTAAATCATTCCAAAGTGTATTGTCATCAATTAAATTGGCTGGTAGGATTCGGGTCTTCATAATAGTGGATTATAACTCTAAAAGCATTAAGTTTCTTAATGTAAAAAATACACTATTTTAACATTATTACTTTTA
>Ga0006562J51391_1020255_pt1 | contig 10030 bp, 14 predicted proteins | sample Ararhi6_input_d2_FD_51391 | JGI IMG/M metagenome (IMG submission 51391) | reverse complement strand
GGCAGCTGTCGAGCGCGGCGACGGGTAGTTCGAAGGCCGGGATGGCCGCCGTCGCGGCCAGTGTGGTGGCGGCGGCAGCCCTGACCTGCGGGGTGGTCGTCGCCGCACCCGGCTCGGAGCTCGCCGCGGCCGAGACCGGGAGCGGCTCCACGTCCGGCTCGCAGAGCGCGGGCGGCGACCGGCCCGACCGCGTGGCCGAGACGTCACGTCCCACGCCGGAGCAGAAGGCTCAACTCAAGCCGGAGGCTCCCGCGACGGGCGTCGTGCCCGTTCCGGCTCCGGATGGCGACGGCAGCGCTCCGCCCGTGGTCGACTCTCCGATCACCGAGCCCATCGTCCCCGTGGTTCCGAGCGGGCCAGGCGCCGAGGCGCCGGTGCTCCCGCCGGACCCCGCCCCCGCGCCCGCTCCGCAGGGCTGCGTCGCCGCCATCCAGGCGATCCCGGCGGCCGACACGTTGCTCGCGTACCGACTGGACGACGAGTCCGGAGCCCGCACCGCGACGGACCTCGTCCACGGGAGCACCGCACGCTATGCGGGACACCCCGGCGCGGGCGAGTGGAACTTGACGGACGAGACGCTTCGGCAGCCCGTCGACCGGTTCACCATCCAGATCTGGTTCCAGGCGACCGAGGGCGGCGGCCGGCTGCTGGGGTTCAGCGGATCGAGCGACGGTGTCTCGGCGTACTACGACCGCCACCTGTTCCTGACGGATGACGGCCGTCTGGTGTTCGGCGTCTTCCCGGAGGCCGTCCCGAACCGTGACCTCCACATCCAGCTACACCGATGGCCGCTGGCACCAGGCCACCGCGACGTTGTCGGACGACGGCATGGCGCTGTACGTCGACGGCGAGCGGGTCGCTCACGACGGCTCCGTCACGCAGGCGCACGCGTTTCCCGGCCATTGGCGCATCGGAGCCGACAACCTCGACAACTGGGGGCCGGAGACGCCGTCCGCACGGCAGATCACGGGGAGCCTCGCTTTCGCGGCCGTCTACGGCGTCCCGCTGTCTGCCGAGCAGGTGCGCGCCCAATGGAAGCTGTGCAGCTGAGTTCGTCGCGTCACGATCGCTCGGCAACAACGTCTACATAAGCGGAGAGCGCGTCATCGGGCTTCGCGCGTCTCCACCGGAGCGCCCCCTATGGGCCTCCCTTTCGGAGTGGCTCGGCCCGCTCGTCGGGTATCGAACCGGCCGGGCCGCTCCGTCACAACACACCGCAACGTGCCGACGAGAGGACGCGACGACGAGATGAGGCTGATGCACTGGAATCCGCGGGAGCGTGCCGCCGGGCTCGTCAGCGTGACGACCGATGGATGGCGCGGCGAGATCGTCACGCCCCTGATCCCCCGCGACCCCACCTCGCCGCTCCGTTCGGCCCTCCTCAACGAGCGGGCCGAGCGCCTGGGCGAGCTCCGCATCCTCGACTTCCGGGTCTACGACACGGTACGCGTCGAGGAGACCGGCCCGGGCGACAGCTACCGGATCATCGACCGGTTCAAGATCGCGATCGGCGTCGAGCGCCCCGCCTGAGCCGCTCAGCCCGCTCGCCCGCTCAGCCGCTCAGCCGCTCAGCCGCTCAGCCGCTCAGCCGCTCAGCCGCTACCGAGAGTCACGGTGGTGGTCTGGCGTCGGCCGTCCCGCACGTAGACCACGTCGACACCGTCGCCGGGTTTGCTCGTGAGCTGGATCGCCGTGAGGTCGTCGACGCTGCCGACGGGCCTGCCGTCGACGCGGGTGATCACATCTCCGGCCCGCAGGCCTGCCTGCTGCGACGGTCCACCGGGCGTCACCGACTGCACGTACAGTCCCGGCTGGTCGTTGTCGCCTTGGCCGGGCTGGATGGGGGTGACCGAGATCCCGAAGATCGGATAGGTCACCTTGCCGGTCGAGATGATCTGCTGCGCGATCGGCATCGCCACCGCCTGCGGGACCGCGAAGCCGATGCCGACGCTCCCGCCGCCCGCTTCCCCGGAGGCGCCGGGAACGGTCGCGATGGCCGAGTTCACTCCGATGAGCCGGCCGTCGCAGTCGACGAGCGCGCCCCCCGAGTTGCCGGGATTGATCGAGGCGTCGGCCTGGATCGCATCCGCCAGCACGGCGTTGCGGTCGCTGTCGCTCTGCACCGGGACCGTGCGACCGAGGGCGCTGACCACTCCGGTCGTGACCGTGCTGGAGAGGCCCAGCGGAGCGCCGAGCGCGACCACCGGCTGGCCGACCTTGAGCGTTGTGGAGTCCCCCTGCTTGATGACGGGAAGTCCGCTGGCCTCCACCTTCACCACGGCGATGTCGGCGCGCGGCGAACGCCCGACGAGCTTCGCCGGGTGAGTGGTCCCGTCGTTGTAGAGGACGGTGATCTTCGCGCCCTCCGCCGCGGGGGCGATGACATGGTTGTTGGTGAGGATGTAGCCGTCGGCGGAGATGATCTCCCCGCTGCCGGTGCCGCCTGACCCGTCGCCGGCGACCACCCCGATCGTCACGATCGAGGGGAGCACGTCGCTCGCGATGCGTTCGGCGTCGCACACCGACGCGGACGACAGCGAAGCGGTCCGGGCCGGCGCCATCCCGAGTGTGGATGCACCCGAGCGGAGGGTGAGACCGCCGAGCACGCCCGATCCCAGCAGGATGACCGCGCCCAGCACGGCGAGCAGCACGGTCGCCCACACCGGGAACCGCCCGGGTCGGTCCGTCCTCTTCTGGTCGGTCGACGTCATCTCTCGCGCCCCCTCGCTTCTGTTCGGGGTCATGGTGTCTCGACCGGTCGAGAGCTGGATAGACAGTTGGGTCGAGAGCTACGCCACGAGGGACGCGAGGACTAATGTGAACGCATGGATTTCGGCGACGATGTGTTCACCGCATTCCTCGTGCACCCCGACCAGCCCGGGCTGGACCGGTCGATCGACCTCCCAGTGCTCGAAACGCATCCCCCTGTCCGCGTACGCATCCCGGCGGACCAGGCGATGGAGGTCTACGAACTGGTGACCGCGGACGATTGGCCGCGCGAGGCGATCTACCGGCACGTCGGCCGCGAGTCGTCTGCCTCCTGACCACTCGATGGACTAGCGGAATCGCGTGGGTTCACGTCAAGCTACTTCTCGACGTCGGTCGATGTGCGACGGGGAGGGGTGGGGTGCGGTGAACGAGGACGCGAACGCCTTTCCGGAGCCGGGATCACCCGGGTGGATGCGCGTGCAGGGCCACCCCGACGTCGCCAGGATGGAGGTCGTCGGCCGCACGATACGCGTCCGGCTGGTCTCCGGCGTCGAGCTGGAATGGCGGCGCGACGACGATTCGGTGGACGACCGTTCGCACGCGTGACTTTATGGAAAACAGCTAGTCCCCAACGAACGCTCGAAGGTGCATCATGGCCACGCCGCCATCGACGGGTCCGACTCCCGCCGGGCGGGAGGAGGCACAGAAGATGGCTGACGAATTCGACTACATCCACCCACCGCACCCTCCGCGCCTCCGTGAGCATGTCGGCCTGATCCGCTGGACCCACGACTCCGAGGGCGGGTGGGTGACGGAGACCGTCACCGGCCAGTTCGCCGGGGGCGACTCGCAGCGCTGGCTGCTTCGGCTCTACTCCGGAGTCGAGCTCGAATACGACTTGGAGACGTGGGCGCCGTATCAGCCACACCTGTGACAGCTGTCTTTCGAGCCGTACCCGCTCCTGACACCATGCGAGACGTAACACCCAACAGGGGCGTCGGCTCATGGATCAGACGACGGTCAGGGCCGGCGCCCCGCCCCGGCTGACGGGGGTCGGTATGCAGACATCGAACTCCACGCACGGGCTCCCCGTGCGCCTGGACCCGATGGTCGGGCGTCGCGAGGAGGTTTCGCTGATCCGCCGCCTGCTGCAGACCTCCACCCGTCTGGTGACCGTCACAGGAACCGCCGGCGTGGGGAAGAGCCGCGTCGCGATCGCGGCCGCGGAGTCGCTGCGGCGCTCGGTGTCGGGCGTCTGGTACGTGGATGTGCGCGGTCGCGGGCAGGATGTCGCACTGGCGGTCGCGCAGGAGCTGAAGGTCGATCCGGGCGACGACGCCCTCGGCGCCGTGATCGCCGCGATCGGCGACGAGGACGCACTGCTCCTGATCGACGACGCGGACGAGGCCGTGGCCGAGACCTCGGCGGTGATCGACGCCCTCCTCCTGACGTGCCCGGGCGTGCGAGCCATCGTGACCTCCCGCGAGCCGCCCTCCTCCACCGCGCAGGCGCTCGTGGCGATCGGCCCCTTCGCCCACCACGACTTGACCGCCAGCAGCGACGCCGTCCGGCTGTTCGCGGATCGCGCCGCATCGGGTGACGCCCTGTTCTCCGTCGACGGAAGCACGTTGCCGGAGGTCGTCGCGATCTGCGAGGCGACCTACGGCGTCCCGCTGGCGATCGAGCTGGCCGCCGCGCAGCTGCAGTTCATGGATGTGCGGACGCTCGCGAGCCGCATCTCCCACCAGCTGGACACCCTGGAGCCGGCCGCGGCGGAGTCCCGGTCCCTCCGCGCCGCCGTCGAGGACAGCTGGGATCGCTGCACCGAGACGGAGCGGCGCGTCTGGTCGGATCTCGCGGTCCTGGCCCCGGGCTGGGATCTCGATCTCGGAGAGGCCATGGCCGCCCTCAGCGCCGCGACCCCGAGAGATGCGAGCGCCGCGCTCAAGCAGCTCATCCGGCGTTCGGTGATCCATCGCCGACGCGTCGAGGGGGATGTGCGCTACGAGCTGCTGCCCGCACTGCGGGAGTTCGGGGCCGAGCGGGCGACGCATCCACAGGACGCCCAGGGGCATTTCGTGTCGTGCATGCTGCTGCGGTTGCACGACGCGGAGGACAACTGGTTCAGTGGCCGCCAACGCGAGATCCTGCAGCGGCTGCGCGGCGACATCGCCAATATCCGCCGGGCGGTGTCGACGGCAGCGGCGCTCGGCGACGCCGATCGCGCCGTCGAAGTCGCGGTGACGGCCTGGCGGCAGGCATGGATGCTGCACGGCAGCGGTGACGAGGTCGCGACCTGGCTCGGCATCGCGTTCGCTTCGGGTCGGCCGTCGCCGTTCTGGGCGGCGCAGGGGCACGCCCTCCGTGCGGCCGTCTTCGGCCAGACGGGGAAGCCGGGCCTTGCCCGCAGCGAGCTGGCCATCGCCCGCGCTGCTCTCGAGGAGGTCGCGAACGGCGACGACGCCGAGGCGGCTCAGGACTGCGCGGTCAGTGTTCGGAGCGCTGCGGAGGTCGTCGACACGGACGACAGGCGTGCGCTGGAGCTGCTCCGCATCCTGATGGACGAACTCGGCGAGGACGCCTACCGGTTCGGCCGCACGAACACGCCGCAACGTCTCGCCGCACGGCTGCACGCCCTCGGCGAGCGCGCGGAGGGCTCCCGCGTCGACGACGACATCACCGAACGCGCCCTCCTGGTCGGCGACCGCTTCGAGCGGTCCTTCGCGCTCACGACGCGGGCCTCGGCGTGCGCCGCCGCCGGTGAGTACGAGACGACCGAGGCGGACGCACGGGAGGCGCTGGTGGTGAAACGCGGACTCGGCAACGGTCTGGGGGTCGCCCAGGCGCTCGAACTGCTCGCCGACGTCGCGCGCGAGCACGCGGATCCTGCGCGGGGCGCGACCCTGCTGGGGGCGGCCGCGGCCCGATGGCGTGACGCCGGGTCGATTCGGGCCAACTACCCGCCGTACTTCTACGATCGTGCGGCGACCGAGCGGACGCTCCGTCACCGCCTCGGCTCCGAAGCATTCGACCGCGCGTTCGCCTACGGAGCGGCACTGAGCGAGGACGAGAGCATCGACTTCGCCCTGCACGGGATGGTCGAGGCCCGGACACGCACCGGCATCCCGGCCTCGGCGCGGACATCGGAGCTGACACCGCGCGAGGCGCAGGTGGCGGCTCTGGTGGCGGACGGCGCCTCCAACAAGGAGATCGCCCGGCACCTCTTCGTGTCGATCCGCACGGTCGAGACGCACGTGCAGAACGCCCTGGTGAAGCTGGGGTTGCGCTCCCGCACCGAGCTGGCGCTGTGGCATCGGGAGCAGACCCCCCAGGGATGAGCGCGTCGATGAGCTCCGGGCGACCGCTCACCCGGAGGACACGGCGGCAGCGCGCGCCCTCCGGGGCGGACATTCAGGCGGCGAGGCTGAGATCCTCGCCGGCGACACCGGTGACGGCCGCACGCAGACCGGTGCGGGCTCGGGCGGCGAGCGCGGCGGCGGCGCCGGGCGTCATCCCGAGGATCTCTGCGGCGGCGGACAGCGGCAGGCCGTGCACGCAGGTCAACAGCAGGATGCGCTGCCAGCGCTCGGGAAGGCTGCGGAACGGGTGCTCCAGCTCGCCCAGGTCGACCACCTCGAACTCGTAGACCGGATGGCCGACCTCGTCGCCGAGGGGCACGACGGTCATCCGAGCGTCGCGCGCACCCCAGGTGGCCGCGACGTTGCGGATCGCCGTACGAAGATAGTGGGCGAAACCCTCCGTCGGGCCGTTGCCGTTGCGCAGGGCGGTGAGCACCTTGGTGAAGGCCTCCTGGACGATGTCCTCCGCCTCATAGCGCGACGTCGTGCGGCGGGCGACGTGGTGTGCCCACCCCTCGTACCGGGTCCACAGGTCGGCGAAGACCGCGTGCTCGCCGCGACGGACCCGGTGCAACAGCTCCAGGTCTGTCGGACGGACGGCGCTCGCGGGCATCCTGTCTCCTCGGTCGTTCTCGGCGGACCGGCGGCGCGCCGGTCGAGTGACTCCAGGGTCCGTTGCGGACTCACGTGCGCGGCACCGCAGAACTACCGAGGAACTACCGAGATGCCANTCCCATCTCGACGCGCAGCGCGAAGTCCGGCCACCGCTCGCCGCGGCCGAGCAGAGCCGACAGGGCCGCGACGATCCGGTCCGCTGCGCGTCCGTCTCCGAAGGGGGTGGGCCGGCGCGCCATGGCGACATGACGGAGCGGGTCGGCAAGAAGCGCGGACGCCTCGTCGACGATCGTCTCCACGCGCGTCCCGACGGTGCGAGACGTCCCCGCGAGGACGCCCTCCGGTCGGTCGGTCGTCGCCGCGAGGACGAGAACCGGCACGTCGAGGCTCGGCGCCACCTCCTCCAGCTCACCGCAGTCGGTGAGCACGAGCGTCGCGTCGGCGAGAAGCCGGACGAGACCGGCGAACGGCGGCAGCGGTGTCGACAGGATGTTCGGCGCCCGGCCTGCTGCGGTGGTCAACCCCGCATGCACCGCGAGCTCCGGGCCCGAGCACAGCACGAACACGTGGCCGGGAAATCGCGCCGCCAGCACGCGCACAGCGTAGCCGATCCGCTGCATCGGAGCCCCACGGTTCTCCGGCCGGTGGGCGACGACGAGCACGACGCGCCGGTCTTCCGATGCCACGGTGGCAGTGTCGGCCGACAGCACCGCGTCGACGAGGGGATCTCCGGTGACGACGATCCGTCCCTCTGGGACAGCGGACGCCAGCAGGACGCGCCGCGCGTGCTCCGTCGGCGCCAGCTGGAGGGCGGCGATCCGCCCGAGCATCCGTCGAACGGGCTCGCTCGGGAGGGTGTCGGTGACATCGCCGTCGCAGCGTCCGGCATCCAGGTGCGCAACCGGGATGCCGCGCTCGGACGCAGCCGTCGCGGCTACCAGGGCCGCTGCCGAGCCGCCGTGGACGAGCACGACGCCTGGCCGGTGCTGCTCGATGAGGTCCGCGGGATCCGCTGAAGCATTCACCCCAGGAGAGGACGGATCGGCGACGGGCACCAGGAACCCGGCCCGGCTGAGCGCGTCGACGACCGGACGCATCCGGATCTCGGAGTCCCGGCTGCCGTAGAGGGATAGAGCGACGGGAAGGACGATCGGCACGGCGGCCTCCTCTCGACGAGGGCGACGGATCCGCCCTCACCCATAGAGACGCGGAAAAGAGGCACGACCTGACGGGGTAGCGTGAGATTCATGAGCCTGAGCGTCGAGAAACAGCCGGAGCAGTCCCGTTACGCCCTGCTTCAGGACGGCGAGGTGATCGGCGTCGCCGAGTACGAACTGCGGCACGACGCGATCGTCTTCACGCACACCGAGGTCGACGAGGAGAAGCGCGAGAAGGGGATGGCGTCCACGCTCGTGCAGACGGCGCTCGACGACGTGCGCGACAACACCGACCTGCGCGTCATCGCCTCCTGCCCCTACGTGCGGAGCTGGCTCAGCGAGCACCCCGACTACGCGGAGCTGCAGAAGCGGTAGCGCGGCCGTCCTCGCTGGGGGCACGGCCCTCGGCGCGCTGGCCGTGACCGGCAGGGCCCAGGTCGAGCGTGATCTTGCCGCCCTCCCAGGCGCCGTCGCCCTTGTCGCTGGGGAGCGGTGCGGGAGCGGGCAGCAGGGACTGACGGTCCATCTCCTGCTGTGCCTCGTGACGGGCGGGCGCGAAGATCTCGTCGAACGATCCGCCGATGGCGCCGCTCATGGTGCCCGAGCCGCGCTGCGCCTTGTTCGAGAGGTCGATCCAGCCCAGCTTCACGGCGACGACGATCAGGGCGACGAACGCCGCAATGATCCCCACGACCCACCAATTCACGCCCTCCAGGGTACCGGAGGACCTGTGCGCTGCCTGAGGATCGCCTGGCCCTGAAGCGCTACGGGACGCGGTAGAGCCACTCCTCGGTCTCGAACTTCTCGGCGACCAGCTTCTCGGCGGCGGCGTACTCGGCGTCGGTGAGGTCGCCGTCCGTCGCCCCGTAGAGGCTCTTGAAAGTCAGCTTCATCTGCTCGATGATCTCGGCGCGGCTGAGGCCGGTCTGGCTGCGGAGCGGGTCGACGCGCTTCGCCGCGCTGGTGATGCCCTTGTCGCTGATCTTCTCGCGGCCGATGCGGAGCACCTCGGTCATCTTCTGGCCGTCCATGTCGTAGCTCATGGTGACGTGGTGCAGCACCGCGCCCGAGCCCAGCCGCTTCTGCGCGGCGCCGCCGATCTTGCCGGACGGGCTCGTGATGTCGTTCAGCGGCCGGTAGACGGCGTCGATCCCGAGGGACTTGAGGGCGATGATCGCCCACTCATCCAGGAAGGCGTAGCTGTCGGCGAAGCTCATGCCCTGCACCAAGTCGGCCGGGGCGTAGATCGAGTACGTGACGACCGATCCCGCCTCCATGAACATGGCGCCGCCGCCGGAGATGCGGCGCACGACCTGGATGCCGTACTTCTTCGCGTTGTCAGGGTCGACCTCGTTCTTCACCGACTGGAAGCTGCCGATCACGACCGCCGGCTCGTCCCACTCCCAGATGCGCAGGGTCGGCCCGCGGCGACCCTCGCCCACCTCGTTGGCGAGCACCTCATCCAGGGCGAGGTGCATCTGCGGGGAGACGGCCTTCGCGTGCACGATCTCCCAGTCGTAGTCGCGCCAGCTGGTCGCCTTCGCCAGAGCGCGCCGGACCGTCACNGCGACGGCCTCCGGCGAGAACCCGAGCAGGCTGGCGCCCTCGGGCAGGGCGTCCTTGACGGCCGCCGCGATCGTCTTCGCGTCCGACTCCGCGGGCAGGCCGTTCACGGCCGCGTCGATGGCCTCCAGAGCGGAGTCCGGCTCGAGGAAGAAGTCGCCGGCGAGCTGGAAATCCGCGATCTTGCCGTCCACCACCTCCAGGTCGACGACGACGAGCTTGCCCCCGGGGACCTTGTACTCACCATGCATACCCTTACCCTACGTCCGCCCGGAGGCGGTCGGGCGGGCGGCCCAGCCGGCGGTCACGCCGGTGGCGGTGTGCCTCCCGGCGGGTTCCTCGGGTTGCCCCACTCGTCGAGCTCCCGCTCCGGGCTGCGCAGGAACGTCACGCCCAGGCCGATGAGCAGGATGACGAGCAGCACACCGAGGATCACGAGGATCCACGCGAGGTCGGTGTCGTGCCCGCTGAAGTTCGCGGGGTTGTCGATCGGCGTGAACCGAGACAGTCCGCTCAGGATGTGTTCTCCCATGACGCCCTCCCACCTACAGTGTCCGCGCACTCCCCTCCGTCGCGCTAGACACTTCCGTACCCCCTCCACTCCCGCCGTCGAGTCCGCAAAAACTG
>Ga0006562J51391_1001016_pt1 | contig 10030 bp, 9 predicted proteins | sample Ararhi6_input_d2_FD_51391 | JGI IMG/M metagenome (IMG submission 51391) | reverse complement strand
GGAAGTCAAAGCCTTTGAGCTGAAGCTGGCTCAAGGAGCTAAAACACGCGGCGGACATATTGACGGTGAAAAGGTCACCGAAGAAATTGCAAGCATCCGTAAATTGCCGCCCCACCAATCCATTGACAGTCCAAATCGATTTGAGATGTTCCACTCCATTCCTGATATGTTTGATTTCATTGAACAGTTGCGAAGTATAGGCGGAAAGCCTGTCGGCATCAAGCTTGTGGTCGGACATAAAGAAAACATTGAGGAACTTGCAGCGTACATGAAAAAAAGCGGAAAGCATCCTGATTTCATTACAGTAGATGGCGGAGAAGGCGGCACTGGTGCTTCCTTTCATGAATTGGCAGATTCCGCAGGGCTGCCGATTTTTACGGCACTCCCAATGGTTCATCAAATATTGAAAGAATACGGTGTCAGAGATCAGGTAAAACTCTTTGCTTCTGGCAAACTTCTCTCCCCTGATAAAATTGCGATTGCCCTTTCCATGGGAGCAGATTTTGTGAATATCGCACGGGGCTTGATGTTCTCGGTTGGCTGTATTCGGGCGCAAGTATGCCACACGAATAAATGCCCAGTTGGGGTTGCCACGACAGATCCAAAGCTGCAAAAAGGTTTATCCATTGAAGAAAAGAAATACCGCGTCTGCAATTATATCCTGTCCCTTAGAGAAGGTTTGTTTAATTTATGCGCAGCAGCTGGAATTGAATCACCTATTCATTTTAACGAAAAACATATTATTTTTAGACAAGAAAACGGTCAGACAAGTGAAGTCCCTATGTTCTCAGGCACAGAGCAGTCTGTCTAGCTTAAAAAGGTGCGTTTCCGCACCTTTTTTCGTTGACATTCTTGCTCAATCACGTATAAAGAACTTAATAGATCTTTGATAAGGAGAAAGAGTATGCGTGAAAAAAAGGTCCGCGGTATGAAACGAAAGACTCAACAGATCATAAAAGAAATGAACGCAAATACGCAGTCGTTTCCGGAGAATGTTTCTGACTACTGGCACCTGCCTCTACCAGCGGCTTATGATTTTATGACTTCCAACAGAACACCGAAAAAGATCAAACGTCTATGCATTCAAACTCTATTGAATAGAGCTGAGCATCTCATTGATTTGAAACCAAACGACGGGGACATATATCGTGTCGTGGTCGCAGTCGATCTGCCTGGATTATGGCATTCACAAATCATTGTGTTTAAAGGGGATTCTTATGTGAAAGATTTCTTCAACAGACAAGATGAGTATCAGACATGGCTTCCCCTTTCTGATCAGAGAAATATTCAAAAAGATTGGGATTTATCTGTTCCGCAAAATATGCGAACTATCGGTTTTAAGGAAGTAATCACTGATGACGATGAAGTGTCCTATGAAGGTGAACGATGGTTTATGGGGGAACTTGATGACATCAAATAGAGCCATTTCAAATGAAATGGCTCTTACTTGTTCAACTTCAAAACGACAAATCATAAAGAATGTTTGCAGTGAAAGCTGCTTTATTTTGTTTCGTCCGTTGCTTGTTGCTCTGCTACGCGGTCAAGTGCCATCGTATAGGCATCATTTCCGTAGTTCAAGCAGCGTTTGACACGTGAGATAGTGGCTGTACTTGCACCTGTTTCCGTCTCAATTTTATGATACGTATTTCCCTCGCGAAGCATACGCGCTACTTCAAGACGCTGTGATAAAGATTGGATTTCATTGATGGTGCACAAATCATCAAAAAATCGATAACATTCTTCCAGGTCTTTAAGGGATAAGATGGAGTTGAATAGCTGATCTAAGCTTTTGCCCCTTAATTTATCAATTTGCATCTTTATACATCTTCTCCTTTACTATTGGCACACCGCTCCGCACTGACTTTTCCGAGAAAGCGGTATCTTTCCTGACTCATTTTTTTCAACCTCAGCAATGAGCTTTGAACGAATCATGACAGGTTTGGTTCTACGCTGAAAATGCCATCAGGTTCTTTCGTAAGCCGAAGCTTCTTTATCGTAAACAAATTCGACAAGTTTTGTCATATTCCTTGTGCGACAATCTGACAAACTTGTTTGCCTCCGATATCTAGAACACTTCTGCTCTGTTAGGTCTTTCCCTAAAAAACAGTATGTGTAGAAAGCTTGGCGAGACGACAAACCTGCGCCCCGCCTTGCTTGATTATTCAAAATATGTTGGTCGGCCAGCGTAACCGACAGATTCATTTTACAATTGGGCACTTCATTCGTCATGTCAAAGCCCTATGCTTTGTCACCATATCTAGCAGCGAAGAGATCTTTTGCTCACTCCTGCCCTATAACAGCGGTCAGAAATCTAGCAAATATGATACAGCTCCACTCTGTTATATTTTAACGCATTATAGACGGAAAGAGTACAGTTTTTTTCATGACATCAAATATTCCTCTTGGTGTCACCCGAATATACGGCAAGTGTGTGCTTTGGAAAAAGACAAGTGTATCAATCGGGCAGTCAAATGGATACCCGCGCTCAATGAGTAGCTCGCGTAACGTTTGCTCCTGCTGAAGAACCGTTTCAAACGATTCAGCTGATGCACAGCCTGATAATTGCAACGGGATTTCATGCAAAATCTTTCCGTTTTCTGCGAGCACAATTCCCCCGCCAATTTCTTTCATTCGCTTATGAGCAAGCATCATATCATCTTTATTTTTCCCAATCACTAAAATGTCACCAGTGGTTGAAAATGAGCTGACAAACCCTTGCACCTTGTTTGCAAATCCTTTTAACATTGTGTTCACGCGCCACTCGCCTTTTCGATCAATCAGACTGAAGAAGCTTTGATCATGGTCACAGGACAGCTGATTGACAGAGTTATCAATCTCCACTGTATAAGGCTCCATAATGACAGCATTTCGCATTTTGACACCAAGCGGCATTGAGAATTGCAAGTCACTCATTGTCAGGTCATAGCTTAAATCTAATGGTTCAAGCCCGCCATTTTCCCATTTTGTCTCTTGGAATTGATGCTGGTTCTCCCCCTCTAATTTAAGGATCACCCCTTTAGAAATCACCGTTTCTGGATTTGGATTCATCGGATCATCTAAAATATTCAAAGAAGCCAATCGACCAGGACCGACCACGCCTAATAAGTCATCAATTTGATAGTATTTCGCAATGTTAAAGGTCGCCATATTGTACGCATCAATAGTAGGCACGCCTTCTTCAAGGGCAATGGAAATGAGACGATTGATCATGCCTTCTTCATAAAAGTGAGGCGCTGATCCATCTGTTGTATAGAAAAAGTGATCGTAGTGCCTAAAGTCACGCTCATGCAACTCTCTTAAAATGTTCACTAAATCTGGGCGGATGGAAGAATGACGCAACGACACATGATAGCCAAGAGACAAGCGTTTGAGCACATCGTCTGCATTCATTGCTTCATGATCACTGTCCGCTCCAAACAGCTTCATTTTTGTTAGCGTTTTCTCAGAAGCCCCAGGGAAATGCCCTTCAATTCGTTTTCTCTGCTTCTTCGTTTCTTGCATGCAATATAAAATGAGATCATCACCGTCCATTAATCTTGGCCAGCTCGTTAATTCGCCGCCTTGTAGGACGTCGGGATGATCAATCCATTCTTTCCGATAGTTAATAGGAAGCATCTCATCTTCATACCTGACCTCGGTTTGAAGATCGTATCTGGACCACCAGAAATACTGAAATGGCTGCTTTTTTAATTCGCATAGAGTGGAAAGCGCTTTCTTTTCATTGCTTTGCAAAAGAAGAAATAAGTTATCGCTGACCATCGTTGTTGTGCCAAATTGAGACACATATTCTGCAAGTGATTGGGGATTATAAATATGGAACGGATGCGCGTGAGGTTCAATATACCCCGGCACAATGTATTTACCTTCACAATCAATCACACGTTTAGCTGATTTATTTTGAGGAAGCTCTGCTCCGACATAAACAATTCGATCATCATGTATCCAAATATTTGCCTTCACCCATTGCTTCAAAAACGGGTTTAGCACGAGTCCATTCGTTAAAAGGAGTGTTGGAACTATTTTTGAGTCGACTACATCGATTTGTGTGCGGATGTCATTGTTTCTCCAATTAAAAGTACGTTCGGACATTCACATACTCTCCTTCATTTGTATTAGCCCTATCGTAACATAACGAACCACGTTACGCATTAATGAAACGTTACAATTTCTTGAAATCACACTTAAAATAATTTAAAAAAGGAGAATCACTTGCAATGAAACCTAATCTTGGCTTAATGGAAGCGCTCATGAGAATTGCCTGCGGAATGACGATATGTACTGTAGCTGGATCCTTATATGCTCGAAAACCATGGAGTAAAATGCTGCTTTTTGGCATCATGCTCGGCGGATTAAAATTGGGCTCTGGTATTCTTCGTTTTTGTCCAGTGACCTATATGTGTGAACAGCAGAATACACATAAAGAGAAGGCTGAGTAGACAGCCTTCTTCAGATTGTTGACAAAGAGCTAAAATGAATTTTATTTTAGCTCTTTGTCTTCCTTTCAGCGTGACATGAAAACCTTTGAAGTCTAGGAAGGGCGAGCACCGGCGCACAGACCAGCGGGCGAATGCCAGGGTTTATCTAAACGCTGGAGAAGGCTGAGTAGACAGCCTTCTTTTTTTGTGTGTGAATCATTCCGCTGCTTCGCACCATTTGACCAATGTACCAGCAATGATTTCTGCTGCTTCAATGACATGTTTGATCTCAATAGATTCATTTGGGAAGTGGGCAAGCTCTGTCGTTCCCGGTCCAAACACAATGATTGGGATATCCGCTGCTTGTGACAGTAATCCGCCGTCTGTCCCCCAAGGGGCTGCTTCCACCTTTGGCGGGTGCTGCATGACCTCTTCATATTGTTCCTTCAATAGACCTAAAAGCGGGTGATCAGAGTCGATTGACCCCGGAAGCCATCTAGCACCAAACCAGTCCACCTCCACAGGATGTTCTTGAAACCAATCATCCTTTTCAGCGAGTCCAGTCATCCAATTTTCTAATTCCTTCTCTGCCTGCTCAACTGTCTCACCTGGCATCACACCAAGCCTGCCTTCCATTGTGACAAGATCGGCGACAGAGGACGGCCAATCACCGCCTTGAATTTTTCCAATGTTGATCGGAATTGGAATCGGGATGTGCTGAAACAGCGGCTCCGTCACTCGCTGATTTCTTTCTTTTTCTAGTGCCGCTATATGAGAAAGAACCACCGTGCTCTTTTCAATAGCAGAAACACCGTGATACCTTGTTCCGCCATGAGCTGCCCTTCCTTTAATATGCAACCTGAACCACTTTGACCCTTGCTGAATCGGAAAAATGTTCATATGACTTGGCTCCGGAATGATGGCAGCATCCGCTGTGTACCCTTTCAATATCGCTGCAAGTGTGCCTGCTCCGCCGCTTTCCTCTTCGACGACACTATGAAACACCACATCTCCTTTCAGGGGAATCTGAAGCGCATGCAGTGCCTCAAGCGCAAAGAGTAAAGAAACGTTTCCGCCTTTCATATCTGTTGCCCCGCGTCCATAAAGTCTCCCGTTTATGATATGCCCGCTGTAAGGCGGATATGTCCATTGATTCTTATCTCCTGCCGGAACCACATCTACATGCCCGTTTAATAAAATCGATTTGCCGCCACCTTTTCCTTTCAATCGCCCAGCAACGTTGGGACTCCCTTGAAAAGATCGGCGCGGGGAATAAAAATAAGGATGCTCTAGTAATTCATCGCCGCCAATTTCCCAAACGTCTACATCAAAGCCAACGGCGGACAGTTTATTGGCCACGATCTGCTGAACCTCTTCTTCATTTCCTTGGGTGCTGTCACATTGCACCATTTGCTGAAGAAGCGTAATGGCCTCATCCTGATGCTCTTTCATCCAGTTTCTGATACGTGTCATTGGCTGCAAGTCGTTCATCCTTTCTACACAACAGATTTGACATCAGGCGCTAAAATTAATGGCGCTTCAGTCGCCCTTATGACATCTTCCGGCTGAAATGGCGGCATGACTTCACGTAAAATGAGCAGCTGAGACTTGACCTCAATGACCGCCATATCCGTAATAATCAAATCGACACACGCTTTAGCGGTTAAGGGCAATGTACAAGTCGATTTCACTTTAGATCGACCGTGTTTATCCAGATGGCTCATCACCACTACCACTTTTTTCGCTTTTTGCGCCAGCTCAATCGCTCCGCCCATACCCGGTACTCTTTTCCCCGGTACAATCCAATTGGCAAGATCCCCTTGGCTGCTTACTTCAAGTGCACCCAAAATCGTCATATCCAGCATTCCTTTTCGGATGATGCCAAAAGCAGTCGTACTGTCCATGTACGAGCCGCCCTTTGTTAACGTAATGGGAAAACCGCCCGCATTGCATAAATTCGGATCTTCTTCCCCTTGCAAAGGCGAGGCTCCTGCACCCATAATGCCGTTTTCTGCATGCAGCCACACCTCGTAATGTGATGGAATGTAATCTGCTGCTAGGGTCGGAATGCCGATCCCAAGATTCACAATCATGCCATCTTCAATTTCTTGTGCTGCTCTTTTGGCAATGCGGTGTCTTAAATCGATGTCTCCCATGCCCATGTCCAGTTCACTCCTTTTGATTGCACGATTTGATTCACAAATACGCCTGGCGTCACGATTTCTTCTGGATCGAGCTGCCCCGCTGCCACAATTTCTTCTGCCTCCGCAATGGTCCAGTCTCCTGCCATCGCCACAATCGGGTTTGTATTCCGTGCGCTTTTATCAAAAATCAGGTTTCCCACTTCATCTGCTTTGTAGGCATTGACGATGGCAATATCCGCTGTGAGCGCAGGCTCCAACATATAATTCTTCCCATTCAGCTCAACCAATTGTTTCTCATCGAGATTCAGGCTATCCATCCCAACATCTGTCACAATGCCCGCCAGACCCATTCCGCCTGCTCTGATTTTTTCTGCAAGAATGCCCTGCGGATAAAAATGAACGTCTAATGTACCAGCCTGCATTTTCTGTCCGGCAATGGGATTTGAGCCGATATGAGAGGCGATGATTTTTTTCACTCTTCCTTCTGTGATGAGCCGGCCCACACCAATTTGCGGGAAACCTGCATCATTTCCGATCAATGTCAGATCTTGAATATTTGCTTCCAAAATGGCATCAATCAACGATGGTGGTGAACCCACGCCGCCAAATCCGCCAAACATGATGGTCATGCCATCTTTTAATCGCGTCATCACTTCATCCAAACCCACAGTTTTGTTCATGTTCGTTCCTCCTTACATAGCAGATGGGAAAAACCCTCGATTGATCACTTCTTGTTCGACTTGTGTGATGGTCTGCCCGAATAAATCAATGAGTTCATCCATTTCCTGCTGTGTGATGGAAAGCGGCGGTGCGATCATAACTGCTGCGCCTCCAACTCCATCCTCTCCAGCGCTTGCTGGATACACCAGCAGTCCATTTTGTTTTGCCGTTTCAACGACGAGGTTGGTTATCTGAGCATGTGCAGGAAATGGCGTTTTGGATAAACGATCTGCGACAAACTCAATGCCAATAAGCAATCCCTTCCCTCTCACATCTCCTATGATGGAATGATTGACTTGCAGATCTTTTAAAGCATTCATCAGATATCGCCCAGAAAGGTCAGCCCGGTCGGGAAGCTGATGTTTTTTCATATATCGAATGACCGCTAATGAAACGGCTGCTGAAAGCGGATTGGCACTATATGTGTGCCCTGCCATGACAGAGCCGGAGCCGCTGATAATCGGTGCCATCACACGATCCGTTGAGACAACTGCTGCGATTGGAGAATAACCTGCGCTCATTCCCTTTCCAAGAACCATGATATCTGGTACCGTGCCCCAATGTTCCATCGCAAACATTTTTCCAGTTCGTCCAAAGCCCGTCATGACTTCATCCGCGATCATTAAAATGTCGTTTTCTTCACAGACACGCTTCATCGCTTCGAAATAACCGTCTGGCGGCAGGAGCGCCGCTCCCGCTGCGCCAACAATCGGTTCGGCGATCAATGCGGCAATCCTCTCTTTTCCTATACGCTGGATGACGGTTTTAAATTCCTGGACATACCACTCGACCTGCTTGCTGTCTTCCTTTGGCAGCCATGACCGGTAGCTATAGGGCGGAGACAGCACTGGGTGCTTTTCAAGCAGTGGTTCAAAACGCTCTCTCCTTGCAATATGACCTGACATCGACAGCGCCCCTAATGTAATGCCGTGGTAACTCATCCATCTTGAGATGATATGATTTTTTTCCGTCTTCCCCTGCTCCTGCCAATGCTGTATCGCCATTTTCATAGCAGTCTCCGTTGCTTCTGAACCACTCCCTACAAAAAAAGACCAGTTCAGATCACCTGGGCAAAGTGTACTCAATTCATACGCTAGTTCTTCCGCTGGTTCATTCGTAAATTGTGACCTGTACGTAAAGCTCACCTTGTTCGCTTGCTCCGTCATCGCATCAATAATGTCTTGTATGCCATGTCCAATACTTGCCGTGACTGCCCCTGATGAGCCATCTATATATTTTTTTCCGTCCCGATCATATAAGTAAATCCCCTCTCCTCTCACAGCCACAGGATATTGCTGATTTAACATCGGTTTGATTAAGTAATCCCGGGTCTCCACTTTGTCATTCCTCCCTCTCTTGTCAGCAGCTGCACTTTTCTTTTTACATGAATCGCAAGAAAATTTTGTATACTTGGTATAAGATTAGCTTAATCAAGAGGGCAGTCATCCTCCATTCGCCATATGCCCGAATTTCACACGTGTTTTTTATACATGGTGTATAAGAGTGGTCAAAAGGAGGTCATGAGTCTATGGCGATTCTCGTCAAAGATGCACTCTCGCTCGATATGATGAAAGAAACCAAACTGCTTGCTGGAGAAAATGGACTGGATCGTCTTATCCAGTGGGTGACCATTGTGGAAATTATTGAGGACACGTCTAGACTTTCCGAAGGAGAATTACTTGTTACAACTGGATTTGGGCTGACAGAAAATAAAGAAAGACGCATCCGGCTTGAAAAATTGATTCAATCTCATCGTCTTTCAGCCATTGCCATTTATAAAGGCGTGTACTTAACGGAAATTCCCGCATCACTCATTGAAGCCGCCGAAAATAGCGGTATTCCGCTCATCGAGATTCCGCCCCATGTCAATTTTTCAGACATCACAAAAGCCGTTCTAGAACAAATCGTCAGCAGTCAGCTCCATCAGCTCAAATATTCTTCCGCGATTCATCAAAGACTGACCCATTTAAATGTGAGCAATAAAAATGTCACGCAAATTACAGATGAACTGGCACATCTCACAGCAGCAAATATCGTCGTGTTGGATGTGTTTTTGCACCAAACAGCAGCTCATCTCGAAACAGACGAAGTGACCTATTCTCATGCTTTTGGCTTTCTAACAGATGACGAACCGATTGAAACCTCTTCTCTGCTCAAGCAGGCAGAGGAAAAAGGCCGGCTTGTCTATGACACATATGGTGCGTTTGTTCTAGCTGCATGCCCTGTGATTGCAATGGGGGATATTTTCGGGTTCATTGTGGCGTTAAAGAAAAAAGAGACGTGGCACCATCTCGATGCCATCGCCATTGAGCATGCCGGTGCGGTGTATGCGATTGAATGGTTGAAACAAAAAGCCATTCAAGATACAGAAAACCAAATGCAGGGGCATTTATTGGATGATATGCTGCAACAGCAATACACAGAAGAAAGCTATGTCATCGAACAAGCAAGAAAGCTGCAATATGATATGAGCGAAGAACAAGTCGTCATCTACTTTCAATTTCAGCATCAGCACACACAGCTCGACCATCAAATGGTGCAGCGCCTATCCCAATTGCTCACATCCATTTTTGAACGCAGACAAATTCCTTTTTTATTAAAGGCAAGGCTTGATTCCATTTTCGTTCTGACACCCGCAGGAAAAAACACGTATCAAGAAACAAATTGGTATCGCGCATCAGAAGAATGCCGCAGTACTTGGTCTTATTTTTTCCCCGTCCATCCGATTGTGATTGGCATTGGAAGAGCCTA
>Ga0006562J51391_1082119_pt1 | contig 10052 bp, 3 predicted proteins | sample Ararhi6_input_d2_FD_51391 | JGI IMG/M metagenome (IMG submission 51391) | reverse complement strand
CGCCGTGAACAGGAAGGACTGCTCCGCGAGCCGTCGTACCAGGAAACGCAGGGCGCGCGCGGACGGCTCGTCCACCCACTGCGCATCGTCGACGATGAGGCACACCGGTCCGTCGATCGCGTCGATGGCGTCGAGCAACAACCGGCCGACCGTCAGCGGGTCGTCGCCGGGCGACGGCGGGCGGATGGCGGCATCCGTTCCCCGCTTCGTGCCGGTCCGCTGGGCGTTCAGGCCGCGGACGAGGGTCTCCACGGTCGCGTAGGCGAGGTCGGACTCGAACGAGTCGGCGTGCACCCGCAGCACCGTCCAGCCGTCGAGCCGCTGGGCCACGTCGGCGAGCAGCGCTGTCTTGCCCATGCCGGCCTCGCCGGTGACGAGCACCGCCCCGCCGCGCTCCTTGGCGCGGTGCGCGACCAGGAGCATCGTCTCGCGGGCACGGTCCCGTCCGAACAGGGGCCGCTCGTCGGCCCGTTCCTGGTCAGTCACGTGGCGCTCCCGTCCCCGTCGGCCGCGTCGGGTCGGGTTTCGCGACCGATCCTCAGGATCATCGCACAGCGAGAGGCCGAGTTCGTTCCCCAGTCCGGGGGAGTGGACGCGGGATGCCGTGCGTGCGTGGTCAGCCCTCCAGCTGCTCCGAGAGTTCCAGCCAGCGGGTCTCCAGGTCGGCGATCTCGCCCTCCAGCGTCCGGAGCTCGTCGGTGAGCCGGCCGAGGCCCTGGTAGTCGCTCTGGTCGTGCCGCGCCAGCTCCTCATGCTTGGCGGCGACCTGGTCGCCCACCTTGGCGAGCCGGCGGTCGAGCGCCGACAGCTCCTTCTCGGCGGCGCGGAGTGCGGCGCCGGAAAGCGCGGGGGTGACGGGCGTCGTCGGTGTGGATGCGACGCTCGCGACAGCATCGGAGGCCGCGGCCCCGACCGCGCCCTGTGCGCGGCGCAGACGCAGGTACTCGTCCACGCCGCCGGGAAGGTGCCGCAGGCGGCCGTCGAGTACGGCGTACTGCTGGTCGGTGACGCGCTCGAGCAGGTACCTGTCGTGGGAGACGACCAGCAGCGTCCCCGGCCACGAGTCGAGGAGGTCCTCCATCGCGGCCAGCATGTCCGTGTCGAGGTCGTTGGTCGGCTCGTCGAGGATGAGCACGTTCGGCTCGTCGAGCAGGATGAGGAGCAACTGCAACCGGCGCTTCTGGCCGCCCGACAGATCCTTCACCGGGGTGGAGAGCTGGGCGTTCGAGAAGCCGAGACGCTCCAGCAGCTGGCCAGGGGTGACCTCCTTGCCGCCGGCGAGGTAGGTGGTCCGCTTGCCCGCGACGACCGCGGAGACCCGCTCGTCCTGCACGTCGTCGAGCTCGGCGAGCTGCTGGGTGAGGGTGGCGATGCGCACCGTCTTGCCGCGCTTCACGGTTCCGGAGTCCGGCTTCACGGTTCCCGCGACAAGCCCGAGCAGTGTGGACTTGCCCGCTCCGTTGACGCCGAGGATGCCCGTGCGCTCGCCGGGGGCGATGCGCCACTCGACGTCGCGCAGCACCGTCTTCGGCGGGTACGAGACCGAGACGTCGATCAGGTCGACCACGTCCTTGCCCAGGCGGGAGGTGGCCAGCGTCGTCAGCTCGACGGTGTCGCGGGGCGGCGGCTCGTCGGCGATCAGCGTGGCGGCCGCGTCCATCCGGAACTTCGGCTTCGAGGTGCGCGCCGGAGCGCCGCGACGCAGCCATGCCAGCTCCTTGCGCATGAGGTTCTGCCGCTTCGTCTCCGCGACCGCGGACATCCGGTCGCGCTCGACGCGCTGCAGGACGTAGGCGGCGTACCCGCCCTCGAAGGGCTCGACAATGCCGTCGTGCACCTCCCACGTCGTCGTGGAAACCTCGTCGAGGAACCAGCGGTCGTGCGTCACGACGACGAGCGCGCCNGACGCCGCCGACCAGCGGCCCTTGAGGTGCTGGGCGAGCCAGGCGACGCCCTCCAGGTCGAGATGGTTCGTCGGCTCGTCGAGGAAGAGGATGTCGTGGTCGTGCACCAGCAGCGCGGCCAGCGCGACGCGACGACGCTGGCCGCCGGAGAGCTCCCCGATCGTCGCCTCCCAGCGGATGTCGGAGACGAGCCCGGCCAGCACGTCGCGGACGCGCGGATCGCCCGCCCAGAGGTGCTCCTCCCGGTCGCCGACGATGGCGTGCCCGACCGTCAGCTGCGACGGCAGCTCGTCGCGCTGGTCGAGCATCCCGACCGTCACCCCGCGGCGGCGGGTCACCCGGCCCGAGTCCGGCTCGATGCGCCCGGCGAGCAGCTGCAGCAGCGTGGACTTGCCGTCGCCGTTGCGGCCGACGACGCCGACGCGGTCGCCCTCGGAGAGCCCCAGCGTGACCGAGTCGAAGACGGTGCGCGTCGGGTACTCCAGGTGAAGGGATTCCGCGCCGAGAAGGTGAGCCATGAGGGTCTCCAGCCTACCCGGCGGCCGGAGCTAGACTCCCGCCATGGTCACCCACACCGTCGTGAACCAGGCGCCGCCGCGCGTCGACGTGGACGAGTTCGCGGCGAACCTGCCGCTCCGGGAGGGCGTGGAGCGCTATGACGCCGCCTGGGCCATCCCCTCGCTCGGCGACATCGGCCGCCTGGTCGGCTCGGAGGCGTTCCAGCGGGATGCTGAGCTCGCCAACCGGCACGAGCCCGAGCTGCACGCCTTCGACCGCTGGGGGAACCGGATCGACGAGGTCGAGTACGACGACGGCTACCACCGGGTCATCGCCGCTGCGGTCGCGGCCGGTGCCCACACCTCCGCGTGGGCGGACCCGCGTCCCGGGGCGAACGTCGCCCGCGCCGCGGCTTTCCTGCAGTTCGCGCAGGTCGAGCCGGGCCACGCCTGCCCGGTATCGATGACGCACGCCGCCGTCCCCGCGCTCGCCGCCTCCGAGAGCCTCTCCGCCGAGTGGATGCCGCGGCTGCTCAGCCGCGACTACGACGGCCGGTTGCTCGCGGGCAAGACCTCCGCGCTGTTCGGGATGGCCATGACCGAGAAGCAGGGCGGATCGGATGTGCGGGCCAACACGACCCGCGCACTCGCAGACGGCGACGGACGCTGGCTGCTCACCGGCCACAAGTGGTTCTGCTCCGCGCCCATGTCGGACGCGTTCCTCGTGCTCGCGCAGACCGCGGACGGGCTCTCCTGCTTCCTCGTGCCACGCGTGCTGGACGATGGCGCGCGCAACGTGTTCCTCATCCAACGGCTGAAGGACAAGCTCGGCAACCGTTCGAACGCGTCGTCCGAGGTCGAGTTCGACGAGACGGTCGGATACCTGCTGGGGGAGGAGGGCCGCGGTGTACGCACCATCCTCGAGATGGTGAACCGCACGCGTCTCGACTGCGTCTACGGCAGCGCGGCGGGGATGCGGCAGGCGGTCGCCGAGGCGGCCTGGCACGTGCGGCACCGCGCGGCGTTCGGGCGGCGGTTGATCGACCAGCCCGCGATGACGGCGGTGCTCGCCGACCTCGCGCTGGAGTCGGAGGCGGCGACCGCCGTGTCCCTCCGGTTGGCGCGCGCTCACGATGCGGATGCGCCGGAGGGGGATGTGGCGCTCCGCCGGCTCGCGACCGCCGTCACCAAATACTGGGTGTGCAAGCGCGGTCCGGGGCACGCGTACGAGGCGTTGGAGTGTCTGGGCGGCAACGGGTACACGGAGGCGTTCCCGCTGGCCCGGCGGTATCGGGAGCAGCCGGTGATGGCGATCTGGGAGGGCTCGGGCAACGTGATCGCCCTGGATGTGCTGCGCGCGCTGCGTCGGGAGCCTGCGGCGGCGGAGGCGTTCGACGCCGAGCTAGCCGCAGCGCGCGGCGTGTACAGGACCTTCGACGGACACCATGACCGCCTGCGGGCGCGCCTGGCGACGGCAGCGGCGTTCGCATCCGACGACCCCGCCGCGGCCGAGGCGGCGGTGCGCCCGCTCGTCGCCGCACTGGCCGTCGCGCTGCAGGCCTCCCTGCTCATCCGCACAGCACCCGTCGCCGTCGCGGACGCCTTCGTCGCCGCCCGGCTCGGCCCCGAGCGCGGAGCCCTCTACGGCGAGCTCCCCTCCGGCCTCGACCTCGCCGCCCTCACCGCCCGCGCCTGACCCCCCACCTCCGTCCAACCACCGTCGAGTACACGATTCCTTACCGCGACACGCCGCCGCGGCGTGCAGAAATCGTGTACTCGACGGCGGGGGGAGGGGCACGGGAGAGGTATAGATGCGAGAGGGCGTCATGGGCGGAGTGAGCGGCGCGTCCTAAAGGGCGTGTTGCGTTATTCCTTCGGGCGCTGGGCCGCTGCGGCCGTCGCCGTCGTCCTGCTCGTCACGTCCGGTGTGTTGGCCGTCGATCGACCTGCCCTCGCGTGGGTGGATGCGGTGAGCAACTCCCGCTGCTCGCCGACCCAGCCGGTGCGCCCGGCGATGCACGTGACGTACGACTCGGAACTTCCCGCGAACTACCGGACGGCCGTCCGCGCGGCGGCCGCCGCCTGGGAGGATGCGCTGCCCGGGCTCATCACCCTCGAGGTGTCGGCAGAGCCGCCGGCGACCTTCCACGCCAACACGTCATACGTCACGGTCTACCCGGCGACCGGCCGCCGCGACGCGTACGCGTCCGCCGGGGCTTCGGCGTGCGGCACCGCCGGGACCGGCACCTACGACACCGGGCGGATCGACGCGTACCGGGCCCAGATGGACGGACTCACCCAGCTCGAGAAGGCGGCGGTGATGATCCACGAGTTCGGGCACCTGCTGAGCCTCAACCACCCGGTCGTGAACGACCGCTGCCGGTCGGTGATGAGCCACATCGGCTGCCCGGGCCAGGACATCGGACCGTACCCGGACGACATCGCCGGCGTCCTCGCCTCCCTCGCGCCGAACGCCACGCCCGGTTTCCCCGCGGACGCCCCGATCGTCATCGACGCCGGCCTCGCCCTGCACGGCGGGGGCGAACCCGGCGGCGCGCTGTTCATGAACCGACGGGCGACCGACACGTCGGCACGCTGGACCTTCGTCCCGCAGGAGCGAGCCGGTGTCGGCCCGGCCGGCGAACGGGCGGGCGTGATCGTGAACACGCTGTCCGCCCTGTGCCTCGCGTCATGGTCGACCGACAACGGCCATGAGGTCGCGACGGAGCAGCAGTGCTACGAGAGGAGCGACCGCGCCGGACTGTTCTGGTCGGTGCAGCAGCAGGCGGACGGGACGACGACGCTCCGCAACCAGAAGGACGGGCAGTGCCTGCTCGCGCGCCTCGGTGTGTTCGGCATCCACGCGGTCCTGGGGGGCTGCGATTCGCAGAACGCCCGGATGATCGTCTCCCACCCTGAGACGGCCGCGTCGCCGGCGGTTCCCGGCTCACAGGCGTACCCGCTGGTGGGGCAGCAGTCCGGTCGCTGCATCGACGTGCCCGACAGCGACACGAAGCCCGGCCGGCAGCTGGGGATCTGGGACTGCAACAACGGAAGCAACCAGAAGGTGCGGTTCCACGACGAGGGCCGATCGATGACGGTGTTCGACCTCACGGGTCCCGGAGACGTGGACGGCCCGGACCTGACGCTCTGCGTCGCAGCCTCCGGCGTCGCCGACAACAGCACGATCGTGACGGCACGCTGCCGCCAGGGCGACGCCCTCCAGGTCTGGCATCACCGCGGCGACGGGACGATCTACAACCCGGTCTCGAACAAGTGCATCAACGTGGCCGGCGGTGCAACCGGAAACGGAAGCCGCTTGATCCTCTGGTCCTGCACGACCACCGAGAACGAGGTCTTCAACGACGTCGGGGCGCTGGGCCGCGAGCCGCGGGTCAGCGTGCGCACGCTGCTCGGCACCGGCAAGGTGCTGACGGCGACCGCGGGCAACGGCGTGGTCGGCAACGATGTCAACGGCGAGAAGCAGAACTGGGCGTGGGCGGCCTCCCCGACGGATCCGGCTTCCGGGATGCTGACCTCCTGGCGCTCGACGTCCGGGACGGAGGAGCTGCAGTGCCTGACCGCATCCGCCGAGTCGGCGCCCACCCTCGTGCGCACCTGCAGCAAGGACGACCTGGCGCAGCGGTGGAAGCCGTCCACCAACACCAACGGATCGACGACGTTCACCAATGTCCGCTGGAGCGGCCAGTGCCTCGACGTGGCGGAGGGGAAGACCGACGAGGGGACCGCCATCGTCAGCTGGGCGTGCAAGACGTCGGGCGACCGCACCAATCAGCAGTGGCGCATCCTGCCCGAGAACCCGCCGGCAGCCGTGCCCACCGTCCCCGCGCCGACCGCGGAGGTGTCGCTGTCGGCACGCGCGAACTCCCGGCAGGTCACGGTGGTCAGCTACGAGTCGAACGTGCTGTGGCCGAAGGCGACCACAGTGGGAGCCGACGAGCTGTTCGACCTCGTCTTCAACAACGACGACCTCGGGTCGGTGTCCTTCCGCTCGCGGAGCGCCGGCCGCTTCGTGACGGTCGACGCGACCTCGACGGAACTGCGGGCGAGTGCCGGATCCATCGGCGATCGGGAGAAGTTCACGCTCACCGAGTCGACCGAGGGATGGGTGGCGCTGCTCTCGAAGGCGACGGGCAAGTACGTCGTCGCCGAGTCTGGGGGCGACGGTGTGCTCCTCGCGAACCGGGCGGCGATCGGCCCGTGGGAGAAGTTCGACCTGAGCGGCAACCACCACCTCCCCGAGATCGCCTGGAACCCGGGCCTCGGCGGAACGATCGCGAGCGCTCCCGCCGTCACCTTCGACCCCGGGCAGAGCCGCTACGTGGCGGCCGCGCGTACGACGAGCGGAGCGATCGCCTGGAAGGTCCGGGCGACGACCTGGACCGGCTGGAACACCATCTCGCCGCCGGCCGGGACGACCATCGTCGGACGACCGGCGCTGACCGCATCGCGCGGCCGGATCGAGTTGTGGGCGCTGACCAGCAACACCCGTGTGTACTCGATCACCAGCACGGACAGCGGGAAGACCTGGGCCCCCTGGACCGACCCCGGACTGCCGACCGCCCTCGAACCTCCCGCTGTCGCCTTCGACGCCGTGTGGGGCGACTCCCATGTCGTCGTCCGCAGCACCGACGGAACCACCTGGCACTCCGTGCGCACCCTCGCCGGCCAGTGGGTGGGGTCGCAGAAGATCCTGTTCGGCGTGCCCCTGGTCGGAGAGCCGGCGATCACGGTGTTCGGCTCGTCGGTGGATGTGTTCGCCCGCGGCGCCGACGACAAGCTCTACCAGACCTACAGTCGCACCAACGGCTCGCAGTGGACGGTGGTCGAGGGCGTCGCCCTCGCGGGCGGGCTGACCGGCAGTCCGGCGGCCGCGTACGACCCGGCGGCGAACGTCTACCTGGTCGCCGTGAAGGGCGCGGACGGGAAGGCGTACCTCAACAGGTGGAACGCCGACTGGTCCGGGTGGAAGGCCATCCCCGGTCCGACCGGAGGGACGTTCACCGACTCGCCCGCCCTGGTCGCGTACGGCTACACCGCGCAGCTGTTCGCCCGCGGAACGGACGGCTACGGCTGGTACACGCCCGTCTCGGCGTACTACTGAACCGCCGCCGGGCGCTCAGGCGCCCGGTGCGCCGATCGCCCGGTAGAACTCGCCGACCGCCTTGCGGTTGTACGCGTGGTAGTCGAAGTGGCTGTCCGGCACGTCTCCACGAAGGAAGGCGCGCATCCCGTCCGCCACGCCGTCCACGGTCTGCGGCACGATCATGCCGCTGCCCGCGGGGAGGGCGTTCTTGGCCGAGGCGAACTCGACCGTCACGATCGGCAGCTGCAGCACCAGCGCCTCCAGCAGCACCATCGGCTGGCCCTCGTAGTCGCTGGAGAGCACGAAGCAGTCGGCCTTCGCCATGATCGCGTGCGGGTTGCGCTGCATCCCGGTCAGGAACACCGAACCCTCGAGACCCAGCTCGGCGACCAGACCCTCCAGCTCGCCTGCCAGCGGCCCGGACCCGACGATCACGAGACGTGTCCGCGGGTTGTCCGCATGCACCGCGGAGAACGCGCGGATCAGCCGCGCCTGGTTCTTCTCGGGCGACAGGCGGCCGACGTTGACGAACGTGGTGACGTCGTCGTCGGCGAGCAGCAGCTCGGCCCAGTCCGGGATGCTCCCGGTCTCCTCGTCGAAGGTCAGCTCGTGCAGGTCGGCGCCCGCGTTCTCGAGGATGTGCTCGGCGTCGACCGTGTTCAGCGCCGACACGAACTTCTCGGGCGCCGCGTACTCGGCGAGCGACGTGCGGTTGATCTCGGACAGCGTGGGCGAGACGGAGACGAGGTGGTCGTACTGGCCGTACAGGGTGAAGATCTGCGTGAGGCTGTGCAGCATCCGCTTCTCGCCGTTGACCTCGCGGTGCGCGTCCGACGCCAGGTCGTTGTGCAGCCAGATCGCGCGCTGGGCGTCGGGGGAGTGCAGCAAGAGCGTCGCCCAGAACGGCCCGTAGCCGGAGAAGTCGACGACGTAGTCGAACCGGCTCTCGCCGAAGCAGCGGTACCACTCGTCGTCCCACAGCCGGTTCTGGGCCGGGATGTCGGCGTGCTGGGCGATGCGCCCGCGCCGGAAGTCGAGGTGCCGGGCGACATGCAGCAGCTTGGTGCCGTTCATCCCGCCGACGCGCGGGAACTGCCGGACCGATGGATGGATCTGCCGCTGCTTCCCGATGACGACCTGCGACCGGCTCTGGGCGAAGAACGCGGAGACGTCGTAGCGGTCGTGGTCGAGGTTGTTGAGCAGGTTCAGCGCAGACGTCGTGATGCCGTTGGGGCGCATCCCACCGAGGTACAGCAGGATCTTCTGCCGGCCGTCGTCCGCTAGGTCGGTGCGCAGGCGGTACCCGTCGCGCACGCCGCGGAACACGATGTCGACGACCCGGCGCGACGCCTCGCCGTCCTCATAGGGGGTGAACCGCCGCTGCATGTCCAGGTATCGCTCCTGCGACTCGACCGGGACGGTGTCGCCCGCCTCGGCGATGGCGTGCAGCTCGTCGCCGACCTCGCGGGCCGACAGCAGCACAGGGCCCGGCCACTCCTCGGGCTCGAAGTAGAGCCCGCGGGTGCCCGCGTAGTCGGCGAGGTCGGGCGTGAAGAACACGATCGGCCGGCCCGTCTGCAGGAAGTCGAAGAAGATGCTGGAGTAGTCGGAGATGAGGATGTCCGTGGCGCCCAGCACGAGGTTGGTCGGGATCTCGTTGGGGACGAGCATCCGCTTCAGCTCCGGCCGGTGCGCGGCCAGGGAGTGTACGGTCTGGTGCGTCTTCAGCAGCACCGCGTACCGGCTGGTGTCGATGCGCTCCTCGATCTGCGCGATGTGGGCGAGAAGGGCGTCCAGGTCGTCCTCCGGACGGCCGAACGTCTGCCCTTTCCAGGTCGGCGCGTAGAGCACGATCTTCCGGTCGCCGAGCGGGATCCCGGCGGCGATGAGCCGCTGTCGCACCGTCTCGCGCCCAGCGCCGTCGAGGAACTGCCGGTCGATGCGCGGGTACCCCTCCTCGACGAGGGTGCCGCTGTAGATCCCGGTCAGCTTGTAGCCGGCCTCGTACATCTGCTCCGACATGAACGGGTTCGCCGAGAGCAGGTAGTCGGCCTGCACGAAGTTGCGGATGATGTTCGCGGTGGCGAGGGCGCCGTCCTCGATGTCGTAGCCCATCCGCTTCAAAGGCGTGCCGTGCCAGGTGTTGAGGTAGACCTGGCCGGGACGCTTCGAGAAGTCCGGCGGGAAGGTCGCGTTGTTGACGAGGTACTGGCTGGTGGCGAGCGCGCGGTAGTACGCGGCGGATCCGTAGCGGACGAAGCTGACGCGGTCGTCGCCGGCGAACTCCTCGACCGCGGCGCGGTACTGCGTCAGATCCGACAGAGCCCAGATGTGGGTCAGGTGGCCGAGATCGGGGCTCGCGAGCAGCTCGCGGAAGATCGCCTCGGGGTTGTCGAGCATCCCGTTGCCCGAGAACGACTCGTAGAAGACGGAGCCCTGCACGATCGGCTGGCGGCGCCAGTGCGCGTGGATCTCATAGCGCGCGGCGCGCTTGACCCGAGAGGGGAGTCGCTTCAGTCGGGAGAGTCTCATCGCGCCCGAGTT
>Ga0006562J51391_1027969_pt1 | contig 10053 bp, 9 predicted proteins | sample Ararhi6_input_d2_FD_51391 | JGI IMG/M metagenome (IMG submission 51391) | reverse complement strand
GACGAATATCTCGCCCGCTCGGACTGGCGCGTCAACGCCAACGCGAACCAGGGCTACTCCCTCGGCGGGATGATCCTGAACGCGGCGGGCAAGCTCGTCGCGAACTACTGGCTCGACGAGGTGTACGCCCCCGCCGCCGGCGCGGCGCACCGGGACGGCAGCATCCACATCCACGATCTCGATGTCTTCGCCGGATACTGCGCCGGCTGGTCGCTGCGGATGGTGCTCGAACAGGGGTTCAACGGCGTCCCCGGGAAGATCGCCTCCGCGCCGCCGCGGCACTTCTCCAGCGCACTCGGTCAGCTCGTGAACTTCCTCGGGACGCTGCAGAACGAATGGGCCGGAGCGCAGGCGTTCAGCTCCTTCGACACCTACCTCGCCCCGTACGTGCGGCGCGACGGCCTCGACTACGCCGCGGTGCACCAGGCACTGCAGGAATTCGTCTTCAACCTCAACATCCCCTCCCGCTGGGGCACGCAGACCCCGTTCACCAACCTGACGTTCGACTGGGTCTGCCCCGACGACCTCCGCGACCAGCGCCCGCTCATCGGCGGCGAGGTGTGCGACTTCGCGTACGGCGACCTGGCTCCGGAGATGGCGCTCATCAACCGCGCGTTCATCGAGGTGCTGACGACCGGCGACGCCGACGGGCGCGCGTTCACCTTCCCGATCCCCACCTACAACATCACCCGCGACTTCGACTGGGACGGCCCCAACGTCGAGGCCCTGTTCGCCATGACGGCGAAGTACGGGCTCCCCTACTTCCAGAACTTCGTGAACTCCGACCTCGACCCGCACATGATCCGCTCGATGTGCTGCCGTCTGCAGCTCGACCTCACCGAGCTGCTCAAGCGCGGGAACGGCCTCTTCGGCTCGGCGGAGCAGACCGGCTCGATCGGCGTCGTCACGGTCAACTGCGCGCGCCTCGGCTTCCTGCACTCCGGCGACGAGGACGCGGCGCTGACCCGCCTCGACGAGCTGCTGGTCATCGCGCGCGACAGCCTCGAAGCCAAGCGCGAAACCATCAGGCGCCACCTCGACGCCGGCCTCTTCCCGTACACGAAGCGGTACCTCGGCACCCTCGACAACCACTTCTCCACGATCGGCGTCAACGGCGTCAACGAGTATGTGCGGAACCTCACGCGGGACGCCGACGACATCACGACGGATGCCGGTGCGGCCCTCGCCACCCGGCTCCTCGACCGCGTCCGGGAGCGCATGGTGCAGTTCCAGGAGGAGACCGGGCACATGTACAACCTCGAGGCGAGCCCCGCCGAGGGGGCCACGTACCGGTTCGCGAAGGAGGACATCGCGCGGCTGCCCGGCATCCGGCATGCCGGCACCGACGCGAACCCGTACTACACGAACTCCTCGCAGCTGCCGGTCGGGTACACGGCCGACCCGTTCCTCGCGATGGCGATGCAGGAGCCGCTGCAGCAGAAGTACACCGGCGGCACCGTGCTGCACCTCTACCTCGGCGAGGCACTGCCCACCGCCGCGGCGTGCCGGGAGCTCGTGCGCCGGTCGCTGGAGCGCTTCCGGCTCCCCTACATCACCGTGACGCCCACGTTCTCGATCTGCCCGCAGCACGGCTACCGCTCCGGCGAGCACGCGACCTGCCCGGAGTGCGGCGCGACCTGCGAGGTGTGGACCCGCGTCATGGGTTACTTCCGGCCCATCGCGTCGTTCAACATCGGCAAGAAGGGCGAGGCTGAGGAGCGGCAGTACTTCATCGCTGAGACGACCGGCCAGGAGACGACGTGCACACCGCTGGCGCACACGAGCTGAGGATCGCGGGCATCACCGCGTTCTCGACGGTGGACTGGCCCGGGATGCTGACGGCGACGCTGTTCCTGCAGGGATGCCCGTGGGACTGCTTCTACTGCCACAACCCGGGCCTCATCGACCGGCGCGCGGAGACGCCGTTCTCCTGGAGCGACGTGACCGACCTGCTGTGCGAGCGGATCGGGCTGCTCGACGGCGTGGTCTTCAGCGGCGGCGAGCCGACGATGCAGCGCGCGCTGATCCCGGCGATGCAGGTCGTCCGCGCGCTCGGGTTCCGGGTCGGGCTGCACAGCGCCGGCCCCTACCCCGGCCTGCTGGCCGCGGCGCTGCCCTACGTCGACTGGATCGGCCTGGACGTCAAGGCCGCCCCCGAGGGCTACGAAGCTGTGACCGGCCGCGGGCCCAGCGGCGCGCACGCGTGGCGGTCGCTGGAGATCGTGCTGGGGGAACGGCTGCTGCGCGCCGGCTCTCCCCACCCCCTGGAGGTCGAGGTGCGGACGACCGTGCATCCCGCGGCGATCGACGACGACGGCGTCCGGGCGCTCGGCCGGCGACTCGCCGACGCGGGCGTGGAGTCCTGGGCCGTGCAGCGGTTCCGCGACGTCGGCACCCGGCATCCGCTCCCCCGCGCGGAAGAGGCGGTCGGCGCGCTCGCGCTCGACCGCCTCCCCGCGGAACGGTTCCGCACCCTCACGGTGCGGTGACGCCGCTCAGCGCTGGCGCTTCTCCCGGACCCGCATGTTGACGACGATCGGGGTGCCCGCGAAGCCGAAGATCTCGCGAAGGCGCCGCTGGATGAACCGGCGGTAGCCCGGGTCGAGGAACCCGGTCGTGAACAGCACGAACGTCGGCGGGCGCGTGGAGGCCTGCGTGCCGAACAGGATGCGGGGCTGCTTGCCGCCGCGGAGCGGGTGCGGGTGCTCCGCGATGAGCTCGGCGAGGAAGGCGTTGAACTTGCCGGTCGGGATGCGCTGATCCCACGACTCCAGCGCCGTCTCCAGCGCGGGGACGAGCTTGTCCAGGTGCCGGCCGGTGCGGGCGGAGAGGTTCACGCGCGGCGCCCAGGCGACGTGCGCGAGGTCCTTCTCGATCTCCCGCTCGAGGTACCGGCGCCGGTCGATGTTCTCCATGTCGTCGTCGTTCAGGCGGTCCCACTTGTTGAACGCGAGGACGAGCGCGCGGCCCGACTCGAGCACGAGGTCGATGATCCGGACGTCCTGCTCGCTGATCGGCTCGGTGATGTCGAGGACGACGACGGCGACCTCAGCCTTCTCGAGCGCCGCGGAGGTGCGCAGCGACGCGTAGAAGTCCGCGCCCTGCTGCAGGTGCACGCGACGACGGATGCCGGCGGTGTCCACGAGGCGCCAGAGCTTGCCGCCCAGCTCGACGATCTCGTCGACCGGGTCGCGGGTCGTCCCGGCGAGGTCGTTGACGACGACGCGCTCCTCACCGGCGGCCTTGTTCAGCAGCGACGACTTGCCGACGTTCGGGCGGCCGAGGATCGCGACGCGGCGCGGCCCGCCGAGCTCGTTCTTCGCGACGGCGGAGACGCTCGGGAGCACCTTCATCATCTCGTCCAGGAGGTCGGCGACCCCGCGGCCGTGGATGGCGGAGACGGGGTGCGGCTCGCCGAGCCCGAGGTTCCAGAGCGCGGCGGCCTCGGGCTCGTGGCGCTGGTCGTCGATCTTGTTGGCGACGAGGAAGACGGGCTTCCCGCTCTTGCGGAGGAGGCGGACGACCTGCTCGTCGGTCGAGGTCGCGCCGACCATCGCGTCGACGACGAACAGCACGACGTCGCAGAGGTCGATGGCGATCTCGGCCTGCGCGGCGACGGAGCGGTCGATGCCGCGGGCATCGGGCTCCCAGCCGCCGGTGTCGACGATCGTGAACTTCCGGTCCATCCACTCGGCCTTGTAGGTCACGCGGTCGCGGGTGACACCGGGGGTGTCCTCGACGACGGCCTCGCGACGGCCGAGGATGCGGTTGACGAGCGCCGACTTGCCGACGTTCGGGCGGCCCACGATGGCGACGACGGGAAGCGCGGGCAGCACCTCGACGACCTCGCCGCCGGCGGTGAAGCCGCCGAGGAGGTCGGCATCCTCGTCATCCAGGTCGTAGTCGGACAGCGAGGCGCGCAGCGCCGCCGCCCGCTGGTCGGCGAGCTCCTCGTCGAGGTTCGCGAGCTTCTCCTCGAGCCGGTCGGGACCGCCCTCGTACTCGTCGCCGTCGTGCTGCGATCGCAGATCGCTCATCGCTGGTCCCCTGTCCCTGCCCGGACGACGTCGAGAACGGCGTCCACTGTCTGTGTGAAGTCGAGGTCGGTGGAGTCCACGACGGTGACGCCGGGCGCCGCCGTGAGGAAGTCCACGACCTTCGAGTCGGATGCGTCGCGCTTGTGCAGCGCGGCGGCGACCGCCGCGGCGTCGTGCGACGTCAGCTCGGCGCTGCGCCGGGCGGCGCGCACCTCGGGCGCCGCGGTCAGCAGGATGCGCACGGGCGCGTCCGGAGCGACGACGGTCGTGATGTCGCGGCCCTCGACGATGACGCCGGGCCGGCCGGAGTCGGCGACGAGACCGCGGAAGATCCCGTTGACGGTCTCCCGGACCACGGGCACGCGGGCCACGCCGCTGACCGCCTCGGAGATGCGCGGTTCGCGGATGGCGTCGGTGACGTCACGCGCGCCGACCCGCACCCAGTACTCGTCCGGGTCGAGGGAGATGGCGTATTCGAAGTCGCCGGAGGCCTCCAGGACCGCGACGGCGTCGGACGTGTCGGCGCCGTGCTCGAGGACGTGCCAGGCGAGCGCCCGGTACGCGGCGCCGGTGTCGAGATAGCCGTAGCCGAGGCGACGGGCCACCTCCTTCGACACGCTCGACTTGCCGCTGCCGGCGGGGCCGTCGATCGCGACGGTGACCGGCTCGCTGCCGGAATCCATCGTGGGGTCAGTCATTCGTGGTGCTCGCAATCTTCCATCCGCGCGCCTGCAGGCCGTCGACGGCCTGCCGGACGGCGCCCGGGACGACGCTGATCTCGGCGAGACCGAACTGGGCTCCCGGGGAGTGCTCGAGGCGGAGGTCTTCGACGTTGACCTGCAGCTCGCCCAGTTCGCCGAAGAGGCGGCCGAGCTGGCCGGGCGTGTCGTCGACCATGACGACGACGGTCTCGAACCGGCGGTTCTGACCGTGCTTGCCGGGGAGGCGCTCGACGCCGTCGTTGCCGCGGCGGATCGTGTCGGCGACGGTGCGGCGCGCACCGGGGGTCTCCGGGTCGCGCAGGGCGTCGGCGACGCCGCGCAGGTCGTCTGCGAGCGCATCCAGGACGTCGACGACGGGGCGCGCGTTGGCTCCGAGGATCTGCACCCAGAGCTCGGGCGCCGACGCGGCGATGCGGGTCGTGTCGCGGACGCCCTGACCGGCCAGGCGCATCGACCCGTCCGGCGCGTCGACGAACCGTCCGGCGAGGAGGCTCGCGACGAGCTGCGGCACGTGGGAGATGAGCGCGACGGCGGCGTCGTGCTCCTCCGGCGTCATCTCGATGGGGGTGGCGCCGAGGTCGAGTGCGAGGCCCTCGACGAGGGCCAGGTCGGATGCGGGGGTCTCCGCGTCGCGGCAGACGACCCAGGGGCGCCCGACGAAGATGTCGGCGCGGGCGGAGATGGCTCCGCCGCGCTCCCGCCCGGCCATCGGGTGCGAGCCGATGTAGTGGGTCAGGTCGACGCCGCGCGCGCGCAGCGTGCGCAGCGGGTCGAGCTTGACGCTCGCCACATCGGTGACGACGGCGTCCGGGAAGAGGCTCAGTTCGCGCTCGATGACGTCGGCGGTGACGTCCGGCGGCACGGCGACGACGATGAGGACCGGGTTGTCGTCCTCCCGTGCGGCGCGGCCCGCACCGTAGTCGATCGCGAGGCGCAGCTGCGCGGGCGACGCGTCGGCGAGCGCGACATCGATCCCGAGGGCGCGCAGCGCGTGGCCGATGCTCGACCCGAGCAGACCGGCGCCGACGATGCGCACCATCCCGCTCACGCGCGCGGCGCGCGCAGGAACGCTGGCGGAATCGGTCACGGGGTTCTCCGGATCAGGAATCGGGGGACGCCGTGTTCTCAGGAGCGGTGGGCTCCGGCGCGTCCCGGCGCGCGAGAGTGAGCAGCGCGCCGCGTTCCACTGTAGTCAACTCGCGCGCCTTCCCCGCCGGGAGGGTTCCCAGGTGGAGCGGCCCGAACTGGCGCCGGACGAGCTCGATCACCGGGTGACCGACCTCCGCCATCATGCGCCGGACGATCCGGTTGCGGCCGGAGTGCAGCGTCAACTCGACGAGACTCGTCGTGCCACTGGCATCCAGCAGTCGTGCCTTGTCGGCCGAGATGAACCCGTCCTCCAGGTCGAAGCCCTTCGTGAGACGGGAGATGACCTGCGGGGTGACGCGCCCGTCGACCTTCGCGATGTAGACCTTGTTCACCCCGAACGACGGGTGTGCGAGAACGTGCGCGAGATCGCCGTCGTTGGTGAGGACGAGGAGGCCGCTCGTCTCGGCATCCAGGCGTCCGACGTTGTAGAGCCGCTCGGAGAACTCCTGCGTGTAGCGCCGGAGATCGGGTCTGCCCTGCTCGTCCTTCATCGTCGAGACGACGCCGGTCGGCTTGTTGAGCATGACGTACCGCTTCGTGCTGTCGAGTTGGATGGCGGTGCCGTCCACGTCGACGATGTCCACGGCCGGGTCGATCCGCCGGCCCAGCTCGGTCACGACGACGCCGTTGACGCGGATGCGGCCCTCCACGATGTACTGCTCGCACACCCGCCGCGATGCGACGCCGGCGTTCGCCAGCACCTTCTGCAGGCGGACGCCCTCGGTGTCTCGTTCTTCGGTCATCTCAGTACCTCGCTGTCGAAGCCGTCCGAGCCGTCATCGAGCAGGGGGGCGATGTGGGGCAGCTCGTCGAGCGAGTTGATGCCCAGGTTGACCAGGAGAGCGTCGGTGGTCTCGTAGTGGATGGCCCCGGTCTCGGGGTCGGTGAAGGCTTCTGTGATGAGGCCGCGGGCGAGGAGCGTGCGGACGACGGAGTCGACGTTCACGGCGCGGATGGAGGCGACCTGGCCGCGCGTCACGGGCTGCTTGTACGCGATCACGGCGAGGGTTTCCAGCGCCGCCTGCGACAGGCGCGACGGGGCCTGCGCGTTGACGAACTCGGACACGAGAGCATCGTGCTCCTCGCGGACGTAGAGGCGCCACCCTCCCCCGACCTCGCGCAGCTCGAAGCCGCGGCGCGGGCCGCCGGTCTCACCGTCGTAGTCGGCGACGAGGCCCTCGACGGCTTGGCGCACGGCGGCGACCGGTGCGGCGACCGCGGCGGCGAGCGCGACGAGGCTCTGGGGCTCGTCGACGACCAGCAGGATCGCCTCCAGGCGCCGCGCGACCTCGACGGGCGTCGCCTGGACGGGCGCCTCGTCGGCCTCGGTCATGCGGTCATCGACCGGGGTGTCATGGACCACGGGGTCATCGGTCATAGTCGGCTCCCAGGGTGGCGAGGTTCTCTTCGGACCAGCGTTCGGCGGTCCAGCGCAGCGTGAGCTCGCCGAGCGGCTCGAGCTGCTCGAACGAGATGGCGGCGTGACGGTACAGCTCGAGCACGGCGATGAACCGCGCGACGACGATGCCGGGCTGGGTCACCCCGGCGATGAGCTCACGGAAGCTGAGCATCCCGGCGCCCTTGAGCGCGGAGACGACGACGGCGGCCTGCTCGCGGATGGAGATGAGCGGCGCGTGCAGGTGGTCGAGCCCGACGTGCGGGATCTCCTTCGGCGTGAAGGCGAGGAGCGCGATGGCCGCGAAGTCGTCGGCGGACAGGGTCCACACGAGTTCCGGCGCCGCGCGACGGTACCTCTCGTCGAGGCGCACCGACCGGGCGTGCCGACGGTCCTCCCGCTCGAGGCAGCGCGCAAACCACGCCGAGACCTCCTTGAACGCGCGGTACTGCAGCAGGCGCGCGAACAGCAGGTCTCGCGCCTCGAGCAGGGCGACGGCTTCCGCGTCCACGAGCTCGCCCTGCGGCAGGAGTCCGGCGACCTTCATGTCGAGGAGGGTGGCGGCGACGACGAGGAACTCCGAGGCCTGCTCCAGCTCCTCCTCGGCGTCGAGCCCGCGGAGGTACGAGATGAACTCGTCGGTGACCCTGCTGAGCGAGATCTCGGTGATGTCCAGCTCGTGCTTGGACAGCAGCGTGAGCAGCAGATCGAAGGGTCCGTCGAAGACCCCGAGCGTCACGCGGAAGCCCGCGGCATCCGGTGTCGTCTCCTGTGCCGCGGAATCCTCGTCAGGCGACGGCGCCACGGGCGACCAGCTCCCGCGCCAGTCGCAGGTAGGCCTGGGCGGCCGGGTGCTCGGGCGCGAACTTGGTGATCGGGACGCCGGACACCGAGGCGTCCGGGAACTTCACGGTGCGGCCGATGACGGTCTCCAGCACGTCGTCGCCGAACGCCTCGACGACGCGCTCGAGCACCTCGCGGGAGTGCAGCGTGCGCGGGTCGTACATCGTGGCGAGGACGCCGTCGAGCGTGATCGAGGGGTTCAGCCGGTCGCGCACCTTGTCGATCGTCTCGATGAGCAGCGCGACGCCGCGCAGCGCGAAGAACTCGCACTCCAGCGGGATGAGCACGCCGTGGCTCGCGGTCAGGGCGTTGACGGTGAGGATGCCGAGCGACGGCTGGCAGTCGACGAGGATGACGTCGTACTCGCCGGAGACCTTCCGGAGCACGCGGGCGAGGATCGTCTCACGGGCGACCTCGTTGACGAGGTGCACCTCCGCGGCGGACAGGTCGATGTTCGCGGGGATGACGTCGAGGTTCTCCACCGACGTGGAGACGATGACATCGTGCGGGTCGCGCTTGGTGTCCAGCAGCAGGTCGTAGATGGTGGGGACGTCGTGGGTCGCGATGCCGAGACCCGCCGACAGGGCGCCCTGCGGGTCGAAGTCGACGGCCAGCACACGACGGCCGTACTGGGCGAGGGAGGCGGCCAGGTTGATGGTCGTCGTCGTCTTGCCGACGCCGCCCTTCTGGTTGCACAGCGCGATGATGCGCGCCGGACCGTGGCCGTCGAGCTTGGGCGGCGTGGCGAAGCCGTGGTACGGGCGACCGGTGGGACCCATCGGGGTGTCATCCGTGGAAGCCTTCTTCTTGCTCCCTCGCGCCTTCTCCGTCGTCACCGACACTCCTGCCTCCTGTTGCGTGCCCCTGATTCTCGCACAGACACGCGCGCGAACCCGGCCCCCACGCCCGTGTCAGAGGCTCCCGAGCACATCCAGACGCAGCTGGGCGGCGACGGCGATGACGACGTAGTCGAGCAGCACGATGAGGGGCAGCCAGGACAGCACGAAGGCGCCGACGCGGCGCGCACCGGCACCCCACAGCCCCTCCCGCAGCGACCACCCGAGGACGGTCCAGAACAGCGGGATCGTCATGAGCCAGACGACCATGCACCAGGGGCACAGCGACCCGTACTCGAAGACGCTGCGGTAGGCGAAGAAGTGCACGAGCAGGAACCCGCCGAGCACGAAGACCCCGAACACCCGCCAGTACCAGGCGCGCATGCCCTGCGGCGAGGCCAGCGCGCTCACCCCGGCGTAGATCGGTCCGACGAAGAGGACGATGCCGATGATCGAGTTGCTGAAGCCGAGAAGGTTGCCACCGGGCGAGAGGAGGTTGGGGCCGCACGTGACGATGGGGCTGATGTCGCACGTGATGAGCGCGTCCTCACCCATCAGCTGTCCGGTGTACTCGCGGTACAGCAGGAACGAGACGATCCAGGCGATGAGCCCGGCCACGATCCAGAAGACCGCGAGCCCGGTGCCGGGGCGGTAGGTCGGGGCGTCCAGGCGCTCGGGTGTGCTCACGCGCCCATCATGACCGTTCGCCCGCCCGGACGCGTGGCGCCCCCGCCGTGACAAACCGAGCCGGCCCGGTCACCGCGCACGGGGGTGGGAGGTGACGTAGACGTCGCGGAGCGCGTCGACGGTCACGTGGGTGTAGATCTGGGTCGTCGCGACCGAGGCATGCCCGAGGAGCTCCTGCACGACGCGCACGTCGGCGCCGCCCTGCAGCAGGTGCGTCGCGAACGAATGACGGAGGGTGTGCGGCGACACGTGCGCCGTGAGGCCGGCGCGCTCGGCGGCCTGCTGGATGACGAGCCACGCGCTCTGCCGGGACAGCGGGGCGCCGCGGGCGCCGAGGAACAGCCGCGGCGTCGCGCGGCCACGGCGGGACAGCTCGGGGCGGG
>Ga0006562J51391_1015520_pt1 | contig 10064 bp, 14 predicted proteins | sample Ararhi6_input_d2_FD_51391 | JGI IMG/M metagenome (IMG submission 51391) | reverse complement strand
TCCCGCGACCCGATCTTCTTCCCCAGGTACTCCGGGGTGCGACCGACCATCAGGCCGGCGAGGAAGACGGAGATGATCGCGATGATCAGGATGCCGTAGAGTCCCGCGCCGATACCGCCGGGAGCGACCTCGCCGGTCATCATGTTCAGCATCGTCATCATCCCGCCGAGAGGCGTGAAGCTGTCGTGCATCGAGTTCACNGCACCGGTGGAGGTCAGCGTGCTCGTCGTCGCGAAGAAGGTGGATCCGAGGATGCCGAACCGCTGCTCCTTCCCTTCGAGCGCACCGCCCGCGGCCTGGGTCGCCGTCCCGGCGCCCTGCAGCTCGAAGAGGGTGAGCGCCACGAGCGACACGAGGAAGATCGCGGACATCGCGCCGAGGATGGCGTAGCCCTGACGGTTGTCGCCGACCATCCGGCCGAAGGTGCGCGGCAGCGAGAACGGGATCAGCAGCATGAGGAAGATCTCGATCAGGTTGGTCCACGCCGTCGGGTTCTCGAAGGGATGCGCCGAGTTGACGTTGAAGAACCCTCCGCCGTTGTTCCCGAGCAGCTTGATGGCCTCCTGCGACGCCACCGGTCCGCCCGGGATCGTCGCCGATCCACCCGTCAGCGTGCTCACGCTGGTGAAGCCGTTGAAGTTCTGGATGGCGCCGCCGACGATCAGGATGACCGCGAAGACCACCGAGAGGGGCAACAGGATGCGCAGCACGGCGCGCGTCGCATCCACCCAGAAGTTGCCGATGGTGCCGGACCTGTGGGCGGCGAACCCGCGGACCAGCGTGATGGCGACCGCGAGCCCGACGGCCGCGGAGAGGAAGTTCTGCACCGCCAGCCCCGCGATCTGAACGGTGTACCCGACGGTCACCTCCGGCGAGTAGGACTGCCAGTTGGTGTTGGTGACGAACGAGATCGCGGTGTTGAACGACAGCCCCTCGGGAACAGCGGGCAGCCCCAGCGAGTACGGGAGCACGGCCTGCGCGCGCTGCAGCGCATAGACGAGCAGCACGCCGAGGATCGAGAACGCGAGGACGCTGCGCAGGTAGACCGGCCAGCTCTGACCCACGCGGGAGTCGACGCCGATGATCCGGTAGAACCCGCGCTCGATCTTCAGGTCTTTGCGGGTGGTGAAGGTCGCGGCCATGTAGTCGCCCAGCGGGCGGTATGCGAGGCCGAGCAGGAGGACGAGGGTGGCGAGGAACGCCACGAACAGCCAGAAGGTACTCATCGAATCCGGCATCTCTAGAACTTCTCCGGCTTCAACAGGGCGTACACGAGGTAGGCGATCGAGGCCAGGGCCGCCGCGGCCGCCAGCAGGTCGAAGAAGATCACAGCTTCTCCACCCCTCGACCGACCAGGGCGACGATCGCGCCGAGCGCGACGATCCCCACAACGCAAATGAGGTCCAACACGGAATCTCTCCATCCGGGTCAACCGCCTCGCCGACGTCCGGCAGGGCGGTGAGGACTGGCGGCACGCCAGAACCCCGGACCTATGTAAGTGCGGTGGGGAGCGCAGAGCGGCGGTCCTAACGCGATCCATACGGCGCGCGCCGGAGTCCTAACGCTTTCCCTCCGGCGGTCGGCGTGGAGATTCCGTTAGGAGTGCTGCGGGCCGGTCCGGAGCGGCGTAGAACCGTCGACTATGACACTCACGCACATCCTCCCCAGCCTCCGTGGTTCCGTCCCCGACCCGATCGGCCGGGACCTCTGGCCGGAGTTCACGATCACGACCCTCAGCGATGTCACGGTGGCCGGCGTCTCCCTGAGCCGGCTGGCCGAGTGGTGCGGAACGCCGTGCGTCCACACCGCCGCCGCCGTGGTTCCGGGCACGGGTGGGATGCCCTCGTCCGACGAACTCGCCTCGGTGGTCGTCTCATGCGTGCTCGAGGTCGCGACGGCTGCGGACGGATCGCTCGACGTGTGGATCGATGCCCGGCTCCCGGGTTCGGCACTCGTCGGCGAGCTGAGGATGATCGGACGCACATCCACCGCCTGCCATCGGCGTGCCCGCATCCACGACGCAGGGACGAGCACGCCCTCCCCTGCGCTGGAGGAGGTGGTGTCGGATGTCCGCGTCGGCGATCTCGTCGTCGTTCCCTGCCGTGGGGCCGCACGGCTCCGCGAGGTCGACCCCGCTCGGCGCCACCTCGTCGCGACCGTCGAGGGCTCCCCGGCCTGGAGCTCCGCGATGTGCGGTCGATGACCAGTCCGGCCGTCAGCACCGTCAGCATCCCGTTAGGTTCTGGATCGCGGCCGTATGGAGATCGCAAGGACCGGATCCGCTCGCGTCGCTCCGGCGCATCCTGGACTCATGAACGAGTTCGTCCGGCGTCTCCTCGAGGGTCGAGCACCCTGGGGAACCCTCGATGTCTCCCCGGCCAGCCGGGGGATCTGGCAGCAGGTGCGGTTGACGGTCTACCCGCCGGGGATCACGCACGCCGAGCGGCGCATCCTCCATCTCGCCCATGTCTGGCCTGTGGGGGGTGGCATCCTGTGCCTGTTCGCCCTCGTCTTCCTCGGCAGTGAGAACCCCGCGCTGAGCCTCGCTGCCGCGCTCGCCCTCTACGCCGGTGGTTTCCTGATCCTCTCCCGCCTGGCTCGCGACCTGCGCTCCCGATGCCGCGCCGTGACCGTCACCTCGGAGTACGTCCACGGCGAACTGTACGAACACGGCGAGGTCGCGCTTCTCCGTGTCAGCGCCGAACGGTTGATGACGCTGGAGGCGAAGCGGAGGCATGGAGAGGTCGATCCCGTCAGCTATGAGGCCGAGTGGTCCGACGTGTTCGGCACTCTCCCCGTCCGCACCTCTCGGATGCTCCAGCGCCGCTGACTCCTTCGGATCCGAGGGATTACGACCGGCGAGCCGGAGCGCCGCGGGACGCCAGGACGTACGCGGGGATGGCGACGCCTGCGACCACGAGGTGCATGAGGGCGAGCGCCAGAACTGCTCCCGACGTCGTTCCCGGAACGAAGCGCAGCGTCGCCAGCAGGACGTCCGGAAGGAAGGACGCGACGACGACGATCGGGACGACGATCGTCAGTGCCCGCCGCGGGTTGCGGGCGCAGCGACGGATGAGGACCCATCCCACCCAGCCTGCTGCGACTCCGAGCACCGTCATCGACGCGTAGGCGGGAACCGTGAGCGGGCCGTAGGCGGACGAGACGCCCAACGCGTGAGCGAGGGAGGCGATGACGGCGTTCAGGCCGATCACGATCAGTGTCGCCACGATGAGGATGGTCGCCGCGCGGGCTTTGGATGCGGACGCGACCGGGGTGAGGGTTTGCGTAGTCATGAGCACCTCCGTTGTGATGGAGTTACGGTTCCGAGTGGTACCGTAATGGGATTACGGTACCGCCAGTTCCCGAAAGGTACAATGGCCTCCTATGTCCGATGCCTCTGCGAACCCGGTGGGCCGGCCGCGCGATCTGGAGCTGGAGTCCCGCATCCTCTCGGCGACGCAGGATCTGCTCATCGAGATCGGCTACGGCGGCACGACGATCGCGGCGGTCGCGGAGCGGGCGCACTGCGGAAAGTCCGCCATCTACCGCCGATGGGAGACCAAGGCGGATCTCATCGTCGCCGCAGTCCGGGCATCCCGGCCCCGGTCAGCCCCGCCCGACACGGGTTCGCTGCGCGGTGATCTGCTCGCAGCGGCCCTGCACTTCGCCGGGTCCGACGAGCGCTCCGGCCGGGTGCTCGCCAGCCTGCTGAGCGCGATCGGCGGCGATCCGGTGCTGTACGAGGCGGCGTACCGGGAGGTCGGTCAGCCGCCCGTTCTGGCATTGACCGCTGTCATCGAGCGCTGGATGGCGGAGGGCACGGTCCAGAAGGACGTTCCCGTCGGGCTGATCGCGGGCATCGTGCCGACCGCGGCTTTCGGAAGCGTCGTCCTCCGGAAGCAGTACCTCGATCGGGAGGCCGTCACCGAGCTCGTGGACCACGTCCTCCTGCCTGCACTGCTGCGCCCGTGAGCGACGCGGGCGGACGAGGACGAGGCGTCAGCGGACGTCGGCAGTCGTGGCGTCGATCATGGACACAGCCACGCCGCTGCTGACCGACCGCACCCTCCACACGCTGCCGCTGCCCACGACCCGAAGACCCCCATCGCCGACGATCAGCACGGTGCACTCGTCGACGCCGAGGGCACCGTCGATAAGCCCGGACTCCACGGCGGCGACCAGTCTCGAGAGCGTGCCTCGCTGTGCCACGTGCGGGTCGACCGAGCCGTCGACGAGTCCGATGCCCGGCGCCACCTCGAGCTCGATCCCGGGCTCGGACGGGTCCTCCGGGCAGACCAGCCGGCCGCGGATGCGGGAGCCGCCGCCGAGCGCTCGCTCGGCGGCCACCATCGCGCCAGCCGAGACGCCGAGGTAGGGCACGCCGGCTGCGACCTGGCGGCGGAGCCCGCCGAACAGGGGTTCGAGTCCCTCCCGCACCGCTTCGACGATGCCGCCGCCGACCAGGATGCCGTCGACCTCCGCGATCGCGCTCGGCGACAGCTCCTCGCCGCCGTACGAGCTCGTCACATGCGCCTCTACCTCGCCGGCCGCCGCGAGCACCCGGCTCAGCACCTCGGCCCGCTCCGGACCGCCGGGATGGATCGACACGATCGCGACCCGAGGCACCGTGCGCCCGACATCGCGGGCTCGCGCAGCGGCTTCAGCGAGGAAGGGCGCGTACAGCGGCGCATCCGACGGTTCCAGTGCACCGCCGCCCAGCAGGTGGACGCTCATCCCGCAACTGTACGGCGTCTCGCGCCGCGGGAGACGAGACCCGTCAATACCGGGTGGCGTCGATCGGCCGCACCCGGACGGCGACGATCGAGGGCAACAGCCCGGCGAGTGCACCGACGCCGACAGCGATCAGCATCCCGAACGCCGCTGCGGAGAGGGGGAACGCCGGAACATCCTGAAGACCCTGGCGGTGCAGGAAGCCGATGACGACCGGGTTCTCGAGCGCGAGGATCGCGACCATCACCCCGATGACTCCGGCGACGGCGGTCGCGACGACGCTCTCAGTCTGGCCGAGGCGGCAAGTCGCACTCCGCCTCCAACCCCCAAAGACACATTTGACGGTCGGCTCGCCGCGCGCGACCATGGCGGAATGTCAACTCTCGAGGAGCTTCGCGCGACCGCCCATCCCATCCGTCTGCGGCTGCTGTCGTTGCTGACCGGCGCCGCCATGAGCGCCGCGGAGGCCGGCCGCGAGCTGGGGTACTCGCAGGCGACGGCGAGCTATCACCTTCGGGTACTGGAGCGTGCGGGGCTGGTGCGCGTCGTCGAGGTCGTGCGCCTGCGGGGAGGGGAGGCGAAGCGCTACCGGCACGAAGCGTCGGCCGAGCCGTTCCTCCTCCCTCCCGCGCAGCCGACCTCGGCGGCGCTGCGGGAGGAGCAGGCTGTGTACTACGACGCCCTCATCGAGGAACTGCACCGCCGTGCGCGGCAGCGCGCGGCCGGCCCGTCGGTCTCCACCGACGCTGAGCTATGGGTGGACCCCGAGGTCTGGCGTCGCGTCGTCCGCCGGGTCGGAGAGGCGTCGGCGCTCATCCACGCCGCAGCGCAGCGCCCGCGCACCCCGGGAACGGTACCCGTGTCGATGACCGTCGCGCTCTTCCCGCTGAGGCGTCCGTGACCGGCCAGATCGCCGCGTCGACGGCTCCCGCGACGAAGAAGCCGAGCCCGCTGCACCATGCACCGTTCCGCCGGCTGCTGGCCGCCCGCACCATCGGCGTCGTCGGCAATGCCGTCGCCCCGATCGCACTGGCGTTCGCCGTGCTGGACCTCACCGGCTCCCCCGTCGACCTGGGACTGGTGGTCGGCGCCCGGTCCATCGCCAACGTCGCGGTGCTCCTCTTTGGCGGCGTCATCGCCGACCGGCTTCCCCGCCGGCTGGTGCTGGTCGGCACCTCCGTGGGCGCCGCGCTCACCCAAGGCGTCGTCGCCGCCCTCGTCCTGACCGGGACGGCGGCGATCTGGTCGCTCATCGCCCTGAGCATCCTCAACGGTGCAGTCAGCGCCGTGAGTCTGCCTGCCGCGGCCGCGATGGTGCCCGAGACCGTCCCCGCGGATGTTCTCCGCCCGGCGAACGCGCTGCTTCGGCTGGGGCTGAACGGCGGGACCATCCTCGGCGCATCGGTCGGAGCGGGAGTGGTCGCGCTGGTCGGTCCGGGCGTGGGGCTCGCCGTCGACGCGGCATCCTTCGCTCTGGCGGCCCTGTGTTACGCGCGGATGCGGCTTCCTCACCAGGCACCGCGGCCCGCGTCGGGCGGATCGGTCCTCTCAGATCTCCGCGAGGGTTGGCGGGAATTCTCCGGCCGCCGCTGGATCTGGATCGTCGTCGCGCAGTTCACCGTCCTGAACGCCGCCTACGTCGGCGGATCGACGGTGGTCGGACCCGTCGTCGCCGACGCATCGTTCGGCCGCGCCGGATGGGGTCTCGTCGTCGCGGCGCAGGCCGTCGGCCTCGCGGTGGGAGCAATCGTCGCGTTGCGCTGGCGCCCGCGCCATGCGCTCGGAATCGGCGTCGGACTCATGGCCGTCACCGCCCTTCCGCTCGCGGCGCTCGGACTGCTGCCGTCCCTCCCCGTCCTCCTGATCGCGTTCGGGCTCGGCGGGATCGCGATGGAGCTCTTCTCCATCGCCTGGGACCAGTCGCTCCAGACCAACGTCCCGCGAGATGCGCTCTCGCGGGTCTATTCGTACGACATGGTCGGTTCGTTCGTCGCCGTTCCCCTCGGCGAGACCCTGGTCGGGCCGCTCACCCAGTCCTTCGGTACCGTCCAGACGCTCCTGGGATGCGCGGTCGTTGTCCTGCTCGCGTCGGCTGCGGCCGTGTCGACGCGCAGCGTACGCGGCCTGACTACGGACCCTCCTTCTGTCCGCGAGTGATCGCACGCGCCGCTACTCCCGGAGCGTGAGCCAGAGGGCCGCCCACTGCTCGGCGGTGAGGTCGCGCGGCAGGGCGGTCTTCGGCACGGCGGAGCGGGAGAGGGCGCGGTGAGCGGTCGCCGGGCTGACCCGGGCGGCGACCTGAATGACGCGTTCCAGCGTGCCTCCTCTGCCGCAGAACACTGCGCGAACGAACGTCTCGTAGGGGCGGCGATCGGCGTGTGGCACGAGCGGTGATCCGCGGCGCGCGATGGTGAGTATGCCGCCATCGACGCTCGGGCGAGGCGTGAATCCCCAGCTGGGGATCCTTCCATGCAGCTCGAAGGCGAACCAGGGCGCGCTTTGCGCGGTCATCATCGTGTGCCCTCCGACCCCGGCTCGCTTCCTCGCGACCTCCCATTGAGTCACCAGCACCGCCCGCATCCACGTCGGGTGCCCGAGGAGACGACGGAGGATCGGTGTGGTGAGGTGAAACGGGATGTTNCCCACGATGACCGGAGTGTCCAGCGCATGATGCAGGGCGTCGGCGTGAACCACCCGGACATTCGGGAGGGTCCGCGCGAGCCGGCGCACACGATGTTCGTCGATGTCGATCGCCGTCAGCGGTCGACCGGTCGCCGCGAGCGGTCGCGTCAGGGCGCCGTTGCCGGCACCGAGTTCGAGGATGGGGCCTCTGGTCGCTCCTACGAGGGAGACGATGGTCGCGATCGAGGGGGTGTGTGTGAGGAAGTTCTGGCCGAGTTCGTGTCGGCCGCCATGCAGAGAACGAGGCATGAGCGTGCTCCAGGAAGTGAGGTGGAGCACCTGTGGAGGGCGGCGTGGGTACGCGGAAGCGCCCGTCCGAGGTGCGGTTGACGTCTCGGAAGGACGGCGCGCTTATGCGAGCAGGAGCGAGCGCGCCGTCAGGCGCGGCGGTCGCGGATGAAGAAGAAGCGCCCCGTCACGAGTGCGCTGGAAATCGTTCCCACGCCTCGACGGTAGCAGGAGTGGCGGCCGGATGGGGGCGGAAGACCTTCCGGTAGGCGCCGGGGGTGACGCCGAGGGCGTGCGCGAACTGTGCCCGGAAGTTGCTGGTGCTCGGGAAGCCCGTCTGGGCGGCGATCCGATCGACGGTGTAATCCGTGGTCTCCAGCAGTTCCTGGGCGTGCCGCAGACGCACACCGGAGACCCACTGCATGGGACTCTGGCCGGTCTCGTCTGTGAACCGCCGGGTGAGCGTGCGCGCGCTCACGCCGGCCTCGGCCGCAAGGTCCGCGAGCGTGAGCTCGCGGTGGGCGTTCGCCTCGATCCAGGTCAGGATGTCGCGGAGGGCCGATGCTCCGGCCGTCGGGCGGTTGCGGACGATGTACTGCGCCTGCCCTCCGGGGCGGTGCAGCGGGGCCACCGCCAGGCGGGCGGCGTCCGCGGCGACCGCCATCCCGTAGTCGCGCTGGATGATGTGCAGGCAGAGGTCGAGACCGGATGCGGCGCCGGCGGAGGTCAGAATGTCTCCGTTGTCCGTGTAGAGCACGTCCGGGTTGAGCCGGACGGCGGGAAACCGGGACGCGAACTCGTCCGCGGCGAGCCAATGCGTCGTCGCATCCTTGCCGTCGAGCAGGCCGGCCTCGGCAAGGGTGAACGCGCCGACACAGATCGACGCGATCCTGGTCCCCTTTCGCGCGGCCGAGCGGAGAGCCGTCAGGATCTCCGGCGGCGATGGTCGAGAGGGATCGTTCCTGCCGGGGACCACGATGAGGTCGGCGCGTTCGAGCACGTCCAACCCCTCGTCGAGCTGCACGCGCAGAGGCCCGGCCTGCACGGACTGCCCGAGACCGGCGACGACCACCCGGTATCCCGGCCTCCCGTCCGGCAACCGCACACGACCGAAGGTCTCGATCGGGGTGGCCAGATCGAATGCGATCGTGTCCGGCAGAGCGAGCACGACAACGCTGTACATACCCGAACTATACCGAGGATGAGCGNTTGGCGAGATTCAGGCAAAGAGTTGGCCATATGGCCATGGTGAACGCCCCGGATGTCCGAACAGGATCGAAGGAGAGCTCCACGAGAGGAAACCCGCCATGCCCCAGCCCCGTGCCCCGTTCGTGCTGTTCGACGGATTCGACCCGCTCGACACGGGGGGTCTTCCGCGCACGCCCGCCAGCGGCGAACGGACCGGTGCATGAGCGCGTTCCTCCTGTCCGTCCACGTGCTCGCCGCCATCCTCACGGTCGGCCCGGTCGCCATCGCCGCGAGCATGTTCCCGCGGTATGCCCGCGTCGCCCTCGCGTCGCCCGGCGACACGAAGAGTGTCTCCGTGGTGAACCTCTTGCACCGGATCACCCGCGTCTATGCGGTGATCGGAGTGCTCGTACCGGTGTTCGGCCTGGCGACGGCGGCGAGTATCGGGGTGCTCGGAGACACCTGGCTGATCATCTCGATGATCCTCACCGCTCTCGCGGCGGCCCTGCTGATCGCGTTCATTCTTCCCGCCCAGACCCACGTCGTCCGCGCCGTCGACTCGCCGCAGGAGGACGACTCCGCGGCGCCGAGCAGCACCGCCCGCCGGCTCGGGATGTTGACCGGAGTGTTCAACCTGCTCTGGCTGATCGTGGTCGTCTTGATGATCTACCGACCCGGATCCACGACGGGAGTCGGGCTGTGAGTCCCCGGCGCATCCTGCAGATCGTCGGCACGATCGAGCTGGCCACCCTCGTGGTGCTGCTGGCTAACCTCGTCACCGTTCACCTGCCGGAACTCTCGCGCATCCTCGGCCCGGTGCACGGTCTCGCCTACACCGGCACGGTCATCACGGCCGTCCTGCTGTCGAAGGGGCGCCACCGGGTCTGGCTGTTCTCGCTGATCCCGGGCATCGGCGGCCTCCTCGCCTCCCGGACCGCCTCACCCGCGGCGATCACCGCATCCGGAGGCGACTGAGGCTCCCCATAGGATCCGCGCGGGAGCGAGCACCCCTCCTGGTCGTCGGGGAGCTGAATGCGAAGGGTCCCGCAACTCCCCCGTGTTCGCAGACCTCCTCACCATCACCATCGTCCCGGGTCCATGGTGCCGTCATGGTTGAACATGGAAAGGGCCACCCGGACAGGCTTCCGAGAGGCGAGGAGCCGATCGCGGAAGTGGCAGCCGATCGATTGGATGAGGATGGCCGGCATGCCGGTCGGCTCGTTCTGACGCCGAAC
>Ga0006562J51391_1005834_pt1 | contig 10082 bp, 4 predicted proteins | sample Ararhi6_input_d2_FD_51391 | JGI IMG/M metagenome (IMG submission 51391) | reverse complement strand
TGAAGATAATGAGCTAATTGGTTAGCTTGTTCCTGAACCTCTTTATAGCTCCACTCTTCGTCTTCATATACTACCGCGATGGCATCTGGATTTTCCTGAACTTGAGACTCAAATAGATCCTGAATTAATAAATCCTGAGGGTATTCAACATTCGTTTGATTCAAACTGGATAGTAGTTCAAATTTATTTTCTAAATTTATTACATCAATAGAAGATAATTTCTCTTCATTATTTTCCAAAATATTTAATACAAAACTTTGAAAATTTGTTGTTATATTCTTTATAGTAGACTTTTTAAAGATATCTCCGTTATATTCAAAATTAGCATTAATAATATGATTAGTATCTACCTCTACAAATAGAGTTAAATCAAATTTCGAATTTTTTTTCTCTAAATTAAAAGGTCTAAGTTTTAAGTTGTATAAATCAATTTCATTAGTAGAATTCCCTAAAAATATAGCTTCATTCTGTTTCCAAGCCTTTTGCATTACAAAAGCTGCTTGAAATATTGAAGCACCATCTTTTTCTTTTAATATTTCCTCCGCCAACAAAGAAAATGGGTAATCTTGATGTTTTCTACATGCATTTAGTTCTTCTTGAGTTTTTTTTACAATTTGATTAAAATTTGTATCACTTGATATATTTAATCTGAGGGGTAACATATTTACAAAATATCCTGTTGTCATATGGAATTTATTATTACTCCTTCCATATATAGGTGTACCTATTATTAAATCTTCTTGTGAATAATAGCGAGACAAGAATGCAGAGTAAAGCGAAAAGAGAACAGAATTCAAAGAGGCATTTTCTTTTTTTGAGAATTCAAAAATTTTTTCACTTATAAATTTATTGAATTTAAATCCAAATAATCCTCCATTATTTGTTGGTAATGAAGGCCGCATGTAATCAGGATTCATATCTAAAATTGGCAGGCTACCAGACAATTTATCATTCCAAAATTCTTTTGTTGCTTTTGAGTGTTTCTCTATGATCTCATTTTGCCAAGAAACAAATTCCGAATAATCACTTTGAATTAATGGGAGATCAAAACTCTTATTATTTAATAATCCATCATATATTCTTCCTATTTCATCTAGTAATATAGAGAAGGTCCATCCATCAAAGACAATATGATGAAACATTAAAAGAAAAATAAACTTATTATCATCAATTGAAATTAGCCTAAACTTTACAACAGGGCCCTCTTCTAAATTGAAAGGCTTATGTGATTCCTTTGATACGTAATATTTTATTTCATCTTCCGTCCATTTTTCTGCTTCTAAATGAAAAAAGTCCAAATCAGCCCCTTCTTGAATTATTTGCACAAACTCTTTCTCTTCCGTAGTGAATACAGTTCTAAAAGATTCGTGTCGTTGAATAATTTTTTTCAGAGTTGCTTTTAAAATCTCTATATTTACCGGGGAATTAATAAAGAATGCAAAGCGCTCATTATATAACGAACTTTTAGGATTAGATTGATAATGGAAAAAAAATGATTTTTGACCTTCAGATAAAGGAAATTTCTTACTATTTGTACTAGCAGACACTAAAAACAGCTCCTATCATCTAAACTATTAATTTTGAAATATATCTTTAAAAAGATATTTAAACTCTGCCTATCCTATCATTATTTAATTTATGATACTGGTGATTTCTTTATACTTATCATCAATAATGAATACATGATAGCTCTAAAAATACACCCCCAATATTATTAGAAAACCCTCTTCTCCATTTTCTGTACACAGATGATGATCAATATGCATATTCTGCCTATGAAATCATAAATAAATTAACTCCTTCCTCAATTTAACCTCCACTAATGGAATTTCAGTAAAAAGAATAGCTTTTTTCACGTTAAACTACTTTAACTTTTCCATCATTCTAGAATTTTCGAGTGCTAACTTATAGCCAGAGTCAACCTCATATTGGTAAATATGAAAATTACTTACATATCTCCTGCTTTATTCAAGATTTGAATACTGTCTGTAAACCTTATAGTAAAAGAATTTAATGTAACACTCAGACTGATCAAATAATAAATCTTATTAAACATTTGCCCTAATAACTTTCTTTGCCTTTCATTTCTTGGTAAAAATCCAAATACATAAAGAAGCATCATCTTAGAAATAGGCATTGAAAATATTTCAATGCTTTTATAGGATATATTATAAAATCTAATAAAAACATGTATTTTTTAAACACATATCAATATTCTCATCAACATATTAACATTTTTATTACTTTTACGCCATAAAATTACATATTCTTTTCTAAAAATTTCTTTTTTGATTGATCAAATCAAAACTTTCCATAAAGAGGTATTGTCTCAAAAACATGAAATATGCATATATAGTATCTGATGAAAAATATCTATAAAAACACTATAAGGAAAAAGAAGGTACTGTTCACAAAATATAATATGCTCGCTCACTCCTCATCTACAATATTGATACCCATTGTCTCTTTAGCCTATAATGAACTACAATACCTACTAAGAGTGATTTTATACTTAAAATTGCGAAGAAAACACATTCTATACAATTACGATCAAGAAGCGATAGAAACTGTAAAACGAACATTGGTAACTATAATACATGATTTAAGTCCAAATTTAGTAAACAAAAGAAATAACTATAATTGTTCATATATCCCCAAAAATAAAAAGCATTATCTAGCCATTTATCTAAAGTAGATGAATAGCATATCTCGAATCTTTGAAAGTTCTTCAATAGAAGCTGACTTCACAGAACGAAGACCGCCAAATGTTTGCAGAAGTCTTGCGGAAATTTGGAGAACTGATTCCTTTTTTGTGCCTTTCCTAAAAAGGATCGCAACAGACAAACTATTTGGACCATATTTCAAAAATCGTTCTCGCGGCTTTTCATCATGAGGACAATGCTTGAGTGACATGGGGAAATAGCTCATGATGCCTTGAGTACCTAGTAAACTTGCTCTTTACATTTCAAAAGAAAAAGACGCACATTGCATAAAAGCAATTGCGTCTTTTGATTATCTTAAAATACGATTTCTTATATCTGAAATAAAATAAAGAGAGCCAGTCACAAGAATCACCGCTGAAGGATCATCACTTTTTTTCTGAATGAACTCAAGCACTGTACGAGGGTCATCATCATACGACTTTGCGTCTAACTGACTGCATACATAAAGCTTTTCAGCTGATTCGGCTCTTGGAAAATCAAATGAAACAAAATGGATAGAAGAACTGACAGATTCAAGCTTTTGAATCATTTGCTTGTACGTCTTATCTTTTAAAGCACTAAAACATACATGCACCTGTTTATTAGAAAAATGAGCTTGTACAGTTTCAGTTAAACGGTCGATCCCTTCTTCATTATGAGCGCCGTCTAAATACACTGGAGGAAGATCTTTGACTTTTTCAAATCTCCCAGCCCAAACTGCCTGCCGAATGCCCTCATATATTTGCTCTTTTGTCACGCTAATATAGCCTTCTTGCTCCAGCCATTCAATGAGTAAAACAGCAAGGGAAGCATTTTGCCTTTGATGCGTTCCAATTAATCCTGTTTCAAGCTGAGGATACTGCCTTTTTGATGTGCGTAACGTGAAACGTTCACCTGTTTCTGTCGGCTGCTGCTCATCAAAGCTACAAGTATCATGTAATGAAATACATTCAACATTCTTTTCTTTGGCTGTGTTTTGAATGACAGCAAGAGCTTCAGGCTGGTGAACTGCCGTGATCATTGGAATACCCTCTTTGATAATGCCCGCTTTTTCAGCTGCAATTTGTTCAAGTGTGTCGCCTAAAATGGCCATATGATCGTGACCAATCGACGTAATTGCTGTTAAGATGGGCGCTGCCACATTTGTAGAATCAAGTCTTCCGCCAAGCCCTGTTTCCAAGAGGACAAAGTCTACTTGGTGCACATGGGCAAAATAAGCAAACGCACATGCTGTAATAATCTCAAACTCTGTTGCTGCACCAAGCTCTGTATCATCTAATTCATCAACTAAAGGCTTGATGTCGTTCACCAAACTCAGCCATTCTTCGTCCAAAATCGGCTCCCCATTAACACTAATTCGTTCATTGAACGTTAAAATAAATGGCGAGGTGAAGGTTCCAACTGAATAGCCCGCTGACTGTAAAATGGATCGCGTAAATGCAATCGTTGATCCTTTTCCATTTGTTCCAGCCACATGCACCGCTTTTATTTTTTGTTCAGGATGGTCTAGTCTGTCCATCAGCCATTTCATTCGTTCAAGTCCCGGTTTGACACCGAAAGCGAGTCTGCTATGAATCCATTCAATGGCTTCATGATAGGTTGTAAACAATGTCATCTCTCATTTCATACGGAATTTTCAAAAAAGACGACTCCATTCCGTTAGGAGCCGTCTTTTCAACATTATGCTTTCAGCTCTTCAATACGCTTTTGAACAGCTTCGCGTTTTGCGACATAATCACGTTCTTTCGCACGCTCTTCTTCTACGACACTTTCAGGCGCTTTTTTCATAAAGCCTTCATTGCCAAGCTTTTTCTGAACTCGTTCCACTTCTTTTGTCAGTTTATCAAGCTCTTTTTGCAGACGGGCAATTTCTTCGTCTAAGTTTATTAAGCCTTCAAGCGGCAGAATGAGTTCTGCTCCAGAAATAACTGCTGTCATCGCTTTATCACTAGCAGGAACATCCGTGCCAATTTCAAGCACACTTGGATTCGTAAAGCGTTCAATATATGAACGGTTCTTCTCTAAACGTTCCTGTACATCAGATGTGGATGCTTTGATATATAGCTCCACTTGTTTGCTCATTGGTGTGTTGACTTCACTGCGAATGTTACGAACAGAACGAATCAGTTCAACAAGCAGCTTCATGTCAGCAGAAGCCTGTTCATTTGAAAGCTCCGGCTTCACTTCAGGCCATGCCGCTACAGTAATGGACTCACCTTCATGAGGTAGATGTTGCCAGATTTCTTCTGTTAAGAACGGCATAAATGGATGAAGAAGTCTCATCGTTTGATCTAATACATACGCAAGGATCGAACGAGTCGTTTTCTTCGCTGCTTCATCTTCTCCGTAAAGCGGAAGCTTCGCCATCTCAATATACCAATCACAGAAATCATCCCAAATGAAGTTGTATAAATGTCTGCCCACTTCACCGAATTCATACTTGTCAGCAAGCTGTGTGACACTTTCAATTGTTTCATTTAAGCGTGTTAAAATCCATTGATCAGCAACTGATTTTTCTCCTGTCAAATCAAGCTCATCATACGTTAAACCATCCATATTCATGAGAGCAAAACGGGATGCGTTCCAAATTTTGTTCGCAAAGTTCCAAGTGGATTCAACCTTTTCAAAGCTAAAACGTAAATCTTGACCTGGAGAGCTTCCAGTCGCTAAGAAATATCTCAGTGAATCCGCACCGTATTTGTCGATGACCTCCATTGGATCAATTCCGTTGCCAAGTGACTTACTCATTTTACGCCCTTGTTCATCGCGAATAAGACCGTGAATGAGGACGTCTTTAAATGGTTTTTCTCCTGTGAATTCAAGACCTTGGAAGATCATACGAGATACCCAGAAGAAGATGATGTCATAGCCTGTTACAAGCAGATTGGTTGGGTAGTAGCGCTTGAAGTCTTCACTTTCTGCATCTGGCCAGCCCATTGTAGAGAAAGGCCAAAGCGCTGAACTAAACCATGTATCAAGTACATCGTTATCTTGCTCCCAGTTTTCAATATCTTCTGGCGCATCAAGTCCCACGTATACTTCCTTCGTTTCTTTATGATACCAAGCCGGGATGCGGTGGCCCCACCATAGCTGACGAGAAATACACCAGTCACGGATATTTTCCATCCAGTGTAAATACGTCTTTTCAAATCGGTCTGGAACAAATTGAACTTGCTCATCACCTTTTTGCAGATTGATGGCTTCATCTGCGAGCGGCTGCATTTTCACAAACCATTGTGTTGATAAATATGGCTCCACTACAGCGCCACTACGTTCACTATGACCAACTGAATGCATGTGGTCCTCAATTTTGAACAAAATGCCTTCTTCTTGAAGATCTTTCACAAGCTGTTTACGACATTCGAAGCGGTCCATTCCTTTGTAATGAAGTGCGTTTCCATTCATTGTGCCATCTTCATTCATCACAAGAATGCGCTCTAGGTTATGACGGTTTCCAAGCTCGAAGTCATTCGGGTCATGAGCCGGCGTTATTTTTACAGCTCCTGATCCAAATTCCATATCGACATAGTCATCCCCGACGATTGGAATCTCTCGGCCTGTAATTGGTAAAACAACTGTTTTCCCAATCAAATGCTGATAGCGTTCATCTTCAGGATGTACAGCGACTGCCGTATCTCCCAGCATCGTTTCAGGTCTTGTTGTCGCAATTTCAATCGAACCGGATCCATCTGCAAGCGGATATCTCAAGTGATAAAACGCACCTTGCACATCCTTGTAGATGACTTCAATATCAGAAAGGGCCGTTTTTGTTGCTGGGTCCCAGTTAATGATGTATTCTCCGCGATAGATCAATCCTTTTTCATACAATTGAACAAACACTTGACGGACCGCTTTATTCAAGCCTTCATCTAATGTGAAACGCTCACGCGAATAGTCTAGACCTAGCCCCATTTTCGCCCACTGGCTACGAATAAAATCGGCATACTCTTCTTTCCACTTCCACGTTTCTTCTACAAATTTTTCACGTCCGAGATCATAGCGGCTCACACCTTCTTCGCGAAGCTTCGCCTCTACCTTGGCTTGTGTTGCAATACCCGCATGATCCATTCCTGGCAGCCATAAAACATCATAGCCCTGCATCCGTTTCATACGAGTCACGATGTCTTGAAGGGTTGAATCCCAAGCATGCCCTAAGTGTAATTTTCCTGTCACGTTTGGTGGAGGAATGACGACTGTATATGGATCTTTCGTTTTGTCATTTTGTGCTTCGAAGAATTTCCCTTCAAGCCAGTACGTATAGCGGTCTTTTTCAATCGCATTTGGATCGTACTTTGTTGGCATTTCTTGATTATTTGTTTCCATTTGTGTTACCTCCACATTTTTTCGGCTGATGAAACATAAAAAAAGCCTTCTCATCCTTATAAAAGGACGAAAAAGCTTTTTCGCGGTACCACCTTTTTTCACGAAACACTTAGACGTGTCCCGTACTCTCTAAAGGATAACGGGGATCTCCCGAATTTCTCTACTACATGTTTCAAGAAATTAAGCTCACAGGCGACCTTCCAAACAAGTGCATCCTAGAAAACCTTTCAGCTATTGGTTTCCCTCTCTTTAGGGTCTTGCTCGTACTCTTCCTGATCCACGCTTACGATATATCACGTTCATCAGCTTATACTCATCTTTTATTAATATTACTAAATGCCTTTTGTTTTCGTCAATCATCTTTTCCGCTTTTCTTCTTCTTTATACAAATTGGGCAGGCACCCTTTGCCTCTTTGCCCATATGATAATAACAAAATAAAGAAGGAGGGCGTTTTATTTTGAAAAAGATCAATCCTTACACACTCCCCCCATGGCTTAGACAAATTCGGGCAGTTGCCTCCCAAGTCGTTCTCCCGATTGCCATATTTCAAGGCTTTCGCACGATCATTTTTCCCACAACATTTGACGTCCTCATCTTAGGAATTCTTATATTTCTTGCCTGTGCCTTTCACCTTGATTGGTTTTAAGAGAGCTGAAAGCTGCAGGCTCACTCTTATGTATAGGTCCCTCGTTAGACATTTCATAGCGCAACAGCAAACAACCTCGTCACTCTTCTGATGACGAGGCATTTTGTTCTTCTTCAAGGCGTCTAGCCTGCTCAATTTCATGTATTTTCATGACGGTCGGCTCAGAATTTTTCATTTGCCAATACGCCCTTAACAGCTCCTGACAACTTTCCATCTCATCCTGTCCGCCTGCTTCATAGGCTTTCACCGTATCAAACAAACTCTGCGGATAAGCGAGGTAGCTCAAGAACAAATGAATCTCTTCCTCACGAAGTTTATTTCCCTTTTGATACGTATAAAACAAAGATGTGCATTCAGGACAAGGAGTAGGGTAGGTTTTGAATGTACGATAGTAAAAGGTCAAAAGGTCATAAATGGGGGCAGCCTTTTTGGACCGCTCAAAATTGGTGAAATGTCCTGTACCTACATCATTGTACAAAAAGTGATGGATCGACAATTGCCCATGGTTTAACACAATACGTGTCGTCTCTTGGTCTTTCATTTCCTCATGCCAATCCTCTAAACGTTCAAGTGCAAATTCACTTGCAGACATCGCTTCTGAAAAATACATAGCAGCAGCCAGCTCAAATGGCGACATATACCATGTTTGTTCTGCCCGCTCGATAAATCGTTCATACATGTCTTTCTCTGTTTCCCATTTGCTTTTCATTTGGGTGTAGTGAGCCTCTATTTCCTGCTCAGTAATGTCCATCATGACTTCTGTTCGTTTATGAAGTCTTGCAATCTCTTGAAATAAATATTCATGTTTATCGTCTTGCTCTTCTCTCTTTTCATTGGTCAGCCATGGCATGAGATAATACGTGTACTGGCTTTCTCGATGATTAGAGAAAAAGGAACCGCTCTTCGTGCGATAAATCGGCACAAACGAGCGATAGCCTTTTGATTCTAGTTCAAGCATTTGCTCTGTAAACTGCATGTGTCGATGGGGCTTTACCCGCTTTAGTGCAAATACGCCCTGCTTTGTATACACTCTAACGACAGCTGGACTGACAGGTTCGATATATTCAGCCTCAAGCCCGTATTCGTATAGGACAGATTGGATTTCATCCACGTTCTCTCACCACATTTTCTCGGTCCATCATCTCATACTATGCATTGCTTTTTTGATATTCAGGAATATAAAGAATCTGCCCTTCTTCAAGCTCTGCATCCACTGACAATGAATTCGTTCGAAGGAGCTGCTGTACATTCAACTGATATCGCTCACAAATACGATCGACCGTATCTTCTTGCTGAACTATACATATTTTCATGCGAGAAAAATCTTCCTCCTCCTGCTTAGCGAACAGCTTCGTTAAATAAAGAGAATTCTCACTGCCAGACGCTTCTCTCTGGTCATGTTCAAACTCCTCAGCTTCTTGAGCTGATTCATACACCTTTGGTGCTTCACGTTCATATAATCGTTCGAACTGATAGCTGTCATCCCGTTCTTCATGCGTCTGTTCCATCTGATAAGCAGGTGATTCAAAGGCTGGATAAGCTGGCGGCTCTTCTTCTTCCTTGCTCTCTGCTTCAGGGTCTTTCCTCACTTCCACCTCAAAGAACGTCTCATCCCGCTCCTCTTCTTCTAACAGCTTAGGCGGGTCAAAGAATGGCGGCTCTTGTACTTGAGCTTCTGGGAAGGAACGATACCCAAGCGCCACGGCTTCTTCTTCCTCATTTTCCTCCTCTTCTTCTGTTTCTTCCACCATCACCGTCTCGATGTCTATTTCATCCTCTTCTTGTTCAGTTCGCACTTCATGTTGCAAAGCGGCCTGCTGTTCTGCATTTTCTTCATGCTCTTCACGTGGCAGCATTTCATGCTCTTCATATTCAGGCTGCGCCTGATATTCATAGGTGACATCGCCATATTCCTCTTCAGCACGATGGACAAATTCATATGGCTCTTCTACAAGTGGTTCAGGCGTTCCTTCATCTAACAGACCTTCAATGGCCAAATCAGCCTGAATCGTGAGCAAACGGCTTTCTGTCAGCTGGTAATCAAATGCATCAATAAACACAAATACATCATTTAAATGACTAATTTTGTTCTTGGGGATCGTGATATCCACCGGAAATTGATGCAGCAGCTCCGCCGTTCCGTCCTCTCTTACCTTCACCTCATCAGCCTGCCTGTATGATGCATAGGAACTGGATTCACCCATTAGCTCCTCTTGATTTATGTTGTATTCTCCTGTTAGCTCGAGTGAACCTCTAATGGAAACATAATCATTCACTTCTTGAACGAGAATGTCAGGATCGAGAGAAATTGACAGTAGCTCACTGACTTCCTGTCCGTTTTTGAAATAAATGGACTCTTCTACCGAAAACTGTAATCGATTGTTTTGAGACAAGTCGGTGTCCTCCTTTC
>Ga0006562J51391_1006977_pt1 | contig 10088 bp, 7 predicted proteins | sample Ararhi6_input_d2_FD_51391 | JGI IMG/M metagenome (IMG submission 51391) | reverse complement strand
AGCAATAACTTCAGTTCCCGGAAAATTTTCTTGAATCAGCTGCTGCAGCCCAGCAGCAATTGCTTTTCTAACCTCAGGGTATGATAGTGTCAGGCGATTATCACAATAGATTGGGGAACGAAGTCCCGATGCCCATGTAAACGGCTCCTCGGGCTTCAAAGCAACTGCGTTGATTTCTAGTAATTTTTCTGCAATTATTTTTTTCATTGGGTTACTCCCTTCCATGCTTCCATCCATTGTTGATAACTTGTTAGTGGGTCTTGTGAACGGGTAATCGAGCGGCCTACGACAATTGCGCTTACTCCCATTGCACGTGCTGATTCAGGAGTTGTGACCCGTTTTTGGTCTCCTACCTGATCAGATGCCATCCGAATCCCCGGGCATACCGTCAGAAAGGATTGTCCGGCCTTTTCTTTTATCAAAGCTGCTTCCCATGCAGAGCAAACAACTCCATCTAAGCCTGCTTGCTTCGTTATGGAGGCATAGTGAAGCACCGATTCCTTTAAGGAGACCGGAATAAGCTGTTCTTTTTGCATTTGTTCCTCAGATGTACTTGTTAATTGTGTTACTGCGATACAGTTAGGTCGTTTCCGTCCTGCAGGAGTACCTGCTTCAAGACCTTCCAGTGCGGCCTGCATCATTTCCATTCCACCGGCTGCATGAACATTAACCAAATCACACTCTAAGCGGGCAAGACCCTTCATTGCACTCTTCACAGTGTTTGGAATGTCATGAAGTTTTAAATCCAGGAATATTCGATGACCTTGTTCTTTTAATTGATGAATAATCGAGGGGCCTTCCTGGTAGAACAGCTCCATCCCTACTTTTACAAAAAGCTCTTTGCCAGCAAACGGCTTTAGAAATTGATTAACTTCGTTCATGCCGGGAAAATCAAGCGCGATGATAAGCGAGTTGTCCATGTTCCTTCCAGCTCCTTCCTGTACATTCACTGATGTGTTCGAATCCTAATTTTCCAAGCAGTTCAGGCAGTTCCTCAATGATTGTCGGACAAACAAACGGGTCAACGAAATTGGCCGTTCCGACTGCGACTGCACTCGCACCTGCATAAAAATACTCAATGACATCACTAGCTGTCTCAACTCCGCCCATACCGATAATTGGAATCCCAACCACCTGGCTTACTTCGTGAATCATCCGAATCGCCACTGGCTTTATTGCTGGGCCCGACAATCCACCGGTTCGATTGGCAAGAATCGGTTTGCCTGTTTTTAAATCAAGTCTCATCCCAATAAGGGTATTAATCATGGTCAACCCATCCGCACCACCATCTTCAACGGCCTTTGCCATTTCGACAATGTTTGTTACATTGGGCGAGAGCTTCACATATACTGGTACCTCTGATACCTCTTTAACCTTACGGGTTAATTGTTTCGCTGTTTCAGGAATGGTTCCAAAAGCAATCCCGCCTGTTTTTACGTTTGGGCAGGAGATATTCAGTTCAAGTGCATGAACATTGGGAGCCTTAGAAATTTGACGGGCTACCTCCACGTAATCCTCTTCAAGCGATCCAGCTACATTTGCAATAATTGGTACATCGTACTGAGATAAAAATGGAAGCTCTTCGCCAAGGACTTTTTCTAGACCTGGATTTTGCAGGCCAATTGCATTTAACATGCCTGCTGAGGTTTCGGCGACACGTGGTGTTGCGTTTCCGAACCTTGGTTCTACAGTAGTAGCTTTAATCATAATCGCGCCGAGAACACTCAGATCATAGAATTGACTGTATTCTCTGCCGAACCCAAAGCAGCCGGATGCAGGCATGATTGGGTTTTTTAAGTTTAATCCTGGTAATTCAATGTTTAAGCGACTCATATCAATACCTCCCCAGCTCGGAATACAGGACCATCACTGCAGACTTTTTTATAAGAAACTCCTGTCGGGTCATCCTTCTTTTTACATACACAAGCAAAGCAGGCACCGATGCCGCAGCCCATCCGCTCTTCAAGCGATAAGAAAACTTTCTTATCTTGATAATTCTGCTCAATTGCTCTTAACATAGGAGTAGGTCCGCATGTATAAATACAATCAAACTGCAATTCTTTCATCACATCCGTCACAAAGCCCTTGCTCCCATATGAACCATCCACAGTCGCTACATAGGTTTCCCCATTTTTCAAAAACTCCTCTTCATAAAAGACAGCTGATGCAGTCTGGAAGCCGAGCACATGGATGACTTTAACACCTTTTGCGACTAACTGATTTGACAGTTCATATAGTGGGGGAACGCCAATTCCACCGCCGACAAGTAAGGCAGTATTTCCCATACTGACTTCTTCAACAGGAAAACCATTGCCTAGTGGACCAAGGATGTCGACATGCATCCCTGGTCGTAATTCTGCTAGCATGGAAGTTCCTCTTCCATCTTTACGATAAATCATTGTTAAACTTTTCTGTTCATAATCGTACGAGGAAATACTAATTGGTCTTCGTAACAATGGATCCAGCCCATTTGATACTTTAATATGGACAAATTGACCTGGCTCCGTTATTTGAGTAACCAACTCTCCTTCAATGGTCAGCTCATAGATATCTGTGGCAATTTCCTTTTGGCTGATTACTTTGCATAACTCTTTTTGGATCATGCAAACACGGCCTCCTTTTTCATTGCTGCCATTGGTTCTGCTGAAAAGTTCATTGATTCAATTACTTTTAAGATCGCATCAGCCGTGTCAAGTGAGGTTAAGCATGGGACTCCATTTTCAACTGCTTCCCGGCGAATTCTAAACCCGTCACGTTCAGGCTGTTTGCCCTTTGTTAGTGTATTGATAATGAACTGAGCTTCTCCATTATGGATTACATCTAACAGCGTTTTTCCTTCTGAACCAATTTTTCCAACCACTTTTACTCTTAGGCCTGCAGATTCTAGAACAGCTGCTGTACCGCTTGTTGCCATTAAACGATAGCCGATTGCAGAGAAACGCTTCGCAAGCTTTAATGCTTCTTCTTTATCTTTATCGGAAACTGTAAACAATACAGTGCCAAATGGCTGAATTTTCATGCCTGATGCAACTAATCCTTTGTATAAAGCTTTTTCCAATGTTACATCCTTACCCATGACTTCTCCAGTTGACTTCATTTCTGGCCCAAGCGTGATATCGACACTCTTCAGTTTGGCGAAAGAGAATACAGGAACTTTGACATATACTCCTTCTTTTTCAGTGACAAGACCTGGGATGTAGCCTTGGTCTAGAATCGATACTCCTAGAATCGCTTTTGTTGCAATTTTGGCCATTGGAATATTCGTAATTTTACTTAAGAAAGGAACGGTACGGCTTGATCTTGGGTTCACCTCTAGAACAAACACTTCGTCTCCTGCAAGAACATATTGAATGTTTAGTAATCCAATAATATTTAACCCTTTCGCTAATTTCTCTGTATACTCTACAAGTGTTTGTTTCACTTGTTCACTTAAAGTTTGCGAAGGGTAAACTGCAATCGAGTCACCTGAGTGGACTCCAGCTCGTTCGATATGTTCCATGATACCTGGGATTAAGACATTAGTGCCGTCGCAGATGGCATCAACTTCAATTTCTTTTCCTGTTAAATATCGGTCAATCAAGACTGGATGCTCTGGATTCACTTTAACAGCGTTTTTCATATAGTAAAGAAGTTCTTCTTCATGATAAACAATTTCCATTGCTCTTCCACCTAGTACATAGGAAGGACGGACAAGGACCGGATAACCGATTTCGGTGGCAATCACAAGTGCCTGTTCCACTGACATAGCTGTTTTCCCTAATGGCTGTGGGATGTTTAACTGCACAAGCGCTTGTTCAAATTTATCACGATTTTCAGCACGGTCTAAGTCTTCTAAGCTTGTTCCAAGAATTTTCACGCCGTTTTCTTCAAGTTTAGCAGCTAAGTTGATTGCGGTTTGTCCCCCAAACTGGACGACTACCCCTATTGGTTTCTCTAAGTCAATAATACTCATCACATCTTCGATCGTAAGTGGTTCGAAGTATAGCTTATCAGAAATACTGAAATCCGTTGATACTGTTTCCGGATTATTATTAATGATAATCGCTTCATAGCCTGCTTCTTTAATGGCTTTAACAGAGTGTACGGTCGCATAATCAAATTCAATACCCTGGCCGATGCGGATTGGACCGGAACCAAGTACAATAACACTATTTTTCGCTGTAACAATTGACTCGTTTTCTTCTTCATATGTGCCATAGTAGTATGGTGTTGCTGATTCAAATTCAGCTGCACAAGTATCAACCATTTTATAAACCGGGATAATTCCGAGTTCTTTTCTAGTATTATTAATTTCTTGTTCAGATGTATTCCATAGCTGGGCGATTTTATTATCAGTAAAGCCTTTTTGTTTTGCTTCAATTAAGATTTCCGTTTCAAATGGATTTGCAACAATTTCTTTTTCCAGTTCGACAATTCCTTCCATCTTCTTTAAGAAGAATAAGTCGATTTTACTCCATTCATGAATCGTCTCTATGGTTAATCCACGTTTTAATCCTTCTGCGATATAAAAGAGGCGTTCGTCTCCGGCTTTGCGAATCCGTTTCTCGAGTAGTTCATCATTTATTTCTACGGCATCGTTTAATTCGAAATGATAAACACCTGCCTCAAGGGATCGAATTGCTTTTAATAGAGATTCTTCAAATGTACGGCCAATCGCCATAATCTCTCCCGTTGCTTTCATTTGTGTCCCTAGAGAACGGTTACCTGATTCAAACTTGTCAAACGGCCATCTAGGGATTTTGGTTACGATATAATCTAGTGCCGGTTCAAAGCTTGCATAGGTTTTTCCTGTTACCGGATTTAACATTTCATCAAGTGTTAAGCCGACGGCGATTTTAGCTGCAAGCTTAGCTATTGGATAACCGGTTGCTTTTGACGCTAATGCCGAAGAACGGCTAACACGTGGATTTACTTCAATAATATAGTAATTAAAGCTATAAGGATCTAGAGCAAGCTGGACGTTACAGCCTCCTTCTATACCTAAGGCACGAATAATTTTTAATGAAACATTGCGAAGCAGCTGGTACTCACGGTCACTTAATGTTTGGCTCGGTGCCACAACAATGGAATCTCCTGTGTGTACGCCTACAGGATCGATGTTTTCCATGTTACAAACCACAATGGCATTGTCGTTTGCATCACGCATTACCTCATATTCTATTTCCTTGAAGCCTGCGATACTTTTTTCTAGTAAACATTGATTTACAGGGCTGTGCTTTAAGCCGCTAGTAACGATTTCTTCTAATTCCTCGTCGTTATGGCAAATTCCGCCACCTGTTCCACCTAGTGTAAAGGCTGGACGGACAATCACAGGGAAGCCAATTTTTTCAACAAATGCTTTTGCTTCTGCTAATTCATGAATGATTTCACTATCTGGAACTGGTTCGTTTAATTCATTCATTAGGCTGCGGAAAAGGTCGCGATCCTCTGCTTGGTTAATCGCTGAAAGTTTCGTGCCAAGAATTTCTACTTCGCATTCAGCTAGAACACCGGATTTTGTTAAATCAACAGCTAGGTTAAGACCTGTCTGTCCTCCAAGTGTCGCAAGCAGTGCATCTGGACGTTCTTTGCGAATGATTCTGCTGACGAATTCCACAGTCAAGGGTTCGATATAAACAGCATCTGCCATCTCTGTATCCGTCATGATGGTAGCCGGATTGGAGTTAACTAGAATCACACGGTAGCCTTCTTCTTTTAGAGCGATACATGCTTGGGCACCGGCATAGTCAAACTCTGCAGCCTGCCCAATGACAATGGGTCCTGAACCGATTACTAAAATGGAGTTGATATCTGTACGTTTAGGCATTTGCTGTAACCTCCTGTTTGTTCTTTTCCATCAAGTCAAGAAATTGATTGAATAAGCCGTTTGCGTCTTCTGGTCCTGGAGATGCTTCGGGATGATACTGAACTGTAAATGCTGGGTAATCCAGGTGTTTCAGTCCTTCGACTGTTCCGTCATTTACTGCGATGTGAGTAATTTCTAATCTTGTATTCTTAATAGAGTCTTCCTCTACTGTATAGCCATGATTTTGCGAGGTAATCGCAACCTTTCCTGTCGAGAGGTCTTTGACTGGATGGTTGGAACCGCGATGACCGAACTTCATTTTTTCCGTATTAGCTCCACATGCTAGGGCAAATAACTGATGACCAAGACAAATTCCAAACAATGGTACTCTGCCTAATACACCTTTTAGCATATCAATTGCTTCTGGAACGTCTTTTGGATCCCCAGGTCCATTAGAAAGCATAATTCCGTCCGGACGTAACTGGAGGATTTCGTCAGCTGTTGTATGATAAGGGACAACAACCACATCACAATCCCGATGGTTTAGTTCCCTTAAGATTCCGTGCTTCATTCCAAAATCAACTAAGACTACTCTCTTGCCTCTACCTGGGCTTGGATAAGCATTTTTTGTGGAAACTTGTTTGACTTGATTTGTTGAAAGCGGTGCTTTTCGTAACTGAGTTAAGATCTCATTCGGATCTTTTTCAATGCTGCAGATTGCACCTTTCAGAGTCCCGTATTGACGGATAATCCGAGTTAATTTTCGTGTATCGATTCCAGCGATCCCTGGGATTTTTTTCATGTCAAAATATTCATCTAATGTGTATTCGTTTCTCCAGTTGGAAGGAAAGTCCGCTGCTTCTTTCACAATTAAACCCTTTATTGCCGGATTGATTGATTCGAAATCGTCTCGGTTAATTCCGTAATTTCCGATTAGTGGATAGGTTAATGTAACAATCTGTCCGCAATAAGAAGGGTCGGATATAATCTCTTGATAGCCTGTCATCCCTGTATTAAAAACAACTTCACCAATTGTTTCCGTATCACTTCCAAAGCCTTTACCGATAAAAATGGTCCCATCTTCTAATATAAGTTGTTTTTTCATACTAAGACACTCCCTTTTTCCCAAGCGATTTCTCCTCCAGCGATTGTCATCTCAGGCCATCCCTTACATTTCCAACCGCTAAATGGTGTATTCTTTCCTTTTGATAAGAATTCTTCTGTATTAATTTCACGTTCTTCCTCTAAGTTCAAGAGTACTAAGTCTGCCGGTGCCCCCACTTCGATTTTCCCGTACGGAAGTGCAAATGCTTCGGCTGGTTTGACTGTTAGATATTTAATTAATTCTTCAAGTGTCATGATTTTTTTTAAGACTAAGTGTGTGTAGAGAAGCGGGAATGCTGTTTCCAGCCCAACAATACCAAAAGGTGCAAGTGTCATTCCCTCCGCTTTTTCTTCTGCCGTATGTGGAGCATGATCAGTTGCAATGAAATCAATGGTTCCGTCTAAGAGCCCTTCTATTAAGGCTTTACGGTCTTCTACAGCACGAAGTGGCGGATTCATTTTGAAGTTAGCATCCAAGCCTGGGATATCATCTTCAGATAACAATAAGTGATGCGGAGTTACCTCTGCTGTAACTTTTATTCCTGCCCGTTTAGCATCTCTAACTACCCGGACAGATTCCTTTGTGCTGATATGGCAGACATGATAATGACAGTCTGCTGCTTCGGCTAAGAGTACATCCCTTGCAATTTGGACGGATTCACATATAGATGGAATTCCATTCAATCCATGTTTTCTAGCAAATGAACCATCATGGACTGAGCCCTTATTGATTAATGTATTTTCCTCACAGTGTGCAACAATGGCCATATCTAGTGCAGCAGCTTTACGCATCGCTTCAAGCATCATTGCAGCTGACTGCACGCCAACCCCATCATCCGTAAAGGCAAATGCACCTGTAGCTTTCAAGCCCTCAAAATCAGTTAACTCCTGACCCAACTGGCGGATTGTGATGGACGCATACGGCAACACTCTAACTTTCGCTGTATCCTTAATTCGTTTTTGCAAGTCCTCCATGTTATTAATGGTGTCAGGCACCGGTCTTGTGTTTGGCATGTTGGCAATAGTGGTAAATCCGCCTCTTGCTGCGGCTTGTGTTCCGGTTGCGATGGTTTCCTTTTTTTCTCCGCCTGGTTCACGAAGGTGGACATGTAGGTCGATAAATCCAGGTGAAACTAATTTACCTTCCGCGTTCACTGTGCGATCCACAATTGCGTCAATTTGTGTTTCAATCTTAGTTATTATTCCTTCTTCAATTAATATATCAGCTTGTTTCTTTTCTCTATTAGATGCTATGTAGCACGCGTTCTGAATAAGTAATTTCATTTTGGTTTCCTCCTTCAAGGCTTTCGATTGATCTTTTAATGGCTGCCATTCTGACGTACACACCGTTTTCCATTTGTTTAAATATCCTTGATCGCTTGCACTCTACAAGGCTATCAGCTATTTCTACATTCCTATTAACAGGTGCAGGATGCATGATAATGCTACCCTGCTTCATCATCTTTTCTCTTTCAAGCGTCAGACCATATTGCTTGTGATATTCATTTGCCGTAAAGCTGCTTTTTTGTTGATGCCGTTCATGCTGTACTCGAAGAAGCATTACTACATCGGCTTCTTGGATGGCCATATCAATCGGCCTATACCTTGATATATCTGTACTCCTAGTATCGAACCACTCTTTTGGTCCCGAAAAAATCACTTCTGCTCCCAGCCTTGTTAAAACATCGGCATTGGAACGTGCTACCCGGCTATGGCGAATGTCGCCGATAATGGCAATTTTTAAACCTGTGAATTGATCGAACTCTTGCTGGATGGTCATTAGATCAAGAAGTGATTGTGTCGGATGATGCCCGCACCCATCTCCTCCATTTATGATTGGAATGTTTACCTTACCAATCAATTCATCAAAATAGCGATCTTGTTCGTGACGAATGACAATTGATTGGACACCAATTGATTCTAATGTTTTTACCGTATCGTAAAGTGTTTCGCCTTTTTGGACACTTGAAGTAAGGACTTCAAACGGGATTACTTCTAATCCTAATCTCCTTTGGGCCACTTCAAAGCTGCTCTTGGTTCTTGTGCTCGGTTCAAAAAATAGATTGGCAGTAAACATTTGCCTGTCCGGAGACCATTTCATTCCGTTTTTAAAGTTATGAGCATCTGTTAAGATTTGATAAATCTCATCCACCTTTAATTCGTTCGTGGTTAGTAAGTGACTTAACATCAATCATCCGCCTCCCTCATTTTGAATAAAAAAACACCCTGACCAGAAAGTTCAGGGTGTATGTATGACAACATAATCCATGAGTCAAAATCATGGTATTAAGCATACACCCTTTTAAACCTCACTGGATTTATTTAAAGAGTTGAAAATTAATTATGCAGTTTTCCGGTTATCAGAGGATTCAATCTCCTCAAGCATATTTTCATTTGCAGTTTCTCTTCCAGGAAGGATGAGGTTTAACAAAACCCCGCAAATGGCTGCTAGAGCCATCCCCTGGATTTGTAATGATTCTGATACTTTTATTACTGCTCCACCGATACCAACTACCAAGATGACAGATGAAATGACAAGGTTACGCTTGTTACCAAAATCAATTTTGCTATCCACTAGCATTCGTAAACCAGAAGAAGCAATGATTCCAAAAAGCAGGATTGAAACGCCACCCATAACCGGTGTTGGAATGGTGCTGATCAAAGCAGTTATTTTTCCAATAAAGCCAAAGATGATGGCGAAGATTGCAGCACCAGCAATGACATACACACTATAAATTCGAGTAATGGCAAGGACGCCGATGTTTTCACCATAAGTTGTTTTTGGCGGGCCGCCAATCAGAGCAGAAATTATCGTTGCCGTTCCATCTCCAAGGATCGAACGATGTAAGCCAGGTTCTTTAATATAATCTTTACCCACTACCTTACTTAGCACCAACTGGTGTCCGATGTGCTCTGATAGGGTAACAATCGCAACTGGTACCATTAACAAGACTAAATCCCAAGTAAATTTCACTTTATAGCTTACAAACGGAATGATAAATTCCGGCATTTCAAACCACTTAGCCTCTATTACTGGTTTAAAATCGACCACTCCAACCACTAGTGCGTAGATATATCCGACAATAATCCCCGCTAAGATAGGAATCATACTTAACATTTTTTTTGCATATATCGAAAAGATAATCGTTGCTATTAGCGTGACAAGGGCTACAGAGAAATGAAGCATACTGTATTTTCC
>Ga0006562J51391_1169887_pt1 | contig 10097 bp, 10 predicted proteins | sample Ararhi6_input_d2_FD_51391 | JGI IMG/M metagenome (IMG submission 51391) | reverse complement strand
CGCCCGTCCCGAGGGCGCCGAGCGCCAGGAGGGAGAGCAGCACCGGCCAGCTGAACGTGATCGGGTGCCACGCCACCACGGGCGTCAGAAGGATCATGATGACCGCCGCCAACCCGATGTTCATGAACGCGCTCGTCGTCGCGGACACCGCTCGCGGGCTGATGAACTTACGGATGTAGCCGAAGCTGAACCCGTAGCACGTGACCGCCCCGAGGCAGGCGAACTGGCCCCAGAGGCTACCGGCCAGCGCATCCACCGCCCAGGGCCCGACCACCACGACGACACCGACGACACCGATCAGCACGCCGAGCACCTGGTCGCGGTTGAGCTTCTCGACCCGGAACGCGGCGGTGACGAGGATCGCCGTCGTGATCGGCGTGACGGCGTTGTAGATGCTCGCGAGGCTCGAGGAGACGTACTGCTCGGCCCAGGCGAACAGGAGGAACGGGATGACGCAGTAGGTGACCGCGACGACCGCGAAGTGAACCCAGACGATCGGCTCGCGCGGCAACCGCACGCGCATGATCAGCGCGATGACGCCCAGAGTCAGTGCCCCGAACACGAGCCGCGCCCACGCGACCTGCCCGAAGCTCACGCCCTCGAGCGCCACCTTCATGAAGAGGAAGCTGGCGCCCCACACGAGACCCATGGCGACGAACTGCAGAGCGACCTTCACCCTGTCGACGCTAGCGGGTGCCGCCGACCCGGCGCGCGCGGGAATCGGACACGGATGGATGAGATCCGGCCAGCCGGTATTTGGTAGCGTTCCCCGAGGGGGGAACCATGTACAGAACGAACAGGCGCGTCCGCACCGCTGCGGCCGCGGGGATGCTCGTCGCGCTCGCCATCGCACTGTCCGGCTGCGCGCTCTTCGACGGAGGCGCGCAGGCGAAGCCGGTGGCGCGGCACACGACGGCGAAGCCGAAGCCGACGCACTCCGCGTCGCCGACGCCGACGCCCAGCGCGACGCCGACGCCGACGACACCGCCGCCTCCGCCACCGACACTCACTCCGGTCCCGTCGGGCACCACCGTCGCCGAGGCGAGTGTCGCGTCGCCTAAGGGCAGCATCCACTTCCACTACCGGATCGTGTCGAACGGCGACAACACGTACTCGATCCAATACAGCGGCTTCACCTCGAGCGTCCCGGTACCTGTCTCTGTCACGTTGATCGACGTTCCGCCGCAGGTCGGGGACGGCCTCACCTGGCATGGCGTCGCCGACCACGCCCTCGGCGGACCCACGGCCGCCGCGGCCGCCGCCTCGACGGTCCCGCTGGGCTACATCGGCAACCCGTCGTACCTCGGCGCCCTGGTGACCTACTCGTCCGTCGCGTCGCCCGACGGCGTGCCCGTCGAGCTCGGCCCGGACAAGGTGCTCGCGGTGAACACGGTCCGCTGGTCGATCCCCGAGCGGGCGACCAACGTCCATCCCGTCGACGGCGGTGCGCGTGCGGGTGCGGCAGGCAGCGTCCCGGAGACGACCCCCTCCGGCGCTCCCGCGCGCTATGTCGTTGCGGCCGGGGACACGTTCGACGGCGTCGCGCAGCGGTTCGGCATCACGTCGCAGGACCTGCTCTGGCTGAACCCGAGCGGTCGCGCGTACGACGGCAGCCTCAACCTGCTCGAGAATCAGTCGCTCAACCTCGATCCGCAAGCCCTCTGACCTGCGGTTTCACACCGCCGGCCTACCCCCATGCGACCGCGCGCGCCAGGATGGGAATACCTCGCCCCCTGTCGCGTTGTATGCGTTTGCATAGAAACGGCGAGAACAAACCTGAGGAGCCAGTCATGCAGTACGGAATCTTCTCCGTCAGCGACATCACCCGCGACCCCGTGTCCGGTGAGACGCCGAGCGAGGCGGAGCGCATCGACGCGATCGTGAAGATCGCGAAGCACGCGGAGGAGGTCGGGCTGGACGTCTTCGCCATCGGCGAGCACCACAACCCGCCGTTCTTCTCCTCGTCGCCCACCACCCTGCTGGCCCACATCGCCGCTCTCACCGAGCGGCTCACGGTCACCACATCCACCACCCTGATCACCACGAACGACCCGGTGCGCATCGCCGAGGAGTACGCGATGCTCCAGCACCTGTCGAAGGGCCGCATGGACCTCATGGTCGGGCGCGGGAACACCGGCCCGGTGTACCCGTGGTTCGGCCAGGACATCCGCCAGAGCCTGCCGCTCGCGCTCGAGAACTACAACCTCCTGCACCGCCTGTGGCGCGAGGACGTCGTCGACTGGGAGGGACGCTTCCGCACGCCGCTGCAGGGCTTCACCTCCACGCCGCGCCCCCTCGACGACGTGCCGCCGTTCGTGTGGCACGCCAGCATCCGCACCCCGGAGATCGCCGAGCAGGCCGCGTTCTACGGCAACGGGTTCTTCGCCAACAACATCTTCTGGCCGAAGGAGCACTTCCAGCGTCTGATCGCGTTCTACCGTGAGCGCTTCGAGCACTACGGCCACGGCACCGCGAAGGAGGCGATCGTCGGACTCGGCGGCCAGGCCTTCATCGCGAAGAACTCGCAGGACGCGAAGAACCAGTTCCGCCCCTACTTCAACGAGGCCCCGGTCTACGGCAACGGGCCGACGATGGAGGAGTTCACGGATGCGACCCCGCTGACCGTCGGCAGCCCGCAGGAGGTCATCGACAAGACGCTGACCTTCCGCGAGTGGGCAGGCGACTACCAGCGCCAGCTGTTCCTGATGGACCACGCCGGCCTGCCGCTCAAGACGGTCCTCGAGCAGCTGGACCTGCTCGGCGAGCACGTCATCCCCGTCCTCCGCAAGGAGACCGAGGCGCGCAAGGACCCGGAGACGCCGGACGCCCCCACCCACGCGTCCCTCGTGAAGGCGAAGTACGGCGACGCGGACCCGCGCCAGCCGCGCCCGAACGCGAACCGCGGCGACAACGTCACCGGCGCGTCCCCCTACCAGGACACCGACGAGCAGGTCGAGGTGAGCTACCCGGCGCTCTGACGCCCGGCGGCATCCACCGACCATCGATCGAGACAAGGACAGACCATGAACACATCAGACCTGCGGCCGTTCCGCGTCGTCGTGGTGAACGCGGGCGTGAGCGACCCGTCGTCCACCAAGATGCTCGCCGACCGCCTCGCCCTGCGCGTGGAGGCGGCCGCCCAGCGCGACGGCCGCACGGTCGAGACGCTCAACCTCGACCTGCGGGAGCTCCTGCCGGAGCTGGGCGCGGCCCTGGCGTCCGGGCACCTGGGGCCGAAGTTCACCAAGGCGATCGAGGCGCTGAAGTCGGCCGACGGCATCATCGCGACCGCCCCGGTGTACAAGGCGGGACCGAGCGGGCTGTTCACCTCGTTCTTCCAGGTGCTCGACAACGACCTGCTGATCGCCAAGCCTGTCGTGCTCGGTGCGACCGCGGGCACCGCCCGCCACGCGCTCGTCGTCGACGGCGAGATGCGATCGCTGTTCGCCTTCCTCCGGACCATGACGACGCCGACCTCGGTGTTCGCATCGACCGAGGACTGGCAGGACAAGGCCCTCGGCAAGCGCATCGACCGCGCCGCCCGCGAACTGGTCGTGCTCATGGAGTCCGAGGTCGAGTCCAAGATCACGGACACGTCGTGGGACAGCTACCAGCACGAATTCGGCTCGGCCGGCGGAAACGAGCTGGGCATCGACCTCGGCTCCGACCTCATGCGCCTCGCCGCGGGCGGGACGCTGCCGGGCGCGCGCAAGTAGCAGCAGAACGGAACGACGGGCCCCGGGCGACCGGGGCCCGTCGTCGTGTGCGGCCAGGCAAGGCTCAGATCGCGACAGCCGACCAGTCGATGACGGCGACGGGTACGCCGGTGCGTTCCAGGTCGTCCTTCAGCGACGTCCGGAACTGCTCGTGCCGACCCCACCAATTTCCGCCCCACACCAGCGATAGCGCACCGCCGACGCGCCCGGAGGTCGCCAGCGGGAGAAATCGACCGTCCACCGCCACCACCATCACGGCTCCGGACATGCGGAAATCCAGCCCGACCACCGAGATGTCGCTCCACGGGAGTTGGGAGATGCGACCGTCTTCCGAGATCAGGAAGAGGCAACGCCGACCGAGCACGAGCCGGCGGCGGGAGTAGGGCGAACCGCCCGCGAAGTAGACCGGACGCGCGATGCTCGGCCCCCGCATCCGTGCCCGCTTGTTGCGGTAGCCCGGATACTCGAGGCGGACTAGTTCAATACCCGCCGCCAGCACGAAAACGGCGACGATGATCGGCCGTTTCGCTGGGTTCGGAACGGCCGAAATGCCGACGATGATGCAGGCGGCCAACGCCATGAGAATGACCGCCGCGTCGCCGAGGCGCGCGGTAATCGATGCGCGACGCAACGGCGAGCGCGCCCGCTCGACGGCGACATCGAGCTCGTCGACCAACTTCCAGTCGTCCGTCAGAAGACGCACCGGGCGGTCGCTCTCGTCGAGCGTCGTGACGCGGAGCAGGGCTTCGTCCGTCGGCCGAAGCGTCGTCGCACCGCTCATGACTGGATGACGCCCCCCTGAGGCCGGCCCTCTGCACCCGAAACCCGGACCGACTCGACTCGACTCGACTCGACCCCACCCTAACGAGCGACCGGAGCCCGATCAACGTCCCGCACGGCCGCGTGCCTTTCCCCTCGCGAACACGCCGCCGCGCCACCCGTCCTGCGGCTCGCGGCCCCGCGAGGCAGGGGCGATAGGGTCTGGGTAGAACAGGGAGGTCTCGGGGTTGGACATTCTCAGCGTGCTGCATACGATCGGCGTCGTCGTGTGCCTCATCCTCGCGCTCACCGGGCTCATCCCGGTCGTCGCCGCGGCCGCGACCTTCGTCGTCATCCCCTTCCACGCCTGGATCAACCACTACAAGAAAGCCGCCCCCTACCTTCCGCGGGTCGCGATCGTCGTTCCGGCATGGAACGAGGGAGCGGTGATCGGCGCATCCATCGACCGGCTGATGAAACTGGACTACCCGCGCGACGCCCTGCGCATCTACGTCGTCGACGACGCGAGCACCGACGACACCCCCGAGGTCGTCCGGGGGCGCGCAGAGCTGTACCCGGGCAACGTCCACCTGCTCCGCCGGGAGCAGGGCGGCCAGGGCAAGGCGCACACGCTCAACCACGGCATCGCGAAGGTGCTGGAGGACGACTGGATGGAGGCGCTCCTCATCATGGACGCCGACGTCATCTACACCCCCGAGTCGCTGCGGCGCATGACCCGGCACCTGGCCGACCCCGACGTGGGCGCCGTGTCGGCGTACATCAGCGAGGGCAGCAGCGACCGCAACTACCTCACCAAGTTCATCAGCGTCGAGTACGTGCTCTCGCAGCCGGCCGCCCGCCGGGCGCAGAACGTGCTGGGCGCGCAGGCGTGCCTCGCCGGCGGCGCGCAGCTGCACACCCGCGAGAACCTGCTCGCGATCGGCGGCCGCATCGACACGTCGTCGCTGGCGGAGGACACGATCACCACGTTCGAGACCCAGCTGCTCGGCAAGAAGGTCGTCTTCGAACCGCACGCGCACGTGCTCGCCGAGGAGCCCCGCGCTGTCGACGCCCTGTGGAAGCAGCGTCTCCGCTGGGCGCGCGGCAACGTCACCGTCACCGCGCGGTACTCCAAGGTGTGGTTCCGCCCGTCCCGCCTCCACCACCTGGGCGGCATCAGCTTCGGCATCGTCTGGTTCAGCCTCTGGCTGCTCCCCCTCATCATGATCCTGTCGTCGATCGGGCTCGCCGGGCTTCTGTTCCTGCAGGACGGGGTCGCGACGACGGTGTTCCGGATCCTGTGGATCTCGGCCGCGCTCGCCTACCTCTTCGTCCTCATCCTCGGATCGCAGACCGACGGGAGGTCGACCAGGCACGAGCTGGGCCACGTCCTGCTGTTCCCCGGCATCATCAACATGCTCGTGATGATCACCGCGCTCTTCCCGCCGGTCATGCTGGTGTGGCTGCCCGGGCTGTTCGGCGTGACGCTGAGCGAGCCGGCCCTGTTCACCATCACACTCGCGATCTACATCTGGATCCCGTTCTCCATGGTCGTCGCCTGGCTCGCTCGCAAGGCGGAGAAGGTCCGCGCCGGCCGCTGGCTGTCGCCCGCGCTGATCTACCTGGCCGGATACGGCTCCCTGCTGTGCGCGATCACGTTCGACTCGTACCTCAAGGAGCTCGCGGGCGCGGAGGCACGCTGGGACAAGACGGAGAAGGTCGGCCGGGTCGCCGCAGGCTGACGTGGTACCGCGGGATGACATCCTCCGGATGACCCGCCCGTGCAGCGATGGGCCTCCCGGCCGATGCCTGCTTTCCGTCCCGCGGCCAGGCTGGAGGCATGACCTCAGTTCCCGCTGCTGCGCCCCCGGCCATCGTCGCCACCGCGCTCACCAAGTCCTACGGCCCCTCCGTCGCGCTCGCCGGCGTCGACTTCCGGGTCACTCCCGGCGAGTCGGTCGCCATCATGGGCGCGTCCGGCTCGGGTAAGACCACCCTGCTGCACTGCCTGGCCGGCATCATCACGCCCGACAGCGGATCGGTGTCGCTGGCGACCGCGACCGGCCCGCTCGAGATCACGACGCTGGATGAGGCCGGTCGTTCGCGACTGCGGCGCGAAGCGTTCGGGTTCGTGTTCCAGCAGGGGCTGCTCCTGCCCGAGCTCACGGCGATCGAGAACGTCGCCCTCCCCCTGATGCTGACCGGGACGGATCGCCGCGCCGCGGAGCAGACGGCCGCGATGTGGCTCGCCGCCCTCGGCCTCGCCGGGTACGAGACGCGCCGCATCGGCCAGCTCTCGGGCGGTCAGGCGCAGCGCGTGGCGATCGCCCGCGCACAGACCACCGGAGCCGCCGTCGTGTTCGCCGACGAGCCGACCGGCGCCCTCGACTCGCAGACGTCCGCCGAGGTGATGGATGCGCTCATCCGCTCGACGACGGACCGCGGCCGGTCGCTCGTCGTGGTCACGCACGACGAGACCGTCGCCGCACGGTGCTTGCGCGTCCTCCGCCTCGCCGACGGGCGCATCGTGGACGAGGTGAGCGCCCGATGACGACCTTGCGGCTCGCGTGGCTCTTCGGCCGACGCAGTGTCTCCGCCCGCTCCACCGTGATCCTGCCGGTCGTGGCCTTCGCCGTCGTGACGGCGCTGCTGCTGATCGTCGCGGGTGGAGCGCAGGCGTTCTTCTCCTGGACGGACGACATCGCCGGCCTCTACCAGGTGCTCGCTGTCATCGCGCTCTCGCTGCTGGTGGTGCCGCTCGTCGCGCTCGGCGGCTCCGCTGCGAGGCTCTCGGCGCGACGGAGGGACGACCGGCTGGCCAGCCTTCGGCTGCTCGGCGCGACGCCTGCGCTGGTGACCGCCCTGACGGTCATCGAGTCGACCGTGCTCGCGCTCGTGGGGGCGATCACGGGTGCCCTGGTGGCGCTGCTCGTGTCGCCCCTGGTGGCGCTCATCCCGTTCCGCGGCGAGCCGCTCGGGATGTCCATCCTGCTGTCCCCGCTGTGGGTGGCGGTGGCCGTGGCCGGTATCGGGGCACTGGCCGCGGTGAGCGCGGTCGTCGGACTGCGCGGCGTCACCCTGTCTCCCCTCGGCGTGCGCACGCGGCAGCAGGCGCCGCGGGTGCACTGGGTACGGGTCCTGATCACGGTCGGAGTGGTGGCCCTCGTCGCCGTCGCCATGACCGCGCTGCGGGCCGTGGCCGACGTCGGGATCGTGATGGTCGTCCTCGCCGTCGGGTTCGGCGGGAGCATCGCCGTTCTGAACCTCATCGGGCCGTGGGTCCTGCGGCTGGTCGCCTCCGGGCAGGCCCGCCGGGCGCGGACCGCTCGACGCCTGCTGGCTGCTCGGGCGGTGCTCGAATCGCCGAAGGCCGCCTGGCGGCAGGTGTCCGGCGTCGCGATGACCAGCTTCATGGCGGTGTTCGCCGGCGTCGGCGTCGCCCTGATGGATGCGGCGGGCGACTCGGGCGACCCGCAGTCGCGGCTGCTGGTCGCGGACATCCGCACCGGCGTGCTCATCACCATCATCGCGTCGTTCCTGATGGTCGCGTGCTCGGCCGGAGTGAACCAGGCGGCCGCCATCCTCGACCGCCGCGACCTCTACGTGAGCCTCGACCGGATCGGGATGCCCGTCGCCGAGATGAACGCCGCGCGCAGCCGCGCCATCCTTTCCCCCCTGCGGGTGACCGCGATCGGGTCGGCGGTCACGGCGGCGGTCGTGGTGCTGCCGCTCACCGGGATGAGCCTCCTGCTGTCCCCGCTCACGCTGGTGACGGTGGCGGCGTGCCTCGCCGCCGGTGTGCTGCTCGTGTGGGCGGCCCTGCGGGCCACGCGGCCGGTTCTCACGCGGGTGCTCGCGGAGCCGTCCCCCAGTCTGTGACCCAGTAGGGTCGAAGCATGCCCGAAAACAGCGACGTGGCGGCTGCGCTTGAGCAGCTGCACAGCATCCGGCAGAGCATCGACAACATCGACGCCGCGGTCATCCACATGCTCGCGGAGCGATTCAAGTTCACGCAGCAGGTGGGTGCGCTGAAGGCCGAGCACGGGCTCCCGGCGGCCGACCCGGAGCGCGAGAAGGAGCAGATCCAGCGTCTCCGCGCGCTGGCCGAGGAGAGTCACCTCGACCCCGCGTTCGCGGAGAAGTTCCTCACATTCATCATCGCGGAGGTCATCCACCACCACGAGCGCATCGCCGGCGAGAACGGCAGATAGCGCATGGGCTGGGACGCATCCGCCCTGCCGGACGCCCACGGACGCACGGTCGTCATCACCGGTGCGAACGCGGGCGTCGGCTACTTCACCGCGGAGCAGCTGGCGGCGGCCGGCGCCCGGGTGGTGCTCGGCTGCCGCGACCCGGANCGCGCGGANGCGGCGGTGTCGGCCATCCGCCGCCGCGTGCCCGGTGCCCGCGTCGAGGCGTTGCCGCTGGATGTGACGGACCGGCGGTCGATCGACGCAGCGGCGGACGCCCTCCTCGCCTACGAGCGGGTGGATGCGCTGGTGCTGAACGCGGGGATCGTCCACCCGCCGCGTACCCGGCAGACCGACGAGTACGGCAACGAGCTGGTGCTGGCCACGAATGTGCTCGGACACTTCCGTCTGGTCGCCCGCAGCATCCCGGCTCTGCAGCGGACCCCCGGATCGCGCATCGTCACGCTGGGTTCGCTGGCGTCGCGGCTCGGCCGCGTGCGTGTCGACGACCTCCAGCTGGAGCGCTCGTACACCGCGTGGCGGGCCTACGCGGGCTCGAAGATCGCGGCGCAGGTGTTCGGGTTCGAACTCGATCGCCGGCTGCGCGCGGCAGGGTCGGACGTGCAGAGCATCGTGGTGCATCCCGGCTACTCGACCTCGGGGCGGACGCCCGGAATCCGCGGCGTCAATCAGCCGTCACGGCTGAAGCGGTTCGCCGACAACCTGCAGGCGGCGTGGACGCAGGGCAAGGACGAGGGCGCGCACGCGCCCGTCCGCGCGGTGCTCGACCCGTCGATCGGCGGCGGCGACTACCTGGGGCCCGCGCTGTGGACGAAGGGCGCACCGGTGCACGCGCCGGCGACGCGCGCATCCCGTTCGCCGCGCCTCGGCGCCGCGCTCTGGCCGCTCTTCGAGCGAGCCGCCGAGCAGCCCTTCCCCCTCTGAGCCGCTTCCGCCCCCCGTCGAGTCCGCGAACTTTGCACGCTTCGGAGCCCCCGAGCGTGCAAAATTCGCGGACTCGACGGTGGGGGTGAGGGGGCGAGGGCGTCAGTCGAAGGGGACGATCGAGAGGAGGCGGTGCGTGGACGGCACTCGGGCGCGCAGCGCGTCCCGAGCGGCGGCGTAGTCGGCGCCCTCCGCCTCGATCTCCTCGATGGCGGCCTCGCGGATGATCGCCTTCGCGATCACACGACCGCCGCGGGGCATGGCGTTGTGCACCTGCAGCAGGTCGAACCCTTCGGGCACCTGCTCCTCGATGAGCGCACGGGCCGACTGCGCGTCGTCCGCCTCCGCCGTCAGCTCCTGCGTCTCGCTGCTCTGGATGAGACCGCGCACCTTCATGCCTCAACGCTAGCTGACCCCAGACCTGCCGCTGTCACGACCGGCCCGATACGGTGAAGGGATGGACTACCTCACCCAGCCCATCGATCCG
>Ga0006562J51391_1001981_pt1 | contig 10110 bp, 11 predicted proteins | sample Ararhi6_input_d2_FD_51391 | JGI IMG/M metagenome (IMG submission 51391) | reverse complement strand
GCTAATTTACCTATCAGACCGTACACAATTAAGCCGATTAATAGCCAAGAATAACTCTCTGTATAGGGAATAAAAAATTGACACAAAGCGCCCGCTACTGACAAACTCACAATTAATGCTTTTTTATTTGCAATTCGATCAGATATATACCCAAAGAAGATTGCTCCTGGAATAGACGCCCAAGGTACTAAAGATGCTATAATGCCTGTTTGAGACCCTTCTAAGCCTCGCGAGTGCTGCAAATAATAAGGAAGCCAAGTCAGCATCCCAAAAAATCCGTAAAGAGAGCAGAAGATTAAAATGTATACGAAAATATGATTTTTTGTAAATAATACTTTTAGCGACTGCTTTGTTTCTTTATTTAGCGAATTTTTTTCTTGATCCCTTTGCTTATCTGTTACAAAGAAAGCTATTAAAATAGCTATTACTATAGTCGGAATAGCAAATAAGTAAAAAGTAAACTGCCAGTCTTTTTCTAACGTATATGTAATGTATGTAGAACCGATAAAACCAAGTGATATACCAAACGCCATTCCACTATTGATGAGCGCAGATACTAGACCTCGGTATCGTTCGGACGTGATGCTTGAAGAAATTCCGTATTGTGAACCATAATACGTTCCTTCTCCAAGTCCTGTCAGCGCCCGCATAAGTAAGAACATACCGAAAGTAGTTGTAAGTCCTGTAAAAAATGTGGCAACTCCAAACAAGATGTATCCAGCTACTAAGATCTTAACGCGACCAAATCGATCTGCCAAAAAACCCGTTGGAATCTGCATAGCTGCATACGCTGCAAAAAACACGGTAGACATTAGCCCAAGTTCCGCTTTATTAAGATCCCACTGCGCACCGATATCTCCCATAACCGGAGATAAAATATTACGATCTGCATACATAAAAACCCAGCCTAAAAAGAAAAGAAAAATTGTAAATATAGGATGTCCCTTTTTCATTATGCCACCTCTTTTTTCTGATTTTTCTGTCTATTCAACTCATTATAAGGGGCCAACGTTTGGGATTTCATGCTTTTTGTCATATATTCTGCCAACATTTTTTGATTTTTTAAATAAAAACGCGATCATTCATTTTCTAAAAAAATAAAAAAGCACGCAGTCAGCTGCATGCTTTTTTATGATCTGTTATTAAATGTTTCTATAGATACATTTCGCTGAGTCAGCCAGCTATGGGTATCCCCTGTAATAACTAGAGGAATTTGCTGAAGCTTAGCAATAGAAGTTGCTCCTAGCGCAGCCATGATGAACGTTAACTCCTCATGCAGCTCGGCTATCTCTTCTACAACTGCTTCTAAACCAGACTTCATTAAAATGGATAAAAAATATCCTGCCATTCCTGTTGCAGAAGCTCCTAACGCAATAGACTTAGCAATATCCATAGAGGTTTGAATACCTCCCGAACCAATAATGGATATACCTTCTACGTGCTGAGATACTTCTGCTAAAGAAGCTGCTGTGGAAATTCCCCAATCATTAAAGAAGTGAAAATGTTTTGCTCGTCTTTCATTTTCGATTTTCGAAAAATTGGTACCACCGTACCCACCAATATCAACGATTTCAACACCAACATCTTTAAGTTTTTGCACTGCTTGAGCGCTCATCCCAAAACCTACTTCTTTGACAATTACAGGAACGGTTACTTCTCGGACAATTCGTTCAATACGACGTAATGCATCGGTAAAATCACGATCTCCCTCTGGCATAACCAGTTCTTGTATAACATTTAAATGAATTTGAAGTCCATTTGCTTCAAGCATATCCACCGCTTTTTTAGCTTGTTCAACTGTCGCTTCACTGCCTAGGTTGGCAAAAATAATTCCGTTAGGGTTTTCTTGACGCACTACTCTGTATGATTGTTCTTCCTTTTCATCTTTAATCGCAGCCATCTGCGATCCAACGGCCATTGCTAATTGACCATGATGAGCAATTTGAGCAAACGAACGGTTAATCCGTTCCGTTTCTTGTCCGCCTCCGCCCGTCATAGCATTTATAAAAATTGGCGAACTTAACAAAAGTTCGCCAATTTTTGTATCAATATGAACATCGTGCACGCCTGTATTTGGTAAGCTATTATGAACGAAGCGAATATCATCTAGCCCGTGCAGCCGATGCTGTCCCGTTTGAATCGCATGATGAATGTGATCAATTTTACGTTTTGCTCTGCTCACAAATCATCACCATTACTTATCTTAATTTTTTTAATTGATCCCCAATCATATCACCTAATTGGAAACCTTTTGACTCTTCTTGTAATTCATAGTCACCGTAATCTTCTTGTTCTTCTTCCTCAAGATCACGAATGCTTAACGAAACGCGTCGTTCTTGTTCATTCACATCAAGTACTTTCACCGTCACTTTTTCGCCTTCAGAAAGCACTTCATGCGGTGTCCCGATATGCTTATGTGAAATTTGAGAAATGTGTACAAGTCCTTCTACTCCAGGTAGAACTTCCACAAAAGCTCCAAAAGATACAAGTCTTTTAACGGTTCCATCTACTACATCACCTTGGCGAAGCTTCGTAGAAATGTTGGACCATGGACCTTCTAACGTATCTTTAATAGATAATGAAACACGCCCCGTTGATTTGTCAACAGACAATACTTTGACTTTCACAGCATCTCCCTCAGCTACTACGTCTGAAGGTTTTTCTACACGCGTATGTGAAAGCTGAGAAATATGCACTAACCCATCTACTCCGCCTACATCTACAAACGCTCCAAAGTCTGTTAAGCGCTGAACGGTTCCTTCTAAAACCTGACCTTCTTTTAATGACTCAAGAACATTTTCTTTTTGTTGTACAAGCTCTTCTTCTACAACTGCACGATGTGAAAGGATCACGCGATTTTTTTCTTTATCTAATTCCACTACTTTGACCGTAAGAGTTTGATCTTGATACTCTGCAAAATCATCAACGAAATGAGTTTCAACAAGAGAAGCTGGAATGAACCCTCTTACACCAATGTCTACTACTAATCCGCCTTTGACAATTTCTTTGACTACCGCTTCAAACACTTCACCTGAAGAAAGTTTTGCTTCTAAACCATCCCATGCTTTTTCAGCATCTACAGCCCGTTTAGATAGCACAAGCAAATCGTCTTCCACTTTAATTACTTTCGCTTCGACTTCGGCACCTTCTTGGATTACATCGCCTGCTTTTTCAATATGTAAGCTCGCTAATTCACTAATTGGAATAATACCGTCTAGTTTGCTGTTAGGTACATCTACATACACTTGCTTTTCTTCTACTTTTGTAATAGTACCTTTTACTGTTTCTCCTACTTCTAATGACGTTACCTCTACTTGATTCATATCTTCTGTCATCGTCTTTTCCTCCTCCAATATCCATCTACAATATGTATTCCCTTGTAAGAGTTCTTCACTCTTTTAGCTCATCATTATTGTATATAGCTCTGTATAGAAAAAACTCTCTTTGTTACTAACTTCTAATAAATAGAATCTTTTGTCAAGTCATAAGGTTACAAACTATTGATATTTTTCAATTAATTCACCAATGCTTTTCATAATAACTTCGGTTACTTCTTCGGCTGATGCTTTTCGTTCGCGAAGCTCATCCATCTGAATTGGCGGTCCGTACACTACTTTTAACCTTGCAAAACGCTTGTATGGACCAATAACAGCGCAAGGCACAACAGCTGCTTTTGAACGCAAAGCAAAAAAGCCTACTCCTGCCATCCCTTTTCCTAAATTCCCATCTTTACTTCTTGTGCCTTCGGGAAATAATCCAAGCACTTTTCCTTCTTTTAAAATCTTTAACCCTTGGCGCAAAGCTTCACGATCTGCCATCCCGCGCTTTACAGGGAATGTTTCTAACTTTGGCAGAACCGTCTTCAGAAAAGGTGCTTTAAACAGCTCTGCTTTTGCCATAAACGAAATAGGCCTTGGACATGTCACACCTACAGTAGGCGGATCTAAGTTGTCAATATGATTTGAACAAAGCAAAACTCCGCCTTCTGAAGGGATATTTTCTGCACCGATTACTTCATAACGATAAACTGGTGTTAAAATGCCTTTTACAATGGCACGTGCAAACATATAAAAGCTCAAAATCATCCAATCCTTTCTTTTGTAATAGAAAGTATTTTTTCTACAACTCCTTCAATCGATAAGGAAGTTGTATCGATTTCAATTGCATCTTCAGCTTTTTTAAGAGGTGCTACTTCGCGCTCAGAATCCAGCTTATCTCTGCGGGCAATTTCTTCTTTTAAACGCTCTAAATTTGATTCAAAACCTTTTTTTATGTTTTCGTCATGGCGTCGCTGTGCTCTTTCATCCACAGACGCTAATAAAAAGATTTTAACTTCTGCCTGAGGAAGCACGTGTGTACCGATATCACGTCCATCCATTACAACGCCTCCATCTTTAGCAAGACCCTGCTGTCTCGCTACCATCTCTTCACGAACTGCACGATGTTTCGCTACGATGGATACAGAGTTAGTTACTTCTGCGGAACGAATTTCACTTGTAACATTCTGTCCATTTAAGATGACTACCTGTCCAGATTCAGACGGCTTTAAATCGATGACTGTTTCGTTAAGTAAATGCAATAGCTCTTCTTCATTTTGCAAATCTACCTGGTTTTTCTGCGCTTGATACGTTAGAGCACGATACATCGCTCCTGTATCAACATAAATATATGATAAGGTTTCTGCTATAATCTTTGCCACTGTACTTTTCCCAGCAGCTGCAGGACCGTCAATCGCGATTGAAATTTGTTTTTCCATAAGTGCCTCCCTTAATTTCAAAACAGGAACAAACCACTTTCATCTTTTATACAATGAGCCATTTTATATAAAACGTTTATAAACGAAAAAAAGAGCAGGGGGTCTTCTCCTGCCTGGTGTTCACTGCATGTTTCTTTCCTAGTTATTTTACCATACGTCCGACTACTGGTCGAATGTTTCAATAATTTTATTAAAATTATTTTTGCTCACTCCCTCATACTGAATAACCTTTGAAAAATATGTACTGTGACTGCTAGATAGTAAAATACATTGAGCAATGATCAGAAATACAAATTGAATAACCACTAGTTTAATTAAAATCCGCTCGATCCGTTTCATCTTTTTCCTCCTTTTGTAAGAAGTGATGTCTTTGCTTACAGTGTAGGAAAGAGCAGTTTTTTTTATACGCTAAAGAAGACCTTTTCTTCTTAGGTCGAGCTGACGCTTTAAGGTATAACGAATCATCATTTCTTTCGTTTGTTTTTCCATATCCATAAATTTAATAGATAGCTGACCTACTTTACAAGAAGTCGGGGCGGTAATTCGTACAACCTCCCCTTTTAATTCAAGATGCTGCAAAGCTCCTTCACGATTAGGAAGACTTAATCGTACAACAACCAAATCTTTCTCATTAAAAAGCAGCGAGTGATGGAAGGAGCCGGCTATTCCACCTGCACTGATGTTTTTAGTCATGATTTCCATTACCTCCTGCTGTTCTTGTTCACTTTCTATCACCGCCTTCACTGTAAGCGGCACACGGAAAAAATTTCTTCTTTGGATGGATTTTAGCTTTGTATCACCGGGGTAAAAGAGCTTCACAACAGGCATGCCTTTTATTTCACGCCCTGTTACTTCAGTTGGAAAGGTGTATACATTTTGATCATATCCAATAAACGTAGCAAGCAATTTTGTACCTTTTAGTAAAAAAGCACTTCGCTGCGTTTCTTCATTTAGCGGATAGCTAATATAAATCACGTCTTCCGTAAACTCAACTACTTTACATCGATATGTTTGTTGTAATGTAGACTCTCTGTGCCCGCTCTCTAACGTCAACCTCATTCCCGCTTTTATCATCTTCTCTCTCCTTCAGTTCCACTATATACACTTTTTCCCTTTATTTAAACATAGTCAAATATGTTTATTTTGTAAATACAAATTAGTCATTTAGACTCAATGAAATATTTAAAAAAACACAAAAACGGTGTCTATAGACACCGTTTTCTCAGCTTTATACTTCATTATATAAAGGTTCTGAGTTTTGCAGTTTTTCGACTTTTTCTTCAACGCCCGTATCGGCATTTATAAAAATACGATACGTATCATTTTTTATTGTCCCTAAAAACTCATAGCATAGCACTTCTTCGTTTAAATCATTCGTAATAATTGCCAAGCGGTCTTCCATCACTTTTACATTCGAGTTCAGCTTGGTTTTTGCCTGTTCTTTCGAAATTTTAGGTTGTGGAATATCTCTTGTACGATGTTTTAATAAAAAGTCTTTAGCTGAGAAACCAATCACAGATCCATCTTCTAAAGACATTTTCATTTTAACTGAATCCGGATAAATCCGAACTCCACTTTCCGTCTGCTCTACGAATGTAAAGACTCCCATGTTGTCATATTGAGCGCTTTCAGCCATCACTAGGCTTTCAAAACGATGATCTTTTAAAAACTTATTCGCTTTGTTCATTGCATCGTTTAGACTAATATTTTGTTTTTTAATATCTCGATCTTCGAGCACCCAAAGCGGATATCCGCCTTTTTGTGTAATATCCATATACGTTTCTTGTTTAGTCTTTGGATCTGTAATGGTTAAGCTGTACACCTCATAATCGGCATCTTTTCCGCTCTTTACAATATGAATTTGTTCATTTCCTTTTAAATTCAAAAACGAACGCGCCACTTGTTTTGCAACATCTTCACTAACTTCTCTACCTTTTAATTGATGAAAAGCATTTTTTTCCTGTTCATTGGTTGCATTCATAACGCCCAAATCTGTTTCGGCAAAAGAATCCATACTTTTTTCAACGGTTTTTAATCCGTCAATAATCGTATTGTCCCCTTGCTTTTCTTTTGTAGCTAGGGCTAGCTCAACATCCATCCAGCGCAAGTTATTATCAATGACTAGATGCTGTACTTGGCGCATTTCATTTTGAATTTCGCCTGACTGATCATAAAGCGAATTTAACGTTTTATACTCTTTATCTGTTAAGGGTGATTTGCTTAGATCCCTTACCGCCACTTTGTACGTAAAGTCCCCAACATCTGAAAGAAACTCTTCTGTTTTATTGAACGGCAAAAGCGATAAAGGCAGCTGCCCTACATTGTTATGAGCTTCAGAAGTTAAACGCCATACTTCTGCAAGCGCGGGCGAAAGCTGATCTCTCGAACTCATGGCGAGCGTGCCACCAATTTTATCATTTAATAAATCTAGCTGATATGACAAATCATGAAATGCTCGTTGATACGTATTCTCCGCTTGTAGCAGCACAGCATCTTTTTCTTGATGTTCGCTGTACCCCCAATACCCTACACCTACAACACCAATAGCTAATAATACAATTAAAATTGTGCGAATCATGTTTCCTTCACCTCTCTTTATCGACAGAAAATGTGTTTCCCGATTTGCTTAATTTGAGGACGTGACCAAATCCACGCGCTTGTTGCTGTATCCGGATTAAAGTAATAGATAGCATTCCCAGTAGGATCCCATCCGTTAATAGCATCCATAACCGCTTTTTTAGATGTTGGGTTGGGTTCAAGCCAAATTTGCCCATCTGCTACGGCAGTAAATGCACGCGGTTCAAAAATAACTCCAGCAACTGTGTTTGGAAATGCCGGACTGTTAACTCGGTTTAAAATAACGGCTGCTACGGCTACTTGGCCATTATATGGTTCACCCCGTGCTTCCCCATGTACGGCATTTGCCATGAGCTGAATATCATTTTGTGAAAAACCGCTCGGTACATTCACCGCTGTTGGCTTTTGTGCTTTTTCATTCTGTTGTTCAGAATTTCCTTTAGACGTATTACGCTGCGGCTGACTGGCAGGTTTTTTTGCTTGAGAAGATCCGCTTTGTGCTTTTTGCTGACCATTGTTCCCGCTGCTTTTTCCACTGCTACTGCTTCCTTTAGACTGTTGATCAAGAGGCTGACCGCCATAGTGCGTAAACTTATTTCCTTTTCTAATTTGATTTTTCACATAGTTCTCATGATATTTTGTTGCGTTGGCTAATTTAATCTTTGTTTGCCAGCCTGCTAAACCGTCAATCTTTTTAATGCCAAATTCGTATTGAAAATTGCGCAGTGCCCAGTATGTGCTCCATCCAAATACACCGTCAATTTTCCCGTTATAATAACCTAAATACTGAAGTCTCGACTGCAGCTCAATAACGTCATCTCCAACTGCTCCGTGTTGAATGACTTGATTTGAAAACGCGTGAGCGGCCTTTGGACTCACAACGGACACTGCAATAAATGAACATATGCATATGAGACATGCATACTTTTTAAAACATTGAAATGATAACATGACAAAACCTCCTACATCGTATGTAACTGATAAGATGATAGGAGTATTTTTTGTAAAGATTGTTTTTTTATACAAGATGCGTAAAATTTACCGAAATGAAAAAAACTCAGCTCGTAAATCTCTCAAAAAAGATTTACAAGCTGAGCCTAGACAATCGATGGCTGTTTGGCCTTTTTTACTTTTCTTAATGCCAGCCACCATAAATAAATCATAAATGGAATAATAATAAATACCCAATGATCCATTGTTTTTAAAATATAATCATATGTTCCATGTAAAATGAGCGGCGCAAATACGGAGTACAGCGTCCACTTCGTTTTTTCCTTTCCTTCAGAAAACTTTGCTTTCCCTAAATAATACCCCATAATAACGCCGAATAAAGCATGACTAGATACGGGTAAAAAGGCTCTTCCTAGCGCTGATTCTAAACCATTTGCAAATAAATATAAAATATTTTCAACGGTAGCAAAACCTAATGAAACAGCTGCCCCGTAAACAATTCCATCATAATGCTCATCAAATTCCACATGCTGATAAATCGTGAAATATAAAATGAACCATTTGAAAAATTCTTCTAAAAAGCTTGTCGTAAAAAATGCTTGAAGAAAAGGTGATTGAAAAACGTGTTCTTCACCAAATACATATTGAATAAACATAATTGGCAAAACAAGCATTGCTCCAAAAATAAATGTTTTTAATACCATTGAAATAGGCTCAGTTTCATATTCATCTTTCAAATAAAAAAAACTTAACAATGCCAATCCTGGCGCAATGCCTGCAGATACAATCGCCAACATAAATAGCGCCTCATCTCCTCTATTTTTTTTAATAGTAACATGTTATCTTTAGGATGAAAATCTCCGTCTATAATGTCCTTATCTTTATATGTAAATGCTCACATAACTTGCTGTCGATTTACAAAGCCTAACAAAGACCTTAAACAAGTATACCAAAAAATGTATCATACTTATATGAAAAATTGAAAGGAGCTCTCTATGAAAACTGTTTATATTCTTCACACCGGCGGCACAATCTCTATGAAAGAAGACATGGCAACTGGATCGGTAACACCAGATATTCAAAATCCGCTTCACCGCTCCACATCATCTGTTTCAGGTATGGCCAATGTAATCGTAGAAGAAGCATTTCATCTGCCTTCTCCTCACATTACTCCTAAGGAAATGCTTATACTTTCAAAAAAAATACGCGATAAAATTAATGAAGGCAAAATTGATGCAGTCGTGCTAACCCACGGTACAGACACGCTGGAAGAAACCGCTTATTTTTTAGATTTAACAGTGCATACAGATATTCCAATTGTCTTAACTGGAGCCATGAGATCGAGCAATGAAATTGGTTCAGATGGTCCTTATAATTTTATATCTGCGGTTCGGGTGGCTATTAGTGACGGTGCAAAAGGAAAAGGTGTCTTAGTTGTGATGAACGATGAAATTCATACCGCTGAAAATGTGACCAAGACCCACACAAGCAACGTGGCGACATTTCAAAGCCCTCAGTACGGGCCAATAGGATTAATCACAAAACGCGGCGTATCTTTTCACCACATGCCTACAGAACACGAATTTTATCCTGTCAATCAGATAGATAAACAAATCACTTTATTAAAAGCTTATGCAGGAATGGACGGCCATTTATTTCAAGCAGTGGCTTCAATGAATGTTGATGGACTTGTAATTGAAGCCCTCGGCCAAGGAAATCTCCCTCCTCTCACAATTCCAGGCATTCAATTACTTTTGGAGCGAAAGATACCCATCGTGCTCGTTTCTCGCTGTTTTAATGGAATTGCTCAAGATGTATATGGATAT
>Ga0006562J51391_1071826_pt1 | contig 10120 bp, 10 predicted proteins | sample Ararhi6_input_d2_FD_51391 | JGI IMG/M metagenome (IMG submission 51391) | reverse complement strand
GCCGCCGCGAACGCGGCGCCCACCAGGTCCGGCGACTCGACGTCCTCCTCCGCGAAGGCGTCGGAGCTGCCCGCGCCGGACTCGTCGCCGTCCCCTTCCGCGTCCCCCTCCGCGTCCTCGGCGAACGGGGTGGTCCCGGCGGCCTACCTCGGTACCTGGACGACCACGATCGAGAACGAGAGCGGCACGAACACGCGCCGGCTGACCCTCGCCCAGGGCAAGGTGGGCGACGCGGTGCTCGCCCTCGTCGCCGACGGGGACGGCTACCACTGCGAGTTCAGCGCCGCCCTCTCCGAACGGCCGGGCGGTGAAGGCCCGTTGAAGATAGGCCCGTCCAAGGTCACCACCGGTGAACCCCTCTCCTCGTGCAGCCCGGGCGCAGCCTCCGAGGTCACCCTGCTCGCCGACGGCACCCTGCGCCGGGTGAACACCGGCACCGGGGAGAAGCTGACCTACACCCGGCGGTGAACGTCGGGCGGTGAAGGTGAAGCCCGGCGGGAACGGGGAGGAGCGGGAAAGAGGGAAAGGGCGAAAGGGGGTCTGGGGGCCGCAGTCCCCAGGGACGGGAACGGGAAGGGGCGGCGGGGGCGGGCGAAGAAAGACGCGGCGAAGCCGCCCTCTCACCGAGGCTCGGGCGGCCGCTGCCGCGGCATGTTCGGCCGCGCGTTCGCCCCCGGCGGCATCGGAAACCGCCCGTACCCGCCGCCCACGTCCGCCCGCCCGCCGGAGGCGACCGCCCCCTGGATCCCCATGGGCGCCGGTCCGGTCCGGAACTCGACCATCCAGTCCGCCGTCTCCGTACGCACCAGCTCCGAGACGTCCTCCGAGAACCGGCGCAGCACCGCCAGACACCGCTCCGCGGCCTCGCCCGCCGTACCCTCCGCCGGGCCCAGCACCTCCCGGACGCTCTCCGAGGCCCAGTCGAACTGGAGCACCTGGAGCCGGCGCTGCACGGCCTGCGCCGTGGCCACGTCCCTTATCCAGCCGGACGTCACCCCGAAGAACCGGTCCACCGCCACACACGCCACCGCGAGCAGCAGCGCCAGATACCCCCAGGCAGCGGCGCCGCCCAGGACCCGGGCGAGGTCCAGCAACGGCAGCGCGGCCGCGCACACCGCCCCCGCCGCCGCCCCGGTGCGCAAGCCCCGGGCGCCCCGCCGCTTCCACACCCGGTCCGCGAGGTACCAGGCGGCGGTCTCCAGCGCCCCGCGCTCCACCCACCGGTACAGCTCGTCCAGCCGCTCGGCTGGCTCACCCCAGTCCCCGAGCGGAAACGTCCGCCCGGCCAGGTCGCCCGGCCGCAGCCCGGCCGCGCCCTCACTCCGCCCGTCCTGAGGCGGACCCTCGGGCTGCATCTCCGGCTGCTGACCCACCCGGCACTCCCTACTGATCCCGGCCGATGGAACCCGACCGATCCCGACCGCTCACGTTGCGTGACACCCGTGACGCCTGATGCTGCTGCGCCGGACCTTTCCTACCTCCCAATGGGTGGCGAAGAGGAAGGTTTCATCTCTTTTACGCCCGGAAGTGGGCCTTGATCAGGTATAGGCCTCACACCTGACTCACTCGAAAGAGTGCTGGGGCGACACCCGCACAGACCACGTAGGCTCGTGCCGAGCGGGAAAAAACCCGCCCGAAGGCACGCCCGACAGTCGTAGGACACAGGAGCTGATCGTGATTCCCGGTGGTGGCCAGCCCAATATGCAGCAGCTGCTCCAGCAGGCCCAGAAGATGCAGCAGGACCTGGCACGTGCCCAGGAGGAGCTGGCGAACACGGAGGTCGACGGACAGGCGGGCGGCGGCCTGGTGCAGGCCACCGTGACCGGCTCCGGCGAGCTGCGCGCCCTGCGGATCGACCCGAAGGCGGTGGACCCGGACGACACCGAGACCCTCGCCGACCTGGTCGTCGCGGCCGTCCACGCGGCCAACGAGAACGCCCAGACGCTCCAGCAGCAGAAGCTCGGTCCGCTGGCCCAGGGCCTGGGCGGCGGCAGCGGCATCCCGGGACTGCCTTTCTAGGAGGACGGTCCGCCTTTCTAAGACCGGCCTCGGCCAACTACCGTACGTACCGCAAGGAACCCCAGGAAGGACGGCAGTCCGTTGTACGAAGGCGTGGTCCAGGACCTCATCGACGAGCTGGGGCGACTGCCCGGCGTCGGTCCCAAGAGCGCGCAGCGGATCGCCTTCCACATCCTCCAGGCGGAGCCGACGGACGTACGGCGGCTCGCGCAGTGCCTGATGGAGGTCAAGGCGAAGGTCCGCTTCTGCGCGACCTGCGGCAACGTGGCGCAGGAGGAGCTCTGCGGCATCTGCCGCGACCCGCGCCGCGACCCGAGCGTCATCTGCGTCGTCGAGGAGCCGAAGGACGTCGTGGCGGTCGAGCGCACGCGTGAGTTCCGCGGCAAGTACCACGTCCTGGGCGGCGCGATCAGCCCCATCGAAGGTGTCGGTCCCGACGACCTGCGTATACGAGAACTTCTCGCGCGGTTGGCCGACGGGACGGTCACGGAGCTGATCCTGGCCACCGACCCGAACCTGGAGGGCGAGGCGACGGCCACGTACCTCGCCCGCATGATCAAGCCCATGGGCCTGAAGGTCACCCGCCTGGCCAGCGGCCTCCCGGTGGGTGGCGACCTGGAATACGCGGACGAGGTGACCCTCGGTCGCGCCTTCGAGGGGAGACGACTCCTAGATGTCTGACGCCACGCTGCACGCGACCGACCACAACCCGGACGATTTCGTGGTCCAGATCGCGGATCAGGTCGAGAGCTTCCTGGTAGCCGTCACGGAGGTCGCGAAGGGCGACGAGCCGGGCCTGGCGGTTCCCTTCCTCCTCCTGGAGGTCTCCCAGCTGCTCCTGGCCGGCGGCCGCCTCGGCGCCCACGAGGACATCGTCCCCGACGAGCGCTACGAGCCCGACCCCGGCTTCGAGCCGGACGCCGACGAACTCCGCGAGAACCTCGCCCGCCTCCTGGAGCCGGTCGACGTCTACTCGGAGGTCTTCGACCCCTACGAGCCCCGCAAGGCGCCCGTCCCGGCCCGGATCTCCGACGACCTCGCCGACGTCATCGCCGACCTGCGCCACGGAATGGTCCACTACCGCGCGGGCCGCACCACCGAGGCCCTGTGGTGGTGGCAGTTCTCCTACTTCTCCAACTGGGGCTCCACCGCCTCGGCGACCCTGCGCGCCCTGCACTCGGTTCTCGCCCACATCCGCCTGGACCAGCCCCTCGAAGAACTGAACGGCCTCGACACCGACCAGTCCCCCCTGGGCGACGAGACCCTCGAGTTCGAGGCGGGCCGGGTCATGGAGGAGGAGATCGGCGGGCAGTTGGGCCTGGGGCCGGTCAAGTAGGTCTGCCCGGCGGGGAAGAGCGGTGCCGACCGCCCAACTCCTTTCGTACGCCTGACGATGGGTGTCGTAGGCGGTCATGATGTGACGCATGAGTGGCTTGTTCGACCGTAGGGCAGCTGCGGACGCCTCGGGCGCGGGCGCTGTCGCCGCGGGTGGGAGCATCGCGCAGGCGATCACCGGGCCGGGCGCGATCGGTCTGCACATCGATCACGTGGGGATGCTGCTGCCGGACGCGTGTCCGCCGCCCGAGTCGGTCGACTGCCCGCCCAACCTCACCAACCTGCCTTTCCGTGCGCACATCTTCGTCGGGCGGGACGAGGAACTCGGCCTGCTGAGGAGCGCGTCTGCCGAGCCAGGGCGGTCGCTCGCCCATGTGCTGCACGGTCTCGGCGGCATCGGCAAGTCCACGCTCGCCGCTCGTCTGGCCTCCGCGCACGGGCCGGCCGACGCTCCGGTGTGGTGGATCACGGCCGACAGCCGCGCCGCGATCGACGCGGGCCTCGCAGATCTCGCGGCCGCCCTTCGGCCGTCCCTTGTCACCCTGCTGCCCCAGGAGCAGTTGAGCGAGTGGGGCGGGCGCTGGCTCGCCACTCATGGCGGCTGGCTCATCGTCCTCGACAACGTCACCAGTTCGGCCGACGTGACTGCCCTGCTGTCCAGGGCGTCGACGGGCCGTTTTCTGATCACGAGCCGGCGCGCGACGGGGTGGCAGGGAATCGCGGAGGAGGTGCCGCTGAGCGTGCTGTCGAGTCAGGACGCGGTGGGTCTCTTCACCGAGATCCATGGTGAGGATCCGGATGCCGCCGAACTCTGCGAGGAGTTGGGCTGTCTACCGCTGGCGGTCGCGCAGGCCGCGGCGTACTGCAGGGAGACCGACTGCGCGGTCCGCACGTATCTGGACGATCTCGCGACTTCGCCCGCCGAGATGTACGCGGAGACGCACGAGGACGGCGACCACGAACGCACCGTCGCACGCGTCTGGCACGTCACGCTCGACCGTCTCGCGGCCGAACCGCTCGCTGTCCGGATCCTGTTGATGCTGGCCTGGTACGCCCCCGACGGCATCCCGCGCAGCCTGTTCACTTCCCTGGGATCGTCGCTGGCCGTACGCCGGGCACTCGGCCGTCTGGCGGCCCACAGCATGATCACGCTCTCCGGTGACACGGTGTCCGTGCACCGGCTGGTCCAGGCCGTGTCCCGTACGGGTGCTGACGGCGACCGGCATCGGAGCCCCGAAGCGGTCGCGAACGCGCGCACAGCGGCGGTGGACGCCCTGGCGCGGGCTCTTCCCGAGGACGTCGAAGACCCGTCGGCCTGGCCGGTCATGCGCTCCCTGCTCCCGCACGTCGAGGCGTTGGCCGAGCTGGTTCCGCCGGAGGCGGACACGGAGGCGATGGCACACCTGCTGACGGAGTCCGGGGACTACATGCTCGGGGTCGGAGTGAAGGTCGCCCTCCGGGCGCTCGATCTGCTGCGGCGGGCGGAAGCCGGGTATGTACGACACCAGGGCCCGGAAGCGGAGAGGACGCTCTTCGCGCGCGTGCGGCTGGCGCATGCCACGCGGATGATGAAGTCGGTCGAGGAAGCCGCCCCGTTCGCAGAGGAGGTGCTGGCCGACTGCACGCGGATCCTGGGTCCGGAACACGGAGTGACTCTGCTGGCCATGGGGAACATGCATCGGATCGCCTCCTTGCAAGGGGAGGTGGAACGGGCCCAGCGGCTGGCGGAGTCCTGTGTGGTGGGTCAGATCCGGCTGCGGGGCCAGGACCACCCCAGGACCTTCGCGGCACGGCGGGACACGATCGCCGGGCTGGTGTTGACCGGCAGGGCGGCGCAGGCCCGCGACCTGTGCGGAGAACTGCTCGCCGACTGTGTGCGAGTCCTGGGCGGGGAACACCCGGAGACTCTCGCCACAAGGATCCTGGACACCCAGTTGACCACCCTGCCTGATCTCCCGGACAGCCTGATCCAGCCCCTTGCCGGAGTGCTCCGAGCAGTGACCGGGGACGGCCTGGTAGCCGCGCTGCGTGCCATGGAAGAGAAGGTCAGGGCGCTGGGCCCCGAATGGTTCGCCCAGGCCTCGCCCGCAACCGAGGACGAGGTGAGCGCGGCCGAGCACGACCTGGACACGTGTCGACGCGTGCTCGGTGACGACCACGTCGACACCGTGGCCGCCCGCTTCGCGCTGCTTCAGGTGTACCTGGCGACACGGGACGAGCGCTATGGCGAAGCGGCTGAGGGGCTCTTGACCGAGGTGTTCTCCCTGATGAGCGAGAACGAATCCGCTGCAGCCCTGCTGTCGCAGATGTTCGAGGCGTTGTCTTCCGTCGCGGATGAGTTCTCCCCACCTCCGAACCTGTAGGACCCTCTGCGCCGATACCCGTTGCTCTCGGGACGGTTCGGCCACAATGGCCCCATGACACTCAAGCCATGGGCGTGGGCAGGACTCGGTATCTGCGGGGCGGGTGTGGGGGCGCTGATCGGCTTCGCCTTCGTGGACCTCGGGAGGGCGGATCAGGTCGCGAGTGTGGCCGGAGGGGCCGTCGGCATCGTCGGCTTCGTGCTTGCGGCGATCGCTCAGTTCGGCGGGTCGTCCTCTGCCGCGGCCCCATCGATTTCCACACAGGACGTACAGGCCTCCGGCGAGAGGGCGATCGCGGCGGGCGGCAGCATCGGATTCGCCTCCACGGGCGGCGTGGCCACACCGGTTTCTTCGAGTCCTCTTCTCCCGCCTACGGCGGGTCAACGGAGTACCGGCAACGTGACCGCATCCGGCCCCGGTTCCATCGCGGCGGGTGGTGACATCGGCTCGGCGTCCACCGGAAACTGAGGCCGCCCCGGGGCTCAAGTTCCGGGCTTCGAACTCTTCTCCCCGGTCCGGGTCTGGTCGGTGCGCCGACACCGGCTCCGGGGCCTGACGCGCGGGCTGAGCGCGGCGTCGTTCACGACCACCCCCACACGCCCTTGCCCATGGCCGTCACCCCGCCCGCCAGGGCCAGGCCCAGTACCAGCAGGCGGGCCCGGTTCTCCGGCAGCCGTCCCGCGAGAGCCCTGCCGATCAGTGCGCCCGCGGTCATCGCGACGGCCACCGACGTCCACTGGGGGCCGCTCAGCTGCGGGAGGCCGTTCGCCGCGACCGAGAAGGCGTTGACGACGACGCTGTAGAACTGCGCGTTCGGGATGAACTCCCGTACCGTCCAGCCCGCGTTGACGGCGTACAGGGAGACGGGCGGGCCGCCGACGCCCGCCGCCGAGTTCATGAAGCCGCCCGCCGCGCCCGCCACGACCGCGCCCCGGGTGCCGCGCAGTGCGGGGATGCGGACGCCCCGCATGACCAGCAGGACCGCGATCGTCACCAGTGCGCCCATGACCGACAGCAGGGCGGGTTCGGGGAGCCGGCGGGTCAGCCAGGTACCCGCCGGGACCGTGCACGCGGCGGCGACGCACAGCGGGACCATCGCGGCCGGGCGCACCCGGCGCCAGCCGCCCGCCAGGCCCACGACGCTGATCGCGCCCGCCGCGCAGTTCGCCAGGACGACCCCCTGGGCCGGGCCGAGCAGCAGCACCAGCGCGGGGACGGCGACCAGGGCGAAGCCCATCCCGGTCAGCCACTGCACACAGGAGCCCAGCAGCACGATCCCCGCCAGCAGTGCCTCACTCGTCCCGGTCGTCATGGTGTACCTGCCTACACCATGTCTTCGGGACTGTGCTCCCTCGTTCCCGCAGGCCCGGGACGGGATCGTTGATCTCGCAAGCGAAACCGACTCCCGTTCAAGGAAGGCCTGTCATGAAGGCTCTGCTCTCCTCCCGTCCCGTCCTGTGGTTCCTCTTCCTCTTCAACCTCGCCGTCGCCGCGGTGGCCCCCTTCGTGGTCGACGGATCGCAGGGCGTGATGACGGCCGTCGGGATGGGCGTCGTGTCGCTCGGGGCCGGTGTGAGCCTGGTCCGGGACCGGGGCCGGAGGACCGCCTCCTGAGAATTGGCCGGGTGTTGGACGTCCCCTGTACGCGGGCTGCACGGGCGCTAACCGGCCGGACGCGAATCTTGGGTCATCCCAACAGCAGCAAGCCGCACAGGAGTTGCGATGACCCGCACGACCCGCATACGCGCCGCCCTCGTCACCGCCACCGCCGTCGTCACCGCCGCCACGGTGTCGGTCGGAGTCAGTGCGGCCGGCTCCGAGAAGCCCTCGAAGCCCACCAAGAAGCAGATCGCCGCCCTCTTCGACGGCTGGAACGCCGCACTGCGGACCGGTGACGCGGAGATCGTCGCGGACCGCTACGCCAAGGACGCGGTCCTGCTGCCCACCGTCTCGAACAAGGTCCGTACCGATCGCGCCGGCATCGTCGACTACTTCGAGCACTTCCTCCGGAACAAGCCGGCCGGCAAGAAGGTCCGGACGATCGTGAACGTCCTCGACAGCAACTCCGCCATCGACACCGGCGTCTACGCGTTCACGCTCACCGACCACGACACCGGCGAGAAGCGCGTCGTCGAGGCCCGCTACACGTACGAGTACGAGAAGCGCGACGGCGTGTGGAAGATCGTCAACCACCACTCGTCCGCGATGCCCGAAGGCTGATCCTCACCGAGAGCCCGCCCCCGGGCGCGTCCGCCAGGGCCACCGTCCCGCCGTCGTCCGTCACCAGTTGTCTGACGACGGAGAGGCCGAGCCCGGAACCGGAGCGCCCGGTCAGGCCCTGGCCGCGCCAGAAGCGGTCGAAGGCACGGGACTTCTCCGCGTCCGACATGCCCGGTCCCTCGTCCGCGACGGACAGGATCACCTCCGTGGCTCCGGCCTCGGTCCGGACGGTGATCTTCCCGCCGTCGGGTGACACCTCCAGGGCGTTCGAGAGCACGTTGTCCAGCACCTGGTCCAGATGACCGGGGCTGGCCAGCACAGACGGCCGGTCGTCGACAACACTCCCCCTGAGCGCGATGGTGACTCCGCGCTCGTCGGCGGCCGGCCTCCACACCGACAGGCGTTCCGCCACGATGTCCGTCAGGGACAGCGGTTCCGCCGCGGTCACCTTGGCCTCGGCCCTGGCCAGCACCAGCAGGCCGTTGACCAGCCGGCTCATCCGCACCACCTCGGCGGTGGCCTGTTCCACGTCCTCCCGCACGAACTCGTCGTCGACACCGTCCGCGATGTTGTCCAGCGAGAGGCGGAGCGCCGTCAGCGGGGTCCTGAGCTGGTGCGAGGCGTCCGCCACGAAGATGCGCTGCGAGGCGATCAGCGTGTCGAGGCGCTCGCCGGCCTGGTTGAGGGTGCGGGCCAGGGTCCGGGTCTCCTGGGGGCCCGTCACGGGGGAGCGGGCCGTCAGGTCGCCGTCGCTGAACTTGCTCGCCATGTCGTTCAGCTGGCGCAGGGGGCGGGTGATGCGGCGCGCGACGACGGCGCCGATCAGCGCGGCCACGCCGAGCACCGCCACGGCGAGGCCCGCCCTGAAGCCCCAGATCGTCCACAGCCTGTGGGTGAGTCCCGAGGTCGCGTAGACGATCCGCACGGCGCCGACGACCCGGCCTTCGTCCTTCGCGGGGACCGTGATCACCAGGTCGCGGCCCCAGATGAGGTCCGACCCCCAGTCGGTGGTCGGCCGGCCCCGCTCCAGGGCCCCGGCCAGTGCCGCGTCCCGTTCGGGGCGCGGCAGCGCCGGCGTGCACCGGGCGGTGGTGGTGGCCTGGACCTCGTCCTCGGTCTCCACGGCGTACGCCCTGGCCATCTCCTCCAGCGCCTGGCAGGAGGCGGTGTCGCCGTTGCCCAGCAGCAGCGCCATGGTGGTCGCCTCGCGTGCGACGGACACCTCGGTGTCGCCGCGCAGCTGGGCGGTGAGGGTGAAGGCCACCGGCACGGTGAACAGCAGGATGGCGACGGCCACCAGCAGCACATAGCTGCGGATGAGTTGCTTGATCATGACGTCGGGCCGGCCGGACCGCCGGGGCCGCTCGGACCGCCGGGGCCGCTCGGGCCTGTGGGAGCGGTCCCGCCGACTATCTCCAGCCGGAAGCCCACTCCCCGCACCGCCTCGATGGCGACGACCCCGGCGAACTTCCGCCGCAGCGCCGCCACGTGCACGTCCAGCGTCTTCGTCGGCCCGAACCAGTTCGCGTCCCAGACCGCTTCCATGATCTGTTCGCGCGACATCAGCGCGCCCGGTTCCTCGGTGAGGAAGGACAGCAGGTCGTACTCCTTCGGCGCGAGCGCGATCTCCGCGCCGTCCACGTGGACGCGGGCCGCCTTGCGGTCGACGGTGAGCCGGGTGCCGTAGCGGTCCGCGCCTCCGGTCGTGCCCTCGTCCGCCGTACGCCGCCGCACGCGCCGCATCACCGCTCGTATGCGCGCGATGACCTCCCGCACCCCGAACGGCTTGGAGACGTAGTCGTCGGCGCCCAACTCCAGGCCGACCACCCGGTCGGTCTCGTCGCTGCGGGCGCTGATCACGATGATCGGGACGTCGCCCCGCTCGCGCAGGGCCTTGCACACGTCCAGGCCGTCGGTGTCGGGCAGGCCCAGGTCCAGCAGGACGACGTCGTAGGGGCCGGAGTGGGCGAGCGCGGCGGCGCCCGTGGTGACCCAGTCGACCTCGAAGCCGTAGCGCTTCAGCCCGCGCCGCAGCGACTCGGCGACCGGTTCGTCGTCTTCCACGAGGAGTACGTGCACAGCCGCACGATAGTGCTTGAAACTTAATTCACAGCTATCACTTCGGCTTCAGTGGGAAGGGAAGACCCGACGACGGGCGTCCGGACCCCTTTCCGGCCTCTTCC
>Ga0006562J51391_1001340_pt1 | contig 10130 bp, 9 predicted proteins | sample Ararhi6_input_d2_FD_51391 | JGI IMG/M metagenome (IMG submission 51391) | reverse complement strand
GATGAGCGGTGTGCGCGCCTCGTCGATGAGGATCGAGTCGACCTCGTCCACGATCGCGAAGAAGTGGCCGCGCTGCACCATGTCGCTCGCCTGCCAGGCCATGTTGTCGCGCAGGTAGTCGAAGCCGAACTCGTTGTTGGTGCCGTAGGTGATGTCGGCCGCGTACTGCTCGCGGCGCTCCTCCGGGGTCTGGCCGGCGAGGATCACGCCGGTCGTCATCCCGAGGGCGCGGAACACGCGCCCCATCAGCTCGGACTGGTAGCTCGCCAGGTAGTCGTTGACGGTGACGATGTGGACGCCGCGGCTCGCGATCGCGTTGAGGTAGGCCGCGGTGGTCGCGACGAGGGTCTTGCCCTCACCGGTCTTCATCTCCGCGATGTTGCCGAGGTGAAGGGCCGCGCCGCCCATGATCTGCACGTCGAAGTGACGCATCCCGAGGGTGCGCTTGGCCGCCTCGCGGACGGCCGCAAAAGCTTCGGGGAGCAGGTCGTCGAGGGATTCGCCGTTGCCGTAGCGCTCGCGCAGCTCGACGGTCTCGTGCGCGAGTTCCTCATCGGTGAGTTCGCTGAAGTCGTCTTCGAGGGCGTTGACCGCCTTCGCGTACGCCTCCAGCCGACGGAGGGTACGGCCCTCGCCAACACGGAGGACCTTTTCCAGAACTGAGGCCACTGATGCACTCCACTTACGCTCGGTCGGGCTGACAGCCCGGCGCCCCGGCGGACGCACGCCGGACGGCATACTCCGCCGACGCTAGAGACATGCTACTTGTTCCGCCCTGACGTTCGACCTGCCCGGCCTGGGAGGACTCTGGATGCCGGCGGCGAACGCGGTGAGGAGGTGCGCTCCTTCCTCCCAGTCGCCGAGGTTGCTCGCCGAGTTGAGGTGACCGCGTGGGCCGAGCGAGACGCTGGCGGCACCCCACTGCGCTGCGAACTGCTCCGCGCGCTCCGGCGAGCAGTACGGGTCGTCGCTGCTGGTGATCATGAGGACAGGGGCGGCGGGCGTGACATCGAGCCCTGCCGAGAACGACTCGGGTTCCCGGGGGAACCGGGGACCTGCCGGATCTGGGGCTGCCACCAGGAACAGGCCGGCGACGTTCTCCGGATGGAGATGCGCCCAGCGGACTGCGAGCAGGCAGCCGAGGCTGTGGGCGACCAGGACCGCCCTGGCCCCGCCGACCGCCCGATCGAGAGCACGGGACCAGTCATCCGCATCCGGTTCGTCCCAGGAGGACGGCTCGATGCGGCGCATCCCGGGATGACGGGACTCCCAGATCGATTGCCAATGCTCGCGATCCGAGCCTCCGATGCCCGGCACGATGACTATTCGCATGCACGCCCTTCCGGTTGTTGTGGATGGTGGAGAGTGCCGTTCGACCGGTCGCTGACCACGATCGTAGGAAACCGTGCGCGTCGGCTGCAATCTCGACGTCGTCTATGCCGAAGGGATGAGTCAGCTCCAGGCGCGTCGACGGAGCTCGTCATGCAGCTCGCGGGCGACGCGCCCCAGGAGCGCTTCGGCGGCGGGCTGCTGCACGGCGGCGACGCTCGACTCGGTCAGCGCCACCACGGCGAACGCCGAGCCGTCCGCGTGCTCCACGACGCCTGCTTCGTGGCGCAGGGTGAGCAGCGTGCCCGTCTTGGACCACCAGGTCGACGCGTCCGACACGAACTCGGGTGCGAGGCGCGAGCGGTGGACGTTCGCGGCCATGAGCTCGCGCATCCGCGACGCGACGGCCTCCGGCACGCGGGGACGCCAGAGGTCCTCCAGCCAGTCGGCCAGATCGCGTGCGCTCGCACGCGTGGCGTCGGCGGCGCCGAGACGGGCGACGGTGTTCCCCCCGCCGGGCGTGCGGCCAGCGATGGCGAGCCGGTGCGCGAGGTGCGCATCCGTCGGCGGGAGCTGCTCCGCCAGCGTCCGCGAGAGCTCCCCCGCATCGTGCCGGATGATCAGCCCAGGACGGCCGAGCTCGGCGAGGAGTTCAGCGACTCGTTCCGGCGGGGTGAGGGCGAAGAGGGCGTCGGAGGCGGACCCGTCACTCAGGGCGACGCTGAGGTAGACGAGGTCTTCGAGGGCGACGGTGGCGGGATGCCGGAACCGGGAGATCCCGGTCGGACCCGGTGTGGACACGCGGCCGGGCGGCACGGTGACCGGCTGGTCGGGCGCGAGCTCCCCGCGCCGCATGCGCTCCAGGGTCGCGATGCCGAGGGGGATCTTGACCAGCGACGCGATCGGACGCGGTGTATCGGCGTCGATCGCGAGTTCGTCTCCGGTGGCCAGGTCGCGCACCAGGAACCCGCCGCTCAACCCGCCCGCCTGCAGCTGCGAGACCAGCCGATCGATGAGCTGCTGCTCGTCGATCACGGGCGGTCCTCCCCGAGGGCGCGTGCCAGCGCACGCTCGGCACGTGAACCGAGGCGGCCGATGAGGTCTGGCTCGTCCGAGGCCAAGCCGTAGCCGCGTTCCAGGTCGAGCTCGGCGAGCAGGCTCCAGGACAGCCCGAGTTCCGCCGCGCGGGCCTCGGTGCTCAGCAGCAGGTCGCCGGCGAGGACATCGGCGATCGTGCTGGGGAGCGACCCGGCCCTCCCGAGCTGGTGCGGCAGGAGCGCGTGAGCGTCCCGGAGCGCGGTGAGGGGGTCCCGGATGGCCGGGATGTCGTCCTCGGCCCCGTAGAGCAGGCGCGTCGGGGCGGCGGTGTCCGACCGCCGAGGACGGATCGAGCCGAAGAAGAAGGGGCCGGGATCCGCGTGTGCTGAGGCGACCCCGAGTCGGACGCGCCACCGCGCCTCCTCCCGGGGCACGGACAGGACGGCCGCCTGGACGGCCCCCGATCCGAAGGCGTCGGCTCGCGCCTCGGGATCTCCGGACATCGTCTCCACCGCAACGCCGCTCCCCCGGCTCGCCGCGATGAAGGCGCCGACCGCGGTGGACGCGCAGTCCTCGGGGACTGCGATCCGGAGAACGGATGCGCGCGAGCGGCGCGCCTGAGCCTCGAGTTCGCCGGCCGCCGCCGTGACCTGCCGTGCGGCGCCCAGCACACCCCGTCCGAACGGGGTCAGCTGCGGACGGCGGGTCGAGCGGTCGAAGAGCGCTTCACCGAGGTGTGCCTCGAGCGCGGCGATGCGTCTGCTCGCGACCGACTGCTGCATCCCCGCGGCGGCGGCTCCGACCGTGAAGCTGCCGCGGTCGCTGACGCTCACGAACGCGCGGCAGGCGGCGACGATATCCATGGGGCCGGATACTAGCGAGCGGGGCTTCGTGGGAGCAGACAGAGGTCGGCGGCGACTCATGCCAGATCGTCATCGAACTGCGCGCGGGCGTCTGAGCGCCGTCGGCCGGGCTGCGGTTGCCTGGGAGCAGCACCTCCCGTGAAAGGACTCTTTGTCATGATCCGTCGCCCGATCCGCTCACTCTCCGCGCTCGTCATCGCCGTCGTCGCGCTCACCGGTTGCTCCACCACCGGTGTCGCGTCGCCGTCGACGTCGCCCCACCCGGCGTCGCCTCACTCGACGTCGACGCGCGCCGCCGATCCACGCTCCGAGGCGGCGGCGCGCGCGCTGGCCGAACTGGAGTCGCAGTACGGGGCGACCCTCGGCGTGTATGCCGTGGACACCGGCACGGGCCGGTCTGTGGGCTACCGCCAGGACGACCGCTTCGCGTACGCGTCGACCTCGAAGGTACTGCTCGCCGGCGCAGTGCTCGCGCGGTCGTCGGACGAGCAGCTGGATGCCGTGGTGCCGTACACCAGCGACGATCTGGTCTCCTACTCTCCTATCACCGAGACCATGGCGGGCGCCGGGATGCCGCTGCGCGACGTCATCGCGGCGGCGCTGCAGAAGAGCGACAACACCGCGGCGAACCTGCTCTTCCGTCAACTGGGCGGGCCGGCCGAACTCGAGAAGTCACTCCGCGCGCTGGGCGACGAGACGACGGAGGTCGAGCGCACGGAGCCCGCCCTCAACGAAGCCGCTCCGGGCGACCCGCGCGACACGAGCACCCCCCGCGCCCTCGCCGCCGATCTGCGCGCGTACGCCCTCGGCGAGGAGCTCCCCGCAAACAGGCGGAAGCTCCTCGTGGACGACATGACCGGGAACGCCACGGGCGACCCGCTCATCCGGGCAGGGGCGCCGACCGGATGGACCGTGTCCGACAAGTCGGGCGCCGCGTCCTACGGAACGCGAAACGACATCGCCGTGTTGACGGCACCGGGCCATGCGCCGGTCGTGATGGTCGTACTCTCCCGCAAAGCGGACAAGGACGCCGCCTACGACAACGCGCTGGTCGCGGACACCGCGAAGGTCCTGTCGACGGTGCTGGGGCTGTGACGCCGCAGCCGTGACGGAGTCGATGGCGGCCGCCGCCCGGGCGGCCGCCATCGACGCTCCCGCGGATTCGCCGCGGTCAGCCGAGCTTGCGTGCCGCGGTCGCGACCTCCTGCAGCTCTTCGGCCGCCTCGTCGAGAGAGATCACGCCGTAGTCCCAGCCCTTGCGTCGGTAGACGACGCTCGGGCGCATGGTCTCTTGCTCGACGAACAGGTAGAAGTCGTGACCGACGAGCTCCATGTAATACAGAGCGTCGTCCACGGTCATCGGTACGGAGGCGAAGACCTTCTTACGGATGACGACAGGGGAGTACTCCTCCTCAGCCTCCGATTTCTCCTCCGTCTCATCGGACACGGCGGGCAGTGCGCCGGTTCTCACCTGGTCCAGCACCGCGACGGGAGCCGCCGCGAGGCCGACCGCGCTGAAGCCGTCGGTGCTCGCCTCACGCAACGAGGTCGGTCTGTGCTGACCGCGATGGACCTTCCGTCGGTCCTTCGCCCTGCGCACCCGTTCGAGGAGCTTGCCGAGCGCGATGTCGAAGGCCGCGTACTTGTCCTGTCCGGTCGCCTCCGACCGCACGACCGCCTTCGGGCCGACGAGGGTCAGCTCGACCCGGTCGTCGCCGTTCTGGCTGCCCAGCTTCTCGTTGTGCCTGCTGACCTTGATCTCGAACGAGATCGCCCGTTCGGCCAGGTGCGCCACTTTCTCAGACTTCTCGGTGGCGTACTCCCGGAAGCGATCAGTGATACCCAGGTTGCGTCCGATGATGTTGATGTCCATGGAGACCTCCCTGTTCCGGCGTGACGACCGCCCGGATCACGAAGGGCGGATCGACCACACCTTTTCGACTACCGTAGTGCCGCCGACCTCATTAAGAAACCGGAAAACATACGGCATCCCCCCTGGGTCTTCTGGGTGCTCCCTGAAGACGTCCTCCGGCTCGGAGCGGCGTCCGCGCGATCGCTGCCGCACCCGCTACGCGGCCACCAGCCGCCTGGATGGCTCTGGCCGCCTCGGCGATGGTCGCCCCGGAGGTGACGATGTCGTCCACGATCAGGCAGGTGCGGCCCGCCAACCTCTTCGAAGCCACGAAACTGCCCCGCCGGTTGCCGGATCGCTGCGCTGCATTCAGCCCGGCCTGGTCGGCCGTCTGACGCGACAGCCGGAGCGCTCGCCAGAGCGGCGGGACCAGGATGTGCGCACGGGCGAGCACCGAACGGCTCGGGTGGTAGCCCCTCCGGCGCCACGCGGATCGGGTGGAGGGAATGAGCACCGGCAGCAGCGCCGCACCGGCGGCGGCAGCGCCTGCTGCATCACCGGCTCCACGGGCGGCCTGCCGTTGCGCCTCGGCCACCGCGGACCGCAGGGCGCGCGCCAGCGCTCGCACCACATCCACTCGCCCTCCGTCTTTGTAGGCGAGGAGCACGCGTCGGGCGACGCCCTCGTAGCTGAGCGCCGACCAGACCGGGATGTCGCCGACGGCGTCGAGCCGAGTGACCGGACTCAACTCGGCTTCGCACTCGTCGCAGAGCGAGCGATCGGGGCGGCGGCAACCGGCGCATCGCACGGGGAGGACGATCGCGGCGGCGTCGAGCAGGGATTCACGGACCAGGGTGTGAGCTGTCATGGTTCGAGCATCCCGGTGATGCCGTGTCGGCCGACCTCCGACCACCCGATCTGTGGAGAACCCCCGCGTCGCCGAGGCTGTGAGCACGTGATGGTCGGCCTACGGCTGACCGAGCTGCACCGCCACGGCGCCCACCTTGTCCGTCTGCGCCTGCCAGCCCGTGCCGGTCGGCGCCAGAAGCGTGCCGTCCGCGCTGAGGACGACGTAGGGAGCCAGGCCCGACGCTCCGACGATCGTCCGCCCGCCGGCCGGGCCCGAGGTCGTCGTCTGCTCGCCGCCGACCGTCTGCTGCGCGATGCTGGTCGCTTCACCGTTCGTCGAGGTGAGCACCGCGATGGTGAGATCGGAGGTCCAGGCAGCTGATCGCGGCTCCGACGTCGGCACCGCGAGCTCGACCGGTTCGGTGAGAGAAGTGGGCGACATGTTGCCCCCTCGCACGATCCCCGCGGCCATGAGCGAATAGCCGGTCTGGGTCCTGAGGAGCGCTGCGATCCGCGTGCCGTCCCGAGAGACCGCGAGCGATAGGATGGCGGTCGCGTTCGGCCAGACGGCCGTCACGGCATGCGGCTCTGCGCCGGTCGCCGTGGCGACCTGGATGGCGTTCGGCGTCGCGGCGGGCACCGACCAGACCCAGCCGTCGGCGTCGAGCGACGGTCCGATGAGGCCGGGCCGCGCATCCACCCGCACTGGATCGCCGTTCTTGCGCACCGAGTACACACCGGCCTGCGACAGCACAGCAGCCTGATCGTGCGAGGCACTGAGGGTGATCGCCGAGGGGTGCAGCGCCGCGACCTTGTCGCTGAGGCCGCTCAACGCGCTCACGGTGTCGCCGTTGAGCGGGCCGAACACGTCTCCGCGGTCCACGAACGGATGCGAGTCGACGGACGGATTCCGGATGGGCAGAGCGGCGGCGCTGAGCGACGGGACCTGCTGGACATTGCCCTCGATCGACAGCTGGACGCTCTGAGCCAGGCTGCCGAGGGACTGCTCGAGCTGGAACTGCATCCGCTGCAGCTGGGTGGGATCGGCCTGGGCCGCCTCCGAGCTGAGGTCGACCCTTGCCACTCCGCCCGCGGTCGTCACCGAGGGCACGGCGAGTTCGGTCCCCTTCGGGAACGCGGTCGTCACCGCCCCCGTCAGCCACGGCGCAGGGCCGGCGAGCAGGGAGCTCGCGACGCGTGTCGCGGCCGATGCCACACGCGCCGGGAACCAGCGCGCGTCCGGGACGAGGTAGGCGTAGCCGGGACTGAAGAAGTACAGGGTCTGCTGCGTGTAGACGGCCCGGAACGTGGGATCGTCGATCACCACACCGTTCGGAGCGACGGAGATGCGCCACTCCCCGTTCTCCTTGACCAGCTGGTAGTTCAGGCCGACGGGGGCCGTGCTCCCCACGGGGTGGAACGCACCGACGGCGTCGATGTTCGCGACGGGGGTCACATCCACGCGCCACAGCGTGCCCTGATCGTCGTAGCTGCGGTTGCGCCCGTCGTCGACGGTGACCGACTCGTCCGGGTTCCAGTTGGCCGCCATGGACCGGGTCAGGTACTCGCGGGCGATGGCGAAGTTGTTCTTCGGGCTCGAGGCGGCATCGATGAAGCCCTGCACGATGCGCTGCTGGGTCGCGCCCTTCTCGGGCGGCGACGGGTTGAAGTCCAGGTCGAGCGGGTCGTTGACCTGCGCCACCGGCGCTCCCTGACGCACCGGGCCGGAGTCCGGGATGCTCGCGCACGCGGCGAGCGCCACCAGCACCAGTGCCGTCGCCGACGCCACCGCGGCACGCACGCCCCATGACCGCCTGCGCCCGCTCATGCGTGGGCCTCGCTCCCGGTCGTGGCCGGGTTCGCCGCCGGCATGGTCGCACCGGCGTCCACCGGGGGAAGCGGCAGGGGCGACGCGGTGATCTCGCGTCCGACGACGCGCGGAAGGGTCAGCCGGAAGCACGAGCCCGCTCCCGGTGCCGACCAGACCTGCAGCCAGCCGGAGTGCAGCGTCGCGTCCTCCAGCGAGATCGCGAGTCCGAGACCGGTGCCGCCGAGGGTCCGCTTGCGCGACGGGTCGGCCCGCCAGAACCGGTCGAACACGTGCCCCGTGTCCTGCGGGCTCATCCCGATGCCGTAATCGCGCACGGTGAGGGCGACCGCGCTCTCGTTGCTGTCGACCGTGATGACGACCGGGCGTCCCTCACCGTGCTCGATCGCGTTGCCGATCAGATTGCGCACGACGCGGCGGATGCGGCGGGGGTCCATCGGCACGTCGAAGTAGCCGCCGGGCGCGTCGAGCGTCAGCTCGGAGCCGTTCTGCTCGGCGAGCGTCCGGAGCTCGTCGACGCAGTCCTCAGCCAGCCGCACCAGGTTTGTCGGCTCGGCGTCGAGCACGACCGACCCGGCGTCGTACCGGCTGATCTCGAGCAGGTCGGAGAGCAGGCGGTCGAACCGCTCGATCTGGGTGTGCAGCAGCTCGGCCGTCCGGGCGGTGGCCGGGGCGAACCCCTCCCGCTGGTCGAAGATGACGTCACCGGCCAGCCGGATGGTCGTCAGCGGGGTGCGCAGTTCGTGCGACACGTCCGAGACGAACCGCTGCTGCAGTTGCGACAGCGTCGCCAGCTGGTTGATCTGGCTCTGGAGGCTGTCGGCCATCCCGTTGAACGACCGCGCGAGGGTCGCGAACACGTCCTCCCCGCGCTCCGGGATGCGGACGGCCAGGTCACCGGCGGCGAGCCGCTCGCTGGTGCGCGCCGCGACGCGGATCGGCTCGACCACGAACCGCACGATGACCCAGGTGATGGCGCCGATGAGCAGGATGAGGGCGAGGCCGGCCAGCAGCAGCGTGTTCTGCACGAAGAGCAGCGTGTTCTCCGAATCGCGCAGGTTGTAACCGATGTAGAGCTCGTATTTGCCGTACGACGGGAGTGTGAGCTGGGATCCGACCACGATCCCCGGGTCTGTGTCGCCCGCGGCGGGCAGAGCGACCGACTGGTAGTACTGCTTCGATCCGCCGTTCTGCACTTTCTCGCGCAGCTCGGGCGAGATGACCGAGTTCATGGCCGGGCTCCCGCGGTCGGGAGGGGCGAGGATGCCGGTGTCCTGCCCGGGCACGCGGTATGCCGCGACGAGGCGGCTCGAGGTCGAGGCCTGCACGCTCTGCAGGACGGTGTTGAGCAGGTTCTTGCCCGCATCCCCCGACGACACGTCGGAGGCGTTCAGAGTCGACTGCGCGGTGGTGGTCGCGCGGCTGGAATCGCGGAGCGCCTGGTCGAGGCGCGACTGATACAGGTCGTTGCTGATGCTCAGCGACATGTACACGCCGGTGACGAGGATGGCGACGCCGGTGAGCAGCAGCGTGATCGCGACGGTCCGCAATTGCAGCGAACTGCGCCACAGGCGCGCGAGACGGGTGGGCGCCTGGCGCCACCAGTCCCGAGTCGGCCACCGCGCGCCCATCCGTGGCTCCGGTCGCTAGGCCGCAGCGCCGGCGCGGTAGCCGACACCGCGCACGGTCATGACGATCTTCGGGTTGTCCGGATCCTGCTCCACCTTGGCGCGGAGGCGCTGCACGTGCACGTTCACCAGACGCGTGTCCGCCTTGTAGTGGTAGCCCCAGACCTGCTCCAGCAGCATCTCGCGCGTGAAGACCTGCTGGGGCTTGGAGGCGAGCGCGAGCAGGAGGTCGAACTCCAGCGGCGTGAGCGCGATGCGGGTGTCTCCGCGGCGCACCTCGTGCCCGGCGACATCGACGACCAGATCGCCGACGGTCAACTCATCGGTCGGCGGGGTGGCGGGCGCGGGCCGCAGCCTGGTGCGGATGCGGGCGACCAGCTCCTTCGGGTTGAAGGGCTTCACCATGTAGTCGTCGGCCCCGGACTCGAGCCCCTTCACGACGTCGGCGGTGTCGGACTTCGCGGTGAGCATGATGATCGGGGTGCCCGACTCTGCCCGGATGCGACCGCACACCTCGATGCCGTCGAGGCCGGGGAGCATCAGGTCGAGAAGGACGAGGTCGGGCTTGGACGACCGGAAGGTGTCCACTGCGAGGGATCCGTCTTCGCAGAAGACGGGGTCGAATCCCTCGGTGCGGAGGACGATACCGATCATCTCCGCAAGCGCGGTGTCGTCGTCGACAACCAGGATGCGACTAGTCATGTGCGAAGTTCCCCGAACCCCTCTCGAGCGGCCTCTGGCCG
>Ga0006562J51391_1000911_pt1 | contig 10162 bp, 7 predicted proteins | sample Ararhi6_input_d2_FD_51391 | JGI IMG/M metagenome (IMG submission 51391) | reverse complement strand
CGTCCGTAAGTGCACTCAGACGCGTCAGACCCTCGACAGTGTTGTCTAGCTCAATGAACATCCCAAAGCTGGTTACACTGCTGATGATCCCCTCGAACTCCTCGCCAACCTTGTCCAGCATGTATTCAGCCTTTTTCATTTGCTCTGTGTCACGCTCTGCATCCACAGCCACACGTTCACGCTCGGAGGATTGCTGAGCAATGTCTGGCATGCGTGCAGTCAAGTATTCCTGACGCTCATCTGTCAAAGCCCCGCCATTCTCCAACACCTCACGAATAACACGGTGAATTACCAAGTCAGGGTAACGACGAATCGGTGATGTAAAATGAGAGTAATACTCCGCGGCCAGTCCAAAATGTCCTGTTGACTCTGCATCATACTTTGCCTGCTTCATCGAACGCAGCATCATCGTGCTAAGCACCGTTTGCTCCTTCGTACCCTGAATGTCTTCCAACAATGTTTGCAGTGCACGCGGATGAATGGAATTTCCTCGACCTTTGATCTGATGACCAAAATTAGCTGCGAAAGCCATAAAATTTTGCAGCTTCTCTGGATCGGGGTCCTCATGAATTCGGTACAAGAACGGTACCTTAAGCCAGTGAAAATGTTCGGCTACCGTTTCATTGGCCGCCAGCATGAACTCTTCAATAATTTGTTCGGCTATCGTACGATCCCTTTTCACAATATCGACAGCTTTGCCTTCGTCATCTACAATCACTTTGGCCTCATCAAAATCAAAATCAACCGCACCCCGGCGCATCCGATTTGCACGCAGCTTCAACGCCAAATCCTTCATCGTACGGAATACATCAACCAGGTCCTTGTAGCGTTCCATCAGTTCTGCATCTTCCTCTTCGAGGATTTTGCGAACGTTCGTGTAGGTCATCCGTTCCTTTGTTTTAATCACGCTGGTGAAAATATCATGCTTTACGACCTTCATATGCTCATTGAATTCCATCTCACAGGATAAAGTCAGTCGATCCACCTGAGGATTCAATGAACATATTCCGTTTGAAAGTCGATGTGGAAGCATCGGAATGACGCGGTCAACCAAATACACACTACAACCGCGGTTATATGCCTCCTGATCCAGTTTGGAGTTCTCACGCACATAATACCCTACGTCAGCAATATGAACGCCCAGACGGTAGTTTCCATTCGGCAAGCGCTCTACATTAACCGCATCATCGAGGTCTTTGGCATCCTCACCGTCGATGGTAACAATGACCTTATCGCGCAAATCACGCCGTCCTTGACGTATAATTTCTTCTTCCGTAATCGCATCAGGAGCCTGATCCGCTTCCGCCATCACTTCATCCGGAAAGGCTTCCGGAAGCTGATGCTTGCGAATAACGGACAATATGTCGACGCCCGGATCATCCTTATGACCCAGCACTTCCAGCACTTCGCCTTCCGCCGCTGCACGTCCTTCTGGATAGCTCACAATACGTACGACGACCTTTTGCCCGTTCACAGCTCCGTTGAAGCTGTCCTTAGGAATGAAAATGTCCCGATTAATACGTTTATCATCCGGCAAAACAAAACCATATGCTTCGTGGCTCTGAAACACACCGACTACCTGAAGCACTGCGCGCTTCACGATTCGCACAACTTCGCCTTCTAATCGGCCACCCGCAGGTCCCTTTGACGTCACTCTTACCAGTACCGTATCTCCATTCATTGCGCTCTTTAAGTCGTTAGCATGAATGTATACATCCGGGTGCTCCCGGTCCTCTGGAATCAAAAAAGCAAAGCCCTTGGCATGGGCCTGCAAACGCCCGCGCTGCAAATCCATCCGTTCTGGAACACCATAACGGTTCGTGCGGGTCAGCAGAATTTTCCCGTCTTCCTCCAATGCGTTCAAGAGCTTAAGGAATTCACGAAACTCTTCTGCATCCTTAACGTCAAAATGTTGCTCCAGCTCCTGGTATGTCATAGGCTTGTATGCGGTCTCGCGCATGAAATCAAGTAGTTGTTGCTCTGTTATCATAATTTTGTCCACCTCGGGTGACCTTTAATTTTCAGTAATAAATCCGCATGTTCCTTGTTCCTGATACAAGGCTCTTAATATACTCATACCCTAGTATACACGAATTTAATCGACGGCATCCCTGCCTGTCCAAAATCCAAAAAAGCCCCCGTTTCCCATGAAACGAAGGCTTAAGGTATATACTTATCTTATTTTGCGAAAAATGCAACCAAAACGGAAACGATCATAAAACATGCACCCAAAACAGCAGTTACGCGCTGTAAAATCAAATCCATACCGCGAGCTTTGGTCTTGCCGAACAGATGCTCAGCACCGCCAGAGATGGCACCGGACAAACCTGCGCTTTTCCCCTTTTGCAGTAAAACAACCGCTATAACAGCAATCGAGAACACAACGAGCAGCACTTTCAAAAAGATTTCCATGAAAAATCCCACCTCCTGAGCTTATACATCTGTTTTGCAAAACAACACAGCCTCTTTTATGAAAACATGCACATATCATGCTTTAAATAGCCGGAAATTAACGCAAAACACTATTTTTATTCTACCACAGCTTCCAGTAGATAACAACAGCTACAGTAAGACACTTAGCCATTAAGCTTGTGTAGATAATAGATACATTATTCATAACAAAAACCAGACCTGCTTGCATATAGCGAGCAGGTCTGTTTAATTCATGCGTAAAAGCTTCGAGCGTCAGACTTCGTGATCATAAACCATCGATCTAAGACGCTGTCAGCATTTTTCGCAATATTATTTTTTCAGGTTGTAGAAAGATTTCAGGCCGTGGTATTGAGCCAGTTCGCCCAGTTGATCCTCAATGCGGAGCAATTGGTTGTACTTCGCAATACGGTCAGTACGGGAAGGAGCACCAGTTTTGATTTGGCCTGCATTTGTTGCAACAGCGATATCAGCGATTGTGCTGTCTTCGGATTCACCGGAACGGTGAGAGATTACAGCTGTGTATCCTGCGCGTTTAGCCAATTCGATAGCATCGAATGTTTCAGTCAGCGTACCGATTTGGTTTACTTTGATCAGGATAGAGTTACCGATGTTTTCATCGATACCTTTAGCCAGACGCTCGGTGTTAGTTACGAACAGGTCGTCACCAACCAATTGGATTTTGTTGCCCAGTTTTTCAGTGAGCAATTTCCAACCTTCCCAGTCATCTTCGGAGCAGCCATCTTCAATTGTGATGATTGGGTATTTATCAACCCAAGAAGCAAGCAGGTCAACGAACTCAGCAGAAGTGAAGGATTTGCCTTCGCCTTCCAAAGTGTATTTGCCATCTTTGAAGAACTCAGTGGAGGCAACGTCCATACCGAGGAATACGTCAACACCTGGTTTGTAACCAGCTTTTTCGATTGCTTCGATAATAGTGGACAGAGCTTCTTCGTTGGATTTGAAGTTAGGAGCAAAACCACCTTCATCACCAACAGCTGTGTTCAAGCCTTTGGAATTCAGTACAGATTTCAGGTTGTGGAAGATTTCTGCGCCAACACGCAGAGCTTCTTTAAATGTAGGAGCGCCTACAGGCAGAACCATGAATTCTTGTACGTCAACGTTGTTGTCGGCATGAGCACCACCGTTAACGATGTTCATCATTGGTACTGGCAATTGTTTAGCGTTGAATCCACCCAGGTAAGTGTACAGTGGCAAGCCCAGAGCTTCAGCAGCAGCGCGAGCGACAGCCATGGATACAGCCAGAATTGCATTTGCACCCAGTTTACCTTTGTTTGGAGTACCATCCAATTTGATCATCAATGTATCGATTTCTACTTGGTTCACAGCATCCAAGCCGATTACTTCAGGAGCAATAATTTCGTTCACGTTTTTAACTGCTTGCAGAACACCTTTACCCAGGTAACGGGATTTGTCGTTATCGCGAAGCTCTACAGCTTCGTGAGCGCCTGTTGATGCACCAGAAGGAACGATAGCGCGACCAATCGCACCGGATTCCAGATATACTTCAACTTCAACCGTAGGGTTACCACGGGAGTCGAGGACTTCGCGAGCGTACACGTCAGAAATAATAGTCATTTGTACTTAATCTCCTTTGTAATTCATAATTTATTGGTCAAGCCTATACTTATTAAATCAAGCTTACTTGCGGGATGCAATCATAGATTTTCCTGTCATTTCCGCAGGTTGCGGAAGTTGCATCAAATCCAGAAGCGTTGGAGCTACGTCAGCCAGAATTCCATGCTCACGTAGAACGATATTTTCGTCAGTCAAAATGAACGGAACCGGATTCGTTGTGTGAGCTGTGAACGGACGTCCCTGCTCATCAATTTCCATATCCGCGTTACCATGGTCAGCGATGATAATTACCACGCCGCCTTTGGCTTTAACTGCATCTACAACACGTCCAACACATTCATCCGTCGTCTCTACTGCCTTAATTGTTGGTTCCAGCATACCGGAGTGTCCAACCATATCCGGATTGGCAAAGTTCAGGATAATCGCATCATGCTTGTCGGCTTCGATTTCCTTAACAGCAGCATCCGCTACTTCATACGCACTCATTTCAGGCTGCAGATCATATGTAGCCACTTTAGGCGAGTTGATCAAAATACGAGTTTCGCCAGGAAGCTCCACATCGCGTCCGCCACTGAAAAAGAAAGTAACGTGCGGATACTTTTCTGTCTCAGCAATACGCAATTGCTTTTTGTTGTTTTGTACCAGCACTTCGCCAAACGTGTTGTCCAGGTTTTTCGGTTCATAGGCAACAAAGCCTCCAACCGTTTCACTGAACAAGGTCAGGCAAACAAAGTGCAGATTTTTAGGCCATTGTGGCCCACGGTCAAAACCACGGAAATCTTCATTGGTAAATACTTGAGACAATTGAATCGCACGGTCAGGACGGAAATTCAGGAATACGACAGAGTCATTGCTTTCAACCAGCCCTACAGGGCTTCCATCAGCCTTCACAATAACAGTTGGCTCCACAAATTCATCGAACACTGATTTTTCATACGATTCCTTCAATGCTTCGAGTGGGTCGGTATATTGAGGACCTTCACCGTATACGATTGCACGGTAAGATTTCTCAACACGTTCCCAACGTTTGTCGCGGTCCATTGCATAATAGCGTCCTTGTACGGTTGCAATTTGGCCAATGCCCACTTCCTGAATTTTAGCGACCAGTTGTTGCATAAAGCCTACGCCGCTATCAGGCATAACGTCACGTCCATCCATGAAAGCATGAATGTACACTTCGGTTAATCCTTCTTTTTTAGCCAGATCCAGCATAGCGAACAGATGGCTGATATGGCTATGCACACCACCGTCGGACAGAAGTCCGTACAAGTGAAGTTTAGTGTTGTTCTTCTTCGCATGCTGCACGGCTTTAACCAATGTTTCATTGTCGAAGAACTCGCCTTCACGGATGGACTTCGAAATACGAGTCAAATCTTGATATACGATTCGGCCTGCGCCGATGTTCAAGTGACCTACTTCGGAGTTACCCATTTGTCCTTCCGGCAGACCCACCGCTTCACCAGAAGCCGTCAAAGTAGTATGTGGATACTGTTTTAAATACCGGTCGTAATTCGGTTTATTGGCCTGTGCAACCGCATTGCCTTCCACAGTGTCACGCAGTCCGAATCCGTCCATAATAATTAAAGCTACCGGTTTTGGTGCTGTCATCTTACTTCGCCCCCTCAACAAGCGCGATGTACGACGCCGGTTGAAGACTGGCACCGCCCACGAGCGCGCCGTCGATATCGCTTTGACCCAGGTACTCAGTAACATTTTCAGGTTTTACACTACCACCGTACTGAATACGTACAGCATTTGCTGTATTTTCATCATACAGCTCTTTAATCAAACTACGGATGTAGGAAATCACTTCATTCGCATCCTGCGAAGTGGAGGATTTGCCTGTTCCGATGGCCCAGATTGGCTCATAAGCAACTACAACTTGTGCCGCTTGATCTTTAGCCAGACCAGCAAAAGCTGCTACAGTTTGCACTTTTACAACTTCTTTGGTTTGACCTGCTTCACGGTCTTCCAGCTTTTCGCCTACGCATACGATTGGTGTCAATCCATGACGGAATGCTGCATGAACCTTTTTGTTCACCGTTTCGTCTGTTTCGTTGAAATACTCACGACGCTCGGAGTGTCCGATCACAACGTAGTCTACGCCCAGATCTTTCAGCATTCCGCCGCTGATTTCACCTGTAAATGCGCCATCTTCTGCAAAGTGCAGGTTTTGTGCGCCGATTTTAATAGATGTACCTTTTACTGCTTCAACCAGAGCAGGAAGATTTGTAAATGGAGCACATATAACGCTCTCCACTCCTGCAACCTCTGCTTTACCTTTGATCTCTTCGATGAAGGTTTTAGCTTCTGGTACGGTTTTGAACATCTTCCAGTTACCCGCGATAATCGGTGTTCTCAATGGTTTCAACTCCTAACTATTAGGTGCCCTAAAGCCTTTATTACGCGTAATGCGTTTGATTATTTATCGTTAAGTGCAACAACACCCGGAAGTGCTTTGCCTTCCATGAATTCCAGGGATGCGCCGCCGCCAGTGGAGATGTGATCCATTTTGTCAGCCAAGTGGAATTTTTCAGCCGCAGCCGCAGAATCACCGCCACCAATGATGGTGTATGCTTCTGTTGTAGCACAAGCTTCCGCTACTTCACGAGTACCGCCAGCGAAAGGCTCGATTTCAAATACACCCATTGGTCCATTCCAAACAACCAATTTGGAGTTTTTGATAACATCTGCATAGATTTTACGAGTTTTCGGTCCGATATCCACGCCTTCCCAATCTGCAGGAATGCCGTCGATGTCCACAATGTTCGTGTTCGCTGTAGCGCTGAAATCGTCAGAAATAACGATATCCACAGGAAGGTAGAAGTTTTTGCCAAGCTTCTTCGCTTTTTCAATAAATCCAAGAGCTACGTCCAGTTTGGATTCATCCAGCAAAGATTGACCCACTTCATGACCTTGAGCTTTGAAGAATGTATAAGTCAAACCGCCGCCAATAATTACGTTATCTGCAATGTTCAACAGGTTGTCGATTACGTCGATTTTGTCTTTTACTTTGGAACCGCCAATAATGGCTGTAAAAGGACGATCTGGATTCGACAGGGCTTTACCAATAACAGACAACTCTCTTTCCATCAGCAAGCCGGAAACAGCCGGAAGAAGATGCGCGATACCTTCTGTAGAAGCATGAGCACGGTGTGCTGCACCAAAAGCATCATTCACGAAAATGTCAGCCAGCTCAGCAAATTGCTTCGCCAGTTCAGGATCATTTTTCTCTTCTCCTGGGTAGAAGCGTACATTTTCAAGCAATAGCACATCGCCGTTTTTCAGTTCAGCCACTTTCGCTTTAACAGCCTCGCCAACTGCTTCGTCCACCTTAACAACAGGCTTATTAAGCAGTTCTGACAAACGCACACCAGCAGCAGTCAGACGCATGGATTCAACAACTTGACCCTTTGGACGTCCAAAGTGACTCGCCAAAATAACTTTTGCACCTTTTTCAATCAGGTAGTTAATGGTTGGCAAGGTTTCGCGAATACGCTTGTCATCGGTAATTTTACCATCCTCAACCGGAACGTTAAAATCTACACGAACAAACACCCGTTTTCCATTCAGTTCTATATCACGTACGCTCTTTTTGTTCATCTCCATATTCCTCCGCACCCTTATAATTTTACGAAACAGGAATTTAAGGCACATTTTGATATATAAAGAGCGGAAACAATAACACCTGTTTCCGCTCTATGATGTTGCTCGATAAGGAATTCTTATTTAGCCAATTTAGCGAAGTATTCCAACGTACGGATCAATTGTGCAGTGTAGGACATTTCGTTGTCATACCAAGCTACAGTTTTAACCAATTGTTTGTCGCCAACAGTCAGAACTTTAGTTTGAGTTGCATCAAACAGGGAACCAAAAGTCAGACCTTTGATGTCAGAAGAAACGATTTGATCTTCAGTGTATCCGTAAGTTTCAGGATCGGAAGCTTCTTTCATCGCTGCGTTGATTTCTTCAGCAGTTACGTTTTTCTCCAGAACTGTTACCAGCTCAGTCAGGGAACCTGTTGGTACTGGAACACGTTGAGCTGCACCATCCAATTTACCTTTCAGCTCAGGGATAACCAGACCGATTGCTTTAGCAGCACCAGTAGTGTTAGGGATGATGTTTTCAGCTGCTGCGCGAGCACGACGGAAGTCACCTTTAGCATGTGGAGCATCCAAAGTGTTTTGGTCGCCAGTGTAAGCGTGAATTGTAGTCATCAAGCCTTCAACGATACCAAATTTGTCTTGCAGTGTTTTAGCCATAGGAGCCAAGCAGTTAGTTGTGCAAGAAGCACCGGAAATTACAGTTTCAGTTCCGTCCAGAATTTCATGGTTTACGTTGTAAACGACAGTTTTCATGTCGCCAGTAGCTGGAGCGGAGATAACAACTTTTTTAGCGCCGCCTTTCAAATGTTTCTCAGCAGCTTCTTTAGTTGTGAAGAAACCTGTGCATTCCAGAACGATGTCTACGCCCAGGTCTCCCCAAGGCAATTCTTCAGGGTTACGGTTAGCCAAAACTTTAACTTCTTTACCGTTTACTTTGAAGAAACCGTCATGTACTTCTACTTGTCCTTGGAAAGTACCTTGTGTTGTATCATATTTCAACAGATGTGCCAGCATTTTGGAATCTGTCAAGTCGTTAATTGCTACTACTTCAATACCTTCTACGTCTTGAATACGGCGGAAAGCAAGGCGTCCAATACGTCCGAAACCGTTAATACCAACTTTAACTGTCATGAGTGAGTTCCTCCCAAAGTTCGTTTAGTTTAGTTTTATATATTCAAGACAGACCCGAAAGCCCGTCAAGACAACACAATTAAAAAACCTTATCAATCTCTTAAATAACGGCTTACAATCTCGGCAGCAGCGCCTTCGTCGGTGACAAGAATGTCTTCCTGTCCGAAACGCAATACTGCATGAATAGCAGCAGCCTTGCTCTTGCCTCCAGCCACACCTAACACCGTCTCCGTACGCCTGATGTCCTCCAAACGGAGTCCAAGCGTCAGCATTCTGTGAACAACGACGCCGTCTTCGTTAAAATAATAACCAAACGATTCGGCGACCGCACCCTCATTGCTGATCTGGGCAAAGGTTTCAGGGTCAAGCTTGCGTCTGTGGGCCATTGCTATGGCGTTGCCTATCCCGTGAATGATAATACGACTCTCTCGAATCAGGCTTAATATATCCTGAATATTCGTATCCTCAAGCAAGGAGTTGTAAGCATGATTGCTGAGCAAATCCGGTACATGGAGCAGACGGTATTGAGCGCCGACCTTGCGAGCCATCGTGGAGGCAATTGTATTTGCCTGCATTTCCATGCTCTCTCCCAAACCCCCGCGTGCCGGTACAAACCATCCGCCCTTAAGCGGGCCGTTAGCAGGTAATGCCAGTTGTTCCGCCACATCTGCAATCGTCGTGCCACCTGTTACAGCGACCACGTCCTCGTCATCCATAACACTCAGCAGCGCCTTTGCGCCAGCACGGCCCAGCTCCTGCTTCGCTAACGGTGAAGCATCCGAATCCCCTGGAACGACAACCACCTTCCTCAAACCGTAGGCTTGACGAATCTGATCCTCCAATTGGGACAGGCCGAACAAGTTGTTCGCAATCGGCTCCAGCTGTTCCAGCAGATCCAGTCCTGCTTTGCTCACCTTCATGCCCACACTCTCAATCTCAATTAGCCCTTGCGCTTTAAGGAGATCAGTCTCAGCGCGCAGTACGCGCTCGGTCATATCCAGTGAAGCTGCCAGTGTTCTGCGTCCGATAACTTCGGACAGCATAATCTGATGCAGGATCGTGTACCTTTTTTTCAAAACATCCATGAGGTCGGGCAGAAGCTGCTTCTGTATTTCTAATATCTTTCGCATGCTTTCCACTCCCGCACACTTCTAAGTTCTGTCTCTATGCTATATCTCTAACTGGTCTTAAAATGTCCCGGGATAACTTTTTAAGTCCCACGTATATCTTACCCAATATTTGCTTCACATGCAAGTCTATCTGAACCTATATTTCTCAACTTTTTATGTGAATATGCGCACGTAATAAAAGCTTGCAATTCAATGCCGTATATCATATAATCATCTTTGTTTCCAATTAATTAGTTGGTTGTTTGTAATGATTCATCTTTGCGCCCG
>Ga0006562J51391_1025906_pt1 | contig 10180 bp, 10 predicted proteins | sample Ararhi6_input_d2_FD_51391 | JGI IMG/M metagenome (IMG submission 51391) | reverse complement strand
TCACGCAGGAGGGCCGGCGGCTGCTGGTGGACTGCGGTCTGTTCCAGGGGCTCAAGCAGCTGCGGCTGCGCAATTGGGACGCGCTGCCCTTCGACGCGTCGGCCATCGACGCCGTGCTGCTGACGCACGCCCACATGGACCACAGCGGCTTCGTGCCGCGGCTCGTGAAGCTCGGCTTCAAAGGGAAGGTGTACTGCACGGCCGCCACGCGCGAACTGTGCGAACTGCTGCTGCCCGATTCGGGCCGGCTGCAAGAGGAAGAAGCCGCCTTTTCCAACCGGCACGGGTTCTCGAAGCACAAGCCGGCGCTGCCGCTCTACACCGAGCAGGAAGCGCGTGCCGCGCTGAAGCGCTTCGAATGCGTCGCCTTCGACGAAGAATGCTCGCCTTGGCCGGGCTGGTCGTGGCGGCTGGCGCGCGCCGGCCACATCCTCGGCGCGGGCAGCGTGCGCGTGGAATGGAAGGAAGGCAGCATCCTGTTCTCGGGCGACCTGGGTCGCAGCGACGACCTGGTGATGCGGCCGCCGCAGCAGGCCGCGCCGGCCGACTACGTGGTGGTGGAGTCCACCTATGGCAACCGCCGGCACCTGCAGGCGGATGCGCTCGGCGAACTGGCCGCGGTGATCAACCGCACGGCCGCGCGCGGCGGGGTGCTGGTGGTGCCGGCCTTCGCGGTGGGCCGCGCCCAGACCCTGCTGCACTGCATACAGCTGCTCAAGCGCGAAGGCCGCATTCCGGACATGCCGGTGTACCTGAACAGCCCGATGGCCGCAGATGCCACGCGGCTCTACAAGGCGCACCTGGACGAGCACCGCATGAGCGCCGAGCAATGCGCCGAGATGAGCGGGAAGACCATCATCGTCAACACGCTGGAAGAGTCCAAGCGCCTGAACACGCTGAGCTATCCGTCGATCATCGTGTCGGCCAGCGGTATGGCCACCGGCGGCCGCGTGCTGCATCACCTGAAGGCCTACGCGCCCGATGCCCGCAACACGATCCTGTTCGCGGGTTTCCAGGCCGCGGGCACCCGCGGCGCCGCGCTGGTGGGCGGCGCGGACGCGGTGAAGATCCATGGCACCTACGTGCCGGTCCGCGCCGAAGTGGCGAACCTCGAGACCCTGTCCGCCCATGCCGACCGCGAGCAGCTGCTGGCCTGGCTCTCGCCGCAGAAAGCGCCGCGGCGGGTGTTCGTGACGCACGGGGAGCCCGTGGCCGCCGATGCGCTGCGGCTGGCCGTCGAGGAGCGCTACGGCTGGCCGTGCACCGTTCCGGAATACCGCGAATCGCGGGAGCTGTGAAGGGGCTGCAGCCGTCCGCTATGGCCGTGCGGCCGCCAGCACCTTGGCCAGCGCGCGCGCGAGTTCGCCGCGCGTGTAGGGCTTGCGCAGCAGCTCCCAGCTTTGCGGCACGTCGCGGTCGGCGTCGAGCAGCTCCGACGAAAAGCCCGACATCAGGAGAATGGCGAGCTGCGGAAAGCGCTGCTGCGCCTCGGCGGCGAGCCGGGTTCCGCGCATGCCGGGCCCGAGCGCGATGTCGCTGAGCAGCACGTCGAAGGAATCCGCATCCGTTTCCATGCTCAGCAGGGCCTGCTCGGCATTGGCCGCGGTCACCACGCTGCAGCCGAGCGTCACGAGAAAGGTATGGACGACGCGGCGCACTTCGGCGTCGTCCTCGACCAGCATGACCCGCAGGCCGGCGGGAATCGCCTGCTCGCCGTCTTCTTCCTCCGCGGCCGCAGGGACCGGGTCGTACAGCTGGGGAAGGAAGAGCGTCACGGTCGTTCCCGCGCCCGGCTGCGTGGCGATGGCCACGGCGCCCTTGGACTGCTTCACGAACCCGTACACCGTGCTCAGGCCCAGGCCGGTGCCGCGACCGGCTTCCTTGGTCGTGAAGAACGGCTCGAAGGCGCGCTCCTTCACTTCCTCGGTCATGCCCGTGCCGCTGTCGGCCACCGAAATGGCAACGAAGCTGCCGTGCGCATCGTGGTCGCTGAGCTCGTTGTGCACCTCGGGCGGCAGCGCGCCGCAGGCCTCGGCGCGAAAGTGCAGCGTGCCACCCTCGGGCATGGCGTCGCGCGCGTTGATGGCAATGTTCAGCAATGCCGATTCGAGCTGTCCGGGGTCGGCGAGCACCGGCGGGCAGCCCGGCGCGGCATCGATCGCGATGGCGATGCGCTGATCGAGCGTGCGCCGCAGCATGTCGGCCAGGGAATGCAGCATCGCATGCGTGTCCACCGCATTGGGCTGCAGCATCTGCCGGCGCGAAAAGGCCAGCAGCTTGCCAGTGAGCTCGGCACCGCGCCGCGAAGCGCGCGCCGCGGCGCCCACCAGCTGCTGGGCATAGCCGTCCTGCGCAATGGCGGGCAGCTCTTCGAGCACCTGCAGGTTGCCCTGGATGATGGTGAGCAGGTTGTTGAAGTCGTGCGCGATCCCGCCCGTAAGCTGGCCGACGCTTTCGAGCCGCTGGGCGTGGCTGAGCGCCTCTTCGGTCTGCACCCGCTGCAGGCTGGTGGCCAGCAGGTTGGAGAGCGATTCAAGGAAGCGCAGCTCCTCGTCGCCGAAGCGCTTGGCCTCGCGCGATCGCACGGCCAGGACGCCGATGAAGCGGCCCCGGTCGTAGAAGGGCACGGCCAACGCGCTGACCAGCCCGGCATCGAGGTAGGCCTGCGGCACCGCGAAGCGCCGCTCTTCGCGGTAGTCGGTCACCACCACCGGCCGCCCCTCGGCAAACACGAAGCCGGGCGGCGTGTTCGCATGGCTTGGAATGCGCGCACCGATTTCTTCTCCGGGCACCAGGCCCACGCCGCTGGCCACGCGGAATTCGAGGCGGCTGTTCTCCAGCAGCAGCACCATGGCCACCTCGACCTCCAGCGCTTCCGCGGCCATGGCGGGCACGTGGTCGAGCACCACCTGCAGGTCGCGGGTGTCCACGGCCAGGCGGCCCAGCTGCGCGAGATAGTCGCTGTAGCGCGCCCGCTGCAGCGCCTGCTTCACGCGGGGATAGGCGCCGATGTCGCGAATGGCGGCCACCACGAACGGCAGGCCCTGGCTCTGTAGCGGGCTGAGTGCGATCTCGACCATCACCTCGCTGCCGTCCTTGCGCTTGGCGACCAGTTCCATCTGCGTGCCCATGGGCCTGGGGCGCGGCGCCCGGCCGTAGGCCTCGCGGTAGGAGGCATGGCGCGGGCGGATGCTGTCGGGCACCAGCGCGTCGACATTCAGCCCCACCAGCTCGTCGACCGCATAACCCAGCACGCTGGCTGCCGCGGGGTTGGCCAGCACGATGCGGCCGGCCTGGTCGACCAGCAGCAGCGAGTCGGGATAGGAAATGAAGAGCGAACGGAAGACGCTGCTCTCTTCAACGCCCGAAGGCAGTCCCGGCAGGGAGGGAGCGATCGGGGAGGAGGGCGGCTTCATGAACTCAGCCCTGCGTGACGGGCGGAACCAGGATGTAGCCCGCGCCCCGCACCGACTTGACGATCTGCGGATCGTCCGGATCGGCCTCGATCTTCTTGCGCAGCCGGCCGACCTGCACGTCGATGGTGCGGTCGAATGGGGCGGCTTCGCGCCCGCGCGTCTGCTCGAGCAGGAAGTCGCGCGAGAGCACGCGCCCGGGGTGGCGCGCAAAAGCGCAGAGCAGGTCAAATTCGCCGCCGGTGAGCGGTATGTTCTGTCCCTGCGGGTTCGTCAGGCTGCGCGCCGCGAGGTCGAGCTGCCAGCCGGCGAAGCGCAGCCGATCGGAGATCCCTGGGGCGGAGGCTCCCGGCGCAGCGGCAGGGACAGCGGGGACGTCGCCCGGCGCCAGCCGCCTGAGCACGGCCTTGACCCGCGCCACCAGCTCGCGCAGGTCGAAGGGCTTCGTCACGTAGTCGTCCGCGCCCACCTCCAGGCCGACGACCTTGTCCACCGCGTCGCCGCGGCCGGTGACGATGACCAGACCGCAGCGCCAGTTCTCGCGCATGCGCCGGGCAATGGAGAAGCCGTCCTCGCCGGGCAGCCCGAGGTCGAGAAGCACGAGGTCGGCGGGGTCGCTGTCCATCAGCGCCATCAAGGAAGGGCCGTTGTGCAGCTGGGTCACGCGAAAGCCGTGGCTCTGAAGGTAGTTGGCCAGCAGCTGCGTGATGTCGATCTCGTCGTCCAGTACCGCGATGTGAGAGGCGGATTTCATCCGTAAAGCGTGGATTCGATGCCGAATGTCACAGCATTGTTAAGGGCTGCACAAGCGTAGCACGAGCGGCCTGCAGGCGACTTGCAATTCTGCTGGAGCAGGAGGGGCGATGCGACCACCGCCGGACACGATCCGCAGCACCTTCACACGCTGGGCAGCGAAGCGCTGTTGACGGAATTGTTCGCGGAACCCGCGGTCGTCAGCCTGTTCACGATGGTGGTGGCACCTTCGGCGCGGCGCACGGCCCGTTCGACCGCGGCAATCAGGTGCTTGCTGGCCAGCTGGCCCTGCAAGGTGACCACGCCGTCCTTCACGCGCACGTCCACATCGCAGCCGACCACCGCCGGATCCCAGTTCAGCTGGGCAAAGACCTCATGCCTGAGTTGGATATCGGGGTTCATTTCAAACCTTTCGAAGAAGAGCGGCTTCCTATTGGGCCTCGGCGATCCGCATCACGACGCGGCCCTCGATCCGGCCCTGCCGCATGCGGTCGAGCACGGTGTTGATGTTGTCCAGGCTGTCCTCGGTGCAGACGGTTCGCACCTTGCCCTCGCCGGCAAACTCCAGCGCCTCCTGCAGGTCCTTGCGTGTGCCCACGATCGAGCCTCGCACCGTCTTGGCGTTGAGCACCATGTCGAAGATCGGCAGCGCAAAGTCGCCGGGCGGCAGGCCCACCAGGGCCATCGTGCCGCGCTTGTGCAGCATGCCCAGCGCCTGGCCGAACGCACTGCGCGAGACCGCTGTGACCAGCACGCCGTGCGCGCCGCGCAAGCTGCGCTGCAATTCCTTCACGGGATCCTGGGTGGCGGCATTGATGACCATGTCCGCGCCGAGTTCCTTTGCCAGCTGGAGCTGGCCGTCGTGGATGTCGACGCCCACCACATGGAAGCCCATGGCTTTCGCGTACTGCACGGCCAGATGGCCGAGGCCGCCGACGCCCGAGACCACCACCCAGTCGCCCGGTTTGCAGTCGAGCATCTTCAGGCCCTTGTAGACCGTGACGCCGGCGCACAGCACGGGAGCGATCTCGGTGAAGCCCACGTTGGCGGGAAGCCGCCCGATGTAGCCCGGGTCGGCCAGCACGTATTCGGCGTAGCCGCCGTTGACGGTGTAGCCGGTCATCTGCTGCTCGTCGCACAGCGTTTCCCAGCCGGTGATGCAGTGTTCGCAGTGGCCGCAGGCCGTGTGGAGCCAGGGCACGCCCACGCGGTCGCCTTCCTTCACGCCCTTGACGCCGGCACCGATGGCCGCGACGAAGCCCACGCCCTCGTGCCCCGGAATGAAGGGCAGCGAAGGCTTCACGGGCCAGTCGCCATCGGCGGCGTGAAGATCGGTGTGGCACACGCCCGAGGCGACCACTTTCACGAGCACCTGGCCAGCTGTGACCTGCGGAATGGCAACTTCCTCGATCTGCAGGGGCTGGCCGAATTCCCGTACGACGGCAGCCTTCATGGTTTGCATGGACTTGTTCCTCAGGCCTCGACGGCCAGCTCGTTGACTACCGAAACCACTCCTGGCGCGGACCAGGCGGCGCCGCGCACCGCTTCCAGCTCCGCCCAGGAACGCACCTTGCCGCGCAGCACGACCTGCGAGCCGTGAACGTCGACCGCCACCTGCCGCGGCGCATCGTGGAACACGCGGATGAGCGCGTCCTGGACCTGGCGTTCCACGTCCGCGGAACACGTCTGCAGCTTGATCTTCACTAGGTTCGTGATGCCGGTGACGCCCAACAGGTTGCGAGCCGTCGATTCCGCGGCCTGGCGCTGGTAGTCCCACTCGACTTCGCCGGTCAGCGTGACCCATCCGCCCTCGACCATCGGCCGCACCGCGTCGCGCGGGACCTGCACGTTCCATTCGAGCGCGTGCCCGACGGCCTGTGCGATGTCGGCATCGGTGCGTTCGAGGCCGGCGGCCAGCTTCACCGAGGTTTCGATGGCCAGCGCCTTCACGCCGCTGACGCGCTGCACCGCCCGTTCCACCGCGAGTTTTTCGGCATAGCTGCCGATATGGCCCGTCAGCGTGACCACGCCGTGATCGACGATGACGCCCACATTCGCCGAAGCGATGGCCGGATCCCATTCGAGTTCGGCCTGGATGTCGGCCCTGAGCTGTGTGTCGGATTTCATTGGATTCCTGTTCCTTGGCTGGTATCGCTGCACCGCGCCGGTCAGGCGCCCGGTTCCTGTCGCACCAGCAGCACGGGCACCGGACTGCCGCGCACGACAAGATCGGCGTCGCTTCCGAGCGCAAGGCGGCTGAAGCCGCGCCGGCCATGGGTGCCCATCACGACCAGGTCGCATGCGGCGTTCTTGGCCTCTTCGATCACGACGTCGGCAATCCGTCCGCGCGTGACCTCGCGCAGGATGGTGTCGACCTCGACTTCCGACTGCGCTGCGGCGGCCTTGCCGGCCGCCAGCACGGATTCCCCGTACTCCCGCAGCTTCTGCAGGCTGGCATCGAAGCTGGAGATGGTCGACATTTCCATCAACATCGGAAAGTCGTCGATGACGTGCAGCAGGCGCAGTTTTCCTTTTTGCTCGGCCGCCAGGCGGATGGCCTCGCGCAACCCGCGTTCCGCAGTGGGGCTGCCGTCGATGGGAACAAGAATGCGATGGTACATGGCGCTGTCTTCCTTTGGGCCGGGCTGAAGGGAGGTTCGCTACCGGCCGATCGGCGAACGCTTCGATTTTTCGGCCGGGTCGCAGGCGCGGGCTTGCGCCATGTCAAACCAGCGGCAGGGAACTGTGCGGAGACTGGCAGCCACACTCCACTTCATGATGGATCCGGCATGTACCAGCGCACTCTTCCCGCGGTCACGATGACCACGGCGCGGGTGCCGAGCGCGCCGGGTTCTCCGATCAGCCCGGCCACCGTGTGCGGCGGCGTGCAGATCAGGGCCAGGTCGGGTGCGGCGGGCAACTGCGAGGCCCGGGCGAACACCGGCACGCCGTCCAGCATGGCGTGCTTCGATTCACCCCGTAGACCGGTCCGGAAAAAGCGCCGGCGCGCAGAATACGGCGACCGAGGCCGGCGACAGCAGGCGATCGAGATGGCGGATGCTCAATGGAATCTCCGGATGGTTCGGCCCTTGCCCGGCTCGGCGAGGCCGGCACCGGTCAGCGGCGGTGGCCCGCCTCCGCCAGCGCCTGGCAGGCGGCGCAGCGGATGGCCATGGGCTGCGCCAGCAGGCGGTCGCGCGGGATGTCCTCGCCGCAATCGATGCACAGGCCGTAGCGGCCTTCGGCGATGCGTTGCTGCGCCTGCTCGATCTGGCTCAATCGCAGGCGGTCGACCTCGATCTCCGCGAAGCGCACGTCGTCCTGCCGCTCGCTCTCGGCCTCGTCGGCATGGCTTCGCACCTCGTGTGCATCGTCGGCCGTGCCTGGCTGGAGGCCCGGGGTGCTTTCGCGCAGCTCCTGCAGGACCTGGCTCTTCATGAGCTCGAGTTGCCGGGCCAGCATGTCGCGGTCGGTGGCGTTCAGATGTTTCATTGCGTTCTCGTTGAAATCGGCGTTCGAAGAAAAGGTATTGCCGCGGCGGCCCGTTGTTCCGGCATGCGCACCGCGACATACGCCAGGCGCCCGTCGCGCAGCACCAGCAGTGCGATCGGCCGGCCGACCGGCATGTGCGACAGGGCCTGCCTGAACTGGTCGATGCGATCGAGGCGCATGTCATTGAGGGCCACGATGAAATCGCCGGCGCGGATGCCTTCGCTGCGTGCGAGCCCGGTGGCGTCGCGCACCAGCAGGCCGCTGTCGATGCGCAGCTGCGCCTTCTGCGCCGCGGACACTTCGCCAAGACTCAGGCCCAGGCCGTCGTTCCATTCAGGCGCGGCGGCGGGCAGCAGGGAGGTCCTGGCCACCGGCTGCTCCGAGGGCGTGATCCAGACGGTGCGCTGTGCGCCGTGCCGCCAGACCTCCATGCGGCTGCGGTCGCCCGGGACACGGTCCTCGATCTGGCGCAGCAGTGCGGTCAGGCGCGAGACCGCAAGGCCGTCGAAGGCCGTCACGATGTCTCCCTGCACGAGGCCGGCCGCATGCGCCGGGCTGTCGGCTTCGACGCGGACCACGAGTGCGCCGGCGGCTGCCGGCAGTGCGAACGACTGGGCCAGCTCGGGCGTCATCTCCTGGAACTCCGCGCCCAGGTGGGCGCGCCGGACGCTGCCGCGCGCGCGCAGCTGCGTCGCGATCCGCATCGCCAGGTTGATGGGCACCGCGAACGACAGGCCCATGTAGCCGCCGCTGCCGCTGTAGATCATCGAATTCATGCCGACGACCTCGCCGCGGCTGTCGAACAGCGGGCTGCCGGAACTGCCCGGGTTGATGGCGACGTCGGTCTGGATGAAGGGGACGTCGCCGGCGCCGCCCACGAGGCGGTCCACCGCGCTGACCACGCCCGCCGTGACGCTGCCGTGGAATCCGAACGGCGCGCTGATGGCCGCCACCCAGTCGCTCGGCGCAAGCCGCGAGGAGTCTCCGATGACGGCGGCGGACAGGCCGGTGGCGTCGATCTTCAGCAGGCCGACATCGGTGCGCTTGTCGGCGCCGACCACGCGTGCCGTGAAGTGCCGGCCGTCGTCGAGACGGACCTGGGCCTCGTCGATGTTCACGACCACGTGCGCGCTGGTGAGGATCAGGCCGTCGCTGCTGATGATCACGCCGGAGGCCAGGTCGCGGATCTGGCTGATGCGCACGCTGGCCGGCAGCGGCCAGGCGAGGCGGTCGGCAAAGTCGCGCTCGGGCGCGATCTCCAGTTCGATGTCTTCCGGATTCTGGTCGCGCCCGATGCGCAGCGTGCTGATGTCGACGACCGAAGCGCTGCGGCTTGCGACAAGCGAGGAAAAGACCGGTGCCGGGGACGGGCCCGTGCCCGATGGCGGCGCCGCGACCGGTGCGGTTGCGGGCGCGGTGGCGCAAGCTGCGAGCACCGCGAGCAGGCCGCCGCATGCGGTGGCAAGAATGATGCGCCGGATCGACCGCACGGCAGGCCCGGTCAAACCGCCTGGGGCGACAGCACGACGGGCCGGACCGCCGACTGCGTGCCCTCGGCACTGCGCACGGCCGTGCCGAAGGCCTGCAGCCGGGTGGCGAAGCTGCCGCTGTCGACTTCGCGCGTGGTGAACGCCGTGTCCAGGATTGGCGCGCGGCCGATCAGCCGGCTGATCTCTGCCACGGCATGGGGCGCGCCGCTTCCCCCCGTGACCGAGATCACCGCCACGTCGGGCAGGTGATGGCGCCGCGTGCCGACGAAGCTGCGCATCGGTCCGGCAAGGCGCTGTCCCCAGATCGGCGACACCAGCACCACGGCGTCGAAGTCCTTCGTCTTCGGACCGTCGCAGCGGATCGCCGGGTGTCGGCGAAAGAGTGAATCGAGCAGGCAACGAAAGCTGCCGAGGGCGCCGGCGCGCGGCCGGATCTCGGCGATCTCGGCCATGGGCCAGCCCTGCTGGCTGCACAGCAGCTGCGCCACCTTGCGCGACGTTCCCGTGTAGGAGTAGACGACCACGAGGATCTTGTTCATGGCTCACCCTTGGTGTGTGTTCATGGAGCAATCAATGTAGGCCGCGCGCGTCGCGACTGCCTTGATCTGGAACAAGACGCAGCTGCCGGCCGGCGGCGAACATCCGCTCATCTCCAAAGAGCCAACAAAGGAACCTCATGAAAATCCTTCTCGCCGTGGACGGCAGCGAATACACGGCTCGCATGCTCGACTACCTGGCTGCGCACAAGGAGTGGTCGAACGCAGGCCATGCCTTCACGGTCTTCAATGCGGTGCTTCCGGTGCCCCATCGCGCGGCGGCCTTCGCGGGGCCGGATCTCGCGCATACCTACTATGAAGACGAGGCACGCGTCGTCCTGGAGCCGGTGCGCGCCGCGCTCGCTCTTCACGGCATCGAGGCGGCGTTCGCCCACAAGGTCGGCCATGCCGCCGACGAGATCGCCAACTTTGCGGAGCACGGGAAGTTCGACCTCGTGGTCATGGGATCGCACGGGCAGGGTGCGCTGAAGAACTT
>Ga0006562J51391_1045855_pt1 | contig 10186 bp, 8 predicted proteins | sample Ararhi6_input_d2_FD_51391 | JGI IMG/M metagenome (IMG submission 51391) | reverse complement strand
ATGGCTTCCTCGAACTTGCCATCGAGCGCCAGCGGCAGCACGTCGAACGCGCGCCCGATGCCGTGCATGATGGCGTCCTCGTCGGCCGCGCTGGGACGTCCGAGCACCCAGGGGGTGACCTTGTCCTTGTGCCCCGGGTGGCCGATGCCGACCCGCAGGCGGTGGAACTTGCCGTGGCCCAGGTGGGCCATGATGTCGCGCAGTCCGTTCTGGCCGCCGTGGCCGCCGTCGAACTTCATGCGGACGGTGCCGGGCGAGAGGTCCAGTTCGTCGTGGGCGACGAGGCACTCTTCCGGCGCGATCTTGTAGTAGCGCAGCGCCGAGGCGACGGCGATGCCGCTCTTGTTCATGAACGTCGCGGGCTTGAGCAGCCAGACCGTCTCGCCCCCGATGCGCAGCTTGCAGGTCTCGCCGTGCAGCTTGCCGTCGAAGGTCCAGCGCTCCCCCTGATCCATCGCCAGGGCGTCGACGCACCAGAACCCGGCGTTGTGCCGGGTCCTGACGTATTCGGCCCCGGGGTTACCGAGGCCGACGATAAGACGAAGTGTCGCCATTGCGAAAAGCGGAGCCGGCCCGCGGCGCGGAGGCGCGCGGGCCGGTGCCGATTACTTCTTCTCTTCGGTCGCGGCGGCGTCGCCACCTTCGGCGGCCGTCGGATCGACTTCTTCCTGGATCGCGGCCACGGTGACGACGGCGACGTCGTGCTCCTTGCCGAGGCCCAGTTCCGGGATTTCCACGCCGGCCGGCAGCTTGAGGTCGGACAGGTGGACGATGTCGCCGGCCTTCAGGTCGGCCAGGTCGAGTTCGATGAACTCCGGCAGGTTCTTCGGCAGGCACGAGACGGTCACTTCCGTCAGGTTGTGCGAGATCACCAGACCGGCGGTCTTGCCGGCCGGGGACTTCTCCTGGTTCAGGAAGTGCACCGGAACGGCGACGCGGACGGCCTCGTTCTCGTTAACGCGCTGGAAGTCCATGTGCAGCATGAGCTGCTTGAACGGGTGCTTCTGCCAGTCCTTGATCAGGACGCTCTGCTTCTTGCCGTCGACCGTCAGTTCGATGACCGACGAGTAGAACGACTCGAAACGCGAACCGAGCAGGATGTCGTTGTGAAGGACCTGGATCGCCTGCGGGGCTTCGCCCGCGCCGTACACGATAGCCGGCACGTAGCCCGCAATGCGAAGGCGGCGGCTCGCACCCTTCCCTTCGATCTTGCGGCTCGTGGCGGTGAGCTGATGATTGGTAGCCATGGTGTTGCCTCAAGTAAACCGCCTCGCGGCGGTGGGTAAAGGACTCCCCCGCGACCAGGGGAGCCCGAAAAAACGAAGATCAGTCGATGTAGAGCGAGCTCACCGATTCGCCGTAGGCGATGCGGCGGATCGTCTCCGCGAGCAGTTCCGCGACCGACAACTGACGGATTTTCGCACAGTTACGGGCGTTGTCGCGCAACGGCAGCGTATTGGTCACCACCAGCTGGTCGAGCTGGGAGTGCTCGATGTTGTCGATCGCGGCCCCCGAGAGCACCGGGTGGACGCAGTAGGCGACGACCTTGCGGGCGCCCTTTTCCTTCAGGGCGGCCGCCGCGGCGCAGAGCGTGCCGGCGGTATCCACGATGTCGTCGACCAGGACGCAGGTCTTGCCGTCCACGTCGCCGATGATGTTCATGACCGTGGCCACGTTCGCCTTCGGGCGGCGCTTGTCGATGATCGCGAGGTCGGCGTCGTCGAGGCGCTTGGCGAGCGCACGCGCACGCACCACGCCGCCGACGTCCGGGCTGACCACGATCAGGTCGTCCATGCTGTGGTGACGCCAGATGTCGGCCAGCAGCACCGGCGAGGCGTACACGTTGTCGACCGGGATGTCGAAGAAGCCCTGGATCTGGTCCGCGTGCAGGTCGATCGTGAGCACGCGGTCCGCGCCGGCCGTGGCGATCATCTTCGCCGCCAGCTTCGCCGTGATCGGCACGCGCGCCGAGCGCGGGCGACGATCCTGGCGGGCGTAGCCGAAGTACGGCATGACCGCCGTGACCGTGCCGGCCGAGGCGCGCTTGAGCGCGTCCACCAGCACCAGCAGGTCGAACAGGTTCTCCGCGCTGGGAGCGCCCGTCGGCTGGATCACGAAGACTTCCTGCTTGCGGACGTTCTCCTCGATCTCGATCTGGGCCTCGCCGTCGCTGAACCGGCCGATGAGGGCCTTGCCGAGCGGGATGCCCAGGCGGGCGGCGACATCGTCGGCGAGCGCGCGGTGCGCGTTGCCGCTGAACAGCATCGGGGTGGACGTATCCACGGAGGAACTCCTGGCGTTTGGTGGGTTGGTGTTCGGCTCTGCCACCGCGGACGGTGGCTGGGGCGGCAGGATTCGAACCTGCGCATGCGGGAATCAAAATCCCGTGCCTTAACCAGCTTGGCGACGCCCCAACAATTCGTTCCGGCGAGCCGTGCGGCGCGCCCTCGCTTTGCCGCAGCCCGCGGCCCTACCCGACGTTACGACACGATTCCCTTCGCCCCGATCCGGTTCCGCGCGACGAGCAGCGGTGACGGATCGATGCCCGCGGCCACGTGGGCCGTGAAGCCCCCGGGACAGCGCGAAGCGACACCGAGCGCCGCCTCGTGGGTTCTCGTTTCCAGGAAGACGCAGCCGCCGCTGCCGGACAACCGCGCATGGCCGAAGCCACCCAGCCAGTCCAGCGCCGCTGCCACCCGCGGGTGCCTCGCGCGCACGACCGGCTCGAAGGCGTTTTCCGCCGAAGCCCCGGAAACAAAGGATGAAATTGTCGCCCGCGGGGCCTGGCGTGTCAATTCGGGCGCCGCGAAAAGCGCCGCCGTGGGGACGTGCTCCCGGGGGTCCACCACCACGTACCAGCGGCGCGGCAGTTGCATCGGGGTCAGCGCCTCGCCCACCCCCTCGGCCCAGGCGGAACGCCCGCGGACGAAGACCGGCACGTCGGCGCCGAGCGCGAGGCCGAGCGCTGCCAGCGCGTCCTCGTCGAGGCCCGTGTCCCATAGCGTGTTGAGACCGACGAGCACCGACGCGGCGTCGGAACTGCCGCCCCCCAGGCCGCCGCCCATCGGGATCCGCTTCGACACCTCGATCTCGGCGCCCAGCGCGGTGCCGGTATGCACCGCCAGGAGCCGGGCGGCGCGCACGGTCAGATCGGCCTCCTCGGGCACGCCGGGAACGGCCTTCGGACGCGTGATCGCGCCATCCGTCCGCACCCGCAGACGGACCTCGTCGCCCCAGTCGAGCAGGCGGAAGACGGTCTGCAGTTCGTGGTAGCCGTCCTCGCGACGGCCGACGATGCGCAGGAACAGGTTGAGCTTGGCCGGTGCCGGCCAGACGGTCCAGTCGCCTTGCGCCAGCGGTTCGAGCGGCCGGCTCATGAACACGCGGAGGTGGTCGGGGAAGCCGTTCTCGCGATCGCGCCGCAGCGCTCGCGCGAAGTCCGGTGCATGCTTGTCGACCACCGCGAAGCCATGCTTCGCGTAGAACGGCGCGTTCCAGGGAACGTCGGCCAGCGTGCCCAGGTCCACCCGGCGATATCCCGCCTCGCGGGCCCACGCGCAGGCGTGCTCGAGCAGCGCCGCGCCGATCCCCTTGCCGCCGAACGCCGGCAGCACGTCGATCTCGGCGATCCCGATGGCGTGTTCGGCCCCGTCGGTGTCGAGGCACACGAAGCCGACCACGTCGCCGTCGGCCACCGCCACCCAGACCATGCCGCGGGCGATCAGCTCGCGCACCGTGTCGACGGGCAGCGACATGCCCGAGTAGGAAGGCCATGCCTCGTGCCCACGGAACAGCTCGACGGCCGCGCGCTCGATCGCGCAGAGGCGTTCGGCGTCGTCGTCGTGGGCGCGGGAGATCGTGAAATGCATGGCGGAGCCGCGTTACGGAAGCCGCTCAGTATAGCGGCGGCCCTCCGCGATCGATGACGGATAGGCCCCCGCGTAGGAGCGGACCCGGCCGCGATGGGTGCTCGCGGCCAGGTCCGCTCCTACGGGGCAATAAAGGTGCGGATCAGCGGCCGAACGACCAGCTCTCGATCGACAGGCGGACCTTGTACGGGGGCCGCTCGGCGAAAACGCGCGAGGGCATCGCCGGCTGCCTGACGGTGTCCCATTGCCGGTAGTCCACGGTCCAGCCGTCCTGCACGAGCCGCGACGGCAGGCGATCCGCGCCGAAGGCGATGTCGGCGGGGCCGGTATCCGCGCGCAGCCCGAGCACCCAGCGCTTCAGTTCGGCAAGCGGAATCTGCCAGCCCACGGTCTGCGCCATGAGCGTCTCGGCGTCGGGGCCGCGGCGCGTCCCGCCGTCGAGGCCTTCCAGTTCGGCTCCCGCGGGCCCGCCCGTCAAGCGGAACGTGCGGCCGGTGACGGGGCCGCGCACGACGAACTCGTAGCGGTCGCCGTCCTGGCGCCAGCTCAGGCTGCCCGACCCGGAATCCTTGTCGCTCGCCACCGAAAGGCGGCCTTCGAGCGTCCAGTGATCGGTATCGGCGAGCGAGCGCTCGCGTTCCTCCTGCAGACCGAGCGTCACGGCGTCGCCGGGCTGGCGCACCGGCGGGCGCGTGGTGGCGCAAGCGGCGAGGAAGAGGATCGACAGCGCGGCGAGGACACGGATCGGATGCGGCATTCGCGAAAGGGGCGCCATCAGGGTTTCAGTTTCCGCTCGGTCTTTTCGAGCGACGCGTTCCTGGGGTCGATGCGGCGGACCTCGTTGAGCAGCTTGCGCGCCTCGTCGTGATGGCCGCGGCTCCACAGGACTTCGGCGAGATGCACGCCGATGTCGCCATCCTTGCGCTGCGCCCAGGCGCCGCGCAGGGTGGCTTCCGCCTGGTCGAGGCGGCCCTGGCGAAATTGCAGCCAGCCCCAGGAGTCGGCCACGGACGGATCGTCGGGGCGCGCGGCGCGCGCCGCCTGGATCAGCGCCTGGGCCTCGCCGAGGTCGCGGTCGTTGTCGGCCAGCGTGTAGCCGAGCGCGTTGCTCGCCTCGATGTCGCCGGGCTTCAGCTCGAGCACCTTGCGGAAGTCGCTCACGGCGCGGTCGACCTGCCCCGCCTCGGCGTAGGCGAGACCGCGGCCGTAGAGCATGTCGGTGTCGTCCGGCTTCACACGCAGCGCCTTGTCGTAGGCCGCGGCGGCCGCGTCGAAGTGGCGCCCGTCCATGTTCAGTTCGCCCTCGAGGGCGTAGGCCTGGCGGAGCTGGTCCGGCCGGTCGGCGTAGGTGGTCTGCAGTTCCGCCACGATCTCCTGCGCGTCGTCGTCCTTGCCCTGTTGATGCAGCACCACGGCACTGCGGACGGAGGCATCGAAGATATGCGGGTCGTCGTCGCCCACGGCGGCGTACCAGTCCAGCGCGTCCTCCTGCTTGCCCAGCAGTTCGGCGAGCTGCCCCAGCACGAAGGCGTTCTCTTCCTGCACCGCGTCGGGGCGGCGGCGGATCTCCTGATACAGGCGGCCGACCGCAGCCTTGTCGCCGGCGCGCGCGGCGAGGCTCATGCGCAGGGCGTAGGTATCCGGGTTCTGCGTCCCCGTGGCGAGGAGGGTGCCGGCGGTCTTGAGATCGCCGTCCTGGATCAGCAGGGTGGCGTAGGCGAGGCGCAGGCGCGGGTTCTTCGGGTCCTTCGCGACCGCCTTCGCGAAGAGCTTGCGCGCGCCGGCCTTGTCGCCGGCGCGATAGGCCTGCTGGCCAGCCCAGGCGTAGGTCGTGCCGTCATGGAACTTCGCCAGCGCGGCCTCGCCGATGCGCTTCGCGTAGTCGTGCCGGCCGAGGTTCTCGCCCAGTTCGCTCATGGCGAGCCAGGCCGTGGCGTCGTCGGGCAGGCGCTGCGGGGTGGCGATGCGCTCGAGCAGCACGCCGGCCTGCGCCGCGTCGCGGGCGCCGACCACGATCCGGCCGAACTCGCGCCAGGCATCCGGGCTACCGGAGGCGACGAGGATCTCCAGCTGCCGCTGGGCTTCGTTGGTGTCGCCACGGTCCAGCGCCATCCGGGCGCGGCCGCTTGCCAGGTCGGCGGGCGTGGCGCCCAGCGCGGCCCAGCGGTCGAGCGCCTTGCCGGCGGCCGCCTGATCGTGGACGGCGAGGGCCAGCTCGACCGCGCGCGCGGCCACTTTCGGGTCGTCGCCGATCGCCGCGGCCTTGCCGTAGGCGTCCGAGGCGGTCTTGAGATCGTTGGACGCCAGCGCGAAGTCGCCGGCCATCAGCTGCGCCTGCAGGTCGCGCTCGGGCGGAACGATGGCCACGTGCAGCCGATCGAGCGGCTGGACGCCGGTCCGGACGGCCTGCGGGGCCTCGCCCGGCGACGGGCCATGGCCCGTGGTGGCGCAGCCGGCCAGGACGACGCCGAGGGCGCCGGAAATCACAAGATGCCGCACTCGCTTGAACTTGGACCGACCGGTCAGCACACTACTCTCCGTCATCTGGAGGACACATCCGGACAATCCCCGGCCCTCCTGTCAGCGCACAATGCGCCCTTAGCTTAGCCGACGCCACTCAAGCCGACCTCAGAGTCATGCCACTCATCGCCCTCGGGCTCAATCACCTCACGGCGCCGGTCAGCCTGCGCGAGCAGGTGGCCTTCGACGCCGCGGTGACACCCGAGGCGCTCGGCGACCTCACCCGGCAACCCGGGGTCGAGGAGGCGATGATCCTGTCCACGTGCAACCGCACCGAGCTGTACTGCAGCGTGGCGGAAGGATTCGAGGGCACGCCCGGCCAGTGGCTGTCGCGCCAGCACCGATTGACCCCGCAACGCCTCGACGAGTTCCTCTACCGTCACGACGAACACGACGCCGTCAGGCACATGTTCCGCGTCGCGACGGGGCTGGACTCGATGGTGCTGGGCGAGCCGCAGATCCTGGGCCAGGTGAAGGACGCCTACCAGCACGCGCGCTCGGCGCAGAGCCTGCGCGCCCCCATGGAGCGGCTCCTGCAGCACACCTTCGCGGTGGCCAAGCGCGTGCGGACCGACACCCGCATCGGCGCCCACACGGTGTCGGTCGCCTACACCGCCGTGCGCCTGGCCGAGCAGGTGTTCACCGATCTGCGCCAGGCCTGCGTGCTGCTGATCGGCGCCGGCGAGACCATCGAACTGGCCGCGCGCCACCTCGCCGACAAGAACGTGCGCCGGCTCATCGTCGCCAACCGCACCCTCGAGAACGCCCAGGAGCTGGCCGGCCGCTACGCCGGCTACGCGATCTCGCTGGCCGACCTGCCCCGCCACCTCGCCGAGGCCGACATCGTCATCACGTCGACGGCGTCGCGCCTGCCGGTGGTGACGCGCGCGATGGTCGCCGACGCCATCGCCGCGCGCCGCCGTCGCCCCATGTTCATGGTGGACATCGCCGTGCCGCGCGACATCGAGCCCGAGGTGGCGACGCTGGACGACGTCTACCTCTACGGCATCGACGACCTGCGCCAGGTGATCGATGAGAACCGCCGCTCGCGGGAGCTGGCCGCCCGCGAGGCCGACGCGATCATCGATCTCCAGGTCGAACGCTACATGGCCTGGCGCCGCGCCCTCACCCTCCGCAATCCGGCGGTGGACATGCGCGCGGCGGCCGAGGCGCAGCGCGACGAGGTCCTCGCCCGGGCCCAGGCCATGCTGGGCAAGGGCCGTCCGGCCGAGGAAGCCCTCGCCTTCCTCGCCAACACGCTGACCAACAAGCTCCTGCACACCCCCAGCGCGCGGCTGCGCGACGCCGCCATGGCGGGCGACCTCGACCTCCTCCACGCGGCCGGCCGCCTGTACGGACTGGACCCGGACGACGACGTTTCCGCATGATGTACGGCTTGGGACTCGCCCAGAGCCGGACCTCACGCACCGCATGACCCCCTCGATCCGCCGCAAACTCGAAGCCCTCGCCGAACGTCACGAGGAGATCGGCCTGCTGCTCGCGCAGCCGGACGTGCTCGCCGACGGCCAGCGCTTCCGCGATCTGTCGCGCGAATACGCGCAGCTCGAACCCGTCGCCCTGTCGCTGAAGGATCACGACGAGGCCGAGCGCGAACTGGCCGAAACACGGGCGATGCTCGACGACCCCGAGATGCGCGACATGGCCGCCGACGACATCGCGCGGATCGAGGCGCACCTCGCGCGACTGGACGGCGAGTTGCAGGTGCTGCTCCTGCCGAAGGATCCGCGCGACGAGGGCAACCTCTTCCTGGAAGTGCGCGCGGGCACCGGCGGCGACGAAGCCGCCATCTTCGCGGGCGATCTGTTCCGCATGTACGCGCGCTACGCCGAACGCCAGCGCTGGCACGTGGAAATCCTCAGCGCGAGCGACGGCGAGCACGGCGGCTACAAGGAAATCGTCGCCCGCATCGAGGGCCGCGGCGCGTATTCGAAGCTGAAGTTCGAGTCGGGCACGCACCGCGTGCAGCGCGTGCCGGAGACCGAATCGCAGGGGCGCATCCACACGTCCGCCGCCACCGTGGCCATCCTGCCCGAGCAGGACGAAGTCGGCGACATCGAACTGCGCGACGCCGACCTGAAGGTCGACACCTTCCGCGCCTCGGGCGCGGGCGGCCAGCACGTCAACAAGACCGACTCCGCGATCCGCATCACGCACCTGCCCACCGGCACGGTGGTGGAATGCCAGGACGAACGCAGCCAGCACAAGAACCGCGCCCGGGCCATGAGCCTGCTCAAGGCGCGACTGCTGGACGCCGAGCGCAGCAAGCAGAGCGCGGCCCAGGCCGAGTCGCGCCGCCTGCAGGTCGGTTCCGGCGACCGCAGCCAGCGAATCCGTACGTACAACTTCCCTCAGGGCCGCATCACCGACCACCGCGTCAACCTCACCCTGTACCGCCTGACCGAAGTCATGCAGGGCGACCTCGACGAGCTGATCGACACCCTCACCCGCGAGAACCAGGCCGACGAGCTGCAGACGCTCACCGCGGGCGGTTGACCGTCCTGCGAGCACCCATCGCCGATACGAACGGCTCCCACCCTCCGGTAGTCATGCTGCTACCCGAGGGTGGTGTCGGCGGTCCGGTGTCGCATCGAGGCTGACGACACCGTGACGCTCACTGAGGCACAGTTCGCGGACCACACGGGAGGCATCCGGCATGGGCAAGAAAAAGAAGTACGAGAAAGCGCTCGAGGAACTCCAGGTCGAACTCATCGGCCTGACGCGCTGGCTCAGGCACACCGGCAAGCGCATGGTCGTCGTCTTCGAAGGCCGCGACGCGGCCGGCAAGGGCGGCACCATCAAGGCGATCACGGACAAGCTCGACACGCGCGCCGCGCGCGTCGTGGCGCTCTCCAAGCCCACGCCGACCGAAGACACGCAGTGGTATTTCCAGCGTTACGTCGCGGAACTGCCGGCGGCGGGCGAACTCGTGCTGTTCGACCGCAGCTGGTACAACCGCGCCGTCGTCGAACCCGCCATGGGCTTCTGCACCGACGAGCAGTACGACCGCTTCATGAAGGCCTGCCCCGTCTTCGAGAAGATGCTCGTCGACGACGGCATCATCCTGCTGAAGTACTGGCTCTCGGTCGATCAGGAAGAACAGGAGCAACGCTTCGCCGAACGCGCGGCGGATCCGCTCAAGCGCTGGAAGCTCTCGCCCGTCGACATCAAGGCGCGCGACAAGTACGCCGAGATCGGCGACCTGCGCGACGCCATGATCCAGCACACGGACACCGAGGACGCCCCGTGGTTCGTCGCCGACTTCAACGACCAGAAGACCGGCCGGCTGAACCTCATCCGCCACCTGCTCGACCGCATTCCCGACAAGCTGACGCCGGACAAACCCTTCGACCTGCCGCCGCTCGCCGGCAAGCCGAAGAAGGACAAGGTCACCGCGAAGGCACAACGGGTGCCCGAGGTCTACTGATCGCCACGATCGCCCGCTGAATCGAGCATCTTCACCAGGGTCAGCAGCTCGTCGCGCGGTGCGTCGGCGAGCTGCCGGATGGAGATCTCCGACCATTCCGCGATGCCTTGCGCGTTCGGTCGGGCGACGAGAGCCGAAGGGCTTTCGTCGCGGAGGGGCCCGTAGGATGGAAGCACGGGAGGTTCGAGCGCGTTTTCCGCTGCCACCGACGCACCGTACGCGGCCAACGATGCCGTCGACCCCCACCCCCTCCAGGCGCGCTCCGCGTCACTCATGCCCGCCGAAATCCGGGCATCGCCCAGATAACTCAGCGCCTCGTGCCAGGGTCCACGGCGCTTTTCGTCCATCGAAG
>Ga0006562J51391_1032682_pt1 | contig 10200 bp, 8 predicted proteins | sample Ararhi6_input_d2_FD_51391 | JGI IMG/M metagenome (IMG submission 51391) | reverse complement strand
GTGGCGCGTCGAGGTCCAGGGCCGTGAGGTCGGTCTCCAGGTCGCTGGACTGACGTTCGGCGATCTGCCGCAGCGTCGCCTCATCCGGGTGCGCCGAGGCGGCGACGAGCCGGTCGGCCTCCTCCGGCGAGGACACGAGCACCGGCTGGATCGCGAAGAGGACCTTCACATCCTCGGGCCGGCGACCCGCCGCACGCGCGGCGTCGTGGATCTTCGCCCGGTACGCGCGGATGCTGGATTCGTCCAGGGGTGCGAGGGCGAGCTGGATGTCGGAGTTGTGGCCCGCGAAGCCCAGTCCGCGTCCCGAGCCGCCGGGGGAGACGATGACGGGTTCGCCGTCCGTGAACGGCACGAAGTTCAGCGGACCGTCGAAGGCGAAGTGCTCGCCCCGGTGGCGGACGGCCTCCAGGCGGGTCCCGTCGGCGTAGCGTCCGCGCGCCGGGTCGGCGATGAGCGCGTCGTCCGGCCAGCTGCGCCAGAGGTCCCGGATGCCCCCGAGCCACTCCTCGGCGCGGTCGTACGCGGCGTCGTGGCCGAGCGGGGGCGCGGCGCCGAAGTGCCGCGCGCTCCCGGTGTCGGTGACGACGTTCAGGCCGAGGCGGTTCCCGCTCAGGTGCTGCAGCGTCGCGAACTGGCGCGCCGCCGTGTACGGCAGGTACGCCGCGGGGTTGACGGTGGGCGCGACCCCCAGGTGCCGCGTCGCGGCGAAGAGGTACGGCGCGAGGAGCAGCGGGTCGAGCTTGGGCCCGCCGAACGCCTGGCGCACGCGGAGGTCGATCGTCTCCGCGGAGCCGAGCGAGGGCGCGTCCTCGATGATGAGGAGGTCGAAGCCGGCCTGCTCGAGGGCGCGGACGGCATCCTGGTAGAGCGTGGGCTCGGTCCAGCGGTAGTTCCAGTCGAGGTACGGATGCCCCCAGCCGTGCGGTCCGAAACCCCGCGCGAGGAACCATCCGAAGTGCTGGAGACGGCTCACGCGACCACCGGATCCGCGCGGTCCGCCGGGACGGGCTCCGCTCCGGTCGCGGAGACGGCGTCGAGCGCCCGGCCGAGGTCGGCGATGAGGTCGTCGACGTCCTCGATCCCGATCGACAGTCGGAGCGTCCCCGGCTCTACTCCGTGCGCGCGCTGCTGCGCCGCCGTGCGGTGGGTGTGGCTCGTCGATGCGGGGTGCAGCACGAGCGAGCGGACATCGCCCAGGTGCGTCATGTGCGTGATGACGCGCAGGCCGTCGACGACCGTCCGCGCCGCGGGCAGTCCGCCGCGGAGCGTGACCGTGAAGACCGAGCCGAAGCCGCCGCGGAGGTACCGGCGTGCCGTGTCGTGCGTCGGGTGCGACGCGAGGCCGGCGTGGTCGACGCGGGCGACCTCCGGCCGGCCCTGGAGCCACCGGGCGACGGCGAGCGCGTTCTCGCTCTGCCGCTGCACGCGCAGGCTCAGCGTCTCCACCCCCTGTCCGATGAGGAAGGCGTTCAGCGGAGAGGGGGTCGGTCCGAAGCGAGGCGCGACGCTCTCCCGCAGGTACGCGATGCGGGCCCGTCCGCCGTGCCGCTCCCACAGGCTGGGGCCGGATGCGGCATCCGTCAGGTGCGGGAAGCGTCCGGCGGCCGTGGCGGCGTCGAAGCGGCCGTCGTCGACGACGACGCCGCCGAGCACCGCCCCCTGGCCGGCCAGGAACTTGCTCGCCGAGTGCACGACGACGGCGGCGCCGTGCTCGAGAGGTCGCACGAGATAGGGCGTCGCGAACGTGTTGTCCACGACGAGCGGGATGCCGTGCTCGTCGCCGACGGCCGCCACCGCGGCGATGTCGAGGACGTCGTTGCGCGCATTCGCGATCGACTCCGCCAGCAGCGCGCGCGTCGTGGGGCGGATGGCGCGCCGCCAGGCGTCCGGGTCGGCGATGTCGTCGACGAAGTCCACGGTGATCCCGAGCCGGGCGAAGTTGTCCAGCAGCAGACCGCGGGAGCCCTCGTAGATGTGCGTCGAGCTGACGATGTGCTCGCCCGCGGCCACGAGCCCCAGCAGGGCGACCGTGAGCGCCGCCTGGCCGCTGGCCAGCAGCAGCGCCTCGGCGCCGCCCTCGAGGGAGGCGAGCTTGCGTTCCACGGCATCCACCGTCGGGTTGCCGGTGCGGGTGTAGCCGAAGCCGTCACCGACCCCGAAGTGCGCGGCGGCGTCGTCGAACGAGCCGAACGTGAAACCCGCCGTCAGGTGGATCGGAAGGGCCCGCGGCGTGGCGGGGACGGCATCCGACCCGATGTGCACCTGCCGCGTCGTGAACCCGGCGTCCGTTCCCGCTCCCACAGCGTCCTCCCGTTGCTTCCGGCCCTCAGCGTCGCACGCCGCCGCCTGCGGAACCCGCGATTGCGACGCGGTGTTACGCCCGCACCCGGGCGGGCGCCCGGTCGCGCGGTGGTAATCTGGCCGCGTGCGGATCACTCGCCTCCTCCTTAGCGGCCGCGACGAGACCTCGTTCTGAGCCCGTCCTCGTCGCGGAGTGAGTCGCGGGCGTGATCCCCTTTCTGGAGAACGAGACACCATGAGCACTGCGATTCCCGATCGTCCTCGCACCCTGGCCGAAAAGGTCTGGGACGACCACCTCGTCGTCAAGGGCGAGGGCGGTGAGCCCGACCTCATCTACATCGACCTGCACCTCGTGCACGAGGTGACGAGCCCGCAGGCCTTCGACGGCCTCCGCGCCGAGGGGCGGCCCGTGCGGCGCCTCGACCTCACGATCGCGACCGAGGACCACAACACGCCGACGCTCGACATCGACAAGCCGATCGCCGACCTCACGAGCCGGACCCAGATCGAGACGCTGCGCCGCAACGCCGCCGAGTTCGGGGTTCGGCTGCACTCGCTCGGCGACAAGGAGCAGGGCATCGTCCACGTCGTCGGCCCGCAGCTGGGGCTCACGATGCCGGGAATCACGGTCGTGTGCGGCGACTCGCACACCTCGACGCACGGCGCGTTCGGCGCCATGGCGTTCGGCATCGGCACGAGCGAGGTCGAGCACGTCCTCGCGACCCAGACGCTGCCCCTGAAGCCGTTCAAGACCATGGCGATCACGGTCGAGGGGACGCTCAAGCCCGGTGTCTCGGCGAAGGACGTCATCCTCGCCGTCATCGCGAAGATCGGCACGAACGGCGGCCAGGGCTACGTCCTGGAGTTCCGCGGCTCCGCGATCAGAGCCCTCTCCATGGAGGGGCGCATGACGATCTGCAACATGTCGATCGAGGCCGGCGCGCGCGCCGGCATGGTCGCCCCGGACGACACGACCTTCGCGTACCTCAAGGGCCGCCCGCACGCGCCGGCCGGTGCCGACTGGGACGACGCCGTCGCGTACTGGCGGACGCTCCCCTCGGACGAGGGCGCCGTCTACGATGCGGAGGTCTTCCTCGACGCCGACGAGCTGGAGCCCTTCGTCACGTGGGGCACCAACCCGGGTCAGGGCGTGTCGCTGTCCGGCGTCGTGCCGGCGCCGGAGGACTTCGCCGACCCCAACGAGCGGGTCGCCGCGCAGCGGGCGCTGGAGTACATGGACCTCGTCGCCGGCACCCCGTTGAAGGAGGTGCCCGTGGATGCCGTGTTCATGGGCTCGTGCACGAACAGCCGCATCGAAGACCTGCGCCAGTTCGCCTCGATCATCCGCGGACGGACCAAAGCGGACGGCGTCCGCGTCATGGTCGTGCCCGGGTCGGCGCGCGTGCGCCTGGAGGCCGAGGCGGAGGGCCTGGACAAGGTGTTCACCGACTTCGGCGCCGAATGGCGCTTCGCTGGCTGCTCCATGTGCCTCGGCATGAACCCCGACCAGCTGGCACCGGGGGAGCGCTGCGCCTCCACGAGCAACCGCAACTTCGAGGGCCGGCAGGGCAAGGGCGGTCGCACGCACCTCGTCTCGCCCCTCGTCGCCGCGGCCACGGCCGTCCTCGGCCGGCTCGCGAGCCCCAGCGACCTGCCCGTCCTGACCGCAGCGGAGGCCTGACATGGAGAAGTTCACCACGCACACCGGTGTCGTCCTGCCGCTGAAGCGCTCGGCCGTCGACACCGATCAGATCATCCCGGCCGTGTACCTCAAGCGGGTCACGAAGACCGGGTTCGAGGACGCCCTGTTCGCCAACTGGCGGCAGGACCCCGACTTCATCCTGAACCAGCCGACCTACGCCGGCGCGTCGGTCCTCGTCGCCGGCCCGGACTTCGGCACCGGCTCGAGCCGGGAGCACGCCGTGTGGGCGCTCCGCGACTACGGGTTCCGGGTGGTCCTGAGCCCCAAGTTCGCCGACATCTTCCGCGGCAACGCGGGCAAGCAGGGGCTCGTCACGGGGGTCATCGGGGAAGCCGACCTGGAGGCGATCTGGGCGGCCGTGGATGCCGACCCGGGCGCCCGGATGACGGTCGACCTGCAGGAGCGCACCGCCGTTATCGGCGATCTCCGAGTCGCTTTCGATATCGACGATTACACTAGGTGGCGGCTCCTCGAGGGACTCGACGACATCGGGTTCACACTGCGCAACGAAGAGAAGATCTCGCAGTTCGAGGCGCGCCGTGAGGCGTGGCGGCCGCGGACGATCCCCGTCCCGTAGCCCGAACAGCCCGTCCCACATCCTGCGGACGCGGCCGAGTTCCCTCGAACAACAAGTGAGGTCCACCGGATGAACACACTGCTGAGTGCGTCGGCGACGCCGAACCCCGGGGACGGGGACAGCGAGCTCGGAGAGGTCCTCTCGATCCGGGGCGGCCGACCGCTCACCGGTCGTGTCGACGTCAAGGGCGCGAAGAATCTCGCGACGAAGGCGATGGTCGCCGCCCTCCTCGGGGAGGACGTCAGCGTCCTCCGCGACGTCCCGGACATCAGCGACGTGCAGGTGGTCCGCTCGCTCCTGGAGGTCCACGGTGTGACCGTCGAGGACGACGGCGAGGGCGTCCTCCGGCTCGACCCGCGCGGCGCCGTCTCGGCGCACATGGAGGAGATCGACGCCCACGCCGGTGCCTCCCGCATCCCCATCCTGTTCTGCGGGCCGCTGCTGCACCTGCTCGGCCAGGCGTTCATCCCCGACCTCGGCGGCTGCCGCATCGGCGACCGTCCCATCGACTTCCACCTCGATGCCCTGCGCGCCTTCGGCGCGATCGTGGAGAAGCTGCCGAGCGGCATCCGCCTCTCCGCACCCGAGGGGCTCCGCGGCGCCGACATCGAGCTGCCGTACCCGAGCGTCGGGGCGACGGAGCAGGTGCTGCTGACGGCGGTGCGCGCCAAGGGCACGACGGAGCTCCGCAACGCCGCCATCGAGCCCGAGATCATGGACCTCATCGCGGTGCTGCAGAAGATGGGCGCCATCATCTCCTACGAGCCCAACCGCGTCATCTTCATCGAGGGCGTCGATTCTCTCCGCGGCTACGACCACCGCTGCATCTTCGACCGTAACGAGGCCGCCTCCTGGGCGTGCGCCGCGCTGGCCACCGACGGCGACATCTTCGTCGGCGGGGCCAAGCAGCAGGAGATGCTGACCTTCCTCAACGTGTTCCGCAAGGCCGGCGGCGACTTCGACATCGCCGAGGACGGCATCCGCTTCCGCCGGGGCGGGGCGCTGCGGCCCGTCGTCGTGGAGACCGACGTGCACCCCGGCTTCATGACCGACTGGCAGCAGCCGCTCATCGTCGCGCTGACGCAGGCGGAGGGCGAGTCCATCGTCCACGAGACCGTGTACGAGAACCGGCTCGGCTTCACCCGCGCGCTCGTCCAGATGGGCGCCGACATCGTCGTGCACCCGGATGGCATCGCGAGCCCCGACCGGCGCGTCCCGCGCCGCGCCCTGGAGCAGGCCGCCGTCATCAACGGCCCGACGCCGCTGCACGGCGCCGACGTCGTCGTCCCCGACCTCCGCGGCGGGTACAGCTACGTGATCGCCGCCCTCGCGGCCGAGGGGCAGTCGACCGTCCGCAACATCGGGATCATCCGCCGCGGGTACGAGAAGTTCCTCGACAAGCTCGCCGCCGTCGGCGCCGACTTCGACGTCATCGGATAATCGGTGCCGCGCTCCCCACGGCGGCGGGCCTCCGCCGAGAAGTCCGCGCCCAGCGTCTACTGGCCGGCCGCAGCCATCGTCGTCCCGGTCGTCGGGCTGATCGCGAAGATCGAGATCACCGGCGGCGAGCACCTGCCGCAGGAGGGCCCCTACGTCCTCGCGCCGAACCACTACAGCGAGTTCGACCCCGTGATCGTGGCCGTCGCGACGTGGCGGCTCGGGCGGGCTCCGCGGTTCATGGCGAAGGAGAGCCTCTTCCGGGTTCCGGTGCTCGGTCCGCTCCTGACCTCGATGGGCATGGTCCCCGTCGCGCGGGCGTCCTCCGCCTCTGCGGCGCGCCAGACCATCGTGCAGGCCGCGTCGCTGGTCGAGAAGGGCCGCGGCGTCATCGTGTACCCGGAGGGCTCGCTCACCCGCGACCCCGACCTCTGGCCCATGCGCGGCAAGACCGGCGCCGTGCGGCTCGCGCTCGAGGGCGACATCCCCGTCATCCCCGTCGCGATGTGGGGTGTCGAGAAGATCCTGCCGCGCTACGGCAGGCTCAGCCTCTGGCCGCTCCGCAAGCGCGTGCAGGTGCGCCTCGGCCCGCCCGTGGACCTCGACGCGTACCGCGCGAAGGCCACGCCCACGAACCTCGTCGCAGCGACGGATGTCGTCATGGCCGACATCTCGCGGCTCCTCGGCGAGCTGCGCGGCGAAACGCCGCCCGCGCAGCGCTGGAACCCGTCCGATCACGGGCAGAAGGAGACGGGCCGCCTTGAGTCGTAGGCAGGATGCCGCCATGCCCCGCGTCGCCGTCATCGGCGCCGGCAGCTGGGGGACCACGTTCGGCAAGGTGCTCGCCGACGGCGGCGCGCAGGTCGTCATGTGGGCCCGCCGGTCCGAGCTCGCGCAGGAGATCAACGAGGGCAAGCGCAACAGCGAGTACCTCCCGGGCGTCAACCTGCCCCGGTCGATGACCGCGACCTCCCACCTCTCCGACGCGCTCGAGGGGGCGACACAGGTCTACCTGGCGATCTCCAGCCAGGCCCTGCGCCAGAACCTGAAGGCCGTCCGCCCGCTGGTCGCCGCCACCGACGCCCCCATCGTGTCGCTCATGAAGGGCGTCGAGAAGCGCTCCGGCCTGCGGATGAGCCAGGTCATCGAGCAGGAGCTGCACTGCGATCCGTCCCGGATCGCCGTGGCATCCGGCCCCAACCTCGCCTTGGAGATCGCGCGCGAGCAGCCCACCGCCGCCGTCATCTCCTCCACGAGCCAGGAGACCGCGGAAGCCGTCGCCCGCCGCGCCCGCAACGCCTACTTCCGCACCTTCGTGAACACCGACGTCATCGGCACGGAGTTCGGCGGGGTCCTGAAGAACCTCATCGCCGTCGCCATCGGCATCGTCGACGGCGTCGGCTACGGCGAGAACACGAAGGCGTCGATCATCACGCGCGGCCTCGTGGAGATGACGGACTTCGCCGTCGCGCAGGGCGCGCAGCCGGAGACGCTGCAGGGGCTCGCCGGGCTCGGCGACCTCATCGCGACGTGCCAGTCGCCGCTCAGCCGCAACAACACGGCGGGCCGGCTCCTCGGCCAGGGGTACAGCTTCCAGGACGTCGTGAAGCAGATGGACCAGACCGCAGAGGGGCTCGCGTCCGTCGCGCCGATCCTGCAGCTGGCCCGGGATGCCGGCGTGCACATGCCGATCGTCGAGCAGGTCAAGATGGTCCTGGACGGCACCATGAACCCGCGCGACATCGCGCCCCACCTGACGACGGACGACGACCAGCCCAAGGGCGAGAGGACGCAGAATGGACAAGGCGGCAGTGGCGGTGCTCTTTGGAGGTCGCTCCAGCGAGCATTCGATCAGCTCCGCAACGGCCGGGGGAGTGCTCCGCGCGATTGACCGCGAGCGCTACCGCGTCATCCCCATCGGCATCACCCGCGAGGGGGCGTACGTCCTGGAGGACGACGAGCCGGACAAGTTCTCGCTCGACCCCGCGCACCTGCCGGAGGTCGTCGACAACGGCACCCGTGTCATCTGGCCGGACTCCGCGGCGTCCCGCGAACTGCGCGTCCGCGACGCCGACGGCGAGCGGTCGCTCGGCGAGGTCGACGTCGTCTTCCCGATCCTGCACGGCCGGTTCGGCGAGGACGGCACGATCCAGGGCTTCCTCGAGCTGCTCGACCTGCCCTACGTCGGCGCGGGCCTGCTGATGTCCGCGATCGGGATGGACAAGCACACCACCAAGAGCGTCCTGAAGGCGGCGGGCGTGCCCGTCGTGCCGTGGGTGACGGTCACCCGGCGCGACCTCGCGCGCGACCGGGATCTGTGGCTGCGCCGCATCCGCGCCCTCGACCTGCCCCTCTTCGTCAAGCCCGCCCGCGCGGGATCCAGCGTCGGCGTGTCCAAGGTCTCGGACCTCGGCGAGCTCGACGCCGCGCTGGAGACCGCCTTCGCGGAGGACGGCACCGTGCTCGTCGAGCAGGCCGTCGTCGGCCGAGAGATCGAGTGCGGCGTGCTGGCCGCGCGCGACGGCGGGCTCCCGCGCGTGAGCGTCGCGGGCGAGATCGTGCTGGACGGCCGGGACTTCTACGACTTCGAGGCGAAGTACCTCGACGTTCCCGGCGTCGCGCTCACCTGCCCCGCCGACCTCGGCGACGGCGAGCTCGCGGAGATGCAGCGGATCGCCGCCCGTGCGTTCGAGGCGATCGGCGGCGAAGGGCTCGCCCGGGTGGACTTCTTCTACACCGGGACGGAGTTCTTCGTGAACGAGCTCAACACGATGCCCGGCTTCACCCCGATCTCGATGTTCCCGAAGTGCTGGATCGCCTCCGGGATGACCTACCCCGAGCTCATCACGGAGCTCATCGAGATCGCCCGCGCCGCCTGAGCGGACGGGGGATCCGGCGTCAGCGGTCGCCCGTCAGGGCAGGACCGAGGACGTCGAGGTGCACTGCCGCTGGGCGGGCACCTGCTGCAGCGCCGTCGCGAGGCCATCCAGCACCGTCGTGGGCGCGACGATCTCGTTGTCGGTGAGCACCTCGACCGCCGGCGTCCGGCCGTAGCTCGTGATCCGGTAGCGCGGCGCGGCGGAGTCGTCGACGATCCAGTCGATGCCGGCCACCGTGATGCACTGCGCCTCGGTCGGCCCGGGCGGCACGACCCCGCAGGACACCAGGACGGCGGACGGGTCGCCCCACGCCGCGGTGGACTGCGCGTCGGTCCACAGGCGCTGCTGGCCGTCCAGCGTGTCGGGGAGGCGGACCATGACCTCCGCGCACAGCGGATCGTTCGCGTCGTCGGCGGGCTGCATCGAGACCGTGGTGGCGCAGCCGGTGAGCGTCAACGCCGTCAGCACGGCCAGGAGGACGGCGGTCGGGCGCGGGCGGGGCACCACTCCAGGCTAGCGTGGAGGCATGCCAGGCGATGACGGGGAGACGGTCGGCGGATCGAGCGAACGCGTGGTGCTGGCCCGCATCCTCGGCGCGCTGCGGGGCTCGTCGCGAGCCCTCGTCGGGCCGGGCGACGACGCCGCCGTGCTCGCCGCGCCGGACGGCCGTGTCGTCGTCACGACGGACACGCTCGTACACGGCCCCGACTTCCGCCTCGCCTGGTCGAGCGGCCGCGATCTCGGCTTCAAGGCCGCGGCCGTGAACCTCGCCGACGTCGCCGCGATGGGCGCGCGGCCGACCGCGCTGTTCGTCGCCCTCGCGGCGCCCGAGGCGACGCGGCTGCGGTTCTTGGAGGACCTCGCCGCGGGGCTCCGCGAGGCCTGCGACGAGCTCGCCCCGGGCTGCGCCGTCGAGGGCGGCGACCTCACGGTCTCGGACACCCTCACGGTCGCCGTGACGGCGGTGGGGGTGCTGGACGGGCGGGAGCCGGTCCTCCGCTCCGGAGCCCGGCCCGGCGACGTCGTCGCGGTCGCCGGCGCGCTCGGGCAGGCCGCGCGGGGGCTCGCCGTGCTGTTCGACCGGTTCCGCGACGATCTCGGCGAACCGGTCCCCGTCGACCTCGCCGCGCTGTCACCGGAGGAGCGTGCGGCGCTGACGGCGCAGCTGCGGCCCGCCCCGCCCATCGCGCTGGGGCCCGTCGCGGCGGATGCCGGCGCGACGGCGCTCATGGACGTGTCGGACGGCCTCGTGCTCGATGCGACCCGGATGGCGGAGGCCTCGGACGTGACGATCGCGCTCGAGA
>Ga0006562J51391_1000649_pt1 | contig 10204 bp, 9 predicted proteins | sample Ararhi6_input_d2_FD_51391 | JGI IMG/M metagenome (IMG submission 51391) | reverse complement strand
GCGGCTTTTCTATTTATGATTATGCGTGAATGTTGACAAGTGGTCTTAACGCATCTAACCATTTTTCGAATTGTGGAATGTCCATTTGCTGCGCTGAATCAGATAGGGCAACAGATGGATCTGGATGTACTTCTGCCATCACACCGTCTGCTCCGATCGCAAGAGCTGCTTTAGCCGTTGGAAGAAGTAGATCTCTACGTCCTGTTGAGTGTGTCACGTCAACAAAGACTGGTAAATGTGTCTCTTGTTTCAAGATTGGCACAGCCGAGATATCTAGTGTATTTCTTGTGGCTGTTTCGTATGTGCGGATGCCTCGCTCGCAAAGGATGATTTGGTCATTTCCTTGTGCGATGATGTATTCAGCTGCATTGATGAATTCTGAAATCGTTGCTGCTAGACCGCGTTTTAAAAGAACTGGTTTGTTCACAGAACCGGCTTCTTTTAATAGCTCGAAGTTTTGCATGTTACGTGCTCCAATTTGGATGACATCGATATGCTCAATCGCTTCTTCAATATGAGCAGGGTTCACGATTTCACTAATAACAGCAAGACCGTATTCATCTGCTACACGTTTTAGAATTTTTAGACCGTCTACGCCAAGTCCTTGAAAGTCGTATGGACTTGTGCGAGGCTTAAATGCGCCGCCACGAAGAAGTTTTAGTCCCTGCTGTTTCGCTGCTGCCGCTACTTCTGCAACTTGCTCGTAGCTTTCAACGGCACATGGTCCAACGATGAAACGTTGTTTTCCGTCACCGATCGCTTCTCCATTGATATTTACAATTGTATTTTCAGGTTTTTTCTTACGAGAAACAAGAAGTGCTTTGCTGTGGTCATCTTCTTGAAGCTCTAAACCTGCTTTGAAAATTTCTTTGAAAATATGTTGAATCGTTGAATTTTCAAATGGGCCATCATTTTCTTCAAGAATTTGATTTAGCATTGTGCGCTCTCTGACAGGGTCATAACGGTTGACACCTTGCGCTTCTTTTGCCTTTCCAATTTCTTTTACAATGTTTCCTCTTTCATTGATCAGTTTTAAGATTTGAAGATTTAGTTCATCTGCTTGCTGTCTCAATTGTTCCAATTCATTGTTGCTCATTTTTGTCATCCTTTCCTCTGCCCGCTCTCGCTTTTTATTTTTGATCTCTTATAATAGGGTTTATTATAAACAAAGATTTCGGAATTGTCACGAAAAAATTCTTTATTACCCAAACGCTTTTAAGCGATAAAGTATTATGTGTAAGATTATAGCATACTTTTGATGCAAGTAAACCTTTTTTATAAAAAAAACGTCAGCAATCGCTGACGTTTTTCTACATGTTATGTTCAAGCGCTTCTTTTGTAATGCTTGAGTGAGAAGCATGCCACTTTACTTTGCCACCGCTAAAGATGAGTGCCTGCGGGCTTTCATGCTTGATCCCTGACTTTTCAGTCACATAGGATGAAAGCTCTCTTGTGTTTTGAATTTGCAAGAAATAAGCAGGAACATCCTCATGTTCTGACGTAAACGCTTCAAACTCTTGAAAAGCAGCTTGGCTGATTGGACATGTCAAACTGTGCTTAAAAAAAGACAAAGGTTCCGTCTTGATTTGTTAGTTGATCAAACTGTTCTTCTGTTTCTATGAGTTGTTTAGACATGATGTGCTCCTTCCTAACTTAAGCAGCGAGTTAGCCTTTCGTAGATTGTTCTACTTTTTCTTTGACATCTTTGATGCCGTCTTCAATGTCTGCTTTTGCTTCTTGTGCTCTTACTTTTGCTTCATCTGCTACATCTGAAGCTTCATTTGCAATATTTGCTGCAGCATCTTCTGCTTCGCTTTTTACTTGTTTAGCTTTTCCAGCTGTACGATCTTTTATGTCTTTTACTTTGTCTAAAATCTGGTTTGACTGCTCTGCTACGAGCTGAGACAATTCAGATGTTTTGTCTTTCGCAATCGTCACATATTCAGTGCCTTTTTCCTTTGCATCTGTTGTAAGACGATCTGTTTTTTCTTTTAGGGCATTCGCTTGGGTGTTCAAATCATCGCGAAGCTCTTTCCCTGACTTTGGTGCTAAAAATAATGCCGTTGTTGCACCGATAATGCCACCGATAAGTGTTCCGATCAAAAAGTCTTTGCTATTGATTCCGTCTTTGCTCATGATTATTCCTCCTATGCGAAAATGGTTGATTATTGTTGTTTACGCTGTTTCCATTTTTTATAGATTTCAAGTGCTGCGTTACTCCAGCTTACCACATCCGTGACTTTCTCCTGATTTCGTTCAACGGATGAAGTAACCGCACCAGCTGCCTGCTTTATGCTTGTATTAAATTGGTTGATCGAGCCGCCAATTCCCTGCACCGCATCCACAACTGTGTTAAGTTTTGCCGATTTGTCTTGAATATCTTCAGCAAGCTGATTGGTCTTATGTAGCAACTGTGCTGTCTCTGTGGTGATGCCTTGCATCTGTCCTTCAAGACCTTCTAAAGTTGATGCAACATTCTTTAATGTCAGCTGTAAGGATTTCAATGTTTTGGACAAGTAGATGACAAGAATGAGGAAAGCAATTGCGATGAGTGCAACGCTTAAATAGAGAATAATAATCATCTGATACCTCCTTTGCTGCGGGCATATTCAATTCAATACCCTCTCGTTGTATCATTCAAACATCGCCTAGAATGACCGATTGAATAATAATTCTACACTTATTCGCCAATTCCTGTCCACAGCGAACGAAAAAAAGCGGCACATCTTGTCACATTTAGCCCCTTTGTCACATTTTATTCAAAATAAAAAAGTGCCGATTGAATCGGCACTTTTTGACAGGCAATTATACTGCGACTTTCTCATAAGCACGAAGATACTTTTGAATATCTCCTGCCCCCATAAAGACCAAGATCGCATTTTCATGTGCTTTTAGCACAGATGTCTCTTCTTCTTCAATCAATTGGGCTTGCGGAATTTTTTCCCGCAAATCTTCAATGCTTAGTTTCCCAATGTTTTCACGAGCTGAACCGAAAATATCACAGAGGTATACATAGTCTGCTTTTTTCAGACTGTCCGCAAATTCACTTAAAAATTGCTGTGTACGAGTGAAAGTGTGCGGCTGGAAGACTGCTACAATATCACGGTCTGGATACTTCTGGCGAGCTGCTTCGATCGTGACTTCAATTTCAGTCGGATGGTGCGCATAATCGTCAATTAAGACTTGTTCACCGACTACTTTTTCATTAAAGCGTCGTTTCACACCGCCAAATGTCGTTAAAGCACCTTTGATGAGCTCTACATCAATGGCCTCATAGTGGCATAATGCAATGACCGCTAATGAGTTAAGGACATTGTGGTTTCCGTAAGCAGGAATGTAGAAGGTATCATAAAACGTATTACGTACAAATACATCAAATGTGGTGCCTTCTGTGTTTTTCACAACATTTCGTGCTTGGAAATCATTTTCTTCATTGAATCCGTAGTACACAACAGGTACTTTTGCTTGGATCTTGAGAAGATGCTCGTCATCACCGCAAGCGATGATGGCTTTTTTCACTTGAAGTGCCATGTTTTGAAACGCATCAAACACGTCATCAATATCCGTGAAATAATCAGGGTGATCAAAATCAATATTGGTCATGATCGCATAATCTGGATGGTAGCTGAGGAAATGTCTGCGGTATTCGCACGCTTCAAATACAAAATACTCGCTGTTTTCTTTCCCCATTCCAGATCCATCACCGATTAAGTAGGAAGTTGGTTTTGCCGCTTGCATCACATGTGCAAGTAGACCTGTTGTCGATGTTTTACCATGGGCACCAGTAATTGCAACGTTTGTGAATGAATCCATGTATTCTCCAAGAAATTTATGATAACGAATGACAGGAATCCCTTCAGAAAGAGCACGCTCAATCTCAGGGTGTGTATCTGGGAATGCATTTCCTGCAATCACCGTCATCCCTGGCTGAATATTATCTGGGTCAAATGGAAGAATTTTAATATTTCGTTCTTCTAATGCTTTTTGTGTAAAGATATGTTTTTCGATATCCGATCCTTGGACAGTATACCCAGTATCATGAAGAATTTGGGCCAGTGGACTCATACCTGTCCCTTTTATTCCAACAAAATGATAAACAGTCATAATTGTACCTCCAACAAACGTCTATCTGACTTACAGTATATGACGCTCATTTCAATTTGCAACTTGTGATTTTTGTCTCTAGCTGATCACAAATCGCAGCTCCAAATAAAGATTTTTTTCCGATCTTCCTATTCTAATCAATATTAACTATGATTAGTATCCGACAACTTTCCCATTTCTAACACCTGCTTTCGCTCATTTTCATTAAAAAGCGTTCAGACAGGCATGCGAAAAGCGTCCAATTCAAAAATTGCACCTATGTGCTATCATACCATGTTTATCAAAAAAATGAAGTGGTTTGTTTAGATCAATTGTTCTAAGTCACTCAGTGTCATGAGGACCTCTCTTGGCTTACTGCCTTTTGCACCAGAGATCATCCCTTCACGTTCCATCATATCAATCAATCTTGCTGCTCGATTGTAGCCAATTCTAAATCTTCTTTGCAAACTGGATGTACTTGCACTATTTTGCTCGATGGCGAACCTGCATGCGTCCATAAACAATTCATCTTCGTCTGTAATGGCAGAGCCTTGGAGCATCAATTCTTCCTGTTCAAAAAGGAACACAGGTTTGCGCTGTTTTCTCACATGCGCTACCACTTCATCAATCTCTCGATCTGATACAAAGTTCCCTTGTAGTCTTGTCGGTTTGCCAGAGCCATTTTCTAAGAACAGCATGTCTCCTTTTCCGAGAAGCTTTTCAGCACCTGCCATATCAATGATCGTTCTTGAATCCACTTGGCTTGAAACAGAGAAAGCAATTCTTGTTGGGATGTTTGCTTTAATGAGGCCTGTAATGACATCAACAGAAGGTCTTTGCGTCGCAATGAGTAAGTGAATCCCGCATGCTCTTGCTTTTTGGGCAATTCGGCAAATGCTTTCTTCGACTTCATTTGGTGCGACCATCATTAAATCAGCCAGCTCATCAATGACAACGACGAGATATGGCAGTTTTTCACCCATTTGTTTTTCTTTCACCAGTTCGTTAAATCGTTTGATTTCTCTCACACCAGAGTGTGCAAACAGTTCATAGCGTCTTTCCATTTCATCTACTACCCATTTCAGGGCAGCTGTGGCTGTCTTGGCATCAGTAATAACCGGGCTCACAAGATGCGGAATGTGATTATACGGCGCGAGTTCGACCATTTTAGGGTCGATTAACAGCATTTTCACTTCATCAGGTGAGGCTTTAAACATCAGGCTCACGAGAATGGTATTAATACAGACACTTTTCCCTGAACCTGTTGCTCCGGCAATTAAGCCGTGCGGCATTTTTTGTAAATCAACCACAACGGGCTGACCGGAAATATCCAATCCGAGCGCCGCCGTTAATGGAGATGGATTGTCTCTGAAGGCACTGCTTCTGATCATTTCTCTTAAGAAAACCATTTTACTGTGAAGGTTCGGCACTTCGATTCCAATCGTGTTCTTCCCAGGAATCGGTGCTTCGATCCGAATATCTTTTGCAGACAAACTGAGTTTGATATCATCTGACAGGTTTGTAATTTTGTTCACTTTCACGCCTGGTTCAGGATGCACTTCAAATCTTGTAACAGAAGGACCTTGCGTCACATGAACAACACTTGCTCTGACATTGAAATTTTTCAGTGTGGCATTGAGCAGTTCTGCCCGTTCTTTCACCCATGTTCCGTCCTCTTCTTTTTGTGCTGGCGGAACGTCTAGAAGAGCTAAACTCGGAAATACATATCCTTGTGCATCTGCCGTTTTCTTCTGTCCTTGCACGCGCTGATCACTTTTTAACATCATGACGTTAAAAGGAACGGTGGAGGTTTGACCGCTTGAGCGCTTTGGCTGTGGAGAAGACGGTTTTGGTTCTTCACGTTTTATTTCAGGCGTTTCTTCAGGTGTTTCCTCAAGCTCTTCTGCCATATCCCCGGCGATCTCTGCTTGTCCAGAGTCAGCAAATTCATCTGATGCTTCTTCAACTGGCATGACTTCATCATCTGTTAATTTTTCTTCCGGCAGGGAATCATCATCTTGCGAATCTTGTATGATCACCGGTTCTTCTTGTTCAAATGCTACCGCTGACACGTCTACTTGACTTTCTTCTATCCGTGCAGCCTCTGCTCTTTCCTCCATAGCCTCTATGTTCTTCTCTTCCAGCATCGCAGTTTCTTCTACTGGGCTTTCTATCTCCATGTCGAGTGCTGGTGATGGGCTTTCAGCTGTTTCAAATGTAAAGCTCTCTTTTTTCTGAGCATCATCTTCAAGCGGAATCATCGGCTCTTCTTGTTCAATGGTGACTGTCTGTTCTTGCTCCATCTCTAGAGGCTCGTTAGATGCTTCAGCTTGCTCCATATGTAAGAATGCTTCCCGATCGTCTTTGGTCTGTGACAAAGCTTGATCTTGATCCTCTGTCTCACTGAAAGGCTCGTCATATAAACGTTCCATCGTTGATTGAACGTGATCTTGATAAGCGAGTTCCTCTTGCAAAGTAAGCGGCGTCGTGACAGGTTGCTTCTCTACTTGTTCTTCTGTTTGGGCTGACATCATGTCTTCCATACGTTGTTCTTTTCGTATAGACGGGATGTTCATTTGCTGTCTTACATTCCGTTCACGCTCTGCTTCTTCTGATAACAGTGTGACACGCTGTGACGTTTCTTCTGCCGATTTCATTTTGACAGAAGATGTGTCTTCTTTGGCTGCTGCATGTTTTGGACGCATATCCTGATGGTAGCCATAGATGGGTGAAGGGATTTGCTCTGGTTTAAAAGGCTTTTTATTGAGATCAGGCTGCACCGTTTGTTTTGGCTGATAGGTCGTCTGCTTGGCCTTTGGCTGACTTGGCCGCGTGCGCCTTCTTTCTTGTTGCTTTGCTGCCTCACGTGCAGGTTCATCTGGAACGAGAGGAAAGCGGAAATTGCCTTTTGGATATTCATAATACACTTTCGTATCTTCAACTTTTTTATATTCTTTATGCTGTTCAACAGCTGGCTGCTTTGGTGCAATCGGACCTGTTTCAGGCCTCTCAGCTTTTTCTTCTTTTTTTTCTTCTCCTAAAAATACACTAAAAAATTTATCTAACCAACTCATCATTTATCACTCACTTTAACTCCCCTTACGTTTTCTTGGGCGATTTTTAGTATACCATTGCTTTTTCATGCAGAAAAGCGAGAAAAGTGCTACGCTTTGCTGTTCATGCTGTCTGTAGATGAAAAAAAGTCACTAAGTACGTACTTAGTGACTTTTGGTATAACACATTCTTCGCTCATTTGTACCCGTTTATGGGAGGTTACGCTTCAAATGGTTCGCCAGCTTGGCGACTTCCTTCTAGAACAAGGATTCCTTTTTCAGCAGGCGCATTCGGAAGATCTAATTCTTTTGCAGAACAAATCATTCCGCTTGAAGGAACACCTCTTAGTTCAGCATCTTTGATCACCAAACCGCTCGGCATCACAGCACCGACCTTTGCAACCACAACATATTGACCTTGATCAACGTTTGGTGCACCGCACACGATTTGTAAGGTTTCACCGCCAACATCTACTTGGCAAATGTTCAGTTTATCTGCATTCGGATGTTTTTCTTTTTCCTTCACATAGCCGACCACAAACTTAGGTGATAGATCAACTGTTAATGTTTCACTGACACCGTTGCGGTTCAAAATTTCATTGATATCTTGAACAAGCGTTTCAGAAAGCGGTACAGATCCGTTTTCTTCAATTTTCATGTAAGTAGATGCATTGAAAATATTAAAACCTGTTGTTTCTTTTGTGTCTTGATTGAAGATTCTTACGACATCTCCAAACGTTTCATGACCTACTTCTTCTCTTGTTACATCTTTCAATGAAATAAGGAGTGTGTCGCCGACACCTTCTGCATTATAAAAAACGTTCATTCTTCAAAATTCCCTTCTACTACTGTTTTGGTCTGCTTTTTGCAAGAATAAAGATCGGTTCAAGCTTGCCTTCGTCATATAAAAATGACAAGGCCGTAATCGGAACCGTGCCGCTGGCGAAGAAGCTCATCGACATTTGCCCTAAAATATCATAGCCTGATTCATTGCGTACATCTGCAATGATGAACACATCTTGATGGGGAACGGAAATAGCCATTTGCCCCTCTACTTTTTGCGCGTATTCTTGTAAAATCGATTCATTTAAAATTCTGCTTGCATCGTACCCGTCATTTGCACGGAAGAAATAAAAACGGTTGCCCGCCACTTCATCCATTTTCACGACAGTCTTTAGTGAACGGACGTTAAAACTTGCGGTTTCTCTGATTCGTTCTTTTGTCCAGTTCTCCTTTTGCAGCATCTTCTCGTCAATTAATCTGTAGGTGCTTCCAAGGTCAAGTGCATAGTAGATTCTTGTCTCTGCTGTATGCTCATCAAAAACGAGCGGAATCTCATCACTCGATGTTTCTGGAAAGGACGTTGAACGAATGACCGGATAAATGTGCTTCTCTTTACCTGAGATGTGCTGCGCTTCACCTTTCATAGCACTGAGCGCTTCTTTCACATAATAAACGATCTCATCCAGTGTTTCATCAGGCTTTACTTCCCACTTTGCAATAATCGGCGGGAGCTCAAGCGTGATGCCCTTTCCTGTATGTTTATCTTCCACACGAAGCGTATCTTTTTCCCTGTCAAACTGGTGGGTCCAGCTGTCGTTCGTCAGACGGCTTTTCAATTGATTGGCAAGCTGTCTTGATGTCATTTTCGCCATGATAAGACTCTCCTTTCGTTATTTAGAAAGAGAATCTGTTAAAAATGCTTCAATCTCTTCCTTTGTCTTACGATCTTTGCTGACAAAACGGTTGATCTCTTGTCCGTTTTTAAAGACTAAAAAGCTTGGAATTCCGTAAATTTCCCACTCTGCACAAGTGTCGATGAACTGATCTCTATCCACATAGAAGTATTCAAATTCTGGATAGTTTGCTTCAAGCTCTGGCAAAAACGGCTCAATAAATGTGCAGTCCGGGCACCAGTCAGCTGAAAATAGTAATACTGTTAAGTCTTCTTGAATCACTTTTTGTAATTCTTCGTTTGATTCAATTTTTTTCATGTTTGATTCCTCCAGTTTGTATACTTAAATCTCCGAATTGTATATAGCCTTTCTTTCTCATCCATTCTGATACTACCAAACTAATCACTGCCGGGCCAACGATATGCAAGAGAGCAATAGCGAGGAAAACGGAAGGATGAAATCCCATGACTGTGAGAGTCATGAGCTGGCCGACAAGTCCGCTCGTTCCCATACCCGCTCCTGCCGCATTATTGACCATCCCAAAGCCAATGATACCAATTGGCGCAAGAATCAGTCCTGCAATCGTCGGCGGAATGAGAATGAGTGGATTTTTCACAATGTTCGGCAGCTGTAGTTTTGATGTTCCAATGCCTACCGCAGCAAGACCGCCAAAACGATTTTCTCTAAATCCTGCAGCAGCAAAGCCGACCATCTGCGCACAGCAGCCAATCGTTGCCGCACCAGCAGCAAGACCGCTTAAATCAAGCATCAGCGCAAGCGCAGCGCTTGAAATCGGTGAGCTAAGAGCAAGTCCAACAATGGTTGCAACCAGCATGCCCATGATGAGTGGACTTTGATCAGTCCCCCATACGATCAGCCTGCCGAGCCCTGTCATCACCGCCTGAATCCCAGGGCCGATGAAAGCAGCGGTGAGAAAACCTGTGATAATGGTCACAAGCGGCGTTAAAATAATATCAATTCTTGTCTCACCACTGATCAGTTTGCCTAATTCCACACCAATGAGAGCAGCCACGAAGCTTCCAGCAGGTCCCCCAAGCTCTGCTCCAGCGGCACCTGAAACAACACTTGCGAAAATAATTAAAGGAGAAGCGTTTAAGCGATAAGCAACCGCTACGCCAATTGCTGGTCCCATCAGCCCCATAGCGAGCGTTCCCATTTCCACGATGAGAGGAAATGATAACAGGCCGCCTGCTGTTTTTAAAATCAGCCCTACCACTAATGTAGCAAATAGACCTAAAGCCATATAAGAGAGTGCATCAATAAAATACACCTTTGGCGAAAGGGAAATACCCTTTCTTTTTAAATAAGTCATCAACGTCGTCTTCCTGCTTTCTCATAGGAAAGACGAAGAGGCCTGTCCTTCCCATTATA
>Ga0006562J51391_1005490_pt1 | contig 10210 bp, 6 predicted proteins | sample Ararhi6_input_d2_FD_51391 | JGI IMG/M metagenome (IMG submission 51391) | reverse complement strand
TTTTCGATGCCTGTTAATTGCAGATTAAGTACATCTTCTTCTGTCTGGATACGAGCAATCAGTTCTCCTTTTTTATTAAAGATAGGAGTAAAACGATCTTCCCAGTTCTGCCAATTGGGTGGGAAACGTAAGCCTATATTAAAGATCCATGGAATTAATTTTGTCATTCCTTCTGATGTAACAGGCGTAAATGTGAAGGGTAATCCTTCAAGCAACCGTGTGACCTCTCGATTAGCACGATAAATTCTTCGTAAGCGATCTTCTGTTAAATGAACATGACTATCTCCACGAATCTTGGCAAATTTCGAAGACACCCAATCTTTTAAGGCTTGATACATTTCCTTGTACGTCATATCCTCTGCCTCATCATCTAGTGTGCTCTTACCTAGTTCAACGCCAATATAAAAGTCATAGCGACGTTCTTCTGCACCTAATTCATCGCTTGTTTTAAGGTAATTAAAAACCGATTGGATATGAGAGCTTGCTACGACTCGCAAGTTACCACGAATCATCGATGCATATTTTTCTTGAACATCATCAATGGATTGACGTGTTGGCACAACGATGCATTGAATTTCTCGCTTAATTTCTTTAAATAAGCGCTTCAACTCTGAGAAGTGAGCCATCAACTGGGCTTCTGAATCAAAACTCGTATGGAATCCACTGAATTTAAACCAGCCTTGATCTCGTGCATCCCTTGTTATGACTGTGTTTTGCCAAACAGCTATAATGTCGTTTTGGATATCCATTTCTATCACCACTCCTTACATCATTTTCGGTAAATAGGAATCTTGCGCTTATACGTGATTTTTTTGGCTTGCTCCACTTCTTCAAATCGAAAGAGCTCCTTTGGCTCCATGAACGTTTTGAACTTCACTTGCCAATAGCGAATAATATTCATATTTTCTTTTGTCTGAGAGCCCACAAGATAACCAAAGAACATGGGCGCCGCCATACAAACAACAATGACTCGTGCAATTTTATTAGGAATCAGAGGGGTTAAAGGAACAACGAGAAGAAGACTAAGAAGAAAGAATATAAAGATCACAATGATTTGAGTAACTGTAACAGAAAAGGGAAGCGAAATGCTTTCCCTTCCCCCAGCTAGCCCTCTTACGATATTTGGAATGGCAAAAATTTTGTTTGTACAATATCCGGTAACACGTCTCATGCCTAGACCTCCTTAGGTTGAAAGACCAAAGAATTTTAAAAGGGAATCACCTAACGACACGATGTTACTTGGACCATAGATGAAAACACCAATCACCCCGCCAAAGACAACAACCATAAGAGCACCACGATATTTTTTCATGACCAACGAACCGATAATGGCAAACAGCACCACCCAGATAAACACGGTTTGTAATACCCCCATTACATTTGTATCACCTTGACTACTAACCCCTTGCAAATTAATATCACCGAGCATAAATGTGTGTAAAAAGCTTGTAAGCATACTGAATCCCTCCATTTTCACTTATTTAATGTCGTACGAAACAGGTTTCATGTGTAAAATTTCAAACTTATCTTGACCATCGGTTTGAACACCAAACTCATAGCTATGGTTACTTTGAATGCCTGTATCTGGCTGTTCAAACTTGACTGAACATCTGACAATATACCTTCCTTTGGAAGATGGATCTTCATAAACCGATACGTTATTCAGAGATTTATAGTTCATTAATCCATTCAACGATTGCGCTTTTTTCGAATCTTTAAAGAAGAACTTAGTTTCATCACTTCGATCTTTTGCTGTATAGGTTTTAAAGAACGATTCTAGAAAGCTTTGAACCTCATGATTAACAACTGAATCTGTGTTTTTGTTTTGTTCGTTCTCCGAAACCGTGACACGTTGATTTCCTTTTGGCATGTACGGTTGTGGCAAATCAATGACGCTATAACCGTTTTTATCTTCGTATACTCTGATTAGATAGTAGATAGTAGCTGGCTTCTCTTCTTTTGTTTTCTCTACTTTTTCCTTCCCATCTTTGTCTTTCGATTTCTTTTCCACTTCTTTCGTTGCTGTGACCTGAACTTTTATGGAGACATCTGAAATGTGGTCATCTTTTTGTTTAATGGAAACGATGTCACTACTGCCATAACGCTGACTACCAGGGAGATTGGCATAATCGATTCCAGCATCTTTATCTAGACCGGTCGCTAAAAAGTTCTGCAAAGCCTCTTCCCTTGCTTTCTGTTTATCCTCACCTGGCTCAATGCTTGTGTACTGACGCATAAATTGGGTCGTAAAATATTCGACAGCTTTAATATTTTGATTATTTTGACTTTTATTTTCACTCGTACCTTGTTGTTGGGCTGACACTTTGTCTTCTAAATCACTAATAGCCAAGTTGTGTCGAAAAGCACTAAAAACTCCTAAAGCTATAATGACTAGACTTAGAACCATGACGGCTCTTCCTATAATGGCTGCTGTTGAACGTTTCATCGTTGCTCGCTTAATCATCCGTTGTTCTTGTTGCTTTTCTTTTTCATCCCTCTTTAGTAAGTTCGGCATATACTTCTTGGATGAACCGACTTTTTCTTTTCCTTTTTCGTTTGGCACCTGTGAAGGCTCAGTAGAAGCAGGCTTCTTTTTCTTCTGCCATTTCTTCATCGTCATTCCTCCTTACTTTTTACCAAAGAACAAGAAGGCTACAATCGCTATGATGATGAGTGTACCTGTCACGCCATAACTTGCTACACTTTGGTTATAGAAAACCGAGAACTGTTCTTTCCCTGTCTCCCAAAGTACGTTCGCTTCTGGGAATGTCCGTAGGATGAAACTTCCTACGAGACAAATTCCAGCAATGTATAGAAGGGTTTTAAATAAACTACGAACCACTAGACGTCCCCTCCTTACAATCCTCTTTTTACATCGATTGATTCACTGAATATATAGTGATAAATATCTCCAAAGGCATCTTTTTGTACGTCTTCAATGTTTGCTGTCAAAACGGGAATCTTGATATGTGACCGTTCTTGACTTGGAATACTTAAAATATCACGCATGGTCTTTTTCGTATTTGTTTGATTTCCAGCTACAAACAAGACTCGCCAATCTAAAACAGGTTCTTCAAAGCCAACATAAAGATCATATTTTTCGAGTGTTCCTTTTCCACGTTTCAAAAAGTCGTTATACCTTTGGATCTTTTGAATGGTATTTTGTCGTTTGGCTACACTACGTTCCAGTTCAATAAACAAGCCAATATTTTGCTCGCTATCTGCTTCTCCCACAACCAATACGCCGTCGGGTTTGATTACCTCTGACTTGCTCTTTCCATATTGGAAGGTCCCTCTTGCTTCTGGAATCCATTCCTTAACGGCTAGCCCTACCTCTTCGGCTTGTTTTCTGTAGGATAGAACTAAACGATTTAACATCAATTGATGTTGATACCAGGCAGGTACGTCTGTTGACCATTTTTTCTGCCATTTCGAGAACCCTTGCAATTCCTGTACGTTCTCAACACCAAATGCATCGAGTGTATATAAATTGCCTGGCTTTTCATAGCCTGGCATGGGAACAGTAAAGCTTTTAAGGTACTTTGATTCCTCTAGCAATCGCAAGCGCTGCATCACATATTTTCGGTCTGCGTAATTCGTTAAAATGTGATCCACAATAAAATTTGAATCAATGTAGATGAAGTCATGTAGCTTAATAAGTAAATCTGTGTCTTGTTCATTCAGTGTGATATATTTTTTCATGTTGTTTCCCCTCTCCTTTGTCTGTAAGAGAAACGTTACGTTCGTGAGTTATTAACCTACTTTCCTATCTCTGTTTACAGTAAAGCGCTTACTCGACTCTTTTCCTGCCATCTCTACTCATTCTTTTCTGAAGGTTTTTTCTTTCGTAGTGACACAATAGGCTGTGGCTCTATTGGTAAATCTTCTGCCTTTTTCTTTGAAAGTGTCACAGCAGGTTCCATTGGTGTAGGATCTATTTCTGGAACTTGTTCTTTCTCCTCTAAAACAGGCTCGATAGCTGCAGCCGTTTCCTTCATTCTTTGTGCTTCTTCTTTATGAATAACACTTTTCCATGAAAGAGTAAGTATAGGCTTGAAAGGCGTATGAGCTAATGGTGGTTCCTGTTCTGGCTGTTTTTTCTGTTTTTTTGAAAGGGTAATCGTTGCAAAAGAATCTTTTTCATGTTCAGTCTCTTGCTTCACACTTCCTTTTTGACTTATTTCAACTTCACCAACAGATTCTGCAGTAATGCCCTTCTTTGAATCAACATTTGAATCCGTTTTCTTTTCTAAGGAAACCGGCGTCTCTGGCTTCGCTCGTAACGGGGCCTTTGGTTTCTTAGGCTGTAATTTCTTCACTTGTTTGGGTTCATAGGTTTCGCCTTGTAAATAAGCCTGAATCATAACATCAACTTCAGATTGATGGTGACCATTCTTAGATGCTAGTTCTTTTACTTTGGCTTTGGTCCAAGCATCAGCCTTTGCTTCTTCGGTTGCATGTTTGTACCGTGCTTTTTTTCCATTCGGCATATACCGGTCTAACGGAGGTAACTTGGCCACACATTGCACAATTTCATCAACACCATTCACATTATCCTGCGTACGAATGACCGTTACTAAATCAGGCAAGTTTCGAAAATACGATTCTGAAAAAAGAGGCTGATCTTTTTTGGTACCTTGAACACTAAACATTTTACTGGCTGCGGCTGCACCTTCAGCCCCTTGTCGACATACAAAGAAATTCCCTTGAACTTCTGTTAAGGCATTTTTAAGTTCTTGGTCCAGTTGATGCATGGACTGTGTACCGATGCCCAGCGACAATCCTTTTTGACGCTGTTCCGCAATGATACGAGGTAGAATCGTCATTTTCTCCAGTCTGGCAGCTTCATCAAAGACAAACTGATGCATTAAAGGGTTAGGCGTTCTTGTATCAGCCACTCGATAATACAAGTAGGTAAGAAACCCACCGATTAACCCTGTTTCTTCTTCGCTTAATCCACTAAAGTCGTAAAAAATGATATGACCTTGGTCCATCCATTCACGGATAGGAAGCGTAAATTCTTTTTGACCAAACATTCGACGTAATAATGGATTAGCTGAGAAGGTATCTAAGCGATTAAATAATGCAATGCGACTAGCATCAATTAAATCTTCTGCTTCATTCTCCCAAAAATCTAACACGTCATATGCTTCAATATTGTCCTCTAGACGATTCAAAATCCGTTGTCTGAACGTAAAATCATTTACTAATGGTTTTACACCCAAAATTGTATGCTGACCTTCTACGTCCAATACAAGGGTTTTAATACAGTTCACCAAAAGACGTTCCGTTTGTTTCGCCACTTGGAAGTTTTCACCGATAATCCGCATGACGATTTGTGTGACTCGTTCAGGTGATTCATCCGGAAAACGATGAAGCAAATTTAAAGCTGGTGGATATTCCGTATCTTTAAAGGAGATCCAATGAACTTTATCCCAGTTAATAGTCGCCCCGTCATATTCAGCTTTTAGCATTTGATTCAATAAAATCATGGCTGTATTTCTTGCAGGATCACCAAATGAGAAGCCAGGAGATGTTTTGTTTTCCATTCCTTGCTTAATAAATTGATGAACATAACTCATCAGCACATTATTGAGCAGCGTTGATTTCCCAGAGCCTGTCACACCAAGCAAGGACCAATGCTTCTGAAGAACACTCATTAAAATCCTGATCGTGCGATCTTTGACAAACGGATGATATTGTACCCCAAAGTCTACAGACCCTTCTTCATGACTCAAAAGATGGTCTGGAAGAAGTTCTTCACCACGTTTCGAGTGCGGGACTTCTTTTGCGAGCTTTTGCATAATTGTTCGTTCATCAAAGTGTGGTAAATGAAGAAGATTCGCAAGCTCTCCACCTGTCCACGTCATCCGATACGGACTCATAGTCGGATACCACTGAACGGCCTTTTTCCACTTCTTGTACTTCAATTCATTCACATGATGTAAGACGGAATTAATCGCGTTGGCCATACTTTTCACAACCGGTACACCGGGGTAGTACTCAGACGCAATGGACACTGTACAGTCAAAGGCTACTTCATTGCCTGAATAACGATGTTTTAAGCCCACTAATTCCTCTTTATCAAATGCAGACTGATCTCTGAAAGGTCTATCCCCTTTTAGGTCCTTTTCAAGCTTCTGTATGGCTTTTCGAAGCTTCCATCCATCGTTAGGCGTAAATCCTACCTGTAACCACGTACCAGGCTTCATATGCGAAATGATCCCGGGTAGTTGATCTGACTTATACCGTGAAAGAGGAAGTGACTTTTTCAAATTATTGCTTTTTAATTTTAGTCGTCCACCTACGGCTTTTTTTTCTGGGAATACTAAGTCATCTGCTGGAAAGAACGTTAAATTAGGATAAACACTCTGAAAATTGGACTTTATGGCTTCTAACTGATTCTTTTCGGCTCCCATATAGAAACGGTATTGGATACCTGCAGATTCATCTACTACGTGGTGAATAAGAAATGAAAAGCGTTCCTTTCCAAGAAAGATCCGTTCAATCCACCTACGTTTTGTTCCATGAATCCGTCTCATTAATTGCCCTAACATTTCTTTTGACACACCATCATCTGCATGTGGCAGCATTTGAACATACTCAAATTGGCGTTGAATGCGAAAGACAGCGCATATCCACCGAATCACGAGAAATAACAGCAATAAGGCCACTAGTAATTGAATGCCATGAATAAAGATCGTCAGCCAATGCTGAACGACTTCTGGACGGTAAGGCAAAAGAGACAAAAGCCATTCTTTCTTCCAAATACCCACGCCAGCCAAACCAAGAACAGCAATCGCTCCCCCCTGCCGTGGATGTTCAAGTAGTTGATCCAGGATATCGTCAAAGATGGTCGATTGTTTTTTAGATAGTTTTTGTTTCATTTGGTTTCCCCTCCTTGCGAAGAGAGGAAGGAAAAGAGCTATGAAGTTTTCGAGGAACGAGGTTCATAGGGTGTTTGTTTCCGAGTTGTAGTGAAGTAAGTTTCTAGGATGATGTGTATAGATTCGTATGGTTGCCAGCATGTGTAAGGCCATGTTGGTTTGACGCTAGGTGCGCCCGCCGCCAATACGAATAACGGATACAAATAAAAATAGGAGTACTAGTAGGACTTCTCCCATCGGTACATGATTACTACCGTAATCAATGTTACCTCAGGGAAAGTATCTTGAAAAAAGTAGGATGTTTATTGCTTACTTCCATGATATTCCTTCCCCACACGTGCTTCAAGGGATTTCCAGAGAAAACAACCTAATACCTAGTAGAAGTTTTACTACATAGCCCTTTAAGGTCACATTTTTTAACAAAACTGTAATAAAACCTCCTATTTTTATTACTTTCATCCTAATGTATATTTGTTGTAAAACATGCGCACATCTAGTCAATTATGTATGAGCTATCCTATTGAGTCATATACCACTTCAAGCTTTAATCAGACATTGGCAAAATCGAGGTTCCAATTGCCTTTTGTTCATCATTTTTATACAATGACAGTGATTATTCTGTAAGGAGAATAGTTACGTTCGTGAGTAGCATCCAGAAAGGATTTTAGATCTTTTCTGGATGCTTTTTTTATGAACATTAATCGTCTGCTTTCATGAAAAGTCTGAATTGATTTAAGCTCGAAGTAAGATCAAAAGCAGCATGATTCGTATAATGCTTGCGTCTTTGACGAGCCGATTCTTCACGTTCCAACTCTCTTAATTTAGCAACATGCAGCTCTCGATCCACTACATGCTTTTTCTTCAAGGTCTCTTCTAACTCCATACCTACATGAGACAACATGACGTCACTTAAATGCTCGATCTCTTCCACAAATTGAGTCAGTTGAGCAGATCGAGACTTCTTAAACAACCCTTTCATGACACCAAAGAGGTACTTAAAGAAAGAGTCTTCCCCTTTAAAATCTCCTGCGATAATAGAGCCTCTTTTCTGAACCGTTAATCCCACAGCCTCCACAGACAAGCGTACGTAAGGTGGAGTAGAAGCAATAGAGTGATAAACGATACCAAACTCTTTAAAGGCTAACTGAACCTTCCCCCAAGCCCTAAAGATAAAACGACCATCTGTAAAACCCCTGTTAAATAACGCACTAGTAAAGGCAGAGGGAACATTCCCAGGAAGAGGTGCCGGCTGTCGACTAGTAGAATACGTACAGGGTAAATTTAATGTACTATACTGGGAAGAACCAGTAACCTCTGTACCCTGAGAGAGCGATAGAGCCATCCCACCCACCACCGTATCTTTAATTGTATTTGAATTGAGCCCATTATTTTTAGGAACAGTGTCTTGCTCTTTTTTTGAGGCTTCAGATTGCGTTCTACGGGCTTTTAGTTCATCAATGATACATAACTCGGTTGAAGCTCCTCTTCCCTTACCAGAGACCTTTTTAGAAAGGATTCCTTGCTCTTCCAATCTAGCAATCACTTTTTTAAACGTAGCATAAGGAATTTTCTTATCAGTATTCACACTAGACGTAATTTGCTCAGCAAGATCACGTTGTGATCCTGTTACACGTCCTCCCTGAGCACGAATAAATGCTAATACGTCTCCTTCCCACTCTTGGATATGGCTATATGTACGTTCTTCACGTGGTTTCGCTTCTTCCCAAATGACATAGCTAAATAGCATGCCCGATAACTCGCGAATTTTTTTCGCAGATGGAGCATGAAAACGGCCATTATATGCACTTTTGACTTTTCGTTTAACCTCAATTTGACGCATTTGAGGCGTATTTTTTTGATTCCAGTTATGTAAGTATGCTTCTGCTGTTTTTTCATCGTATCCAGCTGCCTTGTAAGCAAGCGCAAGTGTGTAGCAAGCCGTATCACGTTGGCCTTCATGTACACCTTCTAGGATTTTTTGAACAGCAGGATGTTGTAAAAGAGTTTCGTAGCCTTTGCAGAACCCTTTTTTGTATGTATGTACGTCTTGTTGATCCTGTTCCTGAATAAGTTGGAACCATTCACATAAGTCATCAAACGATACGCGCTCTTGTGAATGAAAGACCGTATTCTCCTCCGTTGGTAAACGAAATAGTCGCTCTGGACCAATCGCATGTACGTCGCCTTGTAACATCTCAGCAATGCATGTTTGAATACGACTATAATGAGCATTCAACTTGTCCGAAGCCCGTTTTGACTGTTCTAAAAACCAGTGAACATGAAACCCTTTGGATGGCGTTTGAACGATTAAAGAAGGCATTGGAAGTCCTGCTTCTGTAATTAACTCTTGCACGTCTGGAAGAGTCATCCCCGTGTTCTCGCCGTTCTTTGCATCAATATCAATAGACATGGCATTGATCCAACGTAGCGTACTTAAACGACGTAGGTCATTCCGATAGAACGTATTGGGCGTAAAATATGTATAGTCTTTGCTGACATTAAATAACGAACCATATGTACGAACAGCTTTTGTTGTCTCTTTCGTAAAGTCTTTTGATACAAAAACCCACCCTAAACGGCTATTGTAACCGGTCTGTTGCTTCTCTGATTGTTTCTTTTTTTTATTAGTTAATTGATCCCTATATATATTTACAGCAATACCAGCTAAATTCATTGGTCTTCCTCCTTTCAAGAATTATTGTTTAAAAGAAACAAAAAAGGCCGTTCGCAAGCTCCATGCCTGCAAACAGCCTTGTATTCTTGAAAGAATGCCAAAAGTTTAATTACTCTCAAAGGTTTATACGATAGAAAACAAAAGAAATGCATAAACAATTTGTCTACATTTCTATTATTTTGGCAGAAATTATTACAATAATATCGTATAAAAAACCTTGTCAAAAAAGTTTAATACTGTTATTATGTGTGTATAACAGTATAAACAAATGTCTTTTTGGGCATTTACTTTCAAGCCACAAACTTTGGTCGGGGCGGGGCTTGATTTTTTTAAAAAAGAACGTGTTTCCAGCACGTTCTTTTTTTTTGAACGTTATCTAATATTTTTTATAATTAAGTATTCTTAAAAACTAGTAATCTTTTCTATTGTTTTTTGTTTCTTTCAATATACCTCTTTTTAGATATTTCGTCCACCTGCTTTTCTTTTCATAAAACGATAATATCAAAATCGGTTACTATATACCGGTATTTTACCGGTATATAGTCTATTCTGTCAACAGTAACATTGAATATTTTACCATAAAAAGTTTAATATTCTAGATGGAAACTACCTCTAACATTGACTCCAGAAGGCAAGAACAGTAAAATAC
>Ga0006562J51391_1002281_pt1 | contig 10210 bp, 8 predicted proteins | sample Ararhi6_input_d2_FD_51391 | JGI IMG/M metagenome (IMG submission 51391) | reverse complement strand
TGTCAAATTGAAAGATCAAAATGGCAATCTGACTGACATTGATGATCAGAAAACATACCGCGTGGCGACTAATGCATTTGTCGGCACAGGCGGTGATGGCTACAGCGTCTTTACAGAAGCGTCTCATGGTGAAGACTTAGGCTATGTTGACTATGAAATTTTCAAAGAGCAAATTGAACAGGCAGACGGTCATATTTCTCCAGTCATCGACCATCGAGTGAAAGAAGTATTCCTTCCTCGCTTGAAAGGAAAAGGCGCCTATGACATTCAAGATGATGAGAAATTCCAAACGTATGTGCAGCATACGAACAAAGCATTGCTCTATTTAGACAAAGCAACCGAAGCGAAAAAGGTTCAATTGTCTCTATCAAAAGGGCAAGTAGCTGAACTGAAGAAACGAGAGCAAGATCCAAACGTCACCATCTATCATGACAAAGTCGGTCTAGCATTACCGCTCTCCAATTTGTCAGAGCAAGATGCAGATATATCGATGGCAAAAACAAATAAGGTGAAAAACGCATTAACCGACACATACGATTTCCAAATCAAACAAGATCAGAAAAATGTGTCTACCTTTAAAGATCCCGTCACACTGTTCTTTACATTAGACGCGCCTGAAAAAGCGAAAAAACCAGGTGTCTATTATGTCGATCGTGAGAAAAACCGCTATGCCAAAACAAGTAACGGTTCATTCGAAAACGGGATTGTCTCAGGTAAAACGGAGCACTTTAGTGAATACACCGTACTCAATCAAAGTGAAGCTGCTGGAACAAGTCCAGACCAAAATGGCGGAGACGGTGGAACTTCTGCTCCAGGCGGTTCGAATCCAAATCAGGATGGAAGCGGCATGCCAGGCGGCACACTGCCGAATACGGCAACGATGATGTATACAGCGGTATTGATTGGCTTACTCATGCTCGCCTCAGGCGGTATCCTTTATTACTACCAGCGCAAGCGCACACGAAACAAAGTATCATCTTAATCGAAAAGGACAGAGCATTGGCTCTGTCCTTTCAGATTGTGGACAAAGGGCTAAAATGGACTTGATTTTAGCCCTTTGTCTTTTTTTTCAGCGTGATAGAAAACCTTTGCAGTCTAGGAAAGTCGAGCACCGGAGCGGAGCGAATTTGACATTCGTGAGCACCGGAGCACAGATTTGACAACGAATGCGAGGGTTTGTCTACACGCTGAGGACAGAGCTTCGGCTCTGTCCTTTTTCCATCTCACTATCAATTTTGGGATAAATACATCCAATGACGGTCATCAAATTCTTTCACATCATCTGACCCTATATGACGCAGCATTCTATTAAAAAACGCGATATCATCTTCATCATCAACGGCATATAAATCCTCTTGAACATATTCTCTCGTAATGAAATTCGTTAAGTTCGTGTTATTCACAAATTCAGCAAAGTACGATTTCACAAGGGTTAAATCTTCTTCATTTAATGTTTCATCACTGATAATTGAAATATGAAATTCATTCAAAATCGCTTGAATGTCTTCTTCATCCATATAACATAACGGCTCTAATTTTCTATCTTCTTCCGTAAACGGTTTTCGCGTGTCTTCAATGATGACATAACATAAAATCCTGTGATCTTTCATCACGCTAAAAATTTCTAAATCTCTTAATTTTAATGGTCTATTCAGTCTGATCATTTGTCCTCCTAGAATGTTGCTCTTGTTTCCCTAAAACCTGAAATAGACAGAGCCTCGGCCCTGTCTACTTCTCTCTTCTAGCAAAATCCACGAACCTGAAACGATCTAGGCGGTGGCGGCTTTCTGTGTATTGGAATAGACTCGTATCCTCCAAGAACACATAATTCTTCACCACTACCACATGATCAAACCCGTTCAAATCGAGATACCTTTCATCTTCTTCAGTACATGGCTCGACCACAAATTCCTTTTGAGCATAACTAATCGAGACCCCAAGTTCTCCTTCAATATACTCGTAAATCGATCCTTCACAAATGTCCTTAGACAAGACCTGCACATGTTTTTGCAAAAAGTAATCTTTGTCTAAAATGACTTCTTCTCCGCTAATATTGCGAGAGCGAATCACTTCCCAAACGTCCTCCTGCCCACTGATTTTCAGCTGAGACTGAATATACTGATCTGGCTTGATTAAACCGAACTCATGAACCGTTGTTACCGTCTTTCGCCCAAGCGTTTGGGAAAGCTCTTTAAAGCTGACAAGACCCGAAACTGGGAACTGCATTTTCTCTCGATTCAGCAATACTGAGCCTTTCCCACGAATTTTTTGGATATAGCCATTTTGCACAAGGATGTTTAATGCCTTTCTCACCGTCTCACGGGATGTGTCATACATGACAGACAGCTCATGTTCTGATGGGAGGATGCCTTTATCCTGCCATTCACCTTGTTCAATTCGTCTTGCGAGCTGATCATAAATCACTCGAAACTTATTCTCTTTCATTTTCCTTCCGCCCCATTTACTAGCGTTTGGTTAAATGATAAACGATTGACTCATATGGGCGCAACGTAAATCCCTTGATATCTGCCGGCACATCCTCATAATTGGACAGCAGGACTTGCCCTTCCATTTCATTGACATCCTTTGCAAGCTCATCTGGAAGTGTAAAGTCCGTCTCGCCTGCATAAAAATGGTTGATCACGAGAATCTTCTCATCTTTGCCTTCTCGCACATACGCAAACACCTTTGGATCATCTGAAAGCAGTAAAGTAAAGCTCCCATAGGTGATCACATCAAGTTCTTTTCGAAGTCTGCAAAGGGCTTGATAATGATAAAAAATCGACGTCTCGTCTTTTAATGCAGCTTCTACTGAAATATCGTTTTGAGCTGGTTCAATCCAAGGTGTACCTTTTGAGAATCCCACATTTTTTTCCGACGTCCATTGCATAGGTGTCCTTGCGTTATCTCTTGATTTGACCTGTAAAATCGCCAAAGCTTCTTCCTTTGTTTTCCCTTTTTCAAGCATGACTTCGTACATATTGAGTGATTCAATATCGCGGTATGACGAAATGTCCTCAAAGCGAGGATTCTTCATCCCAATTTCTTCACCTTGATAAATATAAGGAGTGCCTTGCATCAAATGAATGGTGGTCGCCAGCATCTTCGCTGATTGCTGATGGTACGTGCCATCATCACCGTATCTAGACACGATGCGTGGCTGGTCATGGTTGCACCAAAAGAGTGCGTTCCAGCCGCCGCCCTCATGCATTTTCGTCTGCCATTCTGACAGAATTGATTTCAACTCTAGAAAATCAAATGGCGCAATGGCCCACTTTTCACCGTTAGGATAGTCGACTTTTAAATGATGAAAATTAAACGTCATATCCAGCTCCTGCCGATCAGGTCTTGTATACCGAATGCAGTCTGTAATATTCGTTGAAGACATTTCCCCCACGGTCATGCTATCATATTTCGAAAACACTTCCTGATTCATTTCATGCAAAAATTCATGAATTCTCGGCCCATCTGTATAGTACATACGTCCATCACCTTGCACTGATTGCCCGGCATCATCTAAAAAGCGTTGATCCTTTGAAATGTTATTGATGACATCCAGTCTGAATCCATCGATCCCTTTTTCAAACCAAAAGTGCATGATGTCATATACTTTCCTGCGCACTTCATCATGTTCCCAATTGAGGTCTGCCTGGGTAACATCATATAAATGAAGATAATAGTCACCTGTCGCTTCATCTAATTCCCACGCTGGCCCGCCAAACTTTGACTGCCAATCATTCGGAGGAGAGCCGTCCGCTTTCGGCTCCTTCCAAATATAATAGTCTCGATACGGGTTCTCCTTCGACTCTCGGGAGGCTTGAAACCACTCATGGAAAATCGACGTATGGTTCACGGCGAGATCCATGATGACACGGATCCCTCGTTCATGTGCTTCTTTCAGCATGTGCTCAAAATCAGCCATTGTGCCGTACATGTCATGGATTTTTGTATAATCACTAATATCATAACCATTGTCATGCTGTGGTGACTCATACATAGGGGTCAGCCAAATACAATCCGCCCCTAGCTCTTTGATATAGTCGAGCTTTTTCGTCACGCCATTGATATCACCTGTACCAGAGCCTGTTGTGTCTAAAAAGCTCTTCGGATAGATTTGATAGACCACGGCTTTTTTCCACCACGGTTCGTTTGTTTGTTGATTCAATTTCCTTCACCACCACTAGTTAAGTTCTTGTGATACATCCTTCTTTTTAAGTTTTGCATATAAAAGGGTACCAATGAATGGGACGATCAGCACAATCACCATTCCGATGGCAAATGCCCCCCAATATTTCGGAATGATCGAGAAGATTCCTGGAATGCCTCCAACGCCGACTGAACTTGCCAGTACCCCTTGTGAGGCAATAAACATACCAGCTATCCCTGAACTGATCAGGGCAAAAATAAACGGGAATCTATAGCGCAAGTTCACCCCAAACATCGCCGGTTCAGTAATGCCCAAGTAAGCAGAAATACTTGATGTCAGCGAGAGCCCTTTTTGCTTTTCATCTTTTAAGACAAACATCATCGCAAGTGCCGCTGATCCTTGAGCAATATTAGACAAGGCGAGCATTGGCCATAGGAACGTGCCGTGCAGTTTTGAGTTAATCAGCTGAATATCGACTGCTAGGAACGTATGATGCATCCCTGTAATGACTAACGCTGCATACAATCCGCCATATAAAAGACCGCCAAGTGCTGCGAATTGCTGGAATACGGTGACGAGTCCAGATGTTAAAACGTTTCCGATCGCAAATGTAACGGGACCAATGACGATAAATGATAAAAATCCAATGAGTAATAATGTAATTGGTGCAACAACTAACAGCTGAATACTTTCAGGTGTCCGTTTTGTTATAAATAATTCGAGCTTTGCGAGTAAATAGGAGGCGACGAGTATCGGAAGAACCTGCCCTTGGTAACCTACCTTTTGTACTTCAAGTCCAAACAAATTCCAAACAGGAATGTCACCTGTCTTTTCCGCCGCTCCATACCCCCAAGCATTCAACAGATCTGGATGTACAAGCATCAGTCCGAGGACCATCCCTAGAAGTGGATTACCTCCAAACCGCTTGACAGCCGACCAGCCAATTAATGCTGGCAAAAAGGTAAAGGCAGTGCCTGCAATCAAGTTGATCATATTTGCTAAATCCGCCCATGCCGGATACACATCCACAATGGATTTTTGATCAAAGAAAATATCAGGAGCTGTTAAAATATTATTAATCCCCATCAATAAACCGGCTGTCACGATAGCTGGAAGGATTGGAATGAAGATATCTGCAAGCGTTTTCACCGCACGCTGTAAAGGATTTAATTTCTGATCAGAGGCACGCTTGACGTCCTCTTTTGTCGCTTCGCCGATTCCCGTCTGTTTGACCATTTCGGCATAAACCCGATTCACCACTCCTTGACCAATGACCACTTGGTATTGGCCATTCGCTGAGAAAGATCCCTTCACTTCATCAATTTGTTCTAGTGCTTTCTCATCCACCTTACCTTCATCTTTTAGCACAAAACGAAGTCTTGTCACACAATGTGTGGCTTGATCAATGTTTTCTTTGCCGCCAATGGCTTTCAAAATCTGATCTGCCGCTGCCTGATAATCAGCCATGCTATCCCCTCCGAGATCGTTTTTTTATAAGAAAAAAGAATCAAAACTTGTATATACATGTTCACCTCATATTTTATATTTGTATATACATGTAGTCAATAAGAAAATGTAGCGCTTTCATAAAAAAAGCTCCCTCAATGTGCTCAGAGAGGCAGCGTGTCATCATCTTTTTTTATGCTCCGTTAGTTTTTCGTAGACCCTATTCTTATAAAAGGAGGAGGCTGGTCGAGCAAACGTTTGGCGCTTGGATGTGAGTTCATCGAGGCGTTTTTGTTTTTCCTCACATACGAGAGAGAGTTTTTTTCTTTCTTCTCCATCTATACTCGTTTTCAGTAACTCTTTGACCGTCATTAGTTCTTTTTTCAAAGCGGTTTCTTCCCCGGCAAAGCCAGCATTTTTCATGATTCGATAGCCCATCCTCAGCTCTTCTGGTACATGAGCAGCATCATCCTTTGGCAGAGGTTTCCCAAAGCCTGATAGTCCTTCAAAAGCTCCATGGTCCATCGCCTTTTTGATCCGTTCTTCTGACAATCTCTGCGCAAAATCCATGACACGTCTCCTTTCAGATCGTCTGATATTTTGGTTAAGCATAGCAAAAAAGCTGACTCTCTCACAAGAGCCAGCTTTCTCGTTATTTTTTGTCGATTTTAAAAGTAGATACCATTTGTGCCAAGTCCTCTGACATGTCAGAGAGCTGTTCAATCGCACTTGAAATTTGCTGCATGCCAGCACTTTGTTGTTCTGTTGCTGCCGCTACTTCTTGAGAGCTTGCCGCATGTTCTTCTGACACGACCGAAATTTGTTCAATCGATGTAGAAATTGTTTGATATGCTCGTTCTACCTGCTGAATAGATTGAAGCAAATTGTTCGTTCTGCTTGCAAATTGAGACACTCCATCATAAATACCAGCGAAGTTCTGCGATGTGCCTTTCATTTGCTCACGGCCTTCTTCCACTGCTTTACTGCTTTCCTCCACGCTTTCAAGGACACGCTGACTATTTTCCTGTGTGCCAATGACTAAGTCTGAGACCGTTTTAGCTGCATCAGCTGACTGTTCAGCTAACTTACGGACTTCATCAGCCACAACAGCAAATCCTTTTCCTTCTTCTCCTACACGTGCGGCTTCAATAGAAGCATTCAGTGCAAGCAGATTCGTTTGCGCTGAAATGTCCGTAATAATGGAGATGACACTTTCAATTTCTGTTGAATGTGATTGCAATTCTTCTGCCGCTTGCTTGGAGCTTGTCATCATGTCATGTAACATGTTGAGATGTTCAAGCACATGCTGCACCAATTTTTGACCAGATTCTGACTGCTCTTGTACTTTTGATGAAACAGATTTCATTTCATCCACTTCTTTTGTTACGCCTTCGATTTGAGTATCGATTTCCGCAACAGATGTTGTGCAGTCTGTAATGTTTGCGACTGAATCATTGATTCCTTCACTCATATTCGTCATCGCTTCTGACACTTGTTGTGCACTTTGACTAGATTCCGTTGTCACTGTGCGAAGCTGTGAAGACATTTTCGACACTTCACTTGATGAGTTTGAGATCTGTCCAATAAGCTCTTTGATCCGTCCCTGCATTTTCTGGAAGGAAGCCGCTAATTGACCGATCTCATCTTTACTTTGAACTTCTACCATGCCAGTTAAATCACCATCTGCAATTCGATCCGCTGATTCCATTAATGAGCGTGCTGGTTTTGCAATTCTTCTTCCCATGAAGAATGAGAAGAGTAATCCGCCGATGAGCACAATCGCAGATGCTACTGTGATATAAATTGTCAGCTTTTTCGTTGTTGCTGGAACAACAGAGGCATCTAAGTCAATTCCTAAAATCCCCGTGAGTTCACCGCCTGAATCTTTAATTGGTAAAAAGACGGATTTATGAGTCCCATACGAATCAACGTAAATGTCACTTTTGACCATTTTATCTTCAGAAAGAGCTTGTTTCATTTCATCTGAAAAGACATAATCTTGATCAAAATCATTGTCTTCCCCTGTTAGTACGATGATTCTTTCTTTGCCGCCCTTATTTGATAACACGTATAAGTTCTCAAGCGTATGATCTTTTTGTAGTTCTGTGAATTTCTTTTTGATCTCCACATAAATGGGATCATCCTTCCCGCTAATGCTAAGGACATTTCCATCAATATGATCGATTTCTTTTTTCGCTGTATCAATATCTGTTGTTAATCGATAATCAAATTGCTTTAATAATTGGGAAGATAAATCCTGGCTAACTAAATAAAATGTTAGAACGAATAATGCAACGGTTGCGAGTAATGTTACGACAACGACTGACATGATTTTGGAGGATATCGTAAGTCCTCCAAACTTCCTTTGTTTCGCCATTTTTTTCTACATCTCCACTCTCAATTTTAATTTAAGCCTCTACACTTTCAAATTGTCCACAAACAGATGCAATGACATCTTTTAAATAAGATACGATATGAGGGATATGCTCCGGTAACGTATAAGGTGAAATCACAAAAAATTTACTCACACTTAGATAGAATTCTTGACCTTCTTTGGCATTGACTTGTAAAAACTTCGTTGTATCACCAAAGAACATTTCGTCTCTTTTCTCTCCAAGCTTTTCAAAGAGGATTTTGTTCAAATCATTGTTGCGCTCAATTTCCATAGCAGTTGCTTCTCCAGATATTTCTTCCTTAAAACGAGGAGAGCCGTCTAGGTAAATTCTAAACAATGTAGCCATTCCGACATTGTCATCATTGACGACTTCTGCTTGTGGAATTTCCTGACGAAGTGCTTCTCTAAATGCAAGGTTCACCTCTAAAAATTGACCGAGCAAGCGCTGGTATCCTTCAATTCCAAACGTTAGCAGCACACTTAGCATGCTGATGGAGCTTCCCATTCTTGAGCATTCAAGCGTATAACCGGTATGGTATTCCCCGTATCCTCTATGTCCAACATATGGTGTTTCTTGTTCTTCTAGATCCAAGCGCTTTAAGTCAGCAGCGTTTTTCACTAAGAATAAACTAGATGTGTACGGTGTTTGTCCGAGTTTTTGAAAGTCAAAACACATCGTGTCAGCAAGAGAAAGATGCTGGAATTTCGCTTTGATTTCTTTTAGCATACGAAGAACACCGTCTGAGAATTGCAGCGGGTTTTCAGATACATCATACTCATTAAAGAAAGCAAAGAATCCACCAAGCGCCGAATCTGCATGAATATGCGGCACCTTGAGACCATACTTCTCAGCAATGGCTTCTGCCGTTTCACGCACCCCTTTTACATCATCAATTGCAATGGCATCTGTTGTTCCGGTTGTTGCCACAATATAAACGGGAATTCCGCCATTTTGGGCAACACGTTCCATTTGACAACGCAAATCTTCCATATCCATCGAATGATCTTTATTCGTCTTAATTCTGATTAAGTTGTCTGTGCCAATCCCTGTTGCTTCCATTGACTTAAATAAGCTGTAATGTGCTGCATCAGAACAAAACGCATAAAGATTTTGCGGGACGCCTTTTCGTAATGACTCCGGTGCAACTTTCGCAATCGCTAAACGAAGCCCCGAGAAAATAGCCCCTTGACCTCCCCATGTTGTGTAGCCCCCGCTCACATTTGGATCATATCCGATGAGCTTAGACATCATTGAGACCACTCTGACCTCAGCTTCCGCACCTGCTGGTCCATACACATCCCAAAGGTTGTTTCCGTTAACCAGCATAGCCGTCAGCATGCCTAGAATTCCTGGTGTACTTGCCATTGGCAAAATGTTCGTGAAGAAATACTTCGTGTGGTATGGATGATTATGTAAAAGCTTCAGTAATTCTTCATTCACAAGTTCCGCTTGTTGTCCGTTCATCGGAATTTGACTTGTTTCAGTGAGCTTTTTGTAAAAGTCCTCCTCGCGATTCTTTTCACCTTTTAGGTGAGCACGGTTCGGATCCTTCAGGTCATCGACCCCTGAAATGATCTGTTCCATTAATTTAATGAGTTCTTTCCGCTCTTCTGCATTTCCGTCCTCACTCGGAAACCAGTTCTGAACGAGGTTCTGTGCTCGTACAGTCATATACTATCAATCCTTTCAATGGAAGATTTCCTGTCACTGTCTATATCGACCCCGTTTCAAAAGTTTATAGTGTCGAACTGTACACTTAAGTATATTTAGATAATTTGTTCACCCGTCAAAAAGAATAAAACCCTTACAATACACATCAAAACCATTATGTTTGTGAAACAACAATATATATCAATATACTTTCATGAAGGAATTATTATCCAGACAATTCAGCGGTTTATTCATTCATTTTTTTTACTTAACCTGCATAAACATTAATAAACACTGGAAATCCGCCTAAATGCACCATTGTAGAAATCAAATTAATTCTTTAGACTTGTGTCTTTTTACCTGTTTTATTGATATAGCAACAGGAAAATTACAGAATTTTCTGTAATTATTAGGATGAATTTCACAAAAAGTTTTTCGGAGATCGAATATTTTCGATGTCTTCCCATTTCTAGCTCGGACAGGTTGCCTTAGGTGCTCACCGGTTATGACTTTTCTATTTGTGCATTTCATGGTATATTCTAATGGTTCGTTTTCTTTCGTTCCGCCTCTT
>Ga0006562J51391_1141602_pt1 | contig 10230 bp, 4 predicted proteins | sample Ararhi6_input_d2_FD_51391 | JGI IMG/M metagenome (IMG submission 51391) | reverse complement strand
AGGAACTTCGCCTCGACGAAGTCGGCGACCTCGACCGCGGCGAGCGTGATCGCGCCCGACTGGGTGCGGGGCCGGGTGCCGAGCGGCTGGATTCGGTCCAGACCGTGCTCCTCGGTCGAGGTGACGATGCGCGACATGGTCTGCACGGTGACCGTCGGGTACTCGCCGACGCTGGTCTCGCCCGAGAGCATGACCGCGTCCGCGCCGTCGAGGACGGCGTTNGCGACGTCCGAGGTCTCGGCGCGGGTCGGCACCGGGCTCGAGATCATCGACTCCAGCATCTGCGTCGCGACGATGACCGGCTTCGCCGCGCGGCGGGCCAGCTCGACGGCGCGCTTCTGCACGATCGGCACGGCCTCGAGCGGCAGCTCGACGCCCAGGTCGCCACGGGCGACCATGATGGCGTCGAACGCCTCGATGATCTCTTCGAGCGCATCCACGGCCTGCGGCTTCTCGATCTTCGCGACGACGGGGACCTTACGGCCCTCCTCCGCCATGATCTCGTGCACGCGCTCGATGTCCTTGGCGTTCCGGACGAACGAGAGGGCGATCAGGTCGGCGCCGAGCTTGAGGCCCCAGCGCAGGTCGGCCTCGTCCTTGTCGGACAGCGCCGGGACGTTCACGGCGACGCCCGGCAGGTTGATGCCCTTGTTGTTGGAGACGGGACCGGCGACGATCACCTCGGTCGTGACGACCGGGCCGTCGACCGCGACGACGCGCACGCGCACCTTGCCGTCGTCGATGAGCAGGTAGTCACCCGGCTTGACGTCGTTGGGCAGGCCCTTGAACGTCGTCGAGGAGATCTCCTTCGTGCCGATGATGTCTTCGGTGGTGATCTTGAAGATGTCGCCCTCGGCGAGCTCGTAGGGGCCTGCCTCGAACTTGCCGAGGCGGATCTTGGGGCCCTGGAGGTCGACGAGGACGGCGACCGGCTTCCCGGCGTCGTCGGCGGCCTTGCGCACGTTGGCGTAGACCCCCTCGTGCACCTCGTAGCTGCCGTGGCTCAGGTTCATGCGGGCCACGTCCACACCCGCGTCGATGATCGCGCGGATGTTGTCGTAGCTGGAGGTCGCCGGCCCGAGGGTCGCGACGATTTTGGCCCTTCTCATGCTTTTCTGTTCGCTCCGTGATTCTGCGCCGACGGCGCGTGATTTCTTGGTGGCGCCCGGTCGTGCGGGCATCGCCTCGCTCAGACGAGGATGCCGCGGTCGGTGGGACGGATCGGAGACGGCAACTGCGTCTCCCCTTCAAGATACCGGTCAACAGCGGCCGCCGCTGCCCGGCCCTCTGCGATAGCCCACACGATCAGGGACTGACCGCGGCCGGCGTCGCCGGCGACGAACACGCCCTCCTGCTCCGTCTGGTAATCGGAATCACGCGCGACGTTGCCGCGGCCGTCGAACGGCAGGCCCAGCTGCGAGGACAGGTCCTGCTGCTCCGGGCCGGTGAATCCGAGGGCCAGCAGCACCAGGTCGGCCGGGATCTCGCGCTCGGTTCCGGCCTTCGGCACCCGGCGTCCGTCGAGGAACTCGGTCTCGGCCACGCGCAGGGCGCGCACCTCGCCGAACTCGTTGGAGAGGAACTCGACGGTCGACGCGAGGTACTCGCGCTTCCCGCCCTCCTCGTGGGCGGACTGGACCTCGAACAGCGTCGGCGTGGTCGGCCACGGCTGGTGGTCCGGACGCTCCGACGGCGGCTGCTTGCCGATGGCGAGGTTGGTGACGCTCGCGGCGCCCTGACGGTGTGCGGTGCCGATGCAGTCCGCACCGGTGTCGCCGCCGCCGAGGACGATGACGTGCTTGCCGTCCGCCGTGATCTGGTCGGCGATCTGGTCGCCCGCGCCCGCCTTGTTCTGCTGCACGAGGTACTCCATGGCGAAGTGAACGCCGGAGAGCTCACGGCCCGGGATGGGCAGGTCGCGCGGCACCATGGCGCCGGTCGCGACGACGACCGCGTCGTACCGGGCGCGCAGGTCGTCCCAGCTGATGTCCGTGCCGATGTCGACACCGGCGCGGAAACGCGTGCCCTCGGCCATCATCTGGTTGAGACGCGCCTCCAGGTGCTTCTTCTCCATCTTGAAGTCCGGGATGCCGTAGCGCAGCAGGCCGCCGATACGGTCGTCCCGCTCGTACACGGCGACCGTGTGGCCGGCGCGCGTCAGCTGTTGGGCGGCGGCGAGGCCGGCAGGGCCGGAGCCGACGACGGCGACCGTCTTGCCGGTGAGGCGCTCCGGCGGCTGCGGCTGCACCCAGCCGTGCTGCCACGCCTGGTCGATGATCGAGACCTCGACCTGCTTGATCGTGACGGCCGGCTGGTTGATGCCGAGCACGCAGGACGACTCGCACGGCGCCGGGCACAGCCGCCCGGTGAACTCCGGGAAGTTGTTCGTCGCGTGGAGGCGCTCGATCGCCTGGCGGCCCTCACCGCGCCACATGAGGTCGTTCCACTCGGGGATGAGGTTGCCGAGCGGGCAGCCCGAGTGGCAGAACGGCACGCCGCAGTCCATGCAGCGGCCGGCCTGGCGGCGCAGCTGCGCCGGGTCCTGGGCCTCGTAGACCTCTTTCCAGTCCATGAGCCGGACCGAGACGGGGCGGCGCTTGGGCAGCTCCCGCTCGGTCACCTTCAAAAAGCCTTTAGGGTCAGCCACCGGTCACCTCCATTTCGACGGAGCCTTTAGGATCAGGCAGCATCATCCGCCGGTCACCTCCAGAATTCTGTTCCACACGATGTCGCCGTCGGGGTCGAGACCCTCGTCAACGGCCTCTTGGCGCATCTGCATCACCGCGGCGTAGTCCCGCGGCAGCACCTTGACGAACTTCGCGACGGTCTCGTCGAAGTCCTCCAGCATCCGGGCGGCGAGCTCGGAGCCCGTCTCGGCGGCGTGCTGTTCGAGCAGGTCGCGCACGATCTCGATGTCCGCGCTCCCGAGAGGCAGGAGCTCGAGCTCGCCGGTCGCGAGCGAGTCGCGGTTGACCCGCTCCGGCTTCAGGTCGTACACGTACGCGGTGCCGCCGGACATGCCGGCGCCGAGGTTGCGCCCGGTGCCGCCGAGGATCACGGCGAGGCCACCGGTCATGTACTCGAGGGCGTGATCGCCCACGCCTTCGACGACCGCGGTCGCACCGGAGTTGCGCACCAGGAAGCGCTCGCCCACGATCCCGCGGATGAACATGCTCCCCTGCGTCGCGCCGTAGCCGATCACGTTGCCGGCGATCACGTTCCGCTCGGCGGCGAACACGCTGTCGCGCGGGGGCTTCACGACGATCTGGCCGCCGGAGAGCCCCTTGCCGACGTAGTCGTTGGAGTCGCCCTCCAGCCGCAGGGTGATGCCTGCGGGGAGGAACGCGCCGAGCGACTGGCCGGCCGAACCGGTGAGCGTGATGTCGATGGAGCCGGCGGGGAGGCCGTTCTCGCCGTGGCGGACGGTCACCTCGTGGCCGAGCATCGTGCCGACGGCCCGCTCCGTGTTGCGGATCGGAAGACTCAGCTCGATGCGGCCCCCGTTCTCCAGCACGTCGCGCGCCGCGTCGATCAGCTGCACGTCGAAGTGGTGCTCCAGCTCGTGGTCCTGCGCCCGGCCGTTGCGCCGAGGAGCCTCCGGGCCGAAGGCCGGACCGTGCAGGATGGGCGCGAGGTCGAGACCGGACGCCTTCCAGTGGTCGATGGCGCGGTCGACGTCGAGCAGCTCTGCGTGGCCGATCGCCTCCTCGAGGGTGCGGAAGCCGAGGGCCGCGAGGTACTCGCGCACCTCTTCCGCGATGAACTCGAAGAAGTTGACGACGAACTCGGGCTTGCCAGAGAACCGTGCGCGCAGCTCCGGGTTCTGCGTCGCGACGCCGACCGGGCAGGTGTCCAGGTGGCAGACGCGCATCATGACGCAGCCGGAGACCACCAGCGGCGCGGTCGCGAAGCCGAACTCCTCGGCCCCGAGCAGCGCGCCGACGATGACGTCGCGGCCGGTCTTCAGCTGGCCGTCGACCTGAACGACGACGCGCTCGCGCATCCCGTTCAGCATCAGGGTCTGCTGCGTCTCGGCGAGCCCCAGCTCCCACGGCGTCCCCGCGTGTTTCAGCGAGTTGACCGGGGATGCGCCCGTGCCGCCGTCGTGGCCGGAGACCAGGATGACGTCGGCCAGCGCCTTGGCGGTGCCGGCCGCGACCGCGCCGATGCCCGACTCGGAGACGAGCTTGACGTGGACGCGGGCGCCCGGGTTGGCGCGCTTCAGGTCGAAGATCAGCTGCTTGAGGTCTTCGATCGAGTAGATGTCGTGGTGCGGCGGCGGCGAGATGAGGCCGACACCGGCGGTCGCGTGGCGGGTGCGAGCCACCCACGGGTACACCTTGGTCGGCGGCAGCTGCCCGCCTTCGCCGGGCTTCGCGCCCTGCGCCAGTTTGATCTGGATGTCGTCGGCGTGGGTCAGGTACATCGACGTCACACCGAAGCGGCCGGAGGCGACCTGCTTGATGGCGCTGCGGCGCTCCGGGTCGAGCAGGCGGTCGAGGTCTTCGCCGCCCTCACCGGTGTTCGACTTGGCGCCGAGCCGGTTCATGGCGATCGCGAGCGTCTCGTGCGCCTCCTTGGAGATGGAGCCGTAACTCATCGCACCCGTGGAGAAGCGCTTGACGATGGACGAGACGGGCTCGACCTCCTCCAGCGGCACCGGCGGACGCTCGCCCTCCTTGAGCGAGAACATCCCGCGCAGGGTCATCAGCGACTCGGACTGGTCGTCGACGAGCTTTGTGTACTCGCGGAACACGTCGTACCGCCGCGTGCGCGTGGAGTGCTGCAGGCGGAAGACCGTCTCCGGGTTGAAGAGGTGCGGAGATCCGTCGCGGCGCCACTGGTACTCGCCGCCGGTCGCGAGGCGCTCGTGCGCGAGCGCGGCGCCCTCGGCGGGGTACGCGCTCTCGTGACGGGCGAGGTTCTCGGCCGCGATGACGTCGATCCCGACGCCGCCCAGCTTGCTCGTCGTCCCGGTGAAGTACTGGTCGACGAACTCCTGGCTGAGCCCGACGGCCTCGAACGCCTGAGCGCCCGCGTAGGAGGACACCGTCGAGATGCCCATCTTCGACATGATCTTCAGCACGCCCTTGCCGAGCGCCTTGATGACGTTCTTGACCGCCTTCTCGGGGCTGACGCCGGTGATCATCCCGCTGCGGACGAGCTCCTCGCAGGTCTCCATCGCCAGGTAGGGGTTGATCGCCGAGGCGCCGTACCCGATGAGCAGGGCGACGTGGTGCACCTCGCGCACATCCCCCGCCTCCACGATCAGGCCCACCTTCATGCGGGTCTCCGAGCGGATGAGGTGGTGGTGCACGGCGGCGAGCATCAGCAGCGACGGGATGGGCGCGAGGTCCTTCGTCGAGTCGCGGTCGCTGAGCACGATGAACTGCGCTCCGGCCGCGATGGCCTCGTCGACCTCGTCGCACATCTCGGCCAGGCGGCGCTCCAGGGCGTCGGGGCCGGCGTCGGAGCGGTACAGGCCGCGCACGGTCGTGGTCAGCGTGCTGCCCGGCCGCGGGTCGATGTGCTGGATCTTCGCCAGCTCGTCGTTGTCGATCACCGGGAAGTCGAGCACGACCTGCTTGGCGTGCTCGGGGCCGGCCGACAGCAGGTTGCGCTCCGGGCCGAGACCGAGCTTCAGGGAGGTGACGACCTCCTCGCGGATCGAGTCGAGCGGCGGGTTGGTGACCTGTGCGAACTGCTGCGTGAAGTAGTCGAACAGCAGGCGCGGGCGCTCCGAGAGCACGGCGACGGGCGTGTCCGACCCCATGGCGCCGAGCGGCTCCGCGCCGGTGGTCGCCATCGGGCGGAGGAGGATGCGGACCTCCTCCTCGGTGTAGCCGAACGTCCGCTGGCGGCGCGTGATCGACGCCGGGGTGTGGACGATGTGCTCGCGCTCCGGGAGGTCCTTCAGGTTGATCCGGCCCTCGTCCAGCCACTCCTCGTAGGGAGCGCCGGCGGCGAGCTCGGACTTGATCTCCTCATCCTCGATGAGGCGGCCGCTGACCGTGTCGACCAGGAACATCCGGCCGGGACGCAGCCGGCCCTTCCGGACGACGCGGCTGGGCTCGAAGTCGAGCACGCCGATCTCGGAGGCGAGCACGACGAGGCCGTCGTTGGTGACGACGTACCGGCCGGGGCGCAGGCCGTTGCGGTCGAGCGTCGCGCCGACGACGGAGCCGTCGGTGAACACGATCGCGGCGGGGCCGTCCCACGGCTCCATGAGCATCGAGTGGTACTCGTAGAACGCGCGGCGGACCGGGTCGATCTCGGTCTGGTTCTCCCAGGCCTCCGGCACCATCATCATGACGGCGTGCGGGAGCGACCGGCCGCTCAGCGACAGCAGCTCCACGACCTCGTCGAAGGAGGCCGAATCGGATGCGCCGGGCGTGACGATCGGGAACACCGGCTTCAGGTCGCCGAGCAGCTCGTTCTCCAGCTGCGACTGGCGGGCGCGCATCCAGTTGCGGTTGCCCTGCACGGTGTTGATCTCGCCGTTGTGCGCGATCATCCGGAACGGCTGCGCGAGCGGCCACGACGGGAACGTGTTCGTCGAGTAGCGCGAGTGCACGAGGGCGAGCTTCGACGCGAAGCGCTCGTCGGAGAGGTCCGGGTAGAACGGCTCCAGCTGGAGCGTGGTGACCATGCCCTTGTAGACGAGCGTGCGGCTCGACAGCGACGAGAAGTACAGGTCGAGCTCGCGCTCGGCCCGCTTCCGCAGGAAGAAGGTCTGACGGTCGAGCGCGATGCCGGAGACGGCCTCGCCGTTCTCGTCGACGCGGGTGGACGCGACGTAGAGCTGCTCGATCACCGGCATGGCCTGGCGGGCCAGCGTGCCGAGCTCGTCCGGACGAACCGGGACGGACCGCCAGCCGAGGACGGTCAGCTCGTGCTCGGCCGCGATGGACTCGAGAGCCGCCTTGACCTCGGCACGCTCGTCCTCCGCGCTCGGCAGGAACGCGTTGCCCACCGCGTACCGGCCGGCGGCGGGCAGGTCGAAGCCCGCGACGGCGCGCAGGAAGGCGTCCGGCACCTGGGTGATGATGCCGGCGCCGTCACCGGTACCGGCGTCGGAGCCGACCGCGCCGCGGTGCTCGAGGTGACGCAGCGCCTCCAGCGCGGCGTCGATGATGTCGTGCCCGGCCGTGCCCCGGAGGGTCGCGACCATGGCGAGACCGCAGGCGTCCTTCTCGTGGGCAGGGTCGTACAGGCCCTGCGGGCCAGGCACGGTCCCGAAGCGGGAATGGGGAGGCGTGAGCGCCATCTGTCGACCGTCCTCACAGTGTCGTGGATGTGGGGATGTTGGGTGCAGGGACGCCATCGGCCCGGTGCTTATGAGTTCCGCCGCATCCTCCGGGCCGTGTGCGGCTCGGACTCGTGGAGCGGTCAGGTGCGTGGGATCGCCTCGACGGTTTCGTACTTCGAGCCGTCGGGTTTATCCGTTCGTGGGGCTTGTGGCCTTGGCCGAAGCGGACCCGGCAGGCACACCGTCTGCGTCGGCGGCGTCCTCGTCCTCCAGGTCCGTGTCCTCCGAGTCTACCTCAGCATCCGGGTTCACCCATTCACGACCCGGTCGGTACGGGCTGGGCTCGAGACCCGGGTGCCTGCTCGACTGGACGAAGAAGATGATGAGGCCGAGCACGACGGCGCCGAACGCGGCCCAGACATTGCTCGGGATGCCGAGGAACGTGAACTCGCTCGGGTCGATGCGGATCGACTCCAGGTAGGAGCGGCCGGCGCCGTACCAGATCAGGTAGACGGCGAACACCTTGCCCCACTGGAGGCGGAAGCGGCGCTGCAGCCAGACGATGACGAAGACGCCGATGATGTTCCAGATCATCTCGTACAGGAAGAGGGGCTGGAACAGCGTGCCGTCCGGAAGGCCGACCGGGATCGCCTTGTTGCCCGCGTCGATCTGCAGACCCCAGGGCAGGTCGGTCGGAAGACCGAAGAGCTCCTGGTTGAAGTAGTTGCCGAGGCGGCCGATGGCCTGCGCGAGCAGGAGCGCCGGTGCGAGGGCGTCCGCGAACGTCCAGAACCGGAGACCGGTCCAACGGCAGCCGATGAGCACACCGATGGCGCCACCGATCAGCGCGCCGAAGATGGCGCCGCCGCCCTCCCAGATCGCCCAGATGCTGCCAGGCTCGAACGGGTTGAAGAGGTTGGCGCCCGGGTAGAAGAAGTCCTTCGGGTGGGTCGCGACGTGGTAGAACCGGGCGCCGACGATCCCGAGGGGCACGGCGCACAGCAGGATGTCGAGAACGACACCCGGCTCGGCGCCCTGCTTGGTGAGGCGGCGCGAGGTCCACATGGCAGCGACGACGATGCCGACCAGGATGATCAGCGCGTACATCTGGATGCGGTACGGCCAGAAAGGCAGCGGGATCTGCGCCCACTCGGGCCCAGGACTCGGGATGCTGGCCATCCAGCCGCTCATCGTCGCAAACACCCGATGACTCACCTTTCGTGTCGATCATGCCGCGGCGCGGAGAGGCGCGCGGCCACCATAGTCTAGAACGCCCGGCTAGGCCGCTGTGCCGCGGGCCAGCTCGGCCGCGACGCGACCGGCCTCCGCCACGCCGCCGTCGCCCAGCGCCTTCACGAGCGCCGAGCCGACGATCGCGCCGTCCGCGTACTCGAGCACCTCGGCCACCTGCGCGGCCGATGAGATGCCGAGTCCGACGCACGTGCTCGTCGCTCCCGCCTCGCGAAGGCGGCCGACGAGCGTGCGCGCCGCCGCATCCACATCGGTGCGCGCGCCCGTGATGCCCATGGTCGAGACGGCGTAGACGAACCCGCGGCTCGCCTCCACCGCCTGCTTCAGGCGGGCGTCGGTCGAGCTGGGTGCGGCGAGGAACACGCGGTCGAGACCGACGCGGTCGGATGCGGCGAGCCAGTCGGCGCCCTCGTCCGGGATGAGGTCGGGCGTGATGAGGCCTGCTCCCCCGGCGGCGGCGAGGTCGTCCGCGAAGCGGTCGACACCGTACTGCAGCACCGGGTTCCAGTAGGTCATGACGAGCACGGGGATGTCGACCTGCGCGGTGATCTCACGGACGGCGGTGAAGCCGTCACGCAGGCGGAAGCCGGCGCTGAGCGCCTGCTGCGTCGCCGCCTGGATGACCGTGCCGTCCATCACGGGGTCGGAGTACGGAAGGCCGAGCTCGATGACGTCGACGCCGTTGTTCGCGAGCGCGACGGCCGCATCCACACTGGTCGCGAGGTCGGGGAAGCCGGCCGGGAGGTAGCCGATCAGCGCGCCCGATGCCTCGGTGTTGCGGCGGGCGATCGCGTCGGCGACGCGGCTCGTGACCACGCCGCTCACGACTGCACCGCGTCCGCGTCGATCAGGTCGAAGTACCGCCCGGCGGTCTCCATGTCCTTGTCGCCGCGACCGCTGAGGTTCACCAGGATGATGCCCTCCGGCCCGAGCTCGCGCCCGAGCGCGATGGCGCCTGCCAACGCGTGGGACGACTCGATGGCCGGGATGATGCCCTCGGTGCGGCTGAGCAGGCGCAGGGCCTCCATGGCGTCCGCGTCCGACACCGGCCGGTACTCGGCACGGCCGATCTTCGCGAGCCAGGCGTGCTCCGGGCCGACGCCCGGGTAGTCGAGGCCGGCGGAGATCGAGTGGGATTCGATGGTCTGGCCGTCCTCGTCCTGCAGCAGCATGGAGCGCGCGCCGTGCAGCACGCCGGGGCGGCCCTTGGTGATCGTCGCGGCGTGGCGCGGGGTGTCCGCACCCTCGCCGCCCGCCTCGAAGCCGACCAGGCGCACATCCTCGTCGTCCAGGAAGGCATGGAAGATGCCCATCGCGTTCGAGCCTCCGCCGACGCACGCGACCACGGCGTTCGGCAGGCGGCCGGTGAGCTCCTGCACCTGCTCGCGCGCCTCCTCGCCGATGATCTTCTGGAGGTCGCGCACCATCGCCGGGAACGGGTGCGGGCCCGCGACCGTTCCGAAGATGTAGTTGGTGTGCTCGACGTTCGTCACCCAGTCGCGCATGGCGTCGTTGATGGCGTCCTTGAGCGTGCGCGAGCCGGTCTTGACGGCGACGACCTCGGCACCGAGCAGACGCATCCGGGCGACGTTCAGCGCCTGGCGCTCGGTGTCGACCTCGCCCATGTAGATCGTGCACTCGAGCCCGAACAGGGCCGCGGCCGTCGCGGTGGCGACGCCGTGCTGGCCCGCGCCGGTCTCGGCGATCACGCGGGTCTTGCCGATGCGCTT
>Ga0006562J51391_1003705_pt1 | contig 10250 bp, 9 predicted proteins | sample Ararhi6_input_d2_FD_51391 | JGI IMG/M metagenome (IMG submission 51391) | reverse complement strand
GCACGGAGAAGCCCTTCCCAGGGTGCGCCGAGGAGGCATGCCGTGGTGAAGAGGACGGCGAGGACGACATACGCCGGGAGCACGATGGCGTTGGGTAGTCGTCGCGTGTCGAGGTCGATGAGCGCGAGCGCGATGCTGATGGATGCGAGATAGAGGTACGCCAGGACGACCGGGATCTTCGCGGCGTCAACGACGTCGGCGAGGAACAGCCCTGCAACGCCGACGAACGCGACGCCGGTGGCCAGTTCTATGAGCGGGTATCGCGCCGAGATCGGCGCGCCGCAGGACGCGCACTTGGCACGCAGCAGCAACCACGACGCCACCGGGATGTTCTGCCACGGCCGCACCGGAGCGTCACAGCGCGGGCACCGGCTCTCACGGGTGAGCGGGATCTTCGCCGGGACCCGGTAGATCACGACGTTCAGGAATGAACCGATCACGAGCCCGAAGACACCGGCGACGACGAAGATGTAGACGGTCAGCGGTGTCATGGCGTCGCGACGTCGTGTCTCGAGAGGAGCGCGCCGAGTGTCGCGATGCCAGTGGGGCCGCCACTCTCGTCATCGCCGAAAGGCGGGCTGCCCGGGAAGCCCACGGGCGTATACCAGTAGTTGGGCTTGCCCGTCATGACGCCGGCTTGGATCGAGCCGCGCCATCCTTCACCGCTGTTGGGGAAATCCACCGTGCACTGAGTGAAGATCATGGCGGAGATTTTGGAGGTCAGACCGGACGGCAACATCTTGGACCCATCGATACTGATGGCGGGAACACCGGCGCAGTTTCGATTGAGTGTCTCCGGGGAGACGAACCACAGACGATGCTCGTGGCCGTCCGCCGATTCGAAGTCCTGGTCCTCGATGTTGAAGGAGGGCGCCACGAAGATCACGTCTGTCTTCAGGCCGGTTACGCCGCTGTACTGATGCAGGTCCAGTCGCGCGCACGCGCTGGCATCGATGATCGTGGGCACGGTGAGGCTCTTGATCTTGTTGATCATCGCGTGCTCCGGATACCAGCTGTACGCGCAAGCACCGGTCCAGGTGATCTTTGCGAAGGCGCCACTGGCGACGAGAGCATCCAAGTCGGTCTGGGTGATTCCCTCCCATTGCGGAGCATTCGGCAACTGAGGGACCGCGACAATCGGCTGGACGCTCGTCTTCGTGACGGAGGTCACCGCCCATGCAGCCTGCGTTCCGCTCGGAAAGGTGAATGTCCCGCCATACATGATGCGGTCGCGCGCGACTGGCTTGCCCCCGGACAGGTTGAGGTTCGCGCCCGCATAGATACTCTGAACGAACTTGGAGCTGAGGGACGTCCCCGTGACGTTGAGCTTGGCGTGGACGCTGCCGTCGATGGTCATTCCCCCGGACATCGTCACGCTCCCGAACGCGGAGACCACATCACCGTGAATGACGGGGCCACCGCCGAGTGTGACATCACCCTTGCCATAGATTCCGCCATCGATGACGCTTCCCCCCGAAACGCTCACCTTGCCGCTCAAGGACACGAGATCTCCGTGGATCTTGGTTCCACTGCCGATGGTCACGTCCTTCTCGGCATAGACATCGCCCGTCACTTCACATCCCCCGACGCCGAAGACCGTGCCCGCGGGGAGGTAGACGGAACCCGCTAGTGCGCCGCCGGAGTTGCATGTGAAGTCGCCGGATCCCCCAGCGTCAGGAATGACCCACACGGTCGATGGGCTAGCCGCATCCACGGCCTGAATCTTCAAGGCGCTCAGGTTGAGCGGCGCGCGGGTGATGAGCGCAGGTTCCTTCTGCACCACAGGGACCGGGTTGTATTCGTACACGGCTTCTGTCGTCGTGGTCGCTCCGCCCGGAGAGCGGCCCACCGCGCGGAAGATCACCCGCCCGGAGAGCGTCACGCAGTCGCGCGCGACCTCATAGGTCGAGCCCGCGCCCAGGTCACCACTGACAGGATCCGACTCGATAGGGGTGTCATCGCAGATATCCGCGTCGCGCAACGCCACCGCGAGAGCCTCGGCGAGACCTGCGTCAGCTGCGGCGCGCGACTGCGCGCTGCTTCTGCTCGACACGACGAGTCCCGAGGTGTTGACCACGATCGTGGCCAGCGCGAGCCCCCCGATCGTCAGAACCAGCATCACCATCAGGACGGTTACGAGGGCGGATCCCTCGTCGCGGCCGCCACGCACACGACGTTTCAGTGCCAGCATGTGAGTCCTCCCCCTCCGACCGCCTGCGCCGTGGCGCCGTCGGTGACGCCGACCGTGACCTGATCCATCGTGATCTCCATGCCGATCTGCACGCTCTTGACACCGATTAGGGCGAAGACGGCATCTGCGCCGAGCGTTCCGTGAACCCCCGTGGCCAACTTCCCCCACGAGGAATCGGCCGCCGGTAGTTCGCCGCTCGTGTCGGCGCGGTAGACGAGTGCTCCTGCCAACAGCTCCCACGCCCGGCACTCCGGTGTCCCGCTCCCGTCGACGTAAACGACATCCAGCCGGGTCCCGGCGCCGTTGACGTGGATCGCCGTCGAGTTTCGGATGGATCGGGCGAGACTGCTCGCCACCACGTTCGCAGCACCAGTGGCAGAGTCTCGCGCGACCCCGTCACGCTGCGCCGTGACACCCTTCGCGAAGGTCACGGCGATGAGGCCGAGCACGAGCGCAGCCACAGCAATGGTGACAAGGAGCTCAACCAGTGTCATGCCCCGGTCGTTGCGCTTGCCGCCACCATCGATCATGATGCCGCTCCGACGGTGAGACGCGTCGGAACCCGGGCGATGGTTGCCGAGCTGTCGGCCACGGTGACGGTGACGAGGACCGAGCGAGGATAGTCACTCGCCGCCGGCGGGCAAACCTGGGTGTATCCCGGGTCGGCGGATGCCGACGCCGTGATGACGAGCCCCGGATTGGCCGGGTCGCTCGCCGCGAGCCCCGACACGGCCGCGACCAGCGCGCTGCAGGTCTTGGTCGAGCCAGCCGACGTAGGAAACTGCTCCCGCAGTTGAGCAATTCGGTCATTCGCGAGTGTTGTCGCGGCGACGACGTCCCGGTTCTCCGTGCTGAGGCTCACGCCGGAGATGAGCAGCGGAAGGACGGCCAGCGAGATCACCGCGAAGAGGAACATCGCGATGATCACCTCGACGAGGCTGAAGCCATCGTCGGATTGGGTGGTCATGCGGGAACACCTCCGAGAGGGTGAGGTGAGTGGTGCCGTGGAGTGACGTCGAGGCCGGCCCGTTCGGGTCGGGCCGGCCTCGAGGTCTGGTCAGGTGTTAGCAGCCGGGGCCGGACTTCACCGCGGTGGTGATCTTGGTGCTTACGCCGGACACACAGAAGTTGTCGACCTGCAGGGGGTCGCCGGCGACCTTCGGCGCGACAGACAGCGTGATCCCAGGGATCTGGCTGGTGCTCTGGGCCTCGAGGGAATCCAGGTTGGTAGCGACTGCGGCAGCCGCCGTGTTCTGAGCAAGGTCAGATGCCACCTGCGACGCACCGTTTGCGACGATAGATTCGAGAGCACTCTCCTCTGCCTGGTCCTGCAGGCCCAGGAAGACGGGCACCGCGATCGCGGCAAGGATGCCGAGGATCACGACGACCACGATGAGTTCGATGAGTGAGAAGCCGCTCTCGTCGCCAGATTCCTCGCGGCGGGCCTTCTCAGCCTGGACATAGTTACGGATGGTGCGCATGTGCGTGCCTCCAGTTGGGGGATTGAACAGGACCGGCTCCTGGTGCGCACGCCGAAAGTTGCGATCCGGGGGGAATCGTCGCTCTCCGGGGGGATCACGCGGTTTCGGGAAACCGTGGGATATGCAGAGCCTGGTTTGGAAAGACCCGCCGCGAGGACGATCTCCCTCTCCGGTCCCCATCATGAGAGTTCTCTCATCTTGTTGTCAATGGGGAGTTTGGGAAAATTGTTACTTCTGTGTTTCGGCCCCTATGCGTCCAGCACGTCGACCCGCACCCGTACGACGTCGCCGTCGCCGATCCCCTCCGCCTCGCGCACGGATCGCTTCAGCGGCAGCACGTAGGCACCGCGCCCGCCATCCGGGAAGATCAAGGTCCGCCACGACGTGCCGCCGATGGTCGCCGCCACCCGGACCGACCCGAACCCACGGGCGGGCCGCGGGATCTCGCGGATCTCAGCGCTGAGATCTTCGGGCAGGGCCGCGAAGAACCACGACTCCGTGCGGGCATCCCACCGGAAGACCTCGCCGTCGAACTCCAGGATCATGCCGCCAGGGTAGCCACGACGTCCTACTCTCGGATCAGACGTGAGGCGAAGGAGCGGCATGGCTGACCCCCGGGACGACGCCCTCGACGCGGCACTCAACGCGGCGATCGCCAACGGCATCCCGTTCGTGATCGCCGGGATCACCTCGCCGACGGCGACCACCTTCCTGCGCGCCGCCGGCTTCCGCTCCCCCGTGACGAGCACGCCGGCCACGGAGGACACGGTCTTCGCGCTGTACTCGGTCACGAAGCTCTTCACCACAACGGCGGCGCTGCAGTGCATCGAGGACGGTCTCCTCGATCTCGACGCACCCGCGCGCACCTACCTGCCGGAGATCGGCGACCGCGAGGTGCTGGTACGCCTCGACGACGACGGCACGATGACCACGCGGCCGCCGGCGCGCGAGATCACACCGCGGATGCTGCTGCTCCACACCGCCGGCATCGGCTATGACATGTTCGACGCGCGCTGCGCGCTCATCGCACGCTCGCGGGCGCAACGCCCGTCGGCGACCCCGCTCCGTGACACCCTGTCCACTCCCCTCATGCACGACCCCGGCGAGCGGTGGACGTACGGGATGTCGATCGACTGGCTGGGCCTGATCGTCGCCGCCGTGCGCGGACGGCGCCTCGAAGACGTGTTCCGGGAACGGATCTATGCGCGGTGCGGCATGACGTCGACGTCGTTCGATGTGTCGGAGGGCATGCGGGCTCGTCTGGCCACTCCGCACCGCCGCGGACGGGACGGCGTCATCGCCCCGACCGCCTTCTCGCCACCGGCAACGCCCGAGCTCGACATGGGCGGCCAGGGCCTCTTCTCCACCGTCCCCGACCTCCTCGCGCTGCTCCGCGTCTGGCTCGGCGACGGCTCCGCCCCTGGCGGCCAGGTGCTCCGCCCCGAGATGATCGACTGGGCGACGCGCGGCGAGCCGGGCCTGACGGTCACTCCCCTGCCGGCCGCGATCCCCGCGCTCACCCGTGAGGTCGAGTTCCTGCCCGGCATCCGGACGTCGTGGGGGTATTCGTTCCTCGTGAACGAGGAGGACGTGCCGGGCGGCCGTCGCGCCGGCTCGGTGTCGTGGGCCGGACTCGGCAACACCCACTACTGGATCGACCGGGCGTCCGGCATCGCGGGCGTCTGGGCGACGCAGCTGCTGCCGTTCTACGACCCGGCCGCCGCAGACGGGGCGGCCGCGTTCGAACGGGCTGTCTATGCGGAGCGGACCCCGCGCTAGAAGCCCTCACCACTGCGGGTGGATGTCGGCCCGCAGCAGCCGGTCGTAGACATCGACGACGGCATCCTCGAACACGGTGAGGTCGGTCTGCCCGACGAGCTCCCCGGCGACGGCGTTGTTCTGCGCCTGCGTGACGCTGCGCGCCCCCGGGATGACGCTCGTCACGCCGGGTCGGGACGCGACCCAGGCGAGTGCGGCGGCGGGCAGCGTGACGCCCATCGGCACGGCGGCGGAGAGCTCCGCGACGGCCCGCAGACCCGTCTCGTAGTCGACGCCGGAGAAGGTCTCGCCCTTGTCGAACGCCTCGCCGTGCCGGTTGTAGGAACGGTGGTCGTCGGCCGCGAAGGTCGTCGCCGCGGTGTATTTCCCGGACAGAAGTCCGGAGGCCAGCGGCACGCGCGCGAACACCGCGATGCCGGCCCGTTCGGCGGCGGGCAGCACCTCGTCGAGGGGCTTCAGCCGGAACGGGTTCAGGATGATCTGGATGTTTGTGACGTTCGGTCGCGCGATGGCGGCGAGCGCCTGCGCGCACGTCTCGACCGAGACGCCGTATGCGGCGATGGTGCCGTCGGCGACGAGCGCATCGAGGGCGTCGTACGTGGCGTCCGACTCGATGACGGCGGTGGGCGGGCAGTGCAGCTGCACGAGGTCGAGGGTGTCCGTGCGGAGGCTCCGACGCGAGCGATCGGTCCACGCGCGGAAGTTCGCCGACGTGTAGTTCTCCGGCTCCTGGGCCATGCGGCGGCCCATCTTCGTCGCGACGGTGACGCCGTGGTCGGGGCGTTCGGCGAGCACGGCGCCGATGATCGCCTCGCTGCGCCCGTCGCCGTACACATCGGCGGTGTCGATGAGGGTGACACCGGCGTCGAGCGACGCGCGGATCACCTCGCGGGCGTCGTCTTCGGAGACGTCGCCCCAATCGGCGCCGAGCTGCCAGGTGCCGAGACCGATGACGGAGACGTTGCGACCGGTACGGCCGAGGCTGCGCTGCTGCATGCTCTCAGCCTACGGCGGCCCCGAGAGCCGCCGCCCGCGCGCGCACGCAGAAGGGCCGGGGATGCTCCCCCGGCCCTTCTGGCGCCTTGACTACGCGCGCTGCGTGTCGCGCTTGGCGGGCTTCACCGCGGGCTTCACCACGGCGATCGTGCCGGTGACGGCTTCGGCCTCCGTGTGCGTCGTCTTGCGCTGGGCGCGGACCTCGTCGAACGACGTGCCGTAGTACGCGGCCTCCATGAGTGTGCGCATGTCGGCGAGCATCGGCATCCGCGGGTTGGCGGGTGCGCACTGGTCCTCGTAGGCGGCCATGGCGACCTCGTCGAGGCGACCGATGAAGCTCGCCTCGTCGACGCCCTGCTGCTGGAACGACCGCTCGATGCCGACCTTGTCGCGCAGCTCCTCCACGGCGCGGGCGTAGCTTTCGACGCCCTCCTCCGGGGTGGATGCCGGCAGGCCCAGGTGCGCGGCGATCTCCTGGAAGCGCTCCGGGGCGACGTAGCGCTCGTACTTCGGCCAGCTGGTGAGCTTCGTGGGGATGCGGCCGTTGTACCGGATGACGTGCGGCAGGTAGATCGCGTTGGTCCGGCCGTGCACGAGGTGGAACTTCGATCCCGTGACGTGGGCCATGGCGTGCACGATCCCGAGGAACGCGTTGCCGAAGGCCATGCCCGAGATCGACGCGGCGTTGTGCATCTTCTCGCGGGCCCGGATGTCGGCGGCATCCGTGCTGTTCGGCTTCGCCTTCGCGCTGCGCTCGATGTTCTCGAAGATCAGCTTGATGGCGTGCAGGCACAGGCCGTCGGTGTAGTCGTTCGCGTAGACCGACACGTACGCCTCGGTGGCGTGCGTGAGGGCGTCGAAGCCGGCGTCGGCGACGAGGAACCCGGGCAACGCCGAGGTGAGCACGGGGTCGATGATCGCGACCGACGGGGTCAGGGCGTAGTCCGCGAGCGGGTACTTCATGCCCGTCACGTCGTCGGTGATCACCGCGAACGGCGTCATCTCGGAGCCCGTGCCGGACGTGGTCGGGATGCAGACGAGCTTGGCGAGCTTGCCGAGCTCGGGGAACTTGAACGCGCGCTTGCGCACGTCGAAGAACTTCTCCCGCATGTCGGAGAACTGCGTCTCCGGGTTCTCGTACAGCAGCCACATGACCTTCGCGGCATCCATCGGCGACCCGCCGCCGAGGGCGACGATCGTGTCGGGCTGGAAGGAGCGCATCTCGGCGGCGCCGGCCTGGACGCTCGAGACGGTCGGCTCGGGGAGCACCGTGTCGATGATCTGCAGGTGCACGCGGCCGGGGCGGCGGTTGAGCACGTCGATGATCTTGTCGACGTAGCCGAGGTTGGTCATCGTGGCATCCGTCACGATCGTGACGCGCTCGACGCCCTTCATGTCGATCAGGTAGCGGATGGCGTTCGGCTCGAAGTACGTCTTCGCCGGCACCTTGAACCACTGCAGGTTGTTGTTGCGCCGTCCGACGCGCTTGACGTTCAAGAGGTTCACCGCCGAGACGTTGTTGGAGACCGAGTTGTGGCCGTACGAGCCGCAGCCGAGCGTGAGCGAGGGCATGAACGCGTTGTAGATGTCGCCGATGCCGCCGAGCGCCGAGGGGCTGTTCTCGATGATGCGGACGGCCTTGACGACCGCCGCGAACTTCGCGATGACCGCCTGGTCGTTGGAGTGGATGGCGCCGGAGTGTCCGAGACCGTCGAAGTCGACCATCTGCTTGGACAGCTCGATGCCCTCATCGGGCGTCGCGGCGCGGAGCACGGCGAGGACGGGGGCGAGCTTCTCGCGCGTCAGCGGCTCGTGTGGGCCGACGCCGGAGACGTCGGCGAGGAGGATCGAGGTGTCCTCCGGGACGGTGAAGCCGGCCTGCTCGGCGATCCAGACGGGCGACTGTCCGACGACCTTCGCGTTGAGCTTGGCCTCGGCGCAGTTCGCGCTGTCGGCGCTGACACCGAAGATGAACTCCTCCAGCATCCGCTTCTCGTCGGCGGTCACGCGGTAGGCGTGCAGCCGGGCGAACTCGGCGAGGGCCTCCTCCGCGATCGGCTCGTCGAGGATGACGGCCTGCTCCGAGGCGCACACCATGCCCATGTCGAAGGACTTCGACAGCACGATGTCGTTGACGGCGCGGCCGACCTTGGCGGTGCGCTCGATGAAGGCGGGGACATTGCCCGCGCCGACGCCGAGGGCGGGCTTGCCGCAGGAGTACGCGGCCCGGACCATCGCGTTGCCGCCGGTGGCGAGGATGAGCGCGACGTCGGGGTGGTTCATCAGCTCGCCGGAGGCCTCCATGGAGGGCTCCTCGATCCACTGCACGCAGTACTTCGGGGCGCCGGCGGCGATGGCCGCATCCCGCACGATGCGGGCGGCCTCGGCCGAGCACTTCTGTGCGGACGGGTGGAAGCCGAAGACGATCGGGTTGCGGGTCTTCAGCGCGATGAGCGCCTTGAAGATCGCCGTCGACGTGGGGTTCGTGACGGGGGTCAGTGCGCAGATGACGCCGACCGGGTCGGCGATCTCGGTGATGCCCGTGATGTCGTCGTGCGAGATGACGCCGACGGTGCGCTGCTTGATGATCGAGTGCGTGACGTGCTCGCACGCGAACATGTTCTTCACGGCCTTGTCTTCGAACAGACCGCGGCCGGTCTCTTCGACCGCCATGACGGCGAGGTCGCCGTGGTGGTGGAGCGCGGCCACGGACGCCTTGCGGACGATGTGGTCGACCTGCTCCTGCGTGAACGATGCGTACTCCGCGAGGGCCTGCTGACCCTGTTCGACCAGAGCATTGATCGAGGTGGACATGATTCCTCTTCTCCTCCCGGCACGGGTGCCTTCACCCGCACCGTTGCTTGCCGGGGGTTCGAGATCCAGCCTCAGACCCTCTCGTGCCTCCAGTATGCACCTTGTGGTCTGACCACACAAGTGGGTGCGCGAAAACGCGCCCGTGCGGGGCAGCGGGGGCGGGAGGGGCAGGAAGCGCCGGGATGCCGTCAGCCGAGGGTGCGGGAGAACGCGGCGCGCGCGTCGCGGAAGACGTCGACGGGTTCGCCGGCACGCTCGGCGAGCGCCTCCGCTCCCCAGCGGTCCCAGGTCACGCGCCAGAGCGCGGCGACGACCGCGCCCACGACCTGCGCATCGAGGCCATCGACGTCCGGCCGCGCCTCCCCGATCCGGGCGCGGACGGCGGCCGAGATCTCGGCATCCTGCGCGCCGACGTACGTCTCCAGCTCGGGCTCACGCGCGAGCAGCTGCGCGATGCGCCGGTGCTCGTGCCGGTCGGGGTCGCCGGCATCCTGGATCGCGGAGTCGAGCGCGTCGGCGAAGGCGGACAGCACCGCACCGAGGTCGGACGCGTCCGCATCGAGCGCGACCGCGCCGAGCGAAGCGAGCAGCCGCCCTTGGACGGGGAACGCCGCCCCCTCCTTCACCGGGAAATAGCGGAAGAACGTCCGAGAGGAGATGCCCGCGCGCTGCGCGATCTGCTGCACCGTCGTCTCGCGCAGGCCCTGCGCCTCGAAGAGGTCGAGCGCCGCGCGGTGGATCTGCGACGTCGTCTCCAGGCGGCGCCGGGCGAGCAGGTCGAGGTCGGCATCCATGCTCATGCTCCGTTTCTAGCATCCGATTCCTGCATCCACCCCCGAGACGGTGATGGCACTTTGTGTCATTCTGTCACACTGTGCCATAATGGATTGTTTGGCCGAACGGCCGTCGACGAATCGGAGCATGCCGCATGACCCCTCCCCACGAAGGACCCACCGCAGAGCTGGAAGAAGAGCTCGCCCTCGCCGCCA
>Ga0006562J51391_1062743_pt1 | contig 10288 bp, 8 predicted proteins | sample Ararhi6_input_d2_FD_51391 | JGI IMG/M metagenome (IMG submission 51391) | reverse complement strand
CGGTCCGGCAGCTTGACGAGGTAGTCGTTGGCACCGGCGGCAAACGCGGCGCTCTTGATGACCGGCTCTTCCTTGGTCGACAGCACGATGATGGGCACGTCGCGCAGCACCGGATTCGCACGGTAGTCGCGCACCAGCGTCAGGCCGTCGGTGCCGGGCATCACCAGGTCTTGCAGGATGACGGTAGGGCGGGTCTGGATGGCGGCGATCATCGCCTCGTCCGAGCGCGCGCAGTAGTGGAAATCGATGCGGTCTTCACCGGCCAGGGCCTGACGAATGGCCTCGGCCACGATGGCCTGATCGTCCACCAGCAGCACCATCACCGGAACATCGGCGGCGGCCGGCGTACGCAGCAGCGCCCGTGCGGCTTCCAGTGCCGCTTCCGCTGCGGGGATGGGCTTGGTTTCGTCCGGACCGTCCGGATCGTCCGGCATCTCGGTTGGGTGGTTGGTCATGTGATGCTCCCCGTTTCTGGTTATGTATGTGTGATGGCCCGTGCGTGCTTCATGCGCGCACGAGCGTGATGAGTTCGTCGGCGATGCGGTCGAGCGGCAGGATGGCGCGCGCCGCATCGAGCGCGGCCGCCGCCTTGGGCATGCCGTACACCGCGCTGGTCGCCGCGTCCTGCGCGATGGTGTGATAACCCTTGGCGCGCATGGCCTTGAGGCCGATGGCGCCGTCGCGGCCCATGCCCGTAAGCAGCACGCCGATGGCGTTGCCCCGCCAGTGCTCGACCACGCTGTGGAAGAACACATCCACCGACGGCCGATACGGCGTGCCGGCCGGCTCCGGCGTGTAGCCGAAGGTGCCGCCGGGCAGCACATGCATGTGGTCGTTGGTGGCTGCGAGCAGCACCTCGCCCGCACGTGGCCGGTCACCTTCCGCGGCCACGCGCACCGTCAGCGCAGTCTGGCCGTTCAGCCATTCGGCCATCCCCGCTGCGAACGCCTGGTCAACGTGCTGGATCACGGCAATGCCCGCCGCAAAGTCGGCCGGCAGCTTGCCCAGCACGGTCGCCAGCGCCGTGGGCCCGCCGGCAGAAGCGCCGATGGCCACCAGCGGCACCGCGCCGTCGCGCCCCGGCGTACCAATGCGCGGCCGCGGCGCAACGGGCTTTTCCAGCAGGCGGCCAATCTGGTCGATCTTGGTCAGCAACGGGTGGTTGGCATCGGCATCCGGGCCGCCCAGCGTGGGCGTATCCACGGCATCGAGCGCCCCGGCGCCCATCGCCTCGTACACGCGCCACGCGTTGGCGCCCACGCTGCTGGTCACCACCAGGATCGCGCACGGGTTGCGCGACGCCATGATGCGGCGGGTCGCTTCCACGCCGTCAAAGCGCGGCATGATCAGGTCCATCAGCACCACGTCAGGCGGTTGCGCGGCGCAGAACTCCACCGCCTGCGCCCCGTCGGTCGCCACCCACAGCACGCGGTGCTCGGGCCTGCGCGCGACCGTCCGACGCATGGCTTCCACCGCCAGCGGCATATCGTTGACGATGCCGATATTCATGTCCGCGCTTCTCCAATCAGGTCGCGCACTGCGTCGAGCAGCGCTTCATCGTGGAAACTGCCTTTGGCGAGGTAGTAGTCCGCGCCGGCATCCAGGCCACGGCGGCGGTCTTCCTCGCGGTCCTTGTACGACACCACCATCACCGGCAGCGTTTTGAGCGCAGCGTCGCGCTTGATGAGCGTGACCAGCTCGATGCCGTCCATGCGCGGCATGTCGATGTCGGTCACGACGAGGTCGAAGTCGGCGCCGCGCAAGGCGTTCCAACCGTCCATGCCATCCACCGCCACGGTGACCGCATAGCCGCGCTTTTCCAGCAGCTTGCGCTCCAGCTCGCGCACCGTCAGCGAATCGTCCACCACCAGCACGTGCTTGCGCTGCTGCACGGCCACGCCCTGCGCGCGTTGCACCTTGTCGAGCTGGCCTCCGCGGACGAGCTTGTCGACCGAACGCAGCAGATCGTCCACATCGACGATCAGCACCGCGTCGCCGTTCTCCATCAATGCACCGGCGGCGATGTCGCGCACCTTGCCCAGCCGCGCATCCAGCGGCTGGACCACCAGCATGCGTTCCCCGAGGAAGCGATCGACGGCAATGCCGTAGGTTTCGGCGCCTTCGCCAATGACCACCACCGGCACGCTGTCGCGCGCTTCGCCCGGCGGCTGCGTGCCGAGCAACTGATGCGCCGTCACCAAACCCACCGGGCGGCCTTCGAAGCTGAAATGCTGCTGCCCTTCGAGCATGTCGATCTCGGAGCGGGCCAGCTCGAGCGTGCGCCGCACGTAAGCCAGCGGAAACGCATAGGCCTCGCCGCCCACATCCACCAGCAGGCTGCGGATGACGGACAGCGTGAGCGGCAACTGCAGCATGAAGCGCGTGCCGCGCCCCGGCTCGTTGTGGATGCGAACAGTGCCGCGCACCGCCTTGACCATCTCGTGCACGGCATCGAGCCCGACGCCGCGGCCGGACACATCCGTCACCTGCTCACGCATCGAGAAGCCGGGCAGCAGGAGGAAATCAAGCAACTCGTGATCCGACAGGCGGCTTGCGGTATCGACATCGGACAGGCCGCGCCGCACCACCGCCGCACGCACCGCTTCCAGGTCGATGCCGGCGCCATCATCCGCCACGGTAATCAGCAGCTTGCCGGCGCTGTGCCGCGCTTCCAGCGTAATGGCGGCTTCCGCCGGCTTGCCCTGCGCCTCACGGGCCTGCGGCGCTTCCACACCATGGTCGACGGCGTTGCGCAGCAGGTGGCCCAGCGGGGCGTCAAGCATGTCGAGGATGTCGCGGTCGACCTGCGTGGCCTCGCCGACGATGTTGAAGCGCACATGCTTGCCCAGGGAGCGCGCGAGGTCGCGCACCACACGCGGATAGGCGTGTGTGGCGTCCCCGAAGGGCCGCATCCGGCATTGCAGGGCCTCGTCGTACAACTGCTGCGCAAGATGCGTGCTGCGCCGGTCGAACCGGTCAAGATCGTCGATATGCTCGCCCAGCGTCTGTTGCATGTGGCCGAGCATCTGGCGCACGTCGTTGAGTGCCGCGTGCGTGTCGGCGTCGGCATGCCGGTCGAGCCGTTCGACCAGCGTTTCGTAGAGCGCATCGAGCGCCAGCGCGGCCGCGCGGTGGCTGCGTTTGACGCGCAGCATCGACTCGCCGAACGGTTTGAGCCAGCGGGACTCGACCAGCGATTCGCCCGACAGGCTGAGCAGACGGTCGAGGTTGTCGGCACGCACGCGCAGCATGCGGTGCGGATCGCGCGTGGTGCCGATGGGTGCACGATGCGGTGCAGGCGCGGCGGGCTCGGGCGCCGGCACGGGCGGAGCCGACAAGGCGGCCACCTCGGCGTTCAACAACGCCATCGCAGCCTTCATCGTGGCGTCTTCTGCGGCCGCGTCAGGGTCGGCAAACGTTGTAGCGGCGGGCGCAGCGGCGGCACGCTCCGGCGCGGAAAACGCAGCCAGCACGGCCTCCACTTCGGCGCGCGGCAGCTGACCTGCGGTGCCGGGCTGGCCGACGCGCAGCAACAGATCCGTGCCGCGCAACAGCACGTCGATATGCGCGGCGGTCAGCACGAGCGTGGCGCGCTGTGCTGCCACGAACCACTCCTCCATGCGGTGCGCAACGTCCACACCGTCCTGCAGGCCAACGATGCGCGCGGCGCCCTTGAGCGAATGTGCGGCGCGCATGCAGGCTTCCAGCGCCGCGGCATCGGTGGGCGCACGCTCCAGTGTCAGCAAGCCGGTGGAAAGCACACGCGTCTGCGTCTGCGCCTCCTCATGGAACAGGGCCAGCAGCGATTGGCGTCCCAGATCGTCATCCACGCTCATCGCAGGCTCCGGGCAATCGAATCGAACACGCGATCGGTGTCGAGCAGGCCAATGGTGACATCGCGCCACGCCAGCACGCCGCGTGCGTGGGCCGTGGTGGCGTGCGTGAGTGTGGACGGCACCGGCAGCAGCGCAGTGGCCGGAAAGCGCAGCACGCCCTCCACCTCGTCCACAGGAAAGACGGCGGGCTCGTCGTTGTGCGCAGCCACAAGCAGCCGCGCGTAGCCGTTGCGCCCGGCGTACTTGTTGCCCGTGCGATCCAGCCCCAGCAGCTCGCCCAGCGACACCGCCACCGTCAGCGCCCCGCGAATGTTCACCAGCCCCAGCACCACCCGGTTACGCCGATGCGGCAACGTGTGGATGGCGCGCGGCGTATCGATCTGCCGCAGCGCCGCAGCCGGCAGCGCGAGCCATTCGTCGGCGATGCGGAAAACAAGCACGGCCAGCTCCGCGCCCGCGTGCTCCAGCGCACGCAGCGGCACGGCCGTGCGATGCGCCTGCGCGGCGGCTTCCAGGTCGGCGTCGCTCAGTGCGCGATCGAGCAGCGCCGCGGCCCCCTCTTCAAAGATGGGGCAATTCAGGCAGCGCGAATACTCGGCCAGGCGCGGGCAGGATTGATCGCCGCGCGTGCCGATGCGGTTCCAGCAGTCATCAACGAGCGTGGTGACGCCCGCGTGGTCATGGACGGCGTGCGCCATGCGTTCCTCGTGTGTGCTCCGGTGTTCCGGATTCGGATGATGCGGAAGGTGTCTTGCCCTGACGCGCCAGCGCGCGCTCCGCACGCAGCATCAGCTGGCGTGCAGCCACGGTATCGCCGGCCACGTCGAGCAGCGCGGCAAGATGGGTCAGCGCTTCGTAGTGGGCAGGTTCCAGGTACAGCGCCTTGCGGTAGAAATCGCCGGCATCGGCATGGCGGCCGCGCGCATCGGCAATCAGGCCGAGCAGGTAGAACGTATCGGCTTCGGGCGCGCGCAGGTTGGCGATCTCCAGCGCCACGCGCTCGGCTTCGTCAAGATTGCCGGCGTCGGCCAACCGCCGCGCTTCCGCCACCGTGGGCGGCTCACCCAGCACGGCTTCAATCTCGGGAATGGTGCGCAGTACGGGGCGTGCCAACGGGTGCGCCAGCGGGCGTGTCGCGAGGCTGGGCGCCGGGCTAGGCCGGGATGGGGCGGGCACGCGCGCCGCCACGGGCCGCACCGGCACCGACGGCAACGCCACGCCGGGCAGCCCGACCGCGGAAGCGGCGGTCTCCGGCGGCAACGGCAAACGGAACGGCAGGGACGCCCGCGCACCGGTCTCTCCCGCAGCCGTGCGCTGAAATGCAAACGCCAGCGGAATCCGCGCTGAAGTCATGGCATGGCGCATCATCAGGCCCGTTTCAGCGGGGCCTACGAAGATCATGCCGTCTTCCGCCAGTTGCGAATCGAGCCGGCGAATCGCCTGGTCCTGCGCATCGCGGTGGAAGTAGATCAGCACGTTGCGGCAGAAGATGAAGTCGTAGCGCGTGTCGTCGGCCGGCGCGTCGGACAGATTGCCTTGGGCAAAGCGCACCAGCCCGCGCACGGTATCGCTCAATTGCCAGCCGCCGGCGGCTTCAGTGAAATGCCGGTCACGGAAGGTCAGCGGATGCCCGCGGAAGGCATTGCGCCCGTACACCGCACGCCGGGCCTGTTCGATGGCGCGCGTGCTGATGTCGATCGCATCGATGGTGAAGCGGGCGGGGTCGATGCCGGCATCGAGCAACGCCATCGCTGCGGAATACGGCTCTTCGCCGGTCGAGCACGGCGCGCTCAGGATGCGCAGGACGCGCATCGGCTCGCGCGCAAGTTTTTCGCCCACCACGCGGGCCAGCGTGACAAAGGCCTCGCGGTCTCGGAAGAACCACGTCTCGGGCACCACCAGCGCCTCGATCAGGGCCTGCCGTTCGTCGGGCGCGGTGTTCAGGCGCAGCCAGTACGCGTCGAGCGCTGCGGCATCCACCGCGTCCACCGTGTCGGGCATACCGCGCGCGGCCAGCATGGCGCGCGTGCGGTCCAGCACAGCGCGCTCCAGCGCGTTCGTGCCGAGCGACGGCGCGTCAATGCCGGTCTCATGTGAGAGCCAGGCTTCAAAGCGGGGGTCGACGGCCACCATGATGCTCAGCCGACGGCTGCCGGAAACAGCAGCGCACGCACGTGCGCGTCCAGCATCGCCTCGGTATCCACGCGTTGCACGAGACCATCGTCCAGGCTTGCCACGGGGCCGAGCCAGCGTGCGTTGGGCGTCGCGACACCGCTGTCGGCAAAGCGCGCATCGTCGATGCGGCGTGTGTGCGTTGCATGCTCGAGCATCAGGCCGAGGAGCGGTGCGTCGTCACCCCGGACCTCGGCTTCATAGCGCACCAGCGCCAGACGCGTGGAGCGCAGCGGCCGTGCCGGCCGGCCCAACGCAAGTTGCGGCAAGTCGATCACCGGCACAGGCGAGCCATGCCGCTCGATCACGCCCGCCACCCACGCAGGCGCACCCGGAATCGACTTGGTGGCGGCCAGCGGCAGCACTTCAGCAATCTGCGCCACGTTCAGCGCATAGCGGTCGCCATCGAGTTGGAACAGGAGGTAAAGCATGGCGATTCTCGCTACGGCAAAAACACTTCAATGCGCACGCGCGTCGGATCAGGCTTCGATCTTGAAGCGCGACACGCCGGTACGAAGCTGGTTGGCCACCAGCGTCAGGTCATCAATGGCCTGCGACGACTGGCGCAGCGATTCCGCCGTCTGCTGCGCGGCTTCCGACAACTGCGACAGCGCCTGCGTAATCTGCTCGGCGCCGGTGGCCTGCGTCTGCATGCCTTCGTTCACCATCTGGAAGCGCGGTGCCAGCGTCTGCACTTCGGTAATGATCTGCGAGAGCTGCGTGCCGACCTGCTGCACGTCGCGCATGCCGCGCCGCACCTCTTCCGAGAACTTGTCCATGCCCATCACGCCGGCGGATACGGCCGATTGGATTTCCTTGACCGTCTGTTCGATGTCGTACGTGGCCACCGCTGTCTGGTCGGCCAGCCGGCGGATTTCCGTGGCGACCACCGCAAAGCCGCGGCCGTACTCGCCGGCCTTCTCGGCCTCGATGGCGGCGTTGAGCGACAGCAGGTTGGTCTGGTCGGCCACCTTGGTGATGGTGGAGACCACCTGGTTGATGTTGGTCGCTTTCTCGTTGAGGATGGCCAGCTTGGCGTTGACCGAACCCGCCGCTTCCATCACGCCGCGCATGGTGTCTTCCATGCGGGTCAGGCCGCTCTGGCTGGCGCCGGCCAGGGTGGCCGACTGCTCGGCCACGCTCGATACCTCGTTCATGGTGCGCAACAGGTCGCGGGAGGTGGCAAAGATCTCGCGCGACGTTGCGCCGATCTCGGTGGTGGTCGCGGCCGTTTCGGCGGCGGTGGCTTGCTGCTCCTTGGAGGTCGCGGCAATCTCGGCCACGGACGTCGTCACCTGCAGCGAAGATTTCTGCGCTTGCGATACCAGGCTCGCCAGCTCTTCGGCCATGCGGTTGAAGCCTTCTTCCAGCGTGCCGAATTCATCGTTGCGGCGCAGGTCGAGCCGGCCAGACAGGTTGCCGGTACGCATGTCGTCGTGCGCATCCACTACACGCGCCATCGGCACCGTGATGGCCTTGAACAGCGCATAGCCCAACACCAGCGCGGCAAGCAGCACCACGCCCAGCGCCACGGCCAGTGTGATCTCGGTGCTTTGCACGGACGCACGGATCTGGCGGGCCGACTCGTCGGCCACGGCCCGGTTGTCGGCAACGAGCTTGTCGGCCAGCGCCGTGGCTTCCTCCCAGACCGGCACGGCGCGCCGGGCGACGGCCTGCGCTGCCGGCTTGGACGTACGGGCGAGCTGCATGGCCTCGTTGAACATCGGCAGGTACTTGTCGACGACTGCCCGATAGACGCGGAAGCGCTGGCGGTCGTCGTCGCGGTAGATGGTGCTTTCGTAGTCGGCCGAATGCTTGTCGAGGTCACGCACGAGTTGTGCGGCGCGCTCCAAATCGCGATTGGCAAGCTCGGGGTCGGCATCCACGAACAGCGCGCGCTCCAGCATCGCGTGGCTGTTGCGCGTGGTGGCCCGCAGCGATGTCGACAGATACAGCCCCGGCACGGAATCGCGCTCGAGGCTCAGGGCTTCCTGATCGATCGCGCGCAGGCGGTTGTAGGAAACCACGGCCATGATCACCATCAGCACGAACAGCATGCCGAAGCTGAAGACGATGCGGTTGCCAAGGGAAAAACGGCCGCCGCGAAGCATGCCTGACAGGGTTGCGTTGCTGATGCGGGGCGTCGCAGAGACCATGTTTGAAACCTACAAGAAGCCAAAAGAGAAGACAGCGGCGAGAAAGTCCTGGAAGGGGCGCAAAGCCGCCACACAGAACTGTTTGGAATGGTAAAGGAACGTATCGGTCACCGGAACCGAAACCTTTGTGATTTGGCGCCAATACGAGGGTAAGCCCGTGCCCGGTCAATATCAAAGCGCGGCCCGTTGAGCACGTGCGCGCACACGCAAGCCGCCCGCTGTCCGGACTCAATCGCCGCGCACGGCCCGCGCAAACGCTTGCGCCACATCGGCAGACGCATCGGTGATGGCCCAGTAGCCCATGCCTGCGCTGCGCCAGACGACAAGCTGATAGCCGCGTTCGGTACGTACCGCCGGCTCGGTGTCGCTGCCGGCCTCAGGGCGTACGTACAAGTCGACGGGATGCTGCGACGCGCGGTAGACCAGCACCGCAACCGGACGCCCGTCGATGTAATCGAGCCGTCCGCCGATCAGCGGGAAACCGCGTGCGGCAAGGTCGGTGACAGGCGGCGCGTAGTCGATACGGCCGTTGAACCACGGCTTGACGGTATGACGATCCGATGACACGACATCAGTCTCGCGCGCACCCAGCAGCGCCCGCACATGGCTGGCCGTGATGTCGTGCGCGGTGAGCGCCGCCGTATCGGGCCGCCCGACGAGAACGCCCACCCCGAGCGCCACCGCGGCCAGTGCGCCCGCCCCCAGACCAAGCCCACGGGATGGCGTGACCAGCCAGTGCGCCAGCCGCTGCCATGGCGATTCCGCCCGGCGCGGCGCGCGCGTGGCAGCGGGTTCGGGCCGCGCACCGGCTTCGGCCTGCACGGCGCGCAACACCCGCTCGTTCAAACCCGCCGGCGCCTTCATGTACAGCGCCGGCGCACGCAGCCCCTGGCGCAGCGCTCGCACCACGCCATCGTGGCGCGCTGCGATGTCGGTGCAAGCGGCACACGTGCCCAGATGCGTTTCCATGCGCAGGCTGTCGGCCGCACCGAGTTCGCCATCGGCGCGGGCGGCCAGCAGCGCGCGGATGTCGTCACAGTTCATGGCGGGCCTCCTTGGTGCTGTTTCCCATGCCGCCCGATGCGCGGATGGGCGTCACATTGGTGCGCGGTGGCGCGGTGTCTTCCGTCAATAGGCGTGCGAGCTGCTGCCGCGCACGTGCCAGCCGCGACATGACCGTGCCGATGGGCGCATCGACCACGGCGGCAATGTCGCGGTACGGCAGGTCCTCCAGTTCACGCAGCACAAGCACCTCGCGATACGGCACCGGCAATTGCGCCAGCGCGACATGGACGCGGCGCACATCGTCGATGCGGGCGAGCAGCGCGGCGGGGTCGATGCCGTAGCTGGCGCTGTCGTCGTGCGCCTGTCCTGCTGCTGCATCGTCGTCCCACGGCTGGGCTGGGGCCTGCTTGCGGCGCGCGCACTCCGAGAACCACGTGTTACGCACGATGGCCAGCAGCCACGGGCGGCCATCGCCGCCGCGAAACCCGCCGAATAGCCGGAATGCGCGCAGGCAGGCTTCCTGGACGATGTCGTCGGCGTCTTGCGCGTCGCCCGAAAGCCAGCGCGCCAGGTTGTAGGCGGCATCGACATGCGGCAACACCGCCTGCGCAAAGCGCTGCGCATCGGTGGGCAGATCGGGCGTGGGGTCCGGCAAGTCGGGCAGGTCGGGCATGGCGGCCTGGAGGCGGTTGACCTCCGTATACCTGGGTGCAATCCAGTTTATTCCCGCCCCAAAGAAATTTTGTGAAAACGCGAATCTCGTGGAATACGCCGGCACGCCGGCCGGTATGACAGGCAGGACCGGCGCTTCCTCCCTATCCAATTCCATCGCGCTGGGCCTTCCCAAACTCAGCCATCTATTGCAGGGGACATCCATGAGCAAGCAACCCGGACGACGCCAGTTCCTGCAACTGGCCGCGGTCGGCGGTCTGGTGTACGCATCCGGCCTGCCCGGCTGGCAGGCGATGGCGGCCACCACGCGCGCCGCCGGCGCCAAGCCAGACGATTTCTATTTCGTGCAGTTATCCGACACGCACTGGGGCTTCAAGGGCGCGCCCAACCCCGATTCGCAAGGCACGCTGCCCAAGGCGATTGCGGCGGTCAATGCGCTGTCGCCGG